>Ga0209415_10002005_pt1 | contig 38577 bp, 37 predicted proteins | sample PeaSoiSIISIP2007_FD_187696 | JGI IMG/M metagenome (GOLD analysis project Ga0209415, IMG submission 187696) | Peat soil microbial communities from Weissenstadt, Germany - SII-SIP-2007 (SPAdes) (version 2) | ecosystem: Environmental > Terrestrial > Soil > Wetlands > Peat | place: Germany...
GCTGCTGCCTTGATCCTGGCGGGGGCATCGGGATCGGCCGCGAGCGCGGCGTAGCCCTGTTCTGAAAGGCGCCGGCGGATCGCCTTCTCGTCCATGGCGCCGACGCCCCAGTCGTTGTAGCTCCAGTCGAGCTCCTTCTGGATCCGCTCGCGGGCGACGCCAACGCCGACCTGTGGCGCGAAGAGCGTGTCGCCGCCCTCGCGGACCGCGTGCCAGTGCGGCCCCGAGACGGCGTCGCGGAGCGCGTCGAGGTCGTCGAACCACAACTCCGACCAGCCGTCGTGGGTGTGCCCGCCGCCGGCGTAGGACGCCAGGATCCCGTGGTTTTGGACGTAGCGCCGAAGGCCCGGCGTCTGAGCCGTGAGCGGACCCTGCACGTGCTCCCAGCGTTCGAAGAACTCACTGAGTGTGAGCCCCGAGCGCTTGGAGACGATGAAGATGGCCTTCACCATCGTGGGCGCCGTTTCGCCGTCGAGGATCACACGCTCTTGCGCCGCCACGAACGCCCGCTTGCCGTGCATCGGCCAGCCGAGCGAGCGATCGAAAAGCTGGGCGTCGTCCTTGAGCACCGCGCGCACGAGCGCGGACCCGCGGTCCTCGTGAGCCGGCGGCTCGGGCAGGTCGGCCTCGCCAGGCGAGCGTGTGCCGAGCACGGCGCGGATCAGCTCCGCGGTCTCGCGATCGGTCGCCGCGGCGAACTCGGTTCGCAGCTCGTCGTACCAGAACATCGAGACGCCGTCGAACGTCGGCGCCGGATCGCCGCCGTAGGCCTCCGGCAGCGTCAGGTGCTGGACGTAGCGCCTGAGGCTGGCCGTGTTCGCGAACAGCGGCCCGTGGCTCTCGGCCCAGTAGTTGTGAAAGTCGGCGAGCGAGCGGTTGGTCGGATGGTGCTGGGCCGGCGCGACGACCTTGATCATGTTGCGCTCGGTGCGCTCGAAGTGCCTCGCTGCTCGAGCTGGGTGCGGAGCTCTGTCGGCAGCTCGAGGGGCCGGGCATAGGAGCTGTCGGAGCGGTCCTGCGTGCCGTTCGGATAGCCGTCCGAGTCACCGAAAACCGAGCCGTCGGCCAGGTAGCGGTAATCCATCACAAGACGGCGCAGCGCGATGCGCCACTCGTCGGCTCGCTTCTCGAACCGGTCGATGTAGCGCCCGCCGCCGACGTGCACCGTCGTTCCGTCGCGGTAGCGATGCACGAACATGACGTAGCTCTCCGTGTGCGCGACGGCGCCGTCTATTTCGCACGTGTGGGTCGTGATGTGGTGCATGTGGGCGTCGAGCTTGCTGTGGACCTCGTGGTTGGCCCACTGCACGAACTCCTCCCTTCCGCCCACCCAGCGGCCGTGATTGTCGATCGCGTCCTCGTGGAAGACCGATGCCAACAGCGCGTCGTCGTGGCGGTCGAGCGCCCTGGCGTAACGGTAAATGCAATCGAGAATCTCCTGCCGGTCGAGGAGATACTGCAGCTTCTCAGAGGACTCAGTCACGTGCGAACCACCCTTGCGCTCGTAGATAAAAATCGATGGGCCCAACCGGCGCGGGCCGGCGATGTCGCCATGGCGCCGCCTGCTCGCAGCGCGCGGCGAGCCGCAGCGCCTCGACCTCGCGAAAGCGCCGCCCCGCAACCTCCATCCCGCCCGAACGCGGTCCGGTCGGCCGGAATCGCGGCGGCGGGGTGCGAGGTCGGGTTGAACGGGAACGCGAGGACCCAACCCCGGTCAGATGATTGGGCCTGATCGTATCCGTAGCCCGCCCGCGAGGTGGACGCCGGTGGGCGTCCCTGCGGTCAGCGGCCGTCGAGCTGATCCGCCGCGCCCAGGCGCGGCTTGGACCGGCTCGCGCCCAGTGGCGCGGGCAACTCGCCGGCGGCACGCGGGGGTGAGGACGACGCCGGCGCCGCTGGCGCCGTCGCGGGTGTCCGCAGCCTGTACATCCGATGGATGCGGGCGTCGTCGTCGCCTTGCAACAGCTTCGAGTCCACGACCATAAACGCCCTCGCAGCCGACGCACGCTGGGGAACTTCCTACCCCTCGCCTGCTCGGACGCCGACGGACCGCGCACGGTGTAGGTTCAAGGAGTGTTCGACACCGTGGGCATCTTCATTCGCGAGGCGGCGCGCCTGGTGCAACACCGCGCGGAATCCCTCGTGATCCGTCTGCTCGCCGGCGCCCCGGCCGTCGTGGCGCGAGTCTTCGCGCTCGCAGGCCTGGCGCCGCGGCTTCTCCTCGGCGAGGCGGCTGAGACCGTTGGCCACATCGAGAAAGCAGCCGAGGCGGCGGTCGAGACCGCAGTCGAGGAGGCCGCTGTGGCCGGTCCTCTGGTGCTGTTCCGAAGCGCCAGGGCGTTGGCGGTGCGCCGGCGCGCGGCTCCGTTTGCAGCTCTCGTCATCGGCGCCGTCGGCGTCACGGCGCTCGCGCTCAGACGCGCCGCTCGCGGGCGCGGTCCCAGGGCCACATAGCGCCCTGCGGGCGAGCGCTCAAGCGAGGGCTCACCACGACCGGTGCTGGCGGCGGCGCGCCGGCCGCTCGGCTCGCGCGCAGGCGATAATCAGCTGCGAATGTCAGCTTCGCCAGCTCGCCTGAAGCGGTGCCGAGCGATCGGGTGCATCGCGGCAGTCGCGGGCGCTGCGGCGCTCGCCGGCTGCACCACGCACGAGGTCCCGCCGATGTCGGCCGCGTCGATCGCGACGGCGCGCGAATTCAAGGAGTACACCGTCTACTGGGCGGGCCCGGAGGTCGGCGGGGCGCAGGTGACCGAGGCGGACAGCCCACTCTTCTTCTACTCCCCCGTTGGCTTCACGATGTATTACGGCAACTGCGAGACCCGCGGCGGGCTGCACGACGGCGGCTGCACGCTGCCCCTCAAGATCACGACCAGCATCTACTCGGCCCATTCGGACGCGTCCTTCGGGCCGCAGCAGTGGGTCCAATTCCACGGCATGCCCGCTGTCATCTACCACGGCGGCGACGACATCGAGCTCTACACAGACAAGATGAACGTCGACATCGTCGCCGACTCGCCCCAGCGCGCGATCACCGCCGCCGAGGATCTGCGACCTTTCAACCGCGGCACGAGCCCCGACTGGCCCGCCTTCCCCAAGCCCTATTTCACGCCCAACCCGACGCAGGCGCAGCTGAACGCGCTGGCCGCCGCCACCGGGCCGACCACTGCGACCGGAGCAACGAGCAGCATCGGACCGCCCGCCGCACTTGAGCCGACGCCTTCGGCACGCTAGCGCTCGAACCAACTCCTGCCGCACGCCGACGCCGGCCGCGGTTGGCCGTCTCGTAGGATGGGTCGATGAAGCGCGTCGGCTTTCTCTCCTTCGGACATTGGCAGGCCGTGCCCGGCTCCCAGACGCAGACGGCTCGCGACGCGCACGTGCAGACGATCGAACTGGCGGTCGCAGCCGAGGAGATCGGCATCGACGGCGCCTTCGTTCGCGTCCACCACTTCGCCCGCCAGCTGGCCTCGCCGTTCCCGCTGCTGGCCGCGATCGGCGCGCGCACGACCCGCATCGAGATCGGAACCGCCGTGATCGACATGCGCTATGAGAACCCGCTCTACATGGCCGAGGAGGCCGCCGCTGCCGATCTGATCAGCGACGGCCGGCTGCAGCTCGGCGTCAGCCGCGGCTCGCCGGAGCCGGCGCTGCGGGGATCGGAGTCATTCGGCTACGTGCCCGCCGAGGCGCAGACCGACGCGGATCTCGCGCGCGCCAAGACCAAGCTGTTTCTGGCGGCGATCGAGGGCGCCGGCGTCGCGCGCGCCGACACCGGCATGGCCGGCTCGAACGCGATGCTGGCGATCCAGCCACAGTCGCCGGGGCTCGCGGAGCGGATCTGGTGGGGCTCGGGCACCAGGCGCACCGCGCCGTGGGTCGCCGAGCAGGGGATGAATCTGATGAGCTCGACGCTGCTGGTCGAGGACACCGGCGTGCCGTTCGATGAGCTGCAGGCCGAGCAGATCGCGCTCTACCGCCAGGCCTGGTCGCAGGCGGGCTGGGAGCGCGAGCCGCGCATCTCGGTCAGCCGCAGCGTGATCCCGATCACGAACGACATCGACCGGTTGTACTTCGGCGCGCGTGCCGGGGCAGACGGCGGCGACCAGGTCGGCTACCTCGAGGGGACGCTGGCGCGCTTCGGCAAGAGCTACGTGGGCGAGCCCGACGCGATCGCCGAGGAGCTCAGTCGCGATGCCGCCGTGCGCGCGGCCGACACGCTGCTCTTGACGGTCCCAAACCAGCTCGGCGTCGAGTACAACGCGCGCCTGCTGGAGACCTTCGCTCGCGACATCGGCCCGGCGATCGGCTGGCAGCCGGCGAGCGCCGACGCGGCCGATTCCGAGCGCGCGCTGGCCGCGAGCGAGTGACGGCGGCCGCGGCGGCCGCGAGACCGTAGGCTGAAGCCGTGCCGATCCCGTGGTTTCGCCGGGCGCAGCGCGAGCCGGCAGTCGCGATCGCCGACCCGCGCTTTGAGGACTGGGAGACGGTCTCGACCTTCGAGGACGCGACCACCGCGGTCGCCTGGCGCGATCAGTTGCGAAGCCTCGGCGTTGACGCGAGCTGCACCGCCGACCACCCGCTCGACAGCTTCGGGCGCGGCGACATCTACCTCGTGGTGCCGGCCCACCAGTACTCGCGCGCCACCGAGGTGATCGACAACCTCGAGTGAGCGCCGCGCTCACGCCGCTGCGAGCGCGGCCTCGCGCACGCGCGCCGGCGTGAACGGCGTGTCGCGCAGGCGCAGCCCGACCGCGTCCGCCACCGCGTTCGCGATCGCCGCCGCGGTCGGACCCTGGGTCGCCTCGCCCGTGCCCAGGAACGGCAGGCCGGGTCTGTCGAGCAGCCGCGTCTCGACCGCCGGCACCTCGCTGAAGCGCAGGATCGGGTAGCTGTCCCAGTCGACGCTCGTGACCGAGCTGGCATCGAATGCGACCTGCTCCTTGAGCGTCCAGCTGGCCGACTGCAGCGCTCCGCCCTCGAGCTGGTTGATCGCTCCGCTCGGGTCCACCACCTCGCCGCAGTCCGCGGCGATCACGATTCGCTCGAGCCAGATCGCGGCGGTCGCGTCGTCGACCCGCAATGAGACCACGACGGCGGCGTAGGCGGCCGAGTTCTTGTAGCGCGCCAGCGCGATGCCGCTGCCGCGGCCCGCCTGCGCCGACGGCGCGCCACCCCAGCCGGCGGCGTCCACCGCCGCCTCCAGCACCTCGCGGGCGCGCGGGTCGCGCAGGTGCGCGAGGCGGAAGTGAAGCGGCGAGCGCCCGCTGCCCCGGGCGAGCTCGTCCATGAAGGACTCGATCGCGAAGACGTTGGCGTAGGCCCCGAGGCTCCGCAGCGAGGAGGTGCGAAGCGGCATCGCTGCCACGAAGTGCTTGACGACGCGCGAGCGCGGGAACTCGTAGATCGGCGTCGCGTTGCGGTGGATACCGGCTTCCTTGGCCAGGAACGGCGTCGGCCCGCGGCGCCCCAGCGGCGGGTCGAGGTGCTCGCCGGCGAGCAGGTTGGGTGAGCCGTCTACCATCGGGCGCAGGCGGTGGGTCGTGCCCCAGACCTCGTGGCTCCAGTCGGCGATGCGCCCATCGTCGTCGAGCACGGCGCGCAGCTCGACGAGCGCCGGCGAGCCATACGGCTCCCACTGGTGCTCGTCGGCCCGCGACCACTTCAAGAGCACCGGGCGACCGGGCGCCTCGATCGCGAGCAGCGCGGCGTCGAACGCGGCGTCATCGGCGCCGTTGTGACCGTAACAACCGGGACCGACCACGTGGACCGCCCGAATCGCATCGTGGTCGAGCCCGAGCGCCTGCGCGAGCGCCTCGCGCAGCACATAGACGCCCTGGCTGTGGGTCCAGACGGTCAGCTGGCCCCGCTCCCACAGCGCCATCGCGGCCGACGGCCCGATCGAGGCGTGCATCAGGTAGGGGCGGCTGTAGCTCGCCAGGTGAGTCCACGCCGTCTCCGAGTCCGGCGGCTCAGCCGCTCCGGCCGGTACGCCGTCACGGATCAGGAAGGCCTCGTCGGGCTGGGCTCGGAGCCAGGCGGCCAGCGCACTCGCCGCGGGGAGCGTCTCCGCCTGCGCCCAGCGCGCCCGCCTGCGCGCGAGCTCCGCCGCGGCGACGGCCTGCTCTTCGCGCTCGGCGAGCACGCCGACGAAACTGCCGCGGCGCACCACCGCGACCACGCCGTCCAGCTCGCGCATCGCCCCGTCCTCGAAGCTGAGCAGCCTCGCCGCAGGGCTGGGTGGACGCACGACGCGACCGTGCAGCATGCCCTCGCTGCGGAGGTCGCCGACGAACCGCGTCGTGCCGTCGATGAGGCCGCGCAGGTCGATCCGGTTGCGTGCCTCACTGCCCACGGCGCGATGAGCTTGGGCCGCCTTGGGCTGGACCGCACCGCTCGCGCGGCGGCGCAGCGGCCGGCCTCCGCTGAGTTCCCAGTAGCTGACGCTGCCGCCCTTGGCGACGTCGGTGATCGTCCCATCGGCCACCTCGAGGCGCTCGATCGGCACCCCGAGTTGGCCCGCCGCGAGCTCCAGCAAGACAGCACGCGCCTCGGCGGCGGCTTGCCGCAGCGCCGTGCCGCTGTCCATCATCGACAGGCTGCCCGCCGTGAACCGCTCGTCGAGCCCGTGTCGGGTGTCGGCGGTCTGCACGCGCAGGCGCGCGAGCGCGACATCGAGCTCGTCGGCGGCGATCCGGGCGAGCGCGCCGAGCAGACCCTGGCCGAGCTCGACCTTGCCTGTGAACACCGTGATCGTCGCGGCGAGATCGACGCGGACCCAGCTGTCCAGCTCGGGGTGCGCCGCGAGCGCGGGCGGCAGCGGTCTCACGCTTGCCCCGCAGCCCGGCGGACCGCCTTGAGGATGCGCCAGTGCGTGCCGCAGCGGCACAGGTGCGGGTCCAGCGCCGCGCGGATCTGCTCTTCGGTCGGCTTGCGCTCGCGTCGCAGCAGCGCCACCGCGCCGATGATCATGCCGGGGATGCAGTACCCGCACTGGGCCGCCTCCTCCTCGAGGAAGGCCTGCTGCACGGGATGGAGCTCGCCGTCGGCGGCGAGCCCCTCGAGCGTCACGATCCGCCGCCCTACGAAGCTCTCGACCGGCGTGGCACAACTCGTCGTGGCCTCACCGTCGACGAGCACCGCGCAGGCGAAGCACTGCTCCAGGCCGCAGCCGTACTTCGCGGCGGTGAGCCCGAGGTCGTTGCGCAGGACCATCAGAAGCGGCGTCCCGGCGGCGACGCGGACGATCTCGCGCCTACCGTTGACGTCGAGCTCGAATTCCTCGACCACTCGGGCGGCTACCATCCGCGCATGCCCGCGCGCGCCGCCGCAGGCCCACGGAGACCATCGGGATCGGTCGTCTTGTCGATCGTCACAGCTGCCCTCGGATGCCGTTGGCGAGTCCCGAGGATACCCGCGTCGGCGGCCCGCGCCGCGTGCCTGGCTGCCGCACCGGTGGCCTTTTGACATGTCGCACGAGACCAGGTTATAGTGGCCTACCGCAAACGATTGCAGCCCCACTCGCGGCCTCGGGCCGCCACAATCGCGTCACTACCGGGAGGATGAGGACCGTGTTGAGGAGGAGGAGAGTTGCCGCGGCCGGCGCAGTCGTGCTCGCCGTCGGCCTGTCGGTTGGGTTCTTTGGATCCGCGTCGGGATCGGCCGCATCGTCGACGATCACGATCGGAGCTTCGCTTTCGCTTTCGGGCGACTTCTCGACCGATGGACAGGCGTTCCAGCGCGGCTACGACCTGTGGGCCGCTGACCAGAACAAGAAGGGCGGCCTGCTCGGCCACCAGATCAAGATGCAGATCCTGTCCGACGCGAGCTCGCCGACGCAGGTGGTGACCAACTACAACACCCTGATCGGCTCCAACCACGACCAGCTCGTGTTCGGCCCGTTCTCGAGCCTTCTGACGACCCCGAGCTCCAAGGTCGTCGCCCGCTACGGCTACGCGTTCGTCGAGGGGGCCGGCGGTGCGCCATCGGTGTTCGGCCTCGGCCTCCACAACGTCTTCGACGTCAGTGTCCCGGTCGCCCTGAACCTGACTGCGTTCGCCAAATGGGTGGCGTCGATGCCGGCGAGCCAGCGCCCCAAGAGCGCTGCCTACGCGACCGTCAATGACCCATTCACCCAGCCGCAGCTACCCCCGGCCCAGAAGATCATCGCGGCCGCAGGCGTCAAGACCGTCTTCTCGAAGGTGATCCCCGCGGAGCAGGTCGACTACATCTCAACCGCCAACGCGATCGCGGCGGCGAAGCCCGACATCGTGGTGCTCGGCGCGGTCGACGTGCCGACGGTCTCGGCCTTCGTCCACGCGTTCATCCAGCAGCACTACTCGCCGAAGGTGTTCATCTGCACGGCCGGACCCGACCAGGGCACGGCCTTCGTCAAGGCGGTCGGCAACGGGAACGAGAACGGGATCATGTACCCGAACGGCTGGTACGGCAACTCGCCGAACGCCGCGAGCCAGGCGATGGTCAAGGAGTACATCGCCAAGTACGGCGGCAACGCCTCGGGGGTCAACGCCGACGTCGCCGAGGCCTACTCGGTCGGCCAGGTGATCACCCAGGCCGTGCAGGCCACGCACGGTTTCGACAACGCCAAGATCATTGCCTACCTGCACAGCGGCGCGACGATGAGCAGCGTGCAGGGACCGGTCAAGTTCGACGCCGCTGGGGAGAACACCGCGCTCGCCGCGACGACGTTCCAGTGGCAGAACGGGGTCGTCAACCCCGTCATCCCGGTCGGGTCCCCGGGCACGAAGAAGCCAATCTATCCTAAGCCCGCATGGAGATAGTGAGCGGCAAGGCGCTCGAGCTCTGTAGCTAGGCCGCGAAGGTGTCGTTCGACGGCCTGATCGAAGCAATCATCGATGGAGTGCTGACCGGCGGCGTGTACGCGCTCATGGCCGCCGGTCTCAGCCTCATTTTCGGCGTGATGGACATCATCAACATCGCGCAGGGCGCGATGGTGGTGCTGGGCGCCTACCTCAGCTACGTACTGTCGGTACATCTCGGGATCGACCTCTTCGTCGGTCTGCTGATCACCGCGCCGGCGATGTTCGCACTCGGCGTCGTGCTCGAGTGGGGCTTCATGCGCCGTCTGCGCGAGGGCGATCGAACGGCCATGTCGATCCTCGTCACCTACGCCTTCGCGATCATCATCGAAGGCGTCCTGACGAAGATCTTCAGCACCGACTACCAGCAGCTGAGCGCTCCCTACATCAACGACTCGATCCACATCCTCAACTTCTACCTGCCGGTCATCTACCTGCTCGGCTTCGCGATGGCCGTGGTACTGCTGGGCGGGCTGTACCTGCTGTTCTTCCGGACCAAGTTCGGGCGCGGCCTGCGGGCGTCGCTGCAGAACCGCACCGCCGCCGACCTGATCGGCATCAACGTCAACCGCACGCGCATGATCGCGGTCGGGATCGGCGTCGCCGTGACCGCCTGCGGCGGCATGGTCTACGGCGCCACGGTGGCCTTCAACCCCAACAGCGGCTACGACCTGATCTCGCGCCTGCTCGCGATCGTGATCCTCGGCGGCATGGGCAGCATCGGCGGCGCGATGGCCTCTGCCGTGGTGCTGCTAGTGCTGGCCGACGTGGTCGCGGCCGCGTGGTCTCCGGTCTGGTCGATCCTCGTCTTCTACGTGGCGATCGTGCTTGTCCTGTCGCTGCGCCCGAGCGGTCTGTTCGGCGCGAGGGCCGTGCGAGCGCAATGAGCGCGCCAGGCGCCGCCGAGCCCGGCGCTCCTGCGGCGCCGCCGGGAGAGGCCGTCCCGGGCGACGCCCGGCGCCGGCTGGCCTCGTCGCTTGTCGCGCTCGTGCCGCTCGCGGCGGCGATCGTGTTCCCGCTGCTCGAGAGCGGGAACCAGGGCGATATGTCGATCGCGGTGTTCGCTCTGATCTTCATGGCCGCGGTCAGCGCCTGGAACATCTTCAGCGGCTACAGCGGCTACCTGGCGCTCGGCCACGCGGTCTTCTTCGGCACCGGCGCCTACACGATCGCGCTGATCGGCACCGACTGGCACGTGCCCGCCGGCTGGGCGCTGATGGCACTGCTGCCCGTCTGCGGCGTCGTCGCCGGCCTCGTCGCGATCCCGGTGGGGCTGGTCGCGCTGCGGGTGCGACGGCACACCTTCGTCGTCGTCACGATCGGGGTCTTCTTCATCTTCCAGACGCTTGCCACCAACCTCGCCTTCACCGGCGGCACAAGTGGCATCCAGGTGCCGTTCGTCTTGTGGTCCTCCACCGTCTTCAACCAGCGCTTCTACTACGTCGCGCTGGTGATCGTCGTGGCAACGGTCGCGTTGTCGTGGGCGGTGCGCAGATCGCGCTTCGGCCTGCAGTTGATGGCGATCCGCGACGACGAGGATCGCGCGCGCGGGATGGGCGTGCGCACGGCTCGCGTCAAGCTCGCCGCCTTCGTGATCTCGGCGATCCCGGTCGGGGTCGTCGGCGGGCTCTGGGCCTACTTCCTCGGCTCGGTCTATCCGCAGTCGGCGTTCGACCCGCTGTTCGACATCGCGCTTGCGCTGATGGGCTTCTTCGGCGGCATCGGCACGATCTCCGGCCCGTTGGTGGGCGCGCTCCTGCTCGAGTCCCTCCAGCAGTACTTCACGCAGAAGTTCTCCGCCAACGGCCTCTACCTGATCGTCTACGGGTCGCTGTTCCTCGTGGTGATCCTGCTGATGCCGCGGGGCATCGTGCCGAGCGCGAGCCAGTGGCTGCGCTCGTGGCGGGCGCAGCGCGCCGACCGGACCTCGACGCCCACCGCCGGTGCCAGCGTCGCGGAGGTCGCACGATGAGCGCCGCCGCGCTGATCGAGGTCAAGGGCATCTCCAAGTCCTACGGCGGCCTGCAGGCGCTTTCGAGCTGCGATCTGGCGGTGGCGGAGGGCTCGATCAGCGGCCTGATCGGGCCGAACGGATCGGGCAAGACGACCCTCTTCAACATCATCACCGGCTACGAGAAACCCAACGCGGGCGAGGTCCGCTTCGCCGGGCAGCCGATCACCAACTCGACGCCGGACCGCGTGTTCGGGCTCGGCATCGGCCGCACCTTCCAGCTGACGCGGATCTTTGCTCGGCTGACGGTGCTCGAGAACGTGCTCGTCGCGACGCAGCGCACAGAGGGTTGGCTGCGCGGCCTGCTGCGCCTCGCCGGCTCCGCATCGGAGCGGAGCCACGCGCTCGAGCTGCTCGACTTCGTCGGGCTGCGGCGGCTTGCATCGGAGCCCGCCGGAACCCTCTCCTACGGCCAACGCAAGCTGCTCGAGCTAGCCTCGCTGCTCGTCGCAGACCCCGCCGTGCTGCTGCTCGACGAGCCGGCGGGCGGCGTCAACCCGACCCTGATCAAACAGCTCGGAGAACGCATTCGAGAGCTCAACCGGGCCGGCAAGACGTTTCTCGTGGTCGAGCACAACATGGAGTTCGTGATGGGCATCTGCCACCAGGTGACCGTGCTGAGCCAGGGCACGACGCTGATCTCCGACCGCCCCGAGGTCGTCCGCGCCGACCCGAGCGTGCTCGACGCTTACCTGGGCGGCGAGGGCGTCGAAGACGATCAGAGCGATTCGCCGACGGCGGCGGTTTCACGCGATGACGAGCGCCACGTCGGGCCAGCACGCGCCACACCGTCGGTTGGCCCCGCCCCAACCGTCGCCCCGGCCGCATCAGCGCCGCCGCTGCTCACGATCAGCGGCATCGTGGCGGGCTACGGCGGCGGCGACATCCTCCGAGACGTCTCCTTCGACGTAGCCGAGGGCGGGATCACCTGCATCGTCGGCCCCAACGGTGCCGGCAAGTCGACCCTGCTGGCAACGATCAGCGGGCTGCTGCGACCGCGCCTCGGCGAGATCCGCTTCGAGGGCGAGCGGCTGAACGGCCTCACGCCCGGCGCGATCGTCGCCCGGGGTATCTCGCTCGTCCCTCAGGCCCACAGCCTCTTCCCGCAGATGACGGTGGCGGAGAACGTCGAGATGGGCGCCTTCACGATCCGCGACCGCGCGCTGGTCGCCGAGCGGCTGGCCGCCGTGATCGAGCTCTTCCCGATCGTCCGCGACCGCGCCAGAGAGAAGGCGGGAAGCCTCTCCGGAGGTCAACAGCGCCTCGTCGAGTTCGCGCGCTGCTTGATGCTCGATCCCAAGCTGATCATCCTCGATGAGCCCTCGATGGGCCTTGACCCGCAGACCCGCGGGGCCGTCTTCGAAACGGTCACGTTGATGAACCGGCTGGGACGCACGATCCTTCTCGTCGAGCAGAACGCGCGCGCCGGCCTCAAGCTGAGCACCCAGGGCGTCGTGCTCGAGACCGGCACCGTCCGCCTGGTCGGCTCCGGGCGCGAGGTCCTGGAGCATCCCGAGATCGGGTCGCTGTATCTCGGCGGGTCAGTGGAGGACGCGCAGCCGATCTGATCCGCGGCGTTTGACGCCGCGATATAGTGCTAGCTATAATGGCGTCATGCTGAGGCCGGTGGCGAGCGCCGAATGAAGATCGACCGCTCCGACTCGACGCTCGTCTTCGAGCAGGTCGCCGCGGAGATCAGGCGGGCGATCCTCGACGGCGAAGCCAGGCCGGGCGAGCGCCTGCCGCCGGCCAAGGATCTCGCCGCCGAGCTCGCCGTCAACACCAACACCGTCCTGCGCGCACTGCGACTGCTGCGCGAAGAAGGTCTGCTCGAGTTCCGCCGCGGCCGCGGCGTGACCGTGGCCGGGACGCCCGAGCGGACCGCCGTGCTCGACCAGGCGCGCGCGCTGATCGCCTTCGCACGACGTCACGGCTACCGCCGCGACGAGCTCGTGGCGATGATCGAGAGCCTCCCCCAGCCGCCGCTGTGAGCCTGCTCGAGCGCGAGTCGCCGACAATCGCCGCCGACGAGGCCGCGGCGCTGTTCGAGGAGGCGCGCCGTCGCACGCACCGGCGGCGCCGGCGCGGCGCGCTCGCCGCCCTGCTGATCACCGCTGCCGCGCTCAGCTCCTACCTGGCGAGCTCACCCGCCGGCTCCAGCTCCATCGCCGAAACCGCCAACACGCCGTTCGCGAACGTCCGCGCCTTCGAGCACCGTGGCGAGCTGGCGTTCATCTCGAGGGGCCGCCTGTGGGTCCTCGGCGGCGGGCGCGACCGGCTGACAGCGGTGTCGCGTCCGTGGCAGACCGCGAGCGACCCGCAGTTCGCGCCCGACGGCCGCTGGCTCGCCTACACGGTTGGGACCTCGCAGCTGTGGGTTGCGCGCGCCGACGGCGCCGCACCGAGGCCCATCGGCGCCGGCGGTTACCGCTACGGGGGCGGCGACTGGCTCCCCGACGGCCGGCTCGTCGCCGGCAACCACTTCTGGCGCGTGTCGGCGAGCGGCACCGTCGCGCCGGCGGGAGCGATTCCCGCCGGCCTCGCCGCATGGGCGCCCGACGGCACCGCCTACGCGTTCACCTCCGAACGGCTCACCTCCTCGTACGGGCGCGACTGGACGCGCATCGAGCGGCTCTCGATCTCGCGCTCGCTGAGCGGGCCGCGCAGGACGCTGGTGACCATCCCGCTGTCCTTCACGCCGCGCTCTGGGCTCAGCGGCGGGCTCTTCGACGGCGTCGAGGTCCTGCCTCGCGGCGAGGGTGTCCTCTTCAAACTGGATCCCGGCGGCTCGGCCTCGATTCCGGCCGACGGGCTCGGGCTCGTCGAGGTGGGCGCCGGCTCGCGGCCGAAGGACCTCGGCCTCACCCTCGGGATGCCGATCACGCTCGGCTCTCGCGGAAGCTTCGCGATCACCCAGGGCGGAAACCGCTACGCCTGGCAGACCAAGGCGGTCGCGATCTGCAGCGCAGCGGCTGCACATTGCTCGCCGATCAAGACACCGCCAGGGGTTCTCTCCTTCGACCCCGCCTTCGCGCCGGCCGGCGGCACGCTCGCCTTCATCGAGGCGCCCGCCAGCAACGTCGCCAACATCGGACAGGCCTCCGTGCACCGCTGGTATGCCACACACTCGCTCTGGCTGCTGCGCGCCGGCAGCTCGAGCCCCACCGCGATCGCGCATACGGCCGGGGCGGCCTCCCCGGTCTGGTCGGCCGACGGCGCCAGCCTGCTCTATGTCGCAAACGACTCGCTGTGGCTGCTGCCGACGCTCTCAGGCAGGCCCGTCCGCCTGACGGCGCCGCTGTTTCAATCCAACGTCTGGCCGAGCTTCTACGGCCAGGTCCATTGGTCGAGCCAGTTCGCGTGGTCCTCGCGCGCGTGAACGCGCGAGCCTTACGAGGTGGCCGCCGCGTTCGTGCTCGGCGCGGCAGGCGGCGTCGCGCTGGTCACGGTCGGGTTGATAGGTGCCGGTGAGCTGGGCGTCGTCGGCGCAGTCGACGTAGTCGGCGAGCTGCTGCCGGAGGCGGCGGCGGTGACCTCGGCGGCCATCAGGGCCTGGCGGCGGGCCTCGCGGCGCGCCATCCGCAGCGGCCGGCGATTTGCCACAAGCCACTCGCGGTCGCGGTGCAACGTCCAGCGCCAACCGTAGACCGTGCGGTCGCAGAGCGGGTCATCGCGGCGACCCCAGTTGCTGCTCATCATCGGGATCGTCTCGGTGTCGGGCAGACCCAGCGTATGGCCGTACTCGTGCGCGATCAGCACGCACAGCATGAAGCTCGTGTTCGAGTTGCCGGAACTGCCCAGCGCCCAGGCCACGGGCGCGACGTTGATCGTGCAGGAGCCGAGCGCCGTCTCGGCCCAGACGTCGGAGGCGAGCACGATCTGCCCGTTGTCGCCGATCCCGTCCTGCATCGGCGTGACCAGCACCTGGTCGGAAAGGCAGGGCGAGGTCAGCGCAGGCCGCTCGATCGCCCAGAACTCGCTCGCGAGACGCAGGTCGTGCGCCACCCGTCCGAGCGACGTCACGTCAGTTCCATTCGCGCTGGCAGGGATTGCTGCGCCGGTGGCGCCAGCGCCGGCGGGGACCGCCAGTGCGAACAGCAGCGCTGCAATCGAGACGAAGCGTTTCATCGGGCCTTTCCTGGATTGCTCGGCCCTCACCTCGTCTTTTGTGTCGTCGCCCCGCCAACGCTGCTTTAGGCATCGCTGAGCTATCCAACATTCGTCCAGCGCGACGCCGCGCGGACGCCGAGGATGGGGCGCGGTCAACCCCGCAAGAGCCCACGCGAAGCCCGCGTGGGGGCCGCTTGCGCAGGCTCAGGCGGTCGCCGCGCGCGGGCGCAGCCGCGCGCTCACGAGCACCGTCTCAACCGCCATCGCGAACGACCCGCCGATCGACTCGATCGCGTCGGTGACCGCGTCGAGCAGTGCTTCGCGCTGCGCCGGCGGGAGCGTCTGGTGATCGCTGTGCGTGCGCAGGAAGTCCACCCACGCGGCCGCGTCGTAGGTCTCGGTCCGCTCGAACCAGGTCTCCTGCGCCGGCTCGAACGCGCCGCAGGCGGCGAGGCCGGCGGCGGTCTGTGCGACCCGGCCGTGGCTCTTGCCGAGCACCACGGAGTAGTTCTCGAGCTCAGGCGCGAGCCGCGAATAGATCGGGGCGAGCACCTCGCGGACGTGCGCCGGAGGATCGCCCAGGTTCCAGAAGGCGCCGATCGTGCCGCCGTCGGCGAGCACCGACGCCGCCCGGGTCGCGCCGGTGCTCGGCTCGACCCAGTGCCACGCCTGCGCCGAGATCAGCAGCTCGAAACGCCGGCCACGGTCCTCCCAGCGCTCGAACGAAGCGACCTCGACCGCGAGGCCCTTGGCCCGTGCGACCGCCGCCATGCGCGCGTCGACCTCGACGCCGAGCACGTCGCAGCCGCGTGCGGCGAACAGCGCCGTAGCGATCCCCGTGCCGCAGCCGGCGTCGAGCACATTGCGCGCGCCGCCTCGCAGCAGCTCGTCCACGAGCTCCTCCGGGTAGGTCGGCCGGGCGCGGTCGTAGAGCTCGGCTACCGCGCCGAAGCACTCGGCGCGCGTACGGTTCGCGTGCAGCACGCCCGCAATCTTGCCATCGCGGTCAGTCCGGCTCGATCACCAGCGCGAGCGTCGGGCAGGCGTCGGCCGCACGTCGCGTGTGGGCGTGAAGGGCATCCGGCACGGGACCCGGGTTGACGATCGGGTAGCCCCACTCGTCCAGGCCGATCAGCTCCGGCACCAGCTCCGCGCACAGGCCGTGGCCGACGCAGCCGATCGCGTTCACGCGGATGCGCATCAGGCTGCCGCCGCGAGCATCTGCGCCTGGGGGAACTCCAGCACGGCCTCGGCTGAGCAGGCGTCGCACGGGCCGTTGGCGGCGTGATCGCGGAACTGCCCGGCGAAGGTGCGAAGCGAGGTCGCGACGAAGCGCGCGAGCCCATTGGGGTGATGGCAGGCTCCGCGGCCCGGGAGCTCGGTGATCCAGCGGTCGAGGTCGGCGAACGCCGACGGTGGTGGGGTGCCCTCGGCGACGCCGTGCAGGGTGCGAGCGATGGCGGCCGTGCCGTGGACGCAGGGACCGCACTGCTTCGCGGTCTCGGTCGCGAGGTAGATCGCGATGCGCGTCGTCTCGGCCACCGGGCAGGCGTCGGCCGGCAGTGCGACGACGACGCCGCAGCCGAGCGTGGCGCCGTGGCGTGCCAGCGCCTCGTTTGACAGCTCGATCTCGTCGAGCCGTGCGGCGGGCAGCCAGGAGCCGAAGTAGCCGCCGATCAGCACTCCGACGAGGGGCCGCTCGATCCCGCCCGCGGCGGCCAGCAGCGACGGTAGCGGGGTGCCACATTCGATCTCGAACACGCCGGGGCTTTCGACCGCCCCGGCGACCGTGACCAGCCGCGTGCCGGTCTCGGCCTCGCTGCCGAGCTCGCGATACCAATGGGCTCCGTGGCGTGCGATCAGAGCCAGGTTCGCGAGCGTCTCGACGTTCTGAACGAGCGTCGGCCGACGCCGCAGGCCGCGCTCGGTCGGTCGCGGCGGCACGAAGGTCGGCTTCGCCGGACCGCCGCCGAGCTGCGAGATCAGCGCCGTCTCCTGTCCGCTGAGGAAGCGCTCGGCTGCGGCGAACAGAGAGAAGTCGACCGAGTCCACTCCGGCCGCGCGGCGTTCCTCGAGCGCCTGCTCGAGGCTGTCGCGCGCCTGCGTGTTGGGAGCCTCGAAGGCGACGATCACCTCATCGGCGCCGACGGCGGCGGCGGCGATCGCCGCGCCGTCGAGAACGAGGTGGGGAAGCTCGCGCAACAGCAGCGCATCCTTGATGCTCAGCGGCTCGCTCTCGCAGCCGTTGGCGACCACGATCGCCCGCCCGCGGGCCTTGCGCACCGCGCGCAGCTTGGTGGCGGTTGGGAAGGAGGCACCGCCGCGGCCTCGGAGCCCGGCCGCCTCGACCAGATCGGCCAAGCCGCGGCCGTCGCGGTGCGGTGGCAGCGGGCCGTGGACCTCGATATGCCTGCGCAGCCCCACCGGTTCACCGCCGTCGAGGGCGTCGAGCAGCCGCGGCAGGCCGGCGGGCGGAGCGGGCTTCGTGGGCCGGCGTGTTGACTTGGCGCTGATCGTGCTCATCAGGAACCTCCTGACACCACGGCGGGCGTGGCGGTCGTCGTGGTTGGAGTCGTGCTCGGCGCGGCAACACTGCTCGAGCTGGTCGAGGTGGTGGACGTGCTCGAGGTGGTGCTGGTCGCCGGCGCGGTGGTCGTCTGCGCCGCGGACGTGGTCGTATTCGAGGCGGTCGTCGTCGTCTGCGACCCAGAGCCGGTCGTCTGCGCCGAGCCGGAGGAGCCGCTCGAGGCCGCGGTCTTCGCGGCGGTGCTCGAGGCGGTGGTGCGCGCGCTCGAAGCGTGCGCGATCGCCTGCACAGAGGCGGTGGTGGTGGTAGAGGAGGAGGAGCCTGCGTTTGCGCCCGCGGTCGTTTGCGAGCCGATGGCCGTCGAAGTGTGGCCGTGGAAGTCGCTCGCGGCAACGACGGCCAGCGCTCCCGACAGCGTCGCGGCCGCGGCGACCATCCCGCGCGTGATCGCACGGATCCGTCGGAGGCCCCGGTCGCGGGTGCGGATCGCGCGACGGGTCGTCTGCTCCGAGCGGCTCCGGGTGGGCGTCCGCCGAGGGCTCATCGCGGGTCGTTCCCGGCCTGCGCGCGGTGTCTGTCGGCGAAGTTCATCGATAGCGATTGTGGGTTGGGAGTCCGAAACCCCGCTAAGGCGGGCCTGAGAGATCCCTCAGCATTCGCCGCCCCCGCCGGGGCGCCTCTGAGCATGAGAGGCCTCTCACGCGCCCTCGTGCACAGCGCGCGCGCGAGCTCAGTGGTGGTGGAAGTGGGCCCAGGCGCCGAACTGGCTCTCGACGAGCAGCGCCAGCACGAGGCCACCCACGAGCGCACCGCTCAGCGCCAGCGCACGAGCACCGCGACCGCTGCCGTGGTCGTCCCACTCGCGCGGGCGGTGGCGGTCGGCCGCAAGGGCGCGCGGCATCTCGGCGAGATGCCCGAGCACGTGCAGCGCCGTCACAGCGAGCCAGGCGACAAAGCTGACCTTGTGGATCGGCGTCAGCGTCCCGCGCGCGGAGGGCCCGACGAAAAGCAGCGCGACGCCGCTGGCGAACACGACAACTGTCGTGAAGACGACCAGCGGTGCGAGCATCCGCAGCTCGACCGCCGGTGGGCCCTTGGCTCGGTAGCGAGGGTTCGCGGTGTAGTAGCGGACGAAGCGGTAGCCGGTGCTCGCCATCTTCAGGAGCACCGGGCCGATCAGCAACATGCCGATAAACATGTGGGCGTTGAGCAGCCCGCCTATCCGCACGATCGTGATGCCCAGCGCGGCCAGCAGGAGGATCAGTACGACCCCGGTCAGCGCGGTCAGTTGCTCGTTGCCGGCGATGCCTCCGGCGAAGAGTCCGCGCAGCAGCCAACGGCGCGCCCGGCTCGGCCGGCGCGTGTCGGTATGCGTCGCCACCTGGCGAGTGTCCGCGCGAGGACTAAGTAGGTGCTTAGCCGCCCGTGAGAATGCGCAAATCTCGCGCCGGCCGCGGGCGCACAGGGCTCAGGCCGAGCTGAGGGCCGCCTCGTAATCGGCGTCGGAAACGGGGTCGAGCCATACGGTTTCGCCAATCGACACGGCCAGGTGCGAGACGAAGGTCTCGGCGGTCCCGCCGTGCCAATGGACCTCTCCGGCCGGGATGTGAACGGTGTCACCGACGGTGAGCGGCGCGCCGTCGCCGTCGCGAACCTGGACCCAGCCGGCGCCGGCTGTGACATGGAGCACCTGCGCGACCCCGTGGTGATGCCAGTGGGTGCGCGCGCCGGGCTCGAAGAAGACGACGTTGACGACGACGCCGTCTTTGGGGCTGAGCACCGGGTCGGCCCACACGCGGCCGGTGAAGGTAGGTCCGCGCTGCTCCGAAGGCAGCGGCTCGCGCCCGCGATTGATCCTCATGCTGATCCTCCTCGTTGGTCCGCTATGTCGGCGCGCGCGGCGCCCGGCCGGCGCTCACCGAGCACCCCGTTGGCGCCGCGGAAAGCCGCGTGGAGCCTACCCCAGACCGCGCCATCGGCCAGAATCCGCTACATGCATTCGACGACCGCGACCCGCTGATGGACGCCCGCGAGGTTCGCCTCGCGCCGGAGCTCTCGGCCAGGCTCGCGCACCGCGCGCAGGCGCTGGCGCCGCTCGGCTCGCTGGCCGCGGACGCAGTCGCCGCCTCCCCGGACGAGCAGCAGGCGCTCACGCGACTCGTCGAGCGGCTCGCGAACACCTACCCCTACGGCGATCCCCACTACGTCGGGCAGATGCTCAAGCCGCCGCACCCGCTGGCGTGGGCCGCCTACGCGACGGCGATGCTGCTCAACCCCAACAACCACGCGCTCGACGGCGGTCCCGCAACCGCCGGGATGGAGCACGAGGCCGTCGCCGCGATCGCGGCGATGTTCGGCTACGGCGAGTCGCTCGGCCATCTCACCTCCTCCGGCACGATCGCCAACCTCGAAGCGCTGTGGGTCGCCCGCGAGCTCCGCCCGCAGCAGGCGATCCTGTTCTGCGAGAACGCCCATTACACGCACGAGCGCATGTGCCGGGTGCTCGGCGTGCACGGCGAGTCGCTGCCACAGGACGAGCGCGGCCGCGTCGACCTCGACGCACTCGAGCGGCGCCTGCGAGCCGGCGGCGTCGGCACGGTCGTCGCGACGCTGGGGACGACCGGTCTCGGCGCGCTCGACCCCGTCGATGCGATCGCCGAACTGTGTAAGCGCCACGGCGCGCGGCTGCACGTGGACGGGGCCTACGGCGGCTTCTTCGCGCTGCTGGCCGACGGCGGTGACCCGGGCGTCGAGCCGGGCCCGTTCGCGGCGCTGCCACAGGCCGACTCGATCGTCGTCGATCCGCACAAGCACGGCCTGCAGCCGTATGGCTGCGGCTGCGTGGTGTTCGCCGACCCGAGCATTGGGCGCCTCTACGCGCACGAGTCACCCTTCACCTACTTCACCTCGAGCGAGCTCCATCTCGGCGAAATCAGCCTCGAGTGCAGCCGCGCCGGCGCCGCCGCGGCGGCGCTGTGGACGACGCTCGAGGCGCTGCCGCTGACACGCCGGGGACTCGGACGGGAGCTGGCCGCGTCGCGCTCGGTGGCACTGCGCCTGGCCGCGGCGCTCGAGGGCGAGGAGCTCGCGCTCGTCGTCGCGCCCGAGCTCGACATCGTCTGCGTGTTCCCCCGTCTCGAGCGGGCCTCCGCGATCGGCGAGCGCTGCGAGCAGGCGTTCGGCTCGCTCGCCCATGCCGGTTGGCACACAGCCAAGCTGACGGCCGAGACCGCGTGGCTGCGTCGCAGCCACCCGTGGATCGAGCCGGACGCGGAAGCGCTGACGGTGCTGCGGATGGTGCTGATGAAGCCGGCACACGCCGACGTGCTCGACGAGCTGGCGGCGGTCCTGCGCCAGCACCTGCGCGGGGGCTAGATGGCGCCGCCGTTGGGCGGTGGCGACGGGCAGGTCAGGCTCGGGCCAGGCGCGTCGCTGAAGCCGTTGGAACCGTCCGGCGCCGCGACCGCGGCGCTGCCGCCGCCGCCCACGCCAACGCTGAACGTGTTGGCACCCGACAGGAAGGCCTCGACAGCAGGGACGCCGGAGGCGTCCGAGGCGCCGCCGTAACCCTGGATCTGGAAGACGCTGGCGCTCCCGAGCTGGTCGACCTCGATCGCGTTGTCGCTCGCGGAGCTGCCGGCCGCCACGACGACGTTGCCTGTCGGGTTCAGGCAGACGCTGCCGGTGGAGCCGACGACGACGCCGTCCTGGGAGCTCGCCGAGTCCATCTGCACCGTGTTGTTGTTGAGCGTGAGGTTCAGCAGCGCACCGGTCGGCGCCTGCGCGTCGATGCCGTTGCCCTGGTGGATCTGGAAGATCCCGTTGTTGGCGATCTGCGCGGTGATCGTGCCCGCGCTGCTTGGCGAGATGTCGATCCCGTCGCCGCTCGTCGATCCGGCGAGGACCGGGCTCTCGGAGCCGATCGTGTTGGCGAGGACGTAGCCGGTCGTGGTGCCTGCGTAGGTCAGCGACATCGCGGCGGCGGTCTGGCCGCTGAGCGTGTCCTGCTCGATGTCGAAGGTCTGCGGCGCCAGCTGCGTCGAAGCGTCGCCGCTGGCGGCGATCCCGCGGCCCCCGCCGGTGATCGTCGAGTAGAGGACCTGGAGCGCCGGCACGGCCGAGGCCGCGACGCCGTCGCCGCTCGCGGGTTCGAGCAGCATGTGGCTGAGCGCCACGGCGCCGCTGTTGGACAGCGACAGCGCGGCCGTTGTAGTGCCCTGGATCGTGCCGCCCGATCCGGCTGAGCCCGTGCCGGTGACGTTGAGAGCGCCGGCGGTCCCAGTATTGAGGAGGATCACGCCATCGGCCGGGCCCGAGCCCGGGCCGGTTCCGGCGCTGATCGACTGGAAGTGAAGGCCCCCGGAGCCGATCGCCGTCGACTCCACGTCGAGCGCGGCGGCGCCTGCGGAGCTGAGCGTGTTCGCGGCCGAGGTCGCGGTGACGGTGCCGCCGCCGAGCGCCTGGAACGCGGGGTGCGAGTTCGTCGTGGCGGAGGTGATCGTGCCGGTGAAGTTGATCGTGGTGCCGGGGTTGCTCTGAAGCAGCACGCCGTTGCCGCCGTTGTCGCTGATCGCGCCACCGAAGACGAGCGTGCCGCCACCGCGCGACTGGACCTTGACCGAATAGCCGGCCGAGCCGCTGATCGCCGCCTCCACAGACGCGGCGCCGCTGCCGCCGTTGATGTCGATGCCGTCGGCGCCCGCACTCGTGACCGTCACGCTCTGCGTGATCGTGAACGTGTTCGCGTTGGTCACAAGGATGCCGGCGCCGGGGGATGCGCTGACGGCGACAGCGCTGAGGGTGTCGCCGTCGACGAGGCTAACGGCGGGCCCGCCCGCGTTGGTGATGACCGGGTTCGAGCCGGTCGGGTCGAGCAGGTCCTCGGAGCTGACGGTGAGACCGGCCGGTGCACCGAGCAGGGCCTGGTTGGGCGCGAGGGTGACGCCACCGGCGTATGAGCCCGGGAAGACGAAGATCACGTCGCCGGCGCTGGCGGAACTGCTCGGCGCGCTGACCGGAGCGAGCGAGTTGAAGGGGCTTGCCGAGGTGCCGGTGCCGCCGGGCGCGGCGGACTGGTCGACGTACCAGACGCGGGCGCCGGTGAAGTCGATCGTCGCGGTGGCCTGGGCGCTGGTGCCCTCGCTGGTGTCCACCTGGTAGCTGAAGCTGTCGCTGCCGGGGCCGCTGAAGCCAGGCGGCGGCTGGTAGGTGAAGCTGCCGTTGGCGGCGAGCGCCACGCTGCCGCCCTGCGCGGTCTGGATCGATGCCGGCGTCGTGCTGAGCGTGCCCCCGTTGGGATCGCTGTCGCCTGCCAGCGCGCTGCCGCCTCCCTGGTACACCTCGGCGCCGCCGCCGCGCACGCCGCCGACCTGGAGCTCTGTGTTGCCGACCGCGCCGGTGAATGTCTCCGCGACGGGCGTCGGCGGTGCGGCGCCGACGTCGATCGTGACGGTGACCGGATCCGAGGCCTGCCCATCGGCGTCGACCACGTCGAACTGGAAGCTGTCGACGCCGGCGAAGCCGGCGGCGCCGGTGTAGGAGAACGAGCCGTCGGCGTTGACGGTCACACTGCCGCCGCCGGCGCCCGCTTCCAGCTGCGCATGCAGGCCGCTGCCGACGGCGCCCGCGAGCAGCCCTGGGGCACCGACGTTCAGCGTTGAAGCGGCGCCGACGCTGTAGCCGCTCGGCGCGGCGGCGACCGGGGTCACGAAGATCGTCACCCGGGCCGGCGCCGAGCTCTCCCCGGAGCCGTCGGTGTCGCGGTAGTCGAAGTGGTCGATCCCGGAGTAGCCGGCGCTCGGGACGTAGTTGAAGGCGCCGTTTCGCGTCAGCGTCACGGTTCCGTGAGCGGCACCCGCGACGAGCGTCGCGCTGAGGCCGAGGCCGTCGTCGTTGGCGAGCACGCCGGCGTCCGTGCTCACCGCCAGCGACTGGTTGGCGACGGTGTCGTAGCTGTCCGCCACGGCGGTCGGGATGACGGTGACGCTGATCGCGGCTGTGGGCAGGTTCAGCGGGAAGGTGAGTCCTCCACCGCCACCGCCGCCGCCACCGGCCGAGCGGGTGCCGCTGCCGGTGTAGACGCAGCGCACCTGATGCACGTGGACCCAGCGGCGGTGCTTGCGGACCTTCAGCGTGACGGTCTGCTTGGTGTAGCTCTTCTTGCACTTGGCCTTCGCGCTCTTGACGACGTAGAAGGAGGGACCGCTGACGTGGGCGGACTTGCCGAAGGCGGGGGCCACCGTGAGCGCGAGCACGGCGGCGCCCGCGAGCACCCAGAGGAGGGCACCGCGCCGCGGCGTGCCTGCAATCAGCGAACGCACCATCACTGCAGACATCGTCCGAATACAGCCGCGGGATCGGGAATCTGGACATCTAGGCCAGTCGCCGCGGGGGCCGCCGCGAGCCCCGGACGAACGGCGCCGGGAGCTACTCGGCGCCGTGCGCCGGCACGAGGCCGTTCTGGATCGCGAACACGGCCGCGCCGGCCCGGGTACGCTGGCCGATCTTGTCGTAGACGCTGGCGAGGTGGTGCTGCACGGTGCGCGCCGAGAGCGTCAGCGACGCGGCGACCTCGCGGTTGGTGAGCCCGCGCGCGACCAGGCGCAGCACCTCGACCTCGCGCGTGCTGAGCTCGCAGGGCCAAGCGGCTCGCGCCGCCGGCATTCCAGCCGCGGCTATCAGGGCCGCCACGCACTCGGCGTCCAGGCGCCCGGCGGCGACCTCGAGCTCGAGCTCGGCCACGGCCGCGGCGAGCTCGCGCGCCGGACGGTAGGGGCGATCCTCGGTGAGCGCCGCGAACGCGTCGGCGGCCGCGAGCAGCCGCTGGCTGCGCGAGAGCTCGGGCGCGCGGGCGCCGCGATGGTAGCCGCTGGCGTCGAGTCGCTCGTGATGGGCGCCCGCCAGCCCGGCAACTTCGGACAGGGCCGGACAGCGACTGAGGATTCGCCCGGTCCAGTAGGAGTGTAGGCGCACGCGCTCCCAGTCGGCGGGCCCCAGCGGCCCGGGCCGGTCCCAGATCGAGCTCGGCACGCCAACGCGTCCAATGTCGTGCAGGAGCGCCGCGGTCCGGATCCTGGTCAGCTCGTCGCCGCTGATCCCGAGCAACCCGCCGGCGCTCCCGGCCAGCTCGGTTACGTGGATCGAGTGGCCGAGCAGATGGGTGCCCTTGAGGTCGGCGAACGCGGCGAAGGCGAGACACATGCGGTCGAGCCCGGCGCCGCCGACGCGTGCGGGCGGCGGCGGCTCGGCGGACAGTGCGCTGGCGAGCAGATCGTCGCCCTCGAGCGCGGCGAAGATCGCATCGGCGTGCTCGGCGAACGCTTCCGCCAGCGCCGGGTCCAGGTGTCCGCCCGACCGCCGACGCACCTCCGCCTCGGCGCCGTCGCGCCCGCCGGCGAAGTGGGCCGTCACGGCCTGCTCGGCGACGTGGACGACGCGCGCGGCGATCGTCAGCTGCTCGCCGCTACGGCCATCCGGGAAGCCCTTTCCGTCCCAGCGCTCATACACCTCATCGAGCGCGCCAACAGCTCCGGTCGGCAGCCCAAGCTGGCTGCCGAGGGCGGCGCTGACCTCGCAGCCGGCGCGACCCAGCGCCTGCCCGCGCTCCGGCAGCACGCTTACGAAGCGGCTGCTGAGCTCGGCAGCCCGTCGCGGCCCAGACCACGACCCGAAGAGCTCGAGCTGCGCGGCGAACGCCGTCGGATCGCCCAGGTCGATCGTCTTCAGCTCGCGCTGTACGGCTACGTCATCGTCGAACAGCGCCGCGAACTCGGGCGAGTTCGCGGTGCAGCCGAGCGAGCGCAGGAGCGCCGCGTAGTAGGCGGCGCGGCGGTCCTCGAGCGCGAGGTCGATGCCGTCGGCAAGCGCGGCGGCGGCGACGGCCGTGCGCAGGCCCTTTTCGAACGGCATGCCAGACCCGAGGTCTGTCGCCAGCGACAGAGCCCCGAGTACCTCGGCGACGCGCAGCTCCCCCGCCACGATGCGGGGATGGTAGTCGCGTCCACGCAAATGGGCCGAATGGCCGATGCGTCGCGGGCGCCGGCGCGCCACGATCCGGTCGGACTCAGCCAACGAAAGGAGCTCCATGTCGACCGAGAACGAAGCGATCGTGCGGAGGTTCTTCGACGACTTCTGCAGCGGCCGCCGCACCGAGCTCGCGAGCGAGCTGGTGACCGACGATTTCCTCTCGCACGGACCGCAAGCGCCCCCGGCCGAGGGTGTTCAGGGCGTGATCGAGCGCGTCGGCCTCTACCAGGAGTCCGTCGACGGCCACTGGCAGATCGACGACATCTTCTCCGCCGGCGACCGCGTCGTGACCCGCTGGACCGGGACCGGCACGCATGTCGGCGAGCTGATGGGGATCCCGCCGACCGAGCGGCCGATCAACGTCGAGGCGATCACGATCCACCGCATCGCCGACGGCAAGATCGCCGAGGAGTGGACGGTCTGGGACGCGCTCGGCCTGCTCCAGCAGATCGGCGCCGTGCCGGCCGCCGCTTAGGTACGCGTCAGGCGGCGGGCACGGCGCCCGCCGCAGCCGCGGCGCCGATCGCACGCGCCGGGACCTCACCCCAAAGCCGCTCGAGGTCGTAGTACTCGCGCACCTCCGGCATGAAGACGTGCACGATCACGTCGAGGTAATCCATCAGCACCCATTGCGCGCCTGGCAGCCCCTCGACGCGAGTCGGAAGCAGGGCGTGCTCGCTCTTGCAGCCAAGCTGAATCCCGTCGTGGATCGACTTGACCTGACGATTGCTGGCGCCCGAGCAGATCACGAAGTAGTCGGTGTAGTCGACCACGCCGCGCAGGTCCAGCTCGACGATCGAATGCGCCTTCTTGTCGTCGGCGTAGGCAGCGATCGCCGCCGCGAGTTCCTCCGAGTTCACTGGTAGAGCCTCCGTTGGTCGATGTAGTCGGCCACCGCGTCGGCGACTAGGTAGTCGATCGGCCTGCCCTCCCGCACCCGCCGGCGCAGTGCCGATGAGGAGATGTCGAGCCGCGGAACGTCGATGTAGCTGATCCGATGGGCGCCGGCCATCCCGGCGAGGCGGGCGCGAACCTCCTCGCGCCGTGCCCCGGCACGCTCGGCCACCGCGACCGACGCGAGCTCGAGGATCGCCTCCGGCTCATGCCAGCCCGGGAGCGACCAAGCCATGTCGCCTCCGACAATGAACGTCAGCTCGTCGCTCGGGTGCGTGGCATGGATCTCCCGAAGCGTATCGACCGTGTACGACGGGCCGTCGCGGTTGATCTCGATCGCACTGACCGCCAGCCAGTCGCGGTGCTCGCCGACAGCCAGCCGGCACATCTCGAGGCGATGGATCGGTCCGGGCTCGTCGTCCATCGGCTTGTGCGGCGGGACCCCGGTCGGGACGAGCAGCACGCGGTCCAGTGCAAGCTGCGCGCGCGCCTCGCTCGCGCACACCATGTGCGCCAGATGCGGCGGGTTGAACGTCCCGCCAAGGATGCCGACCTCCGTCAACTACGAACGTGCCCGTCGCCCTCAACCAGGTACTTGCTGGCGCACAGCTCGCGCAGCCCGATCGGCCCGCGCGCGTGGAGCTTCTGCGTGGAGTTGCCGATCTCCGCCCCCATCCCGAACTCGCCGCCGTCGGTGAAACGTGTCGAGGCGTTGACGTAGACGCAGGCGGCGTCGACCTCGAGCTGGAAACGCCGCGCCGCAAGCTGGTCTTGGGTGACGATCGTCTCACTGTGGCCGGTGCCGTGGGCGCTGATGTGCTCGATCGCCGCCTCGAGCGAGTCGACGACGCCGACCGCCAGCGTCAGCGCGAGGTATTCGCTGTCCCAGTCCGCTTCGCTCGCCGGCGCGACCTCGACACCGGCCGCGCACTCGCGCGTGCGCGCGTCGCCGCGCAGCTCGACACCGGCGTCGCGCAGCGCCGCGAGCACCTGCGGCAGAAACGCCGCGGCGACGTCGCGGTGAACCAGCAGCGTCTCCGCCGCGTTGCAGACGCCGGGCCGCTGCACCTTCGCGTTCAGCGTGATCGCCTGCGCGTGCTCGAGGTCGGCGGCCGCGTCGACATAGACGTGGCAGTTGCCTGAGGCGGCGAAGATCACCGGCACGGTCGCGTGCTCGAGCAGCGCCGCCTTGAGCCCCTCTCCGCCGCGGGGGATGATCAGGTCGACGTAACGAGTCTGCGTCGCGAGCTCGACCAGCTCCTCGCGCGCCCCGCCGGTGAGGATCGAGATCGCCCCCTCGGGCACGCCCGCCGATTCGGCGGCGCGTGCCGCGATCGCCGCGAGCGCGGCGTTGGAGGCGGCGGCGCTCGAGGACCCGCGCAGCACCACCGCATTACCCGACTTCAGGCACAGGGCGGAAGCGTCGATCGTGACGTTGGGCCGCGCCTCGTAGACGACGGCGACGACGCCCAGCGGCACGAGCACCTTGCGGATGCGCAGGCCGTTCGGGCGCACCTGCTCTTCGAGCAGCTCGCCGACCGGGTCCGCGAGCCGCGCGATCTCGCTCGCTCCGGCTGCCATCGCCTCGACGCGACGCTCGTTGAGGGCGAGGCGGTCGAGCAGTGCCTCCGAGAGACCGGCGTCGCGCGCGGCTGCGAGGTCGGAGCGGTTCGCCTCGAGGATCTCCTCGGTCCCCTCCCGCAGGGCGGCCGCGATCGCCTCGAGTGCCGAGTTCTTGACGTCTGTGTCGAGCGTCGCGAGTGCGCGCGCGGCCCGTTTGGCGCCACGGCAGACCTCCGCGACTGATGTGGCGGCGATGGCCATGTGCGAAAGGTTACGCGAGGACGAAATAGTCGCGGTGGACAGCCTCCTCGGTCGCGCGCGGGAGCAGTGAGCGGATCGCCTGCGAGTTGCGGCCCGCCGCGCGGCGCAGGTCAGCCGCAGCGTAGTTGGAGATGCCCTTGCCGATCAGGGTTTCGCCCGCCACGACGTCGACCGCGTCGCCCTCGTCGAAGTCGCCGCGGACCTCCACGACGCCGACGGGCAGCAGGCTCGTGCCCTCCTCGCGCAGCGCCCGCGCAGCACCGTCGTCGACCACGATCGTGCCGCGGCTGGGCTTCGCGTATCGCAGCCACAGCTTGAAGCTCGAGTAGCGCTGCTCGCGAGCGGCGAAGAAGGTGCCCTCCACGCCGCCGGCGAGGACCCGCCCCAGCACCCCCTCGCGCTCGCCGTTGCAGATCAGCGTGGCGATCCCGGCGGCGGTCGCCATGTCGGCGGCGACGACCTTCGAGCGCATGCCGCCGGAGCCGTGAGCTGACGTCGTCTGGGTGATCGTGAGCGTCTCGAGCGCCGCGAAGTCCTCCACCCGCTCGACCAGCGCCGCACTCGCGTCCTCGCGCGGGTCGGCACTGTAGAGCCCGTCGACGCTGGTCAGGATCACGAGGCGGTCGGCGCCGACGAGGATCGCGACCTGCGCGGCCAGGAAATCGTTGTCGCCGAAGGTGATCTCGTCGGTCGCGGTCGTGTCGTTCTCGTTGATCACCGGGACGGCCCCCCATTCGAGCAGCTTGCCGAGCGTCTGGCGGGCGTTGAGGTAGCTCGTGCGGGCGCTCACGTCAGAGAAGGTGAGCAGCACCTGCGCAGCCAGCGTGTCGTTGCGTGCGAGCAGCTCGTCGTACTCGCGGTAGAGCCGTCCCTGACCCACCGCGCTCGCCGCCTGCAGCTCCTCGATCGCGCTGGGGCGAGCTGGGAGGCCGAGGATCCGCGTGCCGCGGGCGATCGCACCGCTCGTAACGATCACCACCTCCTCACCGCCGTTGCGGGCGGCGCCGACGGCGGCGCAGATCCTCCCGAGCACGTCGGCGCGAAGCTCGCCCTCGTCGGTCGCGACGATCGCCGAGCCGAGCTTGATCACGGTGCGGGCCATCTGCGGCCGGAGGTTAGCCGTTCGGCCGGGCGCGGCTCAGACGTCGAGGTCGAACAGCACTCCGCCGATCTCGACATCGTCTCCGGCCTCGAAGCCGGCCTCCTCCAGAGCGCGGATCACGCCGATCTGGCGCAGGCGCGACTCGATGTGCGCGAGCGCCTCGTCGTTGGCGAGGTTGTGGCGCGCGAGCAGCAGGTCGATGCCGACACCGACCACGCGGTAGACGCCGTCCTCGCCTCGCTCAACCTGGAAACCGCGGGCCGAGGCCGGGCGAAACGTAACGTGCTCGGCCAGCTCGGCGGGTGCATCGGCGAGCTCACCGGCCTCCTCGAGCGGAATTCGCGCAACCAGCTCGCGCGCCAGCTCCTCGAGTCCCAGGCGCGTCACGCTCGAGGTGACGAGCACGGGAATCTGCTCGCCGAGGCGCTCGCTCCAGGCCTGCGCCGCGGCGTGCGCGCTCGCCGGGTCGACGAGGTCGGCCTTCGAGAGCGCAAGCACGCGCGGCAGCGCCGCGAGGCGCGGGTCGTGGCGCTCGAGCTCGTGCTCGACCGTGCGATGGTTCTCGGCAGGGTCTGAGCCGTCGAGCGGCGCCAGGTCGAGCACGTGGACCAGCAGCCGCGTGCGCTCGACGTGGGCGAGGAAGTCGTGGCCCAGCCCCGCGCCTTCGCTCGCTCCCTCGATCAGGCCGGGGATGTCGGCGACGATCAGCTGCCGCTCCCCCACCTCGAGCGTTCCGAGCACCGGCTCGATCGTCGTGAAGGGGTAGTCGGCGATCTTCGGCGCGGCCCGCGTGAGTCGCGCGAGCAGCGAGGACTTGCCGGCGTTGGGCAGGCCGACCAGGCCGACGTCGGCGAGCAGCTTCAGCGTCAGCTCAAGCCACGCCTCCTCGCCCGCCAGGCCGCGCTCGGCAAAGCGGGGGGCCTGGCGGGTCGGCGTCGCGAAGCGCTTGTTGCCGCGGCCTCCCGAGCCGCCGCGCGCGACGATCACGCGCTGCCCGGGCCGCACCAGGTCGTGCATGTCGCCGTCATCCGAGCGCACCTGAGTACCCGGCGGAACCGCCAGCACCAGCGGCGCGCCCGAGGCCCCGTGGCGCAGCGACCCGCCGCCGGCGCCGCCGCTGACCGCGCGAAAGCGCGTGCGCCGGCGAAACGACTGCAGGTCGCGCAGGGCCGCGTCGCATTCGATCGCCACGTCGCCGCCGTGACCGCCGTCGCCTCCGTCCGGCCCGCCGCGTGGCACGTGCGCTTCGCGGCGAAAGCTCATCGCGCCGTCGCCACCTGCTCCGGCCCTGACATGGATGCGCGCCTTGTCGAAGAGCATCGCGTTGTCACCGAGCCGCCGGCCGGCGGATCGAGCCGCCGCCGGCGGCGGCGCCGGCTACTCGACGGGATCGATCGAGACGACTCGGCCGCGGCGCCCGATTGAGAAGCGAACCTTGCCCGCGGCCCGCGCGTAGAGCGTGTCGTCCTTGCCCATGCCCACGCCCTCGCCTGCCTTGAAGCGGCTGCCGCGCTGGCGCACGATGATCTCGCCGCCGCTCACCTGCTGGCCGGCGAATGTCTTCACGCCGAGCCGCTGCGCGTTGGAGTCGCGCCCGTTGCGGCTCGATCCGAGGCCCTTCTTATGCGCCATCTGAATCCTCCTTGGAGGTCTGCGCGGGAGCGTCGGGGGCGGCCGGCTTGGCCGCCACCGGCTTGGCGGCCGCCGGCTTGCGCGGCGCCCGCGGCTTCGGCGCCGCCGGTGTCTCGGTGGTGGCCGCAGCGGCGCGTGCCCGCGGAGCCCGCGGCGGCGCAGCGTCGGTCGACCCGGTCGCGGCGGCGGGCCTGGCGGCGGCGCGCGCGCTGGTGCGCGCGCCGATCTTCGTGACCTCGATCCGCGTCAGCTCCTGGCGATGGCCGGTGCGGCGACGATAGCCGCGCTTGGGCTTGAACTTGAACACGCGCAGCTTCTTGCCGCGCAGGTGGCCGACGATCGTCGCCTGAACCTCGACCTTCGCGAGACCCGCGGCGTCGAACACCGCCTCCTCGCTGCGCATCAGCAGCGGCTCGAGGTTGACGGTCGCGCCCTCGGGCTCAGGCAGCCGCTCGACGAGCAGGGTCTGGCCCTCCTCGACGCGGTACTGCTTGCCTCCGGTCTTGACGATCGCGTACATGTCTCCTCCCGCCGCTACCCGGCGAGTGGCTCTTCCGTCTCAGCAGAACGGCGCCGTCCACCTCTGCGGCCGCGGCGCCGAGGACGTGATTCTACGTCATCGTCGAGTGCGGCGGCTTGCGGCGCCGCGTCGATCGGCACCGCCACCGCGGCGGTGCGCCCGACCTCCTCGATGCGCACCATCAGCTTCTGGCCGACCAGCGGCCCGCCGCCGCGCACCGAGATGATGTAGCCGTCGATCTTGGCAACGGCGTCGTCGGCGTCGTACATGTGCGGCTCGACGATCTCCACGAGCACCTCCTCGCCGACGCGGAAGGGCACGGCGCGCTCCTCGACCTCGACGCGGCTGCCCTGCAGCGTCACCGCGAAATGGTCGAGCGCGAGCCCCTCGGAGCCCTCGAAGTGGAAGTACTTGCCGGTCTGAGCCTCCAGCGCGTGCAGCACGCGCGCGTTGTGGCCGGTGAACTGCGCGCTCACGCGCGGGTTCATCTGCACCAGGAAGGCCTCGTCGGCATCGGCGTCGGTCGCGAGCTCGCGCAGCCGCCGCTCGAAGTCGATCGCGATCGTCTCCTCCGAGCGGATCACGCCGTCCCCGTGGCAGGTCGGACACTCGCGGCTCATGATCTCGCGCAGCCCCTCGGTGACGTTCTGGCGTGTCATCTCGACCAGCCCGAGCCGCGAGATCTCGGCGGTGAACGTCTTGGTGCGATCCTCGTCGAGCGCCTTGCGCAGCGTCTTCAGGACGGCGTCGCGGTTGCGCGCGCGCGCCATGTCGATGAAGTCGATGACGATGATGCCGCCGATGTCGCGCAGGCGCAGCTGGTTGACGACCTCCTCGGCCGCCTCGAGGTTGGTCTTGGTGATCGTGTCCTCCAGGCGCGCGCCCTTGCCGCGCCCGATGAATGAGCCGGTGTTGACATCGATCACCGTCAGCGCCTCGGCGTAGTCGATCATCAGGTAGCCGCCGCTGGCGAGATCGACGCGACGGCCGAGCAGCGAGTCGATCACGGGATTGACCTTGTAGGCGTCAAACAGCGGCACCTCGCCCTCGTAGAGCTCGACGCGGCTGACGAGCTCGGGCGCCGTGCGGGTGAAGAAGGAGACCAGGCGGTGGTGCTGATCGGGGTCGTCGACGACGGCCCGCTCGAAGTGCTCGGAGAAGATGTCGCGCACGACGCGGACGGAGAGATCTGCCTCCTGGAAGACGAGCGCGGGCGCACGAGTGGTCTCCACGCGCTTCTCGAGCACCTCGTGCAGCTTGAACAGGTACAGCAGCTCGCGCTCGAAGTCCTCGCGCGTCGCGCCGTGCGCCGCGGTGCGCACGATCGCGCCGCCGCCGCGCAGGTCGAGTCCCTTGGTCTCCCTCCGCAGGCGCTCGCGCTCCTTGTCCTCCAGGCGCCGCGATACGCCGACGCCCTCACCGGTCGGGGTGTAGACCATGTAGCGCCCGGCGATCGTCAGCTCCATCGAGAGGCGCGCGCCCTTCGTCTTGAGCGGGTCCTTGACGACCTGGACGACTACCTCCTGGCCGGGTTTCAGCAGCGAGGCGATGTCCTGGGCGTCGCTGCCGATGCCCCGGCCGCGCCGCGGCGCCTCGACGCCCGGGAGCACGATCTCGTCGACGTGCAGGAAGCCGTTCTTGTCGAGTCCGATGTCGACAAACGCGGCCTCCAGGCCGACCAGCACGTTGTCGACGACGCCCTTGTAGATGTTGCCGACGATCGAGCGCGCGCCGCGGCGCTCGAGGTAGAGCTCAGCGACGCGGTAGCCGCGCCCCGGATCCGCGCCGGGCGCCGCCCGCCGCTTCGAGGCACCGGGCGTTCCGGAGGCCTCCAACAGCGCCACGCGGGTCTCGCCGCGATCGACGCTTACCAGTACTTGCTTTTTCACGGGTGTTTTCCATTTCTCTCAGATACTGAGCACGCGGCCCTTGGCTCCAGCGGCTATGCGCGCCTGCGCATAGATCGACTGGAGCAGGCCTAGCGCCAGGAATGTGGTGAGCACCGAGGAGCCGCCGTAGCTCAGGAGCGGCAACGTCACGCCCGTGACGGGGAGGATGTCCACCGTCACTCCGACGTTGACGAATACCTGGAACAGGAGCATTGCGACGACTCCGGCGGCGACGAGCGCGCCGAAGAGGTTCTTGGCGGCAGCCACGATGCGCAGCGTCCGCCAGATGATCAACGCGTACAGCGATAGGACGAACGCGGCGCCGGCGAAGCCGAAACGCTCCGCCAGCGCCGCGAAGATGAAGTCTGTGGAGTTGAGCGGCACGAAGTTGGCCGCGGTGTTGGTCGCGACCGTGCCGAGGCCGAACTTCTGGCCGGCGCCGATCGCGATCACCGACTCGCGCTGCTGGTAGAGCGCCTTTGAGATCTGCTTGGCCGGGACCGCGCCCGGGTCGAGGAATGCGGTCAGGCGATCGGCCTGGTAGGTGTGGAAGCCGACAAGCGGGCCGACGATCAGAACGATCGCGAGCGCCGCCACGCCGAGCACGAAGACGGCCGTCAGGTGCCGCCAGTCGACACCGGCGATGTAGAGGATCGCAAAGGCGGCGGCGACGTAGACGAGGCCCGAGCCGAGGTCGGGCTCGGCGATCACGAGCATCGTCGGCGCCAGCGCCAGCAGCATCACGCGCGCCACCAACTGGCGGCTGGAGGTCTTGCGCGAGCTGTCGACCACGAACGCGGCGAGGAACACGATCAGCACGACCTTGCCGACCTCCGAGCCCTCGAAGGAGAAGACGGAGACCCCGATCGAGCGCGTCGATCCACCGACGGAGTGGCCGATCCCGAGCACGACGAGGATCGCCGCGATCAGGATCACGTACAGGCCCCACTTGAGCTCGCGCAGCCGCGAGTAGTCAAAGCGCGAGATCACGAGCATCACGACCAGGCCGCCGCCGAGGTAGACGCCCTGGCGCACCATCTGGGCGTGGCTGATGCCGTCGAGGGTGACGAGCGAGAGGATCCCGAGGCCGATCGCGGCGAGCGTCAGCAGCGGGTCGAGCCCGAGCCGCGGCACGCGCGGTCCGAGCGTTGAGGGGTCGCGCCCCTGCGCCGGCGCCTGGATCGGGTTGGTGGCCATCAGAGGTCCGGATTCGTGCCGGCGATGAACTGCTTCTTGATCCCGAACCACTGCGACAGCATCAGGCGGACCGCCGGGGCGGCGGCTGCCGCTCCGAAGCCACCCTGCTCGATCGTCACGGCGATCACGATCGGACGCTTGGCGTCGGGGGCGTAGGCGACATACCAGGACTGGTCCTTCTGGCCGGCGTGCTGGGCGGTGCCGGTCTTGCCGTAGACCGGGCGGGGAAAGTTGCCGAACACGGCGTCGGAGGTTCCGCCCGCTCCCTGCGCCGCGGCGCGAAGCCCGGCGATCACGGCCGCCCGGTCGGCGGCGTTCCAGCTGACCTTGTCGGCCACCGCCGGCGGCGGCAGCTGCTGGACGACCTGGCCGCTCGGGGAGAGGATCTGCGTGGCGATCTTCGGCGACCAGACCGTGCCGCCATTGAAGATCGCCGAGTAGGCCACCGCCATCTGCAGCGGGGTCGCCAGCAGGAATCCCTGCCCGGTCGCGAGCTGGATGTTCTGGCCGACGGTCCAGTAGTCGAACTGGCCCTGCGCGCAGCCGTTGATCGCGAGCTGCTTGGTCGCGTAGGCGGGCTTGGGCCGCGCGCCGATGGTCCCCTGGGGCCCCTGGCAGAACTGGGCCCAGTCCGCCTTGTTGACCGCCGCCACGTAGCGGTAGTCCGGCACGACGCCGGCGTCGCCGCCGCCGGGCAGGTCGACCCCCGGCGAGCTGCCGAGACCGAGCGAGCGAGCCTGATTCTGCAGCGCGAGATCCGTGCCGTCGCCGTTCAGCGCCTTCCCGAGCGGGTAGAAGTAGGTGTCCTCGGAGACCGCCAGCGCGCCGACCAGATCCTTGTTGCCGTAGTTGGCCCCTCCGGAGTTGCGGAAGGACTGGGCGGCGGCGCCGCTGCCGACGGTGTAGGTGGTGCCGGCGCCCGCCAGCGTCTGCGGCGTGATGACGCCCGCGCTCAGCGCCGCCAGCGCGGTGATCGGCTTGAACGTGGAGCCGGTCGGGTACTGGCCGTTGATCGCGCGGTCGTTGAGGCTGCCGCTGTCGAGGATCTGTCTGTAGGCGCTCGTGCTGACCCCGGTCGCGAAGGCGTTGGCGTCGTAGGTGGGAAGCGAGCCGAGCCCGTAGATCCGCCCGGTCATCGGGTTCATCGCGACGAACGAGGCGGCGGTTGCGGGGTTGTGGATCGCGCGCGCGGCCGACATCGCCTCGCGCATCGCGACATAGCCCTCACGCTCGAGCCCGAGGTTCAGCGAGGTGCCGAGCTGGTCGCCTTGTGTCGGCGGGATCGGCGAGCCCTGGGCGCCGGTCGGGTAGCCCGACGAGTTGATCTCGACCTTGTCCTGCCCCGGGATTCCCTGCAGATAGGGCTGGTACTGCGCCTCGAGGCCCGCCTGGCCGACGATCGAGCCGGCCGCGACGCCGCTGAAGGCGGGCGTGCCGAGCTCGCCGCGGACGCCGTTCGGCGAGGGGCCCGTGATCTGCCCCACCTGGCCGAGCACGATCGAGCCGATGTCGCGCTGCGGGTAGTAGCGCACCGGCACCGAGCGCTCGACCACGCCCGGGTAGTAGCGCTTGCGCTCGGCGAGGTAAGCGAGCTCGCGGTCGCTGCTGATATAGGTGATCGCTGTCGGCGCGTAGCCGGGCGGCGCCACCTGCTGGTCATCGACGGTCGCGCGGATCGTGCGCCAGCCGATCCCGAGCACGTGGCCGAGCCGCTTGTAGAGCGCTTCGCGCAGCGGTCCGCGCGCCGGCAGGTCATCCTTGACGATCGCGACCTGCGTCGCGTTGCGATAGGTGGCGAGCAGGTTCCCGCCGGCGTCGAGGATGTTGCCTCGCGGCGCCGGGGTCGGGATGTTCTGGACGACGTTGGCCGTCGCCTCCTGGGCGTTCTGGGGGCCGGTCAGCACCTGCAGATACCAGAGGCGGAAGGCGAGGATCCCGAACAGCGCGAGCGTGACGACGCTGAGCACGCCGACGCGCCGCGTCAGCTGCGGTGGCAGCGGCGCGCGCCGTTGGAGCGGGGCCTCGATCACGGGCGCGAGAGCGGGCTGAGGCCGCCGGTCGTATATGCGCGCCGGCGCCGGCGCCGGGGATCCTCGGGCAGCGCCGGGATCAGCCAGCGGCGCACGATCGAGTAGACGGGCACGGCGATCAGGGAGTTCAACGCGATGCCCACCAGGATGTCACGGACGAGCTGGAGGCTGACCGGCGAGGTCACTCCGAGGATGACCTCTAGCACGGCGTAGCCGCAGGACGCCACGGCCGTGGCGGCCGCGCCGAGCGCGAGCGGCGTGAACGGCGCCTCGGGCGCCCGCAGCTCGCGGACCCGCCCCGCCGTGTAGCCAACGAGGCAGAAGACGAGCGCGAAGACGCCGAGCGTCTGCACGTAGGCGAGGTCGAGGAACAGCCCGACGCCGAAGCCGAACAGCGCTCCGGACAGGGCCCCGGTCAGGAAGCCGGCGGCGGCCACAACGAGCGGCGCCAGGTCGAACCCGACGCCGAAGACGTGAATCTGCGCGACCCCGGCGATCTGCACCAGCACCGACACGAAGGCGAGCACGCCAAGGCGGAGCGCGACGTTCTTCCTGTCGCTCACGGGCGCGGCACCGCCGTCAGCACCTGCACCGTGTCGAGCGAGGAGAGGTCCGCCGCCGGGGACACGGTGATCACGCCGCTCGAGCTCGTGGCGGCGGCCTTGACGACCCCGATCGGCACGTCGGCCGGGAAGAACGAGGCCCCCGCGGTGGCCTGCTCGCCGGCGGTCACGATCAGGTCGCCGACCTTGACCTCGCTCGGTCGCGAGACGGCCTGCATCTGCAGCTCGCCCGGGCTGCCGGGCTTCGGGCCGATGACGCCGATCTCGCGGCTCACGCTGTCGCGCGCCGTCACTCCCGCGGAAGGGTCGTTGATCAGGGTGACGACGGAGGAGTCCACGGCGACGGTCGCGACGATCCCGATCACGCCGTCGGGGTCGATCACGGGGTCGTTGGTGTGCACGCCGGCGCTGCTGCCGGCATTGATCGTGACGTTGCTGACCCACACGCCAGCGGGCTGCGCGATCACCGTCGCGTCCACCGGCCCGTCGGGCGCCAGCTGGAGCGTGCTGTCGATGCGCTGCAGCTTCGCGGCGTCGGCGCTGGCGTGCTTGCCGGCCTGCAGCGTCGCGATCTCCTTGTTGGCCGCCGCCAGCTCGCGGCGCAGCTGATCGCGCTGGCTGCTCGCGTGGACGACGTCGTCGACGGCGTTGATCAGGTCGTGCACCGGCGTCAGGATCTTGCTGGCGACCGTCTCGACCGGTGAGAGCACGTCCAGGAAGCCGCTCTGCACCGTGTGCAGGGCGCCGCCACCCGAGCCACCGAAGCTCGCGGTGATCAGGATCAGGGAGATGACGACGAGCAGCGCGAGCACTGCGCGCCGTCGGCGAACGTTCTTGTCGTGCACTGGCGGAAGGGGGTCGCGGGACAGGGTCGGCGCGAAGCGGCGAGCGGGGCCATCAGCGTCGGCGGCGGCGGCCGTTGTAGTTGCTCTGACCGGCACGGTTGGCGCGGTGGATCACCTCGAACTCCTCGAGCGAGCGGCCCGAGCCGACGGCGACGCAGGTCAGCGGCGACTCGGCGAGGTGAGTCGGGATCTGGGTCTCGTCACGGACCCGGTCGGCGAGTCCCTGCAGGAGGGCGCCGCCACCGGCGAGGACGATGCCGCGGTCCATGATGTCTGAGGCGAGCTCGGGTGGCGTGCGGTCCAGCGTGACCTTGATCGCCTCGATGATCTGAGCAAGCGGCTCCTCGAGCGCCGCGCGGATCTCCTCGCTGGTCAGGACGATCGTCTTGGGGAGGCCCGAGACCATGTCGCGGCCGCGGATCTCGGCCTGCAGCTCCTCGGGCATCGGGAACGCGGAGCCGATCTCGAGCTTGAGCTCCTCGGCGGTCTGCTGCCCGATCAGCAGCTTGTACTCGCGCTTGGCGTAGTTGATGATCGCCTCGTCGAGCTCGTCGCCGCCGATCCGGATCGA
>Ga0209415_10002006_pt1 | contig 38565 bp, 30 predicted proteins | sample PeaSoiSIISIP2007_FD_187696 | JGI IMG/M metagenome (GOLD analysis project Ga0209415, IMG submission 187696) | Peat soil microbial communities from Weissenstadt, Germany - SII-SIP-2007 (SPAdes) (version 2) | ecosystem: Environmental > Terrestrial > Soil > Wetlands > Peat | place: Germany...
CTTATGCGAATCGCAAAACTGTTTCTCTTCCTGCCTGTGCTTCTTGTTGCTATAGCCTCCGCGCAAAATCCTGTGGACCAGGTTGTCGCGGAAGCCTTGAAACCCTCACCTCTCGAATCGAACCTGCAGCGGCTCACCGATGAAATCGGAGGCCGCGTGCCGGGGACGCTGGCCATGCGAAAAGCCGTCGATTGGGGCGTCGCGGCCTTCAAAGCCGCGGGCGCAGACAGCGTGCACACGGAAGACTTTGCTATCCCGGCTTCGTGGGCGGAGGGCTTTACTAGAATGAGTATCTCTGCGCCGGAACAGTTCGATGTGCGGGTGGTTTCGATGGCGTGGGCTCCGGCTATGGCCGCTCGTCAAGACGTGCCGGTCATCGATGTGGGCGATGGCAAGGTTGAAGATTTCAATAAAGCGGGCAATGTTTCCGGCGCCCTGCTGCTCGTGCACTCCCAGGAAATGGCCACGTGGGATGATTTGTTTGCTGAGTATTTGAGGGCGCCGGGAATTATTCTTCGCGCCATGCAGGCGAAGGCTTTGGCCATCGCGTTCCAATCCACGCGTCCGCATGACCTGCTTTATCGCCATACAGATTCTCAACAAGGTGAAATTGTTGGTATTCCCATGGTGCTGGTGGCCCGAGAGGACGCGGCGCGCATGGCTCGCCTGCTGGCTTCGGGACAGAAGCTTCGCGCCGACCTGGCAATTCCCAATCGCGTGGGCGGGCCGATTACGGCGGCGAACGTGGTCGCCGAGATACGCGGCAGTGAGAAACCCAACGAATTTGTAATCCTCGGGGCGCATCTTGATTCGTGGGAGCTGGGTACGGGGGCGCTCGACAATGGATGCAATGCGGCGTTGGTGATCGATGCGCTGCGCGCGATTAAAACTGCAGGTCTGCGCCCGCGACGCAGCATTCGATTTATCCTTTTCTCCGGCGAAGAGGAGGGTCTGGTGGGATCGCACGCCTACGCCATCGCTCATCGCAAGGAACTGGACAAGGCCGCGGCAGTGGTGATCTTCGATTCTGGAACGGGCCGGGTTACGGGTTTTTCCCTCGGCGGGCGCAAGGATGTAGTCGATGCCGCCAACGCTGTGGCGGCTCCGCTTAAGCAGTTCGACGCGGCCACGCTGAAGACCACCGCCGAATGGGGCACCGACCATTTTGATTTCATGCTGGAAGGCGTGCCTACGTTCGTGGCGGAACAAGAGGAAGCGAATTACCTGATCAACTATCACGCCATGTCGGATACATTCGACAAGGTCGATCTGGCGCAACTGAAGAAACACGTAGCCGAGGCGGCCGCGCTTACATTTGGCATTGCCTACGCTCCGGAACGCCTTGGTCCGCGGCTCCATCATGCGCAAATCGAGCAGACCATGATCGAGACGCACCTCGATGAGCTGATGAAGACGTTTGGCATGTGGCAGCCGTGGCAAGAGGGCAAGTGGGGAAGGGCGGACTAGAGCTGATTTCCGGTTGTTAATTGCCAATTGCAGGCGGAGTGATTGGCAATTGGAATTTGGCGATTGAAAATGTAACGTGGAACGCTATTGAGCCAGCTACTGTTCTGGATTCTCTTTAATCTTTTCGTGCTGGGCATGCTGGCCCTCGACCTGGGGTTATTGCAGCGGCCGGGCCATGAGGTCAAGTTTCGCGAGGCGCTGGCCTGGAGCGCCGTCTGGGTCGGTCTGGCCTGTGCATTTGCCGGGCTAGTTTATTTTCGCTATGGGCACGCGACCGCAGTGGAGTTTGTCGCCGGTTACGTGATCGAACTTTCGCTTAGCGTCGACAATCTCTTTATCTTCCTTCTGATTTTCCGGTTCTTCCGCATTTCTTTGGATCATCAACACAAAGTACTGTTCTGGGGAATACTGGGCGCCCTGGTGATGCGCGCCATCTTCATTGTGGTGGGCATCGGCCTGATTCAAAGGTTTCATTGGATAACTTTCATTTTCGGGGCGTTTCTGGTGTATAGCGGAATCAGGCTGTTTCGCCAGGACGCTGCTGGAATCGAGCCGAGAGAAAATCTTGTGCTGCGCTGGTTTCGCCGCTGGGTACCGCTGACCGAAGACTACGACGGGGACAAATTTGTGGTGCGGCGCACGCGCCTGTACGCGACGCCGCTGCTGGCGGTGCTGGTCGTGATCGAAACTACCGATCTGCTCCTGGCCACGGATTCGATTCCCGCGGTACTGGCGATCACGCTGAAACCTTTCATCGTCTACACCTCCAACGTGTTTGCCGTTTTGGGATTGCGCTCGATGTATTTCGTGCTGGCCGGCATGATGGAACTGTTTCACTACTTGCACTACGGACTTTCGGTCGTCTTGATTTTCATTGGGGCAAAGATGTTGATCTCCGATTACTATCAAATTCCAACCGGGGTTGCACTGGGAGTGGTTGCCGGGGTGCTGCTGCTTTCGATTTTGGGATCTCTACTACATCCCAGAGGCGAAGAGCATTAACTTGTTCGATTGAGTTAGCCAATGCATTTCGTCAGCACGCCGCGTACGGGGTTCGTCAGACTACGCTTTCCTTCGCACCCGGTGCGTTCTCGGAAAAGACAGCACCAGTTCCGGCATTCGGACTTCCTGCGTCTCGCCTTCGATCCGAATTGCCCGGTGCTTCGGAAGGTTCCCGCCGAACATGCGTGCTATGTTGAAAAGCGAGCGGCTCCCGCAGACCATGCAGGTATCATGGGGGCTGTCGCTGACAACCTCGCACTCGGCGCACAAGACGGCATTTTGCAGCGCAACCGCATTGAGAAACCGGCCACGTCCGGGGGCACGTTCCCCCTCTGAACTCTTCATCACTCAACCTCACGCGACGCTTAACTATTCAACCCAATTCTTTCAGACTTACGCTCTCACGACGAGTACCTTGGTTGACGCCAGCCGTTCCAATTCGATCAGGGCATGCATTTTTTGGTCATGACTTGGCCTGCTCAGCGGACAAAGCCGTTCCACTATGGGAAATATCGGTAAGCCAGCGGCCCAAGCGTGAAACATACTCAGCGAGAAACCTTACCGGCTGCAAAGCCGATGGTGGAGCAGGTACCGTTCCGGCTGCTATAGCTGATTCTGGTCTAAACAATTCGCGAGATCTGGCCGTGGTAGCGGTCGACAAGGGAAGCGCGGTCATGGGTGCCGGTTTTGCGCAGGATTCGGTGAACATGGTTCTTAACCGTGTGCTCGGAGAGGTTCAGGCTGCCGGCAATCTCCTTGTTGCTCTGCCCCCAACAAATCAACTCGACGAGTTGTTGTTCGCGGCGGCTGAGTTCGGTACGGGTGCGTGTCTGCAGATTCTGGCGATTGACGAGATGCTGCGAGGCATGGCGGAGCAGCGTCGCGGAAAAGCAGGGGGGATACACCGCTTCTCCGGCAGCTACAGCGCGGATAGCGTCGATCACTTCTGCGGAGGGAGCTTCGCTGAGGACGAATCCCGCGGCTCCCTCGCGCACCGCGAACAGAAAATCTTCCTCTTTCGCCTCCATTCCCATCATGACTGTGCCGGTCTTTGGGAGATTCTCACGAATGAAACGCAGCACCGCATGCTGCGCCGGCGCGACCCCAAAAGAATCAAGAAGGATGACTTGGGGCTGGCATGAGATCACTTCCTTCAACGCTTGAGGGGAATATCCGCAGACCCCGACCACGGACACGTGAGCGTGCTTGTCGAGAATTCGAATCAGAGCTTCACGCAGCAAACGATTCACACACAGCAGAAACACGTTCACTTGATCGCTGGGCATAAAGAAATCTCAACCATCGGCGAGCGAGAGCTAGACCACTGATGTTACGGCATTTTTGCCCGAACTCGCAGCCACCGTCATGCAGTGCGCCTAACCCAACCAGGCACCGAACAACAGCTTAACCCCAGACCGCTCGCTGGCTGCCTCGAGGTCAGGCCGTAGCTTATCGACACAACTTCGCAAGTGCTCCTCGGTGGCCGCCCCGGGCAACCTTCACATTTGCTAAAGAATTGTCGACGAATTCGGCGGGAGATGTCAGTGACAGTTCAACCGTGATCATCTGTGCAAATCTCCGAGGGAGAAATCCACTGACAGTTGGGATCCGGTCGACGCAGACCTCAGCAGTCACGAACGGTGGCGCTCCGAATAGATCGCTTTTAGTGCCGATATTGGTTCTTTCTGGGCCTTGAAAAGAATCACTCCGATTAGACCGAATTGAGACATGTGCAGGGGTCTATTTTGAACCTTGCACATTTTTCGATACGCCAGATAATACGCAGGCGAGGAAAGCTCCGTGAAGCATTTGCGGGTACTGGTCGCCAACCGGCCACGTCTGATGCGGGAAATGGTGCTCACGACGATCGCTGAGCAACCGGACATCGAGATCGTCGGAGATGTCGAGCAAGCCCCGAATCTAGCTGACCTCGTCGATCAGGTGCAACCGGATGTCCTCATCGTGGCGCTGGACGACCAGGATAAGAGGTCGGAAGAATGCGGATTTCTCCTTGGGCGTTATCCGCAGATGAAGATTCTGGCGCTGGCTCCGGAGCGAAACCGCGGGATGTTTTACTGGGCCATTGTCGATATTCGTAGCAAGCAGGTTGAGAGTTCGCAAGACGGCATCTTGAGCGCGCTGCGTGATGCGCCGGCGGTGCTGGGCGTGGCTCGGAACTGAGAGAGATGTCGGTCCCAGTTTTTGACTATTAACCCGATTACACAGGGACGATAGATTTCGAAAGCTCGAGATTCAAGCTGCGTGAAGCGAATTTCGGGAGCGGGCTCCAGTAAACGATAAGAAATTGTTGGCACCGCTTGTAGGCGGGGTGGCGAAGCTGCAACTGAAGGGAGAATCGTGGAGCTAACTACCACAATTCCGGAAGTGATTCAGACCAGGCCTCCCGAAGCTCTGGTGGAGGAAAAATGGTACGCGGTCTACACCTGGGCGAACCATGAGAAACGGGTGGCTGAACACCTTGAGCAACGCCAAATGCGGAGCTTTCTTCCCCTCTACCGCGCGATGCACCGCTGGAAAGATCGCCGGAAAGAAGTCGAACTCGCGCTTTTTCCCAGCTACGTCTTCGTGCATCTTTCGCTGCAGCACCGGCTGCGAGTGCTCGAGATCCCGAGCGTAGTGCACCTGGTCAGCTTTCAAGGGAAGCCGGCGCCACTGCCTGCGCACGAAATAGAGAAGTTACGCCAGGGAGTGAATGGCCGGGTACGGATGGGCCCACACCCGTACCTGCAGGCTGGACAGCGCGTACGAGTGCGTAGCGGACCAGTGGCGGGTCTCGAGGGAATTCTGGTGCGGCGCAAGGAAGGAGCGCGCCTCGTGGTCTCCATTGAGATTCTCATGCGGGCCGTGGCGTTGGAAATCGATGAAGCGGATGTGGAAGCCGTGGGGCCAGAGAATCGTTTGAACCAATGGGAATGACAAGCAACATGCGAAAAAGAGTGGTGGGCCTGCTTTTGCTTCTAATGGCCAATGCTTGCTGGCACAACGCTTTGCGGGCGCAAGATATTCTCTCCCCGCCGACGTTGAGTTCCGAGCTTGGCCATCAGAATCTGAGCCGGGTTGCGGCATCGGCCGCGGACATCAAGGCAGTCTTGGTCAAGGACGCCGGGCTGATGGTGGAAATCAAGCGCTGGTTGGCAAAAGATGCAACCGGGCATGGCCAGATTGTCAGCGAGTCTGATTTAAACGATGACGCTATCTTTGATCGATTGGAGTCGGATCTTCAGTTTCGATCGGTCGCAACTACGATTCTGCAAAGATACGGATACCTTGTTCCCACGGTGAACCCAAACTCCCGGGCGGCCAAAGAACAGGATTTTCTGTTCCAGGAACGTACCCGGCTACTGGCCGCAAATCAAGAGGAGGCACTTGCCGCACGACGGCAGCGAAAGATGCAGAGGTCGGAGAACCCGCCTTCATGCGACCCGCAACTTGATGTGGACTGCAATGTTTCCCAAGCCCCTGGCGAAGAGCGGGCACCCGCCTTCCAGCGTCCGCAGGTAATCCCGCCCTCGGAGATGCCTCCCGGTGAATCCAGGCCACCGAGCATCCGACAGGACGATCGGGAGAATCAGATGCTGTTGACCGAAGCCCAGGAGGCGTCGGCTGGGACGTTCCCTCAACTCCCGCTCGGAGTGGCCTATCTGGAAGGCAACGGAGATGCCGAGGATCGGTTGCCTGCGCCAGTTGCCGACAAACGGAATCTTGACGATGGGTTCTCGGCTTTTGGAGCAGGCGCGGATCGGTCGAATGGGGCCATGCTAGACGGACTGAGTCCAAATCGAAGCGAAATGAATGCGGCAGCCGCTTCTGGAGTAGGTGCGGACAGGCAGAATGGGGCGGCCCAGGACCTTCTGAGTCCAAATCGGCGCGAAATGAATGCGGCAGCCGCTTCACGATTGTCTCCGGTCAACCCGGTGCGGCCAAAGGAACCCGACCTGATTCGGGCGTCAAATCCTTACAAGGAGATTCCATCACTCTATGACATGTACGTGCAGGCGATTCCGCGTCCGGCGCTGCCCGAGCGCTTTGGGGCGGAGGTGTTTGAAAACGGAACGCGTGATGCTCAATTGATTCCGATGGATCTTCCCGCCGGGCCGGATTACGTAGTTGGTCCGGGCGATGGCTTGTCGATTGATCTCTGGGGTGGTGTCACCCAGCGGATCTACCGCGTGGTTGATCGTGAGGGCAGGGTGAGCCTTCCCGAAGTTGGCCCACTGCTGGTGAGCGGCAAAAGCCTGGCTGACGTTCAGGAGAATCTGCAGCAGATCCTGCGAATGCAATTCCGCAATGTGTCCGCCGATGTTTCACTGGCGCGGCTGCGCAGCATTCGGATTTATGAAGTCGGGGACGTGGAAAAGCCCGGGGCTTACGATATCAGTTCGCTGTCCACGCCTCTGAATGCGTTGTTTGCTGGAGGAGGACCGACGCAAAGGGGTTCGCTCCGCAGAGTTAGACACCTTCGCGGCAACCAACTGATCGAAGTGGTGGATTTGTACGATCTTCTGCTGCACGGTGTGAAGTCTGACCTGCAACGCCTGGAAAACGGGGACACGGTTCTCGTACCTTCCATCGGGCCACAAGTGACGGTTGAAGGCATGGTTCGCCGTCCTGCGATCTATGAGCTGAAAGACGAGAAAAACCTCGCCGCCATCCTGGAGTTGGCGGGCGGCCTTCTTCCCACGGCCACCCTGCGCCACATCGAAGTGCAGCGACTCGTGTCCCACGAGAAGCAGACAATGTTGAGCCTGGACATTCCCGAAGCGGACGGCGATTCGGAGATAACGAAAACACTTCAGTCATTCGAGATCGACGATGGCGATAGAATCCGGATCTTTCCCATCGCACCTTACAACCAGGACGTGGTTTACCTTGAAGGGCATGTGATTCGACCAGGCCGGTACGCGTATCGGCCGGATATGCGGATTACGGATGTAATTGCCTCTTATAAGGACCTGTTGCCGGAACCGGCGAACCGATACGCAGAAATCATTCACCTCAACCCGCCTGATTTTCATCCCAGCGTGCAAGGTTTCAATCTCGCGGACGTCCTGGCAAATCCAGGGCAAGCACCCGTGCTTCATTCCTTGGACACCATTCGAGTTTTCAGCCGGTTTGATTTTGAGAATCCGCCGATGGTCTCGGTTTGGGGAGCAGTACGCGGACCGGGGACCTACCCTACGTCGGGCCAGGTTCATCTGAGCGATGCCGTCCATTTGGCTGGCGGACTTTCGGCGGATGCGAAAACTGACGATGCGCAAGTTTTCCGGTACTTGCCGGACGGTAAAACGAAGATCTTCAGTGTGAATCTAAGCGAGGCGCTTGAGGGCGATCCGGCCGCCAACATTCTGCTCCTGCCCCGCGATCGGCTCTTGATTCACTGCAGTCCGGAGGCGATTGAGCCGCCGAACGTACAGTTGCAAGGCGAAGTCGGAAGGCCCGGCCGCTATCCTTTTACGGCGAATATGACGGTTGCAGATTTAATTCGGGTTGGCGGAGGACTGGAACCGAGCGCGGACACGCAGACTGCCGACCTTACCCATTATTCCTGGGCCAATCCGGGAAAACTGACTGGGCAGCATCAAGTGATCGCGATTTCGGCCGCACTGGCCGGTGATTCAGGGGCCAACTTGCGACTCAATAATGGTGACGTCCTCACCGTGCGGCAACTTCCCGGCTGGAACGATCTTGGCGCTTCCATCACTTTGAAGGGGGAAGTGAAGCATCCGGGATCCTACGGGATTCGCCCCGGCGAGCGACTCAGTTCGGTCCTCCAGCGCGCCGGGGGCTTCCAACCAGACGCCTACGTCTATGGCGCCGTCCTGCAAAGGGTACAAGTCCGCGAACTTGAAGCAAAAGCACAAATCCAGATGATCCTGCGGGTGAAGGCCATGGAAGGCAATCTCGAACTGGCGCCAGACGGGGATCCCCAACAGAAAAAAGCGAAAGAAATGAGTCTGCAGCAATACCAGAGCACTGTGACCCAATTGAGCTCCGAGCCTCCCGTGGGCCGTGTCGCAATCCTGATTTCTCCGGAAATCACCCGTTGGAAAGACACCCCTGCGGATGTGGAAGTCAGAGCGGGGGATACGCTCGTCGTTCCTAAGCGACCGGGCTTTGTCATGGTTTCAGGTCAGGTTTTCAATCCCACGGCGGTCTCCTACCGGCCACGTAAGAGCGCGAGATGGTATCTCGGCCAATCTGGCGGACCCACTCCTATGGCTAATAAGAAAGCCATTTTTGTGGTCCGGGCCGATGGCTCCATGATCGGAGGCAGAGAAAGCCTGTGGTCGGGAAGTTCGTTGAGTGCTGTGTTGCAGCCGGGCGATGCCGTGTTCGTGCCGGAAAAGGCGATTGGTGGCGGCGTCCAGTGGCAGGCCGTACTCCTGGCTGCGCAAGTGGCCACTTCGGTGACCAGTTCCATATTCATCGCTGCGCATTACTAGTGGAACGGAATGACTCGACGTTGGATTGCCTTGTTGGTCGCTGCTAGTTTTCTTGGGTCTGGGATTTTGAACACGAACTGCCACGCGAACGCCCAACATCAGCCGCTAAGCGAGACGCCGGAGAAAAGCGCAGATTCTGGCGAGAGCTCAAATCGCGACAGCAATGAATCTGGAACCTTCATGGGCCTGCCAGACTTGCCGGTCGACCGCGAGAACCATTTGGGACCGCAGTTGCTGAAAAACATGGTCAGTGATCAAAAAGCGATTTTGACGAGCCCGAAGCACATCCGCTTCGTTGATGCCGATTGGTTGTTGCCGCTAGGCATTGCCACAGGTGGGATGTTAGCTACCGACACAGAGTACAGCCGGCACTTGTCAAATTCTCCGAGCCGATTGAAGCTCGCCGATGATATTTCCAATTACGGCATCAGTTCGCTGGTTGGCATCGAAGGCGGATTCTATCTCTGGGGTCGAATGACTCATGATGACCACCAACAGGAAACGAGCATTCTCGGCGGGGAAGCTGCGCTCGACAGTTTAGCTGTCACCTACGTACTCAAAAGCGCGTTTCGCCGGCAGCGACCGCTGCAGAACGATTACCACGGAAACTTCTGGGCGGACGGTGACTCATTTCCCTCCGAGCATGCGGCCGCGGCGTGGTCCATCGCGAGCACGATTGCGCACGAGTACCCTGGGCCGCTCACTTCGCTCTTCTCCTATGGCCTCGCGTCAGTGGTGAGTGCGTCTCGCATCACCGCCAAGCAGCACTTTCCCTCCGACGTTCTGATCGGCAGCGGGATCGGCTGGTTTGTCGGGCAGCAGGTCTATCGCAGCCACCACAACCCAACTCTCGCGGGAGGCGAGTGGGAAACGTATGCGGAGCGCAATGACGAGAATTCAGACCGCAATTCGAGAAGCAATGGATCAACCTATGTTGAACTCGACAGCTGGATTTATCCGGCGCTCGAGCGACTTGCAGCGCTCGGTTACATCCACAGCGAGTTTTTAGCCATGCGACCGTGGACCAGAATCGAGTGTGCCGAACTGGTGGAGGAGGCGGGCGATAACATCCGAGCCGAACGGATCGACTCATCCGAGGCAAATCAACTGTACGATGCGCTCTTACGAGAATTCCGTTCTGGTGAAGAAGCTTCGTCTGCCGATATCGAACCGTCCGTGCACGTGGAGTCGGTCTATGCAGGCGCGACAAACATCAGTGGCCCACCGCTAACTGACAGCTACCATTTTGGTCAAACCGTCATCAACAACTTCGGGCGTCCCTATGAGCAGGGGTTCAACAGTGTCAGCGGTTTTTCGGGTTGGAGCACGACAGGTCGTTTTGCGATTTACACTCGCGGTGAGTATCAACATTCACCTCCTTCGCCCGGATATTCCGGTTCCGTCCAAAATCTGATCGCCGCGCTCGATGGGACTCCGCTGCAACCAGCAAATGGGATACCAGCGACAAATCAGTTCCGTTTACTCGATACTTATGTGGCGGCCAATCTTGCGGGCTGGGACCTGGCCTTCGGCAAGCAAAGCTTGTGGTGCGGGCCAGCGCAAGGGAGCGCTCTGCTGTTCAGTGACAACGCCGAACCAATTTACATGTTTCGCGCTAGCCGCATTGCCCCGTTCACATTGCCCTGGATTCTTCACTGGCTGGGACCAATGAAGTGGGACCTCTTCTTCGGCAAACTCTCAGGCAACGTATATCCGCCCCGGCCCCTGATCCATGGGGAAAAAATCAGTTTCAAACCAACCCGCAATTTGGAACTGGGTTTCAGTCGAACGGTTGAAATGGGAGGGGTCGGTCGCCCGCTTACCCTCGGACATCTGGCGTTGAGTTACTTTAGCCTTACCAGCCCGACCAATGAGACGCCAAATACGGACCCGGGAAAGCGCACCGGGGGCTTTGATCTAACCTACCGCGTCCCATTTGTACGCGACTGGTTGACGTTCTACCTCGATTCGCTAGCGGATGACGATCCCTCGCCGCTCGCCAATCCCCGGCGGGCCGGAATCAATCCGGGACTCTACCTGACCCGATTCCCAAAGATTCCGAAACTGGATCTTCGCGTTGAGGGCGTGAACACTAATACGCCTTCATCAAGCGCGGGCGGGCACTTTATCTACTTCGACACCTTCTACCGCCAACTCTATACGAACAAAAACAACCTGATCGGCAGCTGGATTGGAAGGGAAGGCCAAGGTATACAGGCTTGGAGCGAATATTGGTTCAGCCCTCGCAGTACCCTGCAGTTCGGATACCGCCATGCCAAAGTTGCGAGCGACTTTATCCCCCGTGGGGAAACGCTCAACGACGGTTCGGTAAAGGCGAACTGGTGGGTACACAAAGACCTCTGCGTATCCGCCTTTGTACAGTACGAGAAGTGGCTCGCACCGGTGTTGGCGCCGACGATGCAGTCCAATTGGACATCGTCGATCCAGATTAGCTTTCAGCCGCACGGGTTCGACTTGCCAGCGCACTCCCCACGGCGGCAGCGCACTGCGGAACTGGCGGATCAGGATGGCAAAGAATGAGCAGCAACGTTGCCATACAGAGTGCGGAAACATCGGACCCGAACCTCGAGGCGTCGATCATAGATGAAGCCCTGGCGGATTCGCGCCAGTGGCAGGCGGACCGGCTGCGGCTGCTTTGGGAGCAGCGCCGGTTTCTTCGCCAGGCTGCTGCGGTCGGTCTGGTCGCGTCCATGCTGGTTGCATTTTCCATCCCCAACGCCTACACCTCGACCGCCCAACTGATGCCGCCCGACTCGGAGTCGACTTCAGGCATGGCGATGATGGCGGCGTTTGCGGCAAAGGGTGAGGCCGGGCTGGGGCCAGTCGCCGGCGATCTGCTCGGCTTGAAAACTACCGGTGCGCTGTTTATCGGTGTCCTGAGAAGCCAGACGTCACAGGAACAACTGGTCCGGCAGTTCGACTTGAAGAAGGTGTATGGCAGCCGGCTCATCGTGGACGCGCGCTTGAAATTGGATGAGAACACGTCGATTTCTGAAGACCGGAAGAGTGGCATCATCACTATCAGTGTGACCGATCGCAGCCCGGCGGGAGCCGCTGCCCTGGCGAACGCTTATGTGAACCAGCTGAATTCAATGGTAGTTCAGCTGTCGAGTTCTTCCGCCCGTCGTGAGCGAGAGTTCCTCGAAGCGCGGCTCAAGGTAGTCAAGCAGGATCTGGATGACGCCTCCAATCAGTTGGCTCAGTTTTCCAGCAAGAACAATACGCTCGACATTCAGCAGGAAGGCAGAGCGATGCTAGACGCGGCTGCCAATCTGGCTGGCCAGATGATCGCCGCACAGTCTCAACTCGAGGGACTCCGCCAAATCTATACCGATAGCAACCCACGCGTTCAGTCCTTGAATGCTCGCGTCGCCGAACTTCGCAAGCAACTGGAAAGGCTGAGTGGGGCGAACCGAGGGCCAGGGAATAGCGCCGCCCCTGCTCCGGGCTCACCCGGTGGGTTGCCGTACCCCTCGATCCAAAATTTGCCCCTGCTGGGAGTGAAATATGCCGACTACTACCGCCGCGCGAAGATTGAGGAGACGGTCTACGAGTTGCTAACCGAGCAATATGAACTCGCTAAAGTGGAAGAGGCGAAAGAAACACCCAGCGTCAAGGTATTGGATCCGGGCAGGATCCCCGAGAGAAAGTCATCTCCCCCGCGTTTTAGGATCATGTTTCTGGGCACATCTCTTGTCTTCGTGGCGTCCGTAGTCGGGGTATTAGGATGGGCACGCTGGCTAGGTGCCGATCCCGAAGACCCGCGTAAGGTTTTCGTGCAGGAGCTCTTTATGCAGGCACCATGGACCTCGCAGAACGGAAACGGAAGGGGTTTCAGGCTGCAAAGAATATGGAGCCTGCGACCGTTTCGCCGGTCGTGAGGCTCGCGAGCGAACACCGTCTTGGCGCAATCGAGAGCAGCACCAGCCTTGATTCTCCAGCCACCACTCACATGACGCCTACCGCGATCGACCCGAATTTGGCGGAACACGCGACCGGGTTTGAAATGCCCGCGCAAGCAGACGTGCCGAAACTGGCGCGTCGCGGACTCAACTGGTCTTTGGTACTTTTGGTGGGAAGATATCTTCTTTCGATGGGCAGCACCGCAATACTAGCTCGTGTGCTCTCGCCCACAGATTACGGACTGATGGGAATGGTCGCTGCAGTTACTGCTCTTGCCCAAGCAAGTTCTGATTTTGGTTTGTCCTGGGCAACGGTCCAACACGCAAGGCTAAGCCGCAATCAGATTGATGCTCTGCTGGTCATCAACATTGGCTTCGGGTTGTTCTTGATGGCGCTGTGTGCATTTTCGGCCCCCTACATAGCTGCCTTCTACCACCGCCCGGAACTCACGAAAATCATGATCGCAACAAGCACCGCGCTGTTGCTATCCGCGATCGCCGTGCAACCGACTGCATTAATGCGCCGCCAAATGAAGCTTAAAGAGCTTTCATTGTGCAGTCTGTGGGCCCTCTTGATCTCTGCCATAGTGGCCATCGTGCTGGCTCGGCTTGGCCTCGGCTATTGGGCGCTCGTGGTTCAACTCATTCTTCAGGAGGCGATCACCACAGCGCTTTCATTTCCGATGAGTAAATATCGCCCGCACTTTCCGCGGAACTTCCTGAATCTGCGTTCCCTTGTGACCTTTGGCGGTTACTCGGCGGCCTACGGCGTTGTCAACTATTTTGCGCGCAACCTCGACAATGTGCTGATCGGAAAGTACTGGGGGGCGACCGCACTTGGATATTATTCGCGCGCCTATTTCTTGATGACAATCCCGGGCATGGTCGTGATGGGCGTGTTCGGCGGCGTATTGATTCCAGCGATGGCGTCCTTGCGAACTGAGCCTGCGCGGATGGAGGCGGTGTATATCCGCGCCCTCCGGCTAATCACAGTGCTGGGTTGCACGCTCGGCGTGGGACTCGCGGCGGCGGCGCCGGAACTCGTGGATTTTGTCTACGGGCCTAAGTGGCGCGCGGTAGTGCCAATCGTGTTGTGGCTCTCGGCCGCAAGCATTCTTCAGCCAATACAGAGCACGGCCCAGTGGCTTTACATTGTCGTGGAGCATGGGCGCGGCATGTTCGTGATGGGCCTGATCATTGCTGGATCAGCCACCCTGGCCTTTGCTGTAGGCATTTCCTCAGGACCCATAGGCGTAGCCCGCGCTTATGCAATTGCAAATACGATCATCGCATATCCTGTCCTTCTGATTGCGCATCGCGCTTGCGGTCTAAGTATGGCCAAAACTTTATTTGCAATCTCGCCGCTGCTACTTTGCGCGCTGATCATGGGTGGGATTGTTTGGCTGGTTGGAACGGGATCCAGCGCCGCCCAGTTGGGGCTTCATCTTCGGTTAGCAATCAAAATGACAGTCGGAATCGCTGTTTATATAGGTTGTCTGCGGCGGCTTGCACGGCCCACTTATTGCGACATTCTGGCCCACTTGTCCAGATAAATATCATGAAGGTCTTTGTGATCGTTACCACCCATCGTCTCCCACAATTACTGCAAAGGGCGCAAGTTTGAAAGCAGCCGGACATCAATTTATGACTTCTCAACCCCGGCGGAATTCACGGTTAAGTTCGTCGAAAAGAATGACTGGAGCACGGGAATCGGTTGGTCTTGGCAGAGACGAGGCCGTGTCCCTGCGGGGAAAAGCGTTCAACTCGCAAGAAAACCGCCTGGAGACAATGGGGTGGTCTCTCATCTTTGTCCTGACCTATTTCTTTGCTCGGTCAAATGCGGGGGAAGGGGTTGCGTTTGGCTCGTGTACTGTCCTTGGACTCTCCTACTTTTTGGTCAGTAAAAGTTGCAGACTTTTTGCGATCCACCGCGTCACGATCACTAGCTTTTGGTATTTGACGTATCTCGCCATGATCTTCCTCCCTGCCTTTTACGTATTCCGGGACCAGCCAGGCCCTTATCGCTCGACCTACCTGATTGCAGTGGAGAGCGTCCTAATTACCATTCCCTTGGGATGGTGTTGGGCCACGAGCCGTTCAGCCTTTGTCCAGGCAGAGACAGATGGTTATTTCCGGAGACAGGTTGAAGATGCAAGATCCACACCTCAACTTTATCGAGGGTTGGCGGCGCTGCTCGCGATTTCAATTCTCTTGACCATACTTTATCTACTCGAGGTCCGAACCATACCGCTGTTGTATTTGTTTGGTAATTTCGGTGACTTTTGGGAGTTGATGCTGCTGCGTGAGGAGTCGTTTAAGCTTCTCAATTCCCCCTTGAGCTATTTTTATGCGGTAAATCGCGATGTCCTTTTCCCGTTCCTGATCACGGCTTCGCTGGTTGCATTTCTGCGGACTCGGCATCGGCAGTGGTTGATCCTGCTTTTGCTTGCCCTGGGATTTGGTATTTTTTATGCCTCGCTAACTCTGGCCAAGGCACCTGTAGCAACCATCTTTCTAGTGATGATGATCGCCGGATACCTTTTTTGTGGCGGAGATCTGAGTCGGAAGTTGGTTGCCGCGGGATTGATTCTTGTATTTGCCTTTCCCATCTTTGTGGTCGTATCTGTTGCCCGGCCAGAAGATCACGTCGGCGTGGAAGGTGCGTTCGCCGCCGTTGCCGAGAGGCTTTTCTATTTGCCTGCCGAGGTTGTCTATTTCTACTTCGAGGTATTCCCCGGCAAGATGCATTATCTCCATGGGAGTTCGATAGACAAGTTGACTTGGCTCACCGGTCAACCATATTTCAACACTGCAAACTATGTGGGGCGGTACGCCTATCCGGAGTATTACGAGACCGTGAATGCGAACGGAGCCTTTGTTGCCAATCTGAATGCCGATTTCGGCTTGCCCGGTGTCTTACTCGGGGGAGTTTTGACAGGCTTCATCATGCAGAAAATGCATATATTCCTGGTTCGAGCCAGAAAAACTATCCCAAATGTCGCTAGCTATGGGTTTCTCATCTTTGCCTTTTGGACGCTACACTCGTCGCCGCTCCCCATAGTGCTCGCCTCCGGAGGAGCCCTTCCGGTACTGGTTTTTAAGTGGTTCATTGAAAGGCCGCTACAATCTCGGCGACGGCCAACGATTCCGCTGCCGCCAAACAGCCGTGAATGATTCCACACTCAATTAACTTAATCCCTAATTTCAATATCAGTCGACGAGGAAAATGATGAATACATGGATCTTGGAATTCCTACGCTGTCCCGCCTGCCAGGATCGGCTGAGTCTCGCAGTTTACGAATCTGAGCCCTCAATCAATAATGAGGTTTCAGCTGGGCTTTTATTATCTCGCTGTGGAGCCAAGTACCCTATTTGGAAGGGTGTTCCGCGGATGCGAATGCCCGATGACAGAGTCTTGCCGCCTGAATTTCTGGAAAGATACCGTAGTCAACTGCTCAACGATGCTCGTGAATTCATGGCTGAAGCGAGAACCGATCAGGCGACCGGAAGCTATTCCTTCGATACTCAATGGTCGATGTATGAGTACGGACAGCTGACGTGGGAACTGGATCTTGCGACACGTGTTAAGTATTTTTATGACTATCTTGGGATCGAAGCTGGAAGTTTTAAAGGCACGCTTGTGCTGGATGCCGGCTGTGGAAATGGCACGCTGACCGCAGGAATAGGGGCCAGCGGGCCAGAGATCATCGGGATGGACTACAGCGAGAGCGTGGAACGAGCAGAAAGGGAAAAGGGGAAATTCGCCGGAGACGCGTCGCGCAGAGTTCATTTCGTGCAGGGGGACGTGCAACATCCTCCGTTTGCTCCCGATACCTTCGACGCGATTTACTCGGATGGAGTTCTCCACCACACTCCGAACACTCGAGCATCCTTCTCTGCGCTTGCTCCTCTCGTGAAAGAGAGGGGGCGGTTTTTTGTGTGGTTGTATCGAAGCGATGCCAGAGGCATGTACCGGCTCAAGATCATAACCGCCAAAAAGCTGCAAGCTGCCCTGCGGCCGCTGCCGCTGCCAGTAATGAAATCTTTGTGCTTTGTCGGCGCCGCGCTGTTGCTCCTCCGGTTGCGGTTACAGCGTATGTGCGGGGTTCGGAATCGCCCCATTGTTCCCGTTCGGCTGAAGGCGGTTAACCTGTTCGATACTCTCACTCCCCAGTACTATCACCTTCACACGGCCAAGGAAGTGCGCGCATGGTTTACCGAGTCGGGCTTTGCACAGCCCATCGAAACGACAATCAACTCGATGCGCCACTCAGGATTTGGCATCCTGGGTGTCCGCACATCCCGAACAGCGGCCCTTAAGGGTGCAGCAACTCCGATTGATGAATACTCACGGATGGGTGCACTGACTCATTGAGCGCGCGTGGAGAATCGGGGATCGAGCTTCCCTGCGGAAGACACCGCGGGCGTGGAATCGCCGCATGAATCACGACCGAGTCACGGTCCAGCGGCACTTTACCTGCCCGCAGGCTCGCGAAACATCAGGCTACAAAGGTACACCGTCACTGTACTAGCATGGCCCTGCCATCAAACATCGTGGTCGCTGATTCTATGCCACCAAGGCCTCATGAGACTGAGCTTGCTGGCAGGGTTTCCCCGAAGAGTGTCACGAACTTAAGGAAGGTCTGCCTCATCAGTTCCGTTCACCCGCCCTTTGACGTCCGAATCTACGAGAAAGAAGCCAAGTCTCTTGTGGCGGATGGCTATGACGTGACAATTATCGCTCCTCACAAAGGCGACGAAAGATCGCATAACGTCAAAGTCAGGAGCGTTCCTCCTTCCAATAGCCGCAGGGAACGGATGACTCGAACGATCTGGAGAGTCTTCGAGACAGCTCGACAGGTCGATGCTTTCATTTATCACTTTCATGATCCGGAACTGATTCCTGTGGGTTTGCTGTTGAAGCTTATTGGCAAACGCGTTGTGTATGACGTGCATGAAGACGTGCCATTAAGCATCTTGGACAAGGACTGGATCCACGTATGCTTGCGAACACCGCTTGCCAAGGCTGTCGGCATTGGAGAGGGATTGAGCGTCAAGATGTTTGACGGAATCATTGCGGCGACTCCCGCGATCGCCCGCAGGTTCCCGCAGAGGAAGACATGTGTGGTTCAGAATTATCCGCATTTGGATCGGATTCGTGACCCAGAAGCACCTCCTTACCTTGAGCGTGAAGCGATCTGTGTCTATCTGGGCCTTATCACCGCTCTGCGAGGCACGCGTGAGATGATCGGCGCATTGTCTCTTTTGCCGGAATCTCTGGGAGTACGGCTTGCTCTTGCCGGTGCGTTCGATCCTCCTGAATATGAGCAGATTCTCATGGACTCGTCCGGATGGGAAAGAGTTGACTTCCAGGGCTGGCTTGGTCGGTCAGAGGTCACGAAACTACTGGGCAAAGCTCGAGTCGGCCTCGTTCTACATCCTCCAAACGGACATTCTCTCGAATCTAAGCCGATCAAGCTTTTCGAATATATGGCCGCAGGGCTGCCCGTAGTTGTTACGGATGTGCCGTTCTGGCGAGAAATTGTCTCTAGTGCCGATTGTGGCTTGCTCGTGGACCCGTTGGACCAGCACGCGGTTGCTGATGCCATTCGATGGTTGTTCCAACATCCGCGCGACGCTGAAGCAATGGGACAGCGAGGTGCGGAAGCGGTACGAACAAAGTACAGCTGGGGAATGGAAGAAGAAAAGCTCCTCGGTCTTTACGCCCAACTGACGAATGAGCATCGACGTTGAGCATTCAATGTTTAGAAGAGTGATGGTTCAGGTTAGCGCTTCGTCCTTTTAGGCGACATTTCCACCCATGTGCGGAATCTTTGGCGCAGTTAAATACAGAGGCGCTTTTGCGCCGGAACGATCCGAACAGTTCCTCGCCCTTACGGACTTAGTTTCCTATCGAGGGCCTGACGATTGCGGCTACCAGGCCTTCAATAGTTGGGATGGCAGGGCGCTTGATGGAGCAGAGTCAAGCGCGCCGTTCGACGTTTTCCTCGGTCATCGGCGTCTGTCCATTATTGACTTGTCATCTGCGGGGCGGCAACCCATGACGGATGGCCGGGGGCGGTGGATCGTATTCAACGGGGAAATCTTCAATTTTGTCGAACTGCGCGAAGAGCTGAAATCTCACGGATATCAATTCCGGACAGAAACGGACACTGAGGTCATCCTTCATCTTTACGACAAGTTTGGTGAATCTGCCTTCGGAAAGATGAATGGGATGTGGGCGCTGGCAATCGCTGATCTGCGCTCACGCCGCGTCCTACTGAGTCGTGACCGGTTTTCGATCAAGCCGCTCTATCTCCTTTCGCAAAAAGATGATTTTTATTTTGCGAGCGAAATCAAACAGCTTCTCCCGCTGCTCTCCAAAAAAGAGCCGAATTTTGACATTCTGTCCGACTTTCTCGGGCAGGGCCTATTGGATCATTCGCTGGAAACATTCTTTTGCGGGATCACCAAGGCTCCCCCAAAGACGAATCTGCTCCTTGATTGGAGAAGCGGAACGGTGAAGAAGGAACAGTATTGGGAGTACGGAACACAAGAATCGCCGAACTTCGCCACGGCGCAAGAAGAATTCCGTGAATTGCTGATCGACAGCACAAAAATCCGCCTGAGAAGTGATGTCAAGGTAGGGCTGCTTCTAAGCGGAGGGTTGGATTCGGCAGCGTTGGCGGTGGCGATCAAACAGTCCGGCAGCGAGGAGTTGGAGACGTATTCCGTTGTCTCCGACGATCCGCACTTCAGCGAGGAGCCTTTCATCGACGCGGTTAACCTCTCACTGGGATTGAAGAGCGTTAAGTTCCGGTTCCAGACGCCACGTCTTAAGGAAACGCTGCTCGAAGTGTTGCATTACGCGGATGAGCCTTTCGGTGGGTTTAGCGTCGTTGCCCAGTACGGGATCTTTCAAACCATCAAGAAAAATTTGGGTGCCACCGTGCTCTTAAGCGGACAGGGAGGAGACGAGATCCAGCTCGGGTATTTGAAGTTTTTCTTCTTCCATCTTCAGGATCTTCTGCGCGAAGGCCTCTACGGTGTCGCCTTGCGTCAGTTTGTCTGGAGTGTCATGCGAGGCACGGCGGCCCGACAGTTCCGTCTGTCCGAAGCCAAACGTTACATCCCTTTTTTTCATAAAAAGAATTGTCTGGCACTACGCAAGCATTCCAGTCCGGTGCGGGTTTGGGCAATGAACGAAATGCGATCGCGGCAGATAGCGGATATTGACGCGTACTCCGTTCCCGCTCTGACCCACTACGAGGATCGGAACTCCATGGCTCATTCGCTGGAGGTTCGTCATCCCTTCCTCGATCACCGGCTGGTCGACTTCGCACTTGCAGTGCCTCCGATGTGGCAGTTAAGCAGAGGGTGGACCAAGCGGCTCCTCCGGGAAGGCTTCTCGGAACTCCCCAATGCTGTGCGCTGGCGAAAAGACAAGCAGGGGTTTACCACACCGGAAGAGTTGTGGTTGAAGCACGAGCTCAGAGGTTTAGTCGAACATACTTTTCAAAAGAGTGTGCTGGATGAATTCGGATTTTTCGATTCAAAAGTCTTCCTGAGCCAGTACCGTTCATTTCGCAAAGGAAGCCCGCTGGTCAGTTTCGGGGATATTTCTCGAGCCGTAATAGCCGAGACGTGGGCGAAACAGCACTGGGGCCCCATCTCATCGTCCCAATCCGTAGGGCTAAAACAATTACTGCCAGCTTAAATCCACCAGTCGTTCCCATTCGTCAACAAAAGGCGGAATCAATATGAGCAGTCTCCTCAATGCGAATACAGCGTCGTTTGCCGGTTATGCCGTGAAGTCCATTCGAACATTTTCACCTTTTCTAGATTTGAAGGCGGAGTTTACGGGCATACGGAACGAGATTATGGAAGCAGTTACCCGTGTGCTCGAGAGCCAGCACTTTATTTTGGGACCGGAGGTCGAGGCACTCGAGAAGGAGATCGGGGTTTTCGTCGGGTGCAAGCACTCGATCGGCTGCGCCTCAGGATCAGACGCACTCATTCTCGCCTTGCTCGCCCTGGAAATTGGGCCCGGTGACGAGGTCATCACCACGCCTTTCACTTTCATCGCCACAGCAGGCTCCATCGCCCGAGTCGGTGCCAAGCCCGTGTTTGTTGACATCGATCCGCTGACCTTCAATGTCGATCCGCGTGCTATCAGCAACGCCATTACCCCTCGAACCAAAGCAATTATGCCCGTCCATCTTTTTGGCTTGGCAGCGGATTTGAACGACATTGAGAAGATCGCCTCGGGGCACGGGATCGGTGTGATTGAAGACGCAGCGCAGGCCATCGGAGCAACCTACCAGGAGCGCGCGGTGGGCAGTCTTGGCCTGATGGGATGCTTCAGCTTCTTCCCGACGAAGAACCTGGGGGGCGCGGGAGATGGTGGCATGGTTACCACCAATGACACTGGCCTGGCTGAGAGGCTTCGCCTCCTAAGAGTTCACGGGGCGCGCGAGAAGTACGAGTACGAGGTGCTCGGGATGAATAGTCGATTGGATGCTCTCCAAGCAGCGATTCTGCGAGTCAAGCTGCGGCATTTGGATCAATGGGCAGCGCGGCGGAGGAGTAACGCCGAACGCTACCAGGAACTGTTCCATGAATTTCACCTGGACTCGAGGGTGACGTTACCTTCAGCACGGGCTGAATGCACTCACGTTTACAACCAATTCACGATTCGCGTCCCGGATCGTGATTGTCTCCGCGAGTATCTCCGAAGCAGAGGTTTTTCGACGGAGATCTACTATCCGAAGCCGCTTCATCTCCAAAAAGCCTTTGCTTATCTTGGGCATCAGCCCGGGGATTATCCGTTTGCCGAAGCGGCAAGTCGCGAAGTTCTTTCGCTGCCGATCTACCCGGAACTGACGGAAGCGCAGCAGCGCGGGATCGTGGCCACGATCGCAGATTTTGCTTCGGGAATGAGAAGGTGAGGGAATTTATGCTGATTACAGCCGTCGAGAAACAAACCGTGAGGGTGGGGTTGGTGGGCGCAGGCTACTGGGGAAAGAATCTCGTCCGCAATTTTCATGCGCTCAACGCGCTCGAATGCGTTTGCGATCTCGATAGCGAAACACTCGCTCGTGTTCGCCAGCAGGACGGCGTCGCTACCACTACAGACTATAAGGAAATCCTGGATGATCCTGCCATCGATGCGGTAGTAATCGCAGCCCCCGCCGCGCAGCATTACTATCTCACGAAGCGAGCCCTACAAGCGGGCAAGCACGTATTCGTCGAGAAGCCCTTGGCGTTGAATGCGCTGCAAGGCAGGGAGGTTGTTGACCTGGCAAAGGCGCAAAACGCGATTTTGATGGTTGGGCATCTTCTCGAATACCACCCCGCGATCATCGAACTCAACCGCCTGATTCGCCAGGGCCACCTCGGAAGAATTCAGTACATCTATTCTTCGCGCTTGAATTTGGGCAAATTCAGAACTGAAGAAAATATCCTGTGGAGTTTTGCGCCGCATGATATTTCCGTAATCCTTCGCATTCTTGGGGAAGCACCTGCATATGCTGCGGCGCAAGGCGGAAGTTACTTGAATCCCTCCGTCGTGGACACAACCCTGAGCACGTTGGAATTTCGGAATGGCGTAAAGGCCCACATTTTTGTGAGCTGGCTCCATCCCTTTAAGGAGCAGCGGTTGTGCGTCGTCGGCACCGACAAGATGGCCGTGTTCGACGATCTGGAGCCTGAAAAGAAACTGGTTTTGTACTCCCACAGGATTCAATGGCTGGATCGCCAGCCAGTGGCACAGCGAGATGGCGGTCAGGTGATTTCGATCCCAAAGGAAGAGCCGCTGCGGAAAGAATGCGAACATTTTCTGGAATGTGTTCGCACTTTGTCCAGGCCGCATACTAGCGGCGAAGACGCCTTAAGCGTTCTTGAGGTTCTCGACGCCTGCGGACGCTCAATCGACCAAAGCGGCGCCCCAGTTCCCGTTGGACACATTGGCACCGGTTTCTATGCCCATCCCACCGCTGTCATCGATCAGCCCTACGAAATCGGTGAGGGAACGAAGATTTGGCACTTTTCACATGTCATGAAACATTCAATTCTGGGTCCAGGGTGCAATCTTGGCCAAAACGTCGTGATCAGTCCCGGGGTGCGGCTGGGAAAGAACGTGAAAGTGCAAAACAATGTTTCGGTGTACACCGGAGTGGAGCTTGAGGATGACGTCTTCTGTGGGCCCTCGATGGTGTTTACCAACGTCCTCAACCCTCGCAGTCAGGTCAACCGCCGTAACGAATATCAGAAAACGCTGGTAAAGCAGGGCGCCACACTTGGAGCTAACTCGACCGTGGTGTGTGGGACGACGATTGGAAAGTATGCATTCGTCGCTGCGGGCGCGGTCGTCACCCACGACGTGCCCGATTACGCCCTCGTTATGGGCGTGCCAGCTAAGCAAGTCGGCTGGATGTGCAGATGTGGTGTCCGGCTTCCACAAAATGGTACCTCGACCGAGTGTTTGGCCTGCGGGAAGGCATACCTGATTGGAGAGAGTGGTTGCCAAGGACTGGACGAGCCTAATCACGCTATGGCCGTCTCGGCCAGATGAGCATTGTTTGAGGTAGCGGAGGAAAGGATCATCGTTGGAAATCAAGCCGAAACGGGTCTTAGTTCTCGCGCCGCATACAGACGATGCCGAACTTGGCTGCGGCGGAACCCTCAGCCGTTTGCTCGAAGAGGGCACGTGTGTTTGTGTCGCGGCCTTCTCGACAGCTGAAGAATCGTTGCCATCCGGTTCGCCTCCTGGGCTTCTCCGAGAAGAATTCACGAACGCGATGAGGCGAATGGGAATTGCCGAGAAGAATACTAAAGTTTTCAACTTCCCCGTACGGCGGCTTTCTTACCACAGGCAGGAAGTCTTGGAAGAGATGGTGAAGTTGCGGAAAGAACTCGATCCAGAAATGGTATTTCTCCCATCTGGAAACGACCTGCACCAGGATCATCACGTAGTGAATGAGGAGGGACTAAGAGTATTCAAGGAGCGGACCGTGTGGGGATATGAATTGCCTTGGAATCAGGTCAAATTCTCGGCCCAGGCATTTGTCGGGCTGCGACTTAAAGATATAGAGGCCAAATGGAAAGCCCTGGAGGCCTATAAGTCTCAACTCGAACTCCGCCGGCCTTATTTTTCTTGGGCCTTTATCGAAAGCTTGGCACGGGTCCGGGGTGTTCAGATAAAGACTGAGTATGCCGAGGTCTTCGAAGTGATGAGAATAATATGGTAGGCAGCTTGAGTAAACTTACCCTCCTCGTAACCGGAGTCGGCGCCCCGGGGACGGCCGGTACCCTCTACGCACTGCGAAACAACCCTGACGGACGGGCGGTTCGAGTTATCGGAGTGGATATGGAAACAGAAGTAGCGGGCCATTTCTTGGTGGACGAGTTCTTTCAGGTTCCAGCCCCCGAGGACCCAACCTATATTCACGAGCTATTGCGGATCTGCACTGGGAAGTCGGTCGCAATCGTGCTTCCTCAGACCACACGCGAAATTGTGCGCCTGTCACGGTGTAAGAATTTGTTGGAACGCGAAGGAGTTCGAGTTATGGTCTCAGACTCCTCAGCCATTGAATTGGCTAATAACAAGTGGGCTCTCATCGAGAAATTCAAAGAACTTGGTCTGCCGCGCCCGGAGGCATGCCTTTCGCATTCCGAGGGCGAATTACTTTCGATGGTACACGATTTTGGCTATCCCAGGCGCCCGGTCGTGGTGAAACCACCCGTGTCGAATGGAATGCGAGGAGTGCGTATCCTGCGGAGCGAGCCCTGGGATGTGTGTCGCTTCCTAACTGAGAAACCAACTGGATTGGAAATTTCTCTCGAAGAGCTATTGAGAGTTTTGCGGTCGGGAGCCGAGTGGCCGGAGTTGCTGGTGACGGAATATCTCCCCGGTCCAGAATATACCGTTGACGCATTCATTGGCAGCCATCTGTCAATAGCGCTGCCCCGGCTTCGCGAAATCATTCGCAGCGGGATCACCTTTCGCAGCCGATCTGAGTCTAGAGACGACATCTCCAATTACACACTGCAGGCCGCAAAGGCTATCGGCTTGCGTTATGCATTCGGCTTTCAGTTCAAGTTGGATGAGCAGGGAATTCCGAAGGTCCTCGAATCAAATCCTCGAATTCAAGGAACTATGATCGCCAGCGTTTTCAGCGGCGCCAACCTGATCTGGTACGGCGTGAAGGAATTGCTGGGAGAACCTGTCGAAAAGGACGGACCAAAGTATCACTCTGCATGCTTCTACAGGTTCTGGGGAGGGCTTGGTGTGGCTGGGGAATTAGTCGATGAAATCTAATCCGTTTGTTGGGCGTTATTTCTTTCATTTTCATACTTCGTTCACGGACGGAAAATTAACTGTATCCGACTATTTTGATTTCGCCGCCCGCAACCGCATCGACTCGCTCATTTTTCTGGAGCACATTCACAAAGTACCAACCTACGATGTAATCGCCTTCACTCGGACCGTCAGAGAATTGGCGGAAACAACCGGTGTGCAGACTCAGTTGGGTTTCGAAGCAAAGCTAATGCCGGGTGGCGGGCTGGACATCGGGGAAGAAACCCTGAAGCTAGCTGAGGTGATCGGTATCGCCGAGCACGGTTTTCCGGATGATCGACAATTGCTCGAATCTTCTTTTTCCCGAACTCTGGATCAATTTGTCGCGGGAATGGCAGACAAGACGTTCGTGTGGGTCCATCCCGGGCTTTGGTTGAAGAAAAGAAGAATCGGTCCGAAGCAAGACGCGGGGTTCGGAGACATGTTGAAGGAGGCCCAGAGCTACGGAGTGCGAATCGAGAGAAATCTTCGATATGGCCTGGTCAGCGAAGAATGTCTTCCCGAGATTGCGTCCGAGTTACTTGTCGTGGGGACCGATGCCCATGTGGCAGGAGATCTTCAGGCCTGGAGCCCGACGAAGTGAAGTTTCTCATCCTGACGCAGTACTATCCGCCGGAAATCGGAGCGTCTCAGACCCGCTTGGCTGCTTTCGCCAAACAGTTGGAATTAAGACGTCACTGCGTTGAAGTTGTAACCGCTGTCCCCAACTACCCCACGGGGAAGATTTTCCCCGAGTACCGAAAGCGATGGCTGCTGTCGGAAAAATGCGATGGGATTACTGTCCATCGGAGCTGGATTTATGCCTCGAGCGGAACTGGATTCAAGCGCATGCTCAATTATGGATCGTTTGCCGGAACATCTCTTTTGGCAATGGGCAGAGTGCGTAAGCCCGACTGGATTTTCGTCGAGTCACCACCACCCAGTTTGGCGTTGTCGGCTCTTTTGCTCGGCAGTCTATGGCGCGTTCCAGTAATCGTAAACGTTGCCGACCTCTGGCCGGATTCCGCCCGCGCCATGGGCCTTATAAGAGATGGGCTCTTCCTCAGATTTTTGGAGAAGTTGGAAAGATTTGTCTATGGTCACGCCCGCCTCGTCAATGCGGTGACAGAAGGCATCCGGAGCAGACTGATCCAGGATAAAGGCGTCGCCCCGGCCAAAGTGACATTCTTACCCAACGGTGTGGATCCGGAGCTTTACAGGCCGTTGCCGCCGGACGAATCGCTGAAGCAGCAACTCCAGCTATCCGGGTCAAAGGTTGTGCTATACGCGGGGACGCATGGATATGCACATGACCTCGAGCATGTGTTGGACTGCGCAAGAATCTTGTCGGGCCAGAACATCCATTTCCTGTTTGTCGGCGACGGTTCGGAAAAGCTGCAACTCATCAAGCGCGCCCATAAACTTCAGTTAAAGAATGTAACATTTTCGGACCCTGTTGCCCCCAATCAAATGCCTCGGTACTTCTCGATCGCAGAGTGTGGATTGGTGCCCCAGCGGAAGTTGCCGCTGTTCGACGGAAATCGCCCTGCCAAAATGTTTTCCGTCATGGCTTCCGCCAAACCGATCGTTTTCTCCGGCGAAGGGGAGGGTGCTCGCTTGGTGTCGGATGCTCGAGCCGGTCTCCAGGTGTCGCCCGAGGATCCGATTGCCATGGCGGCTGCAATCAGAGAGATCATGGCAAACCCGTCGTTAGGTCGCGAACTGGGGGAGAATGGATGCGAGTTCGTTCGTTCAAATTTTGCCTGGCCCGCGCTGGTTCGAGATTGGCTGGAGCAGCTTCCCGTCTCCAACTCGCTCTCAACTGAATTCCCGAGGAATACGGTTGGCAACAAAAGGCCTTAGGCCAGCGCCTTCTCCTCCTCGAGGTCCGCTGGTTTAATCTCGGGCACCTCGTGCGGCTGTTCAAATGCATATGAGTTCGACCCCGTCCTCACAGAGAGAAGCATCCAGAATTCGAGAGGCCTATCTTCGTCGCGTTTACGCGGTCCCGAAGGATCGCTACTCACTTCTCAAGGAAGAGAATCTTCTAGCCCACTTGGAACTGCTGCGCCAGATTGTGAGGCGCTTGCGGCGTACTCCACATAAACATCTGGAGCGAGAAATTATTCTCGACCTGGGCTGTGGGGAAGGCTTCTGGCTTCGGCAACTCATTCAGTGGGGCGCCGGACCTGAGAACCTTTTTGGAGTCGATTTGCTCGAAGAAAGGATTAAAGAGGGGAAAACGCTTTGTCCCCGGGGCGTGACACTTCAACAGTGCGATGCCGGTGAGTTGGCGTTTGAAGACGGCACGTTTGATCTCGTCCTACAGTTTACAGTTTTCACCTCAATCCTGGATATTGAAATGAAAAGACGACTGGCGACGGAGATGAGCAGGGTTCTGAAGCGAGGTGGTGCAATCCTCTGGTATGACTTCTTCATCTCGAACCCGAGCAATCCGGATGTTCGTGGTGTCAAGCGCAAGGAAATTTCACAGATGTTCCCCGGGTTCTCGATCTTCCTCGAGCGAATCACACTGGCGCCGCCTCTCGGAAGGGCCATCGGACCCGTTTCACCTGCTCTCTATCGTCTAATGTCTGCATTCAAGCCACTCTGTACACACTATCTTGGGCTCTTTCAAAAACTATGAGCACGGCGACCGAGGCACGATTAGTTCCATTTCATCGGGCATCCTTGGGCGAGGAAGAAGTAGAAGCCGTCGCGAAGGTGATTCGCTCCGGGTGGCTCACCATGGGCCCGAAAACGCTGGAATTCGAAAAGTTGTTTGCCAAGTATGTTGGTGCCAAACACGCAATTGCTGTTTCTTCGGGCACTGCTGCTCTGCATCTGGCACTCGAGGCGATCGGCCTGCAGCCGGACGACGAGGTTCTTTTGCCTACAACCACCTTCACGGCGACAGCTGAAGCAGTCACGTATCTGGGCGCTCGTCCTGTGCTGGTCGATATAGACCCCGTCACTATGAATATCGATGTTGAGGATGCGGCGCGGCGAACCACAGTGAAAACTAAAGCGATAATCCCCGTACACTTTGGTGGCCAACCGTGCGACCTGGAAGAGATCGGGAGGCTCGCACAAGCACGCAACCTTCGGATCATTGAGGACGCCGCTCACGCCCTCCCCTCTGAATACCGGGGCAAACGTGTTGGACAAATCAGCGAGTTCACTTGCTTCAGTTTTTACGCGACCAAAACGCTAACGACCGGCGAAGGTGGAATGGTTACCACCTGGAATGACGCCGCTGCCGACCGTATCCGCCTTATGAGATTGCATGGTATTGCCAGAGACGCCTGGAAACGCTATCAGAGCGATGGCTGCTGGTCTTACGAAATTGTCGAGGCGGGGTTCAAGTACAATTTCACCGACCTCCAGGCAGCTCTGGGACTCGTCCAACTGGGAAAATGTGACTTCCTCAATAACGCTCGGCGCAAAATAGCCCAAACCTATAACGAAGCGTTCCAATCTTTAGATTTCTTCAGTGTGCCCCAGGAATTGGCAGACAGACGATGTTCGGGGCACTTGTACATACTCCGTCTGCAGTTGGAACGGCTCGGCTGCGACCGGGCACAGTTCATTGAGTGCATGAAACAGCTGGGCGTCGGTGTGAGCGTTCATTTCATTCCCTTGCATCTCCATCCTTTCTATCAGCGCAAGTATGGTTATCGAGTCGGTGACTTCCCGGTTGCAGAAAAACAATACGATCGATGTCTGTCGCTTCCAATCTATCCCGCGATGAGCGAACAAGACGTTGCGAAGGTAATCCAAGTTGTGACGAATATCGCCATTCGCCACGAACGGCGCCCTTTTGTTTCTCGAGGTCGTGCCAGATGAGCGTCGGGCCGGGCCAAGCTGGAACGTTATGCGACGCGCATTTGAAATGATTGTCGCCACACTTGGGTTGCTGATTCTTTCCCCAGTTTTCGTCGTCATCGCTATCGCCATAAAGCTGGATGACGGTCAAACCGTGTTTTACAAACAGCCGCGTGTTGGGAAAGCATTTCGAGCCTTCCATATCTACAAATTCCGCAGCATGATTCCTGGGTCGGACCGCAGTGGCTTGTTGACCGCCCCCGAGGATGCCCGGCTCACACGAGTCGGCAAAACCCTGAGAAGACTCAAGCTCGACGAACTGCCGCAATTGTTTAACCTGCTGATAGGGGATATGCAGTTGGTTGGACCGAGGCCGGAAGTAGCACGCTATGTGGAGAGATTTTATACCGAGTATCAGCAACTTCTTCAGGATCGACCAGGAATCACGGATCCTGCAACGTTAATGTATCGTCGGGAAGACAAAATGTTCATTGTCAAAAACCTAGAGGAGCGATACATCTCCCAGATCTTGCCCAACAAATTGAGAATCTCTTTGGCGTATAAGAAAAGACGCGACGCTCGTTCAGATCTTAAAATCCTTTTAAAGACGGTTTTCTGTCTGGGCGCCTTCTCACCTCCTAACAAGCCAAACAAATACGAGGATTCATCTGAAGTCATGGAAGGCCATTAAGAAAGCCGACGGCGCGGAAGCGCTGATCCAGCAATCCCGTGGGCCGATGCAGCCAACAGGGGCAATTGCTGCGGATAGCTTTCCATTCAGTGAAAATTCAATAACTCATGCGCAAAAATCCATTTGATCTGTATTCGGCTCTAAACCAGAAAATTGTCGACGGCTTGATCGTGGGATTGTCGTTTTGGGTTGCTTATTGGACTCTGTTCGAAGGGCAGGTGCCGCCACGTGCCGAGCTCCAAGTGTGGTTGCTCCTGCCTGTTGTCGTAGTTTGCCATGTTCTGACAAACACAATTCTCGGGACCTACCGCTTGATCTGGCGGTATGTGAGCTTAGGCGATGCGATCGTCCTCGCGCGGAACTATGCTCTGGTCCCGGCCTTGATGTTGGGATTGCACTATGGAAGCCCACTATCTTTAACTGTGGTCAAAGTGCCGGTCGGCATTATTGTTCTTGAGTACCTTCTTTCCCTGATCGGCTGTCTAGCGGCCAGGGCGTGCCGTCGATTGTTGTACGAAGGAATCACCGCCCGGGCACTTAACGGAAAAAAGGCAACGCCAGTGCTGCTTGTAGGAGCAGGCAGAGCGGGAGTGAAGATGGCAAATGAGGTTCGGGCGCAGATCGACCTCCGCCCCCTGGGGTTCCTGGATGATGATGCAAACAAAGCGGGCTCGGTCATCGGTGGATTACGAGTGATGGGCCAGTTGAGCTCTTTAGGCAGGGTGATTCAGGAAAATGATGTCCGGCAGGTGATCCTCTGCGTTGCCAACCCGCCGCGCCAAATGCTGCGGCGAGTGTGGGCCACCTGCGAGATGTTGGGGGTTCCGGTGAAAATGGTTCCCAGCCTGGAAGAAATTCTGCATGGCAAGGTTAACATCGCTAGTTTCCGGGAAGTGGAGATGAGGGATCTACTTGGCCGGGACCCTATCGAAGGGTCAAACGGCAAAGCGGAACTGGCTGGAGCTTATGCCGGCAAACGCATCCTGGTGACTGGCGCGGGAGGGTCTATTGGTGCGGAGTTGGCGTTTCAACTTTCAAAGTTGCGCCCCAGCAATTTGATCCTGCTCGATAAAGATGAAAATGGATTGAACGATACCTATGTGCGGTTGCAGAACAGCGGCGAAGTCAAGGCTGCTCCCGTGGTCGCCGATCTGCGCTTTCGCGAGCGGATAGACAGTGTGTTTGAGACGTTCCGCCCGCAAATTGTGTTCCACTCAGCCGCACACAAGCATGTTCATCTGATGGAGATTAATCCGTGTGAAGCCGTTGCCAACAACGTTACCAGCACACGAAACTTGGTGGAGCAGTCTGTGGCTTCCGGAGTGGACCGATTTGTCCAGGTTTCTACCGACAAAGCAGTGCACCCCACCTCAATCATGGGAGCTTCGAAGCGAGTGTGCGAGATGATCGTGCAATCGCAGGCGGATCGTCAGCGCACACTTTTCTGCTGTGTTCGCTTCGGTAATGTATTGGGGAGCCGCGGAAGTGTCGTCCCCATATTTCAGCAACAGATCCTCCGCGGCGGTCCGGTTACGGTCACGCATCCTGAGGCACAGAGATTCTTGATGACCATTCCCGAGGCAGTATGTCTTTTGATCCAAGCCGGCACCCTGGCGCATGCGCGGGACATATTTGTCCTGGATATGGGAGAACCGGTGCTCATCAAGAAACTCGCTGAAGATCTGATTGAGCTGTCAGGTCTCTCGCCGTCCCGCGACGTACGAATCGAAATTACCGGAATGAAGTCGGGAGAAAAACTCTCCGAGGTTCTCGTGGACGACACCCGAGAGAGGCTTCGGCCGACGTGCCTGCACAAAATCCATGCCATCACGGCGGATCCCTTTGATGTCGACGAATTCGCGAACCGGCTCCATGCACTAGAAAGATCGGCATGGCAGGGAGACGCGGGAGAGGTTTACCGGAATCTGGCGGCGCTAAACATGGGTTTCATCTACGAGGGCGCTCTGCGGACCTATTCCGGAAGTATCCGACGGTCCACCGCGGCGACGTCTTCGGCATCGCTCGGAGCGTCTGTTGGGATGTGAAGCCGGCAAAGCAAACCGGTTACCGGGAACCAATCACAGAAAGTGAGCGGGCCGCCAGGTCTGCTCAGCCTCCACTTCAAGTCCCATCTCTTGAACTCCTCTCGGCAGTTTCCTCCTTTATCCCACCGCATAGGTGCTAGCCTTCCTAGTCTCACAACTTCCGGCATTCACTAGCAACCCGCAAGCGAAGTGTGTTCAGCGCGAGCGAGAGTGGGCGGCGGAGCCACCATTTTTAGGTACAACCGGATCCCCGAGGTCATTCGTCCGCTTTCGCCGCCAGCCGAGCAGAATCTGGGCAGTCGGAAACCCCGTACCCACAGCCGATGCTATGCATTGGTCGATGTGTCTGTAAGGAAAGAGCGAATGCTATATCAAAGAGCTGCCACTTGCCGTTCGACCAGCAGAAAGTACAGGGCCATCAGAATCAGGGCTAATCCGTTCACCGCAAGCACCACGGGCGCTGTGAACATGGGAACAAGCCATCCCGACAGCAGATTCCCCATGGGCATGCCGCCGCGGAATGCACAGTTGTAAACGCTCATGACCCTTCCGCGCATTTCGTTGGTCGCAATCAACTGCACCAGCGAAGTCACCGTGGCAAACACCGCCATCATGGAAGCACCTACCAGGACCAGCATGGCATAGCTCAGCGGCAACGATCTCGAAAGGGAAAAGCCTGCGATCCCTATGCCCAGGCTGATCAGCGTGGTGAGAGCAACGCGGCCCTTATTGCGTATGTTGCCCATCCCCGCAACGGTCAAGGAGCCGCAGATCGAACCGATTCCCATGAGCGACAGCAGGTTGCCATAAGTTTCTGGACCTCGACGGAAAATATCTTTAACGAACACTGGAATGTAAGTGCGCATGGGCATGCTCAACGCCGTCATGCAGAACGCCAGCACGATGAGCGCCTCCATGGATGCTTGTTTGCGAACAAATTTGATGCCTTGCTTCAGGCTACCGAAGATCGACTCGGTCGTCTTCTCCGGCAGGTATCGGGCCGTGATCATCGACAGGGAAATGATCGGCGCGAGGAAGGAAAGCGCATTCAGCCCGAAACACCACTGCTCTCCCAACTTCGCCAACGCCAACCCGGCGAGCGCGGGTCCAACGGTCACAGCCGTGTTGAACTGGATCGAATTCAACGCAATGGCATTCGGCATGTCCTCCCTGTCGACCAGGGTAGGAATCAGCGCCTGGTATGCCGGCCCGCCAAACGCCTGGGCCAAGCCGGAAATGAACGAGAGACAGAGCATATGCCACACGTGAATCACGCCCGTCGCCACCAGCACAGTGAGCACGGTTGCGCAGGCCATCTGCACGTACTGGGAGCCGAGGAGGATCCTTCGTCGCTCGGCCCGGTCAGCCACCACTCCACCGATTAGCGAGAAGAGAAAGATCGGGATGCCGGCGAGAAACTGGTCCAGCGCGAGCAAGAATGCCGAATGGCTCAACCGGTAGATAAGCCAACCCTGCGCCACGATCTGCATCCAGGTGCCAATGCTGGACATGCAGGCACCAAACCACATCAGGCGGAAATCTCGATATTGAAATGCTTTAAATACCCTCTTAAAAGTTAATGTCTCCATAGGCTCCGCAAGTGTCTGGCGTCCGGATGCTATCTTCGCACGGCTATAGACCGCTGCCATTGTCAGAAGCAGTCAGCTTACCGGTGATAAGTTGGTGTTGTAGATGCAGTAGTCGGGCTGGTCGGTGCAGCCGATACTTTTGCTTTGGAGGAAACGAACGATGGGCCGGAAAGATAAATCCCTAGGGAAACGCTTAGTGCGGTGATTCCGATATCTGCTTTTTCGAAGAAGCTTAACATTTGAACCAGCATTAAAGCTTTAGGCATCGCAACTGACCCGGAGGTGGAATTTGGCAAAATACGTTGGCGCAATCGATCAAGGCACAACCAGCACGCGCTTCATAGTGTTTGACCGTTCCGGCCGGGTGGTATCGGTCGCGCAAAAAGAGCATGAACAGATCTATCCCAATCCCGGTTGGGTGGAGCACGAGCCGGAAGAGATCTGGACACGAACCCGGGAAGTGATGGCGGAAGCGATGAAGAAACATGATCTGCAGCCATCGGATCTGGCGGCGATCGGGATTACCAATCAGCGCGAAACCACCGTCGTATGGAACCGCAAGACGGGGAAACCCGTGGCCAACGCGCTGGTATGGCAGGACACGCGCGTCGCGAACTATGTCTCGGAATTTGCGAAGTCGGGAGGCCAGGACTGCTTCCGCGGGAAGACAGGTCTCCCCCTTACTACATATTTCAGCGGGCTCAAAATTCGCTGGGTGCTGGAGAATGTTCGCGGCGTTCGCGAACTCGCGGAGTCCGGCGACGTGCTTTTTGGAAATATCGATAGCTTCCTGGTGTGGCACCTCACCGGAGGTCCCAACGGCGGCATTCACGTCACCGATGTGACCAACGCCAGCCGAACCCAGCTGATGAATTTGGACACTCTGTCGTGGGATCAGGAAATGCTTGCCGCCTTTGGCATCCCGCAAGCGATGCTGCCCGAGATTCGCTCCAGCAGCGAGGTCTATGGCCAGGCCAGGGAGTCATCGATAAAAGATGTAGCGATCGCTGGAATTCTTGGAGACCAACAAGCCGCGTTGGTAGGGCAGACGTGTTTCGAGCCTGGCGAGGCGAAGAACACTTATGGCACCGGGTGCTTTTTGCTGATGAACACCGGCACCCGCAAAATCGACTCCAAGTCTGGCCTGCTCACCACCGTGGGATATAAATTCGGCGATCAACCGGCTCACTACGCACTCGAAGGGAGCATTGCCATCACCGGAGCTCTGGTGCAATGGGTCCGCGACAACCTCGGCCTAATTCAGAAAAGTTCCGACATCGAGGCCTTGGCAAAAACCGTGAAAGACAACGGTGGCGTCTACTTTGTCCCCGCATTCTCCGGTCTGTACGCGCCGTATTGGAAAGACAATGCTCGTGGCGTGATCACCGGTCTGACCCGCTATGCCAACAAGGGGCATCTGGCTCGCGCTGCTTTGGAAGCGACTGCATTCCAAACGCGGGACGTGCTCGAGGCCATGGAGAAGGACTCAGGTATCAAGCTCGACGTACTCCGGGCGGATGGAGGCATGGTCGATGATGAACTGCTGATGCAATTTCAGGCTGACATTCTCAATCGACCGGTAGTCCGACCCGTTACCAAGGACGCGACGACTGCGCTGGGTGCGGCCTACGCCGCAGGATTGGCTGTGGGGTATTTCAAAGATCTCAAGGATCTGCGTACGAACTGGAGAGTCGACCACACTTGGAACTCCAATCTCGAGAACGGCAAACGGGAAGAAATGTACAAGTTGTGGAAACGGGCGGTGACCCGGTCATTTGATTGGGTGAGTTGACGACTACGGAGCAGCGCAGCGAGTTCAAGTGCGAGACAAAAGGAGAATCTGATGGCAACAAAGTTTCTTGGCGAATTCATGGGCACGCTGGTTCTGGTGTTGTTAGGGGATGGGGTGGTCGCGAACGTTCTGTTAAAGCGCTCGAAGGCAGAAGGCGGCGGCGACCGCTGGATTGTGATCACCAGCGGATGGGCATTCGCAGTGATGGCCGGAGTCTTCGTGGCAATGGCTTGTGGCAGTCCCGATGCCCATATAAACCCGGCAGTGACACTTGGATTCGCCGTGTACTCGGGCAGTTTTGTGAAATTAGCTCCCTATATTGTGGCCCAGATCATGGGTGCATTTGCGGGGGCCATCCTCGTCTGGATACACTTCCTGCCCCATTGGAAGGTCACTGAAGATGCCACTTTGAAGCTCGCCTGTTTCAGCACCATACCCGCGATTCGCAACTTTGCCGCAAATCTGATCAGCGAAATCATTGGAACTTTCGTCCTGGTCTTTGTGGTGGGAGCGATCTTCTCGAAGGCAGTCGCGGGGACTGGCCTAGTGTCGGGACTGGGTGCCTACCTGGTCGCAGCTCTGGTGTGGGGCATCGGTCTTTCACTCGGGGGGACCACCGGGTATGCAATCAATCCGGCGCGTGATTTTGGACCGCGCCTGGCTCATGCAGTTTTGCCCATTGCCGGCAAAGGAGCGTCCGACTGGAGCTACGCAATCGTGCCCATCCTCGGTCCACTTATCGGAGCAGCTCTGGCCGGAGGGCTAATGCGGGCGGTTGGTATCTAGTGCCGTTGAATTCGTAAGCGGGCTATGAAGGAAGAAAGGATTTGGCTGCCCTCCAATGGATTCGACCCCGATATGCTGATCCAGAGTCAGGGGCGCTACGCTTGCCCCGATTCAGTTCGAAAAGCGTTGCTTGTGTAATGGCAAATTTTACGCCAGCAATGCCCCTTACGCTGCATCCGGGCCACGCTTGCACCGGTTTGTCGCTCTTTCGATGATCCGCACCAGCCCTTCCGGCAGTTCGCTCTTCATCACGTATTCATCCACCAACCACAGGATTCGCTCCGGCATCTCGGAGTACGCTGAAATCAGAATGATCGGTAGGTTGGGGAACTGTTGCTTGACATGGCAGGCTATGGCTTCAGCGTCCATGCCTTCCTCTTTGTACTCCAGTAGAACCACGTTCACCGGCTTGTCCTCCAATATCTTCATCGCGGCGTAGCCGCTCGACGCGATCTTGACGCAATAGCCATGAGATTCTAGAGTCGCTTTGCGAAGCTCCAATACCTGTGGATGGTCGTCGATGCACAGCACAGTGAGGGATTCCATGACGATATACCCCCAGTTTTAATTATGCAGCTGGTGCATCACAGATTGCGGTGGTGAGCATCACTGTCTGAGGTGATCCGAAGAGGAGAAGCCGCGGTCGAGATCGGTGAGGTCTCGCTGTTTTTAGTGTCTGTCTAGGTCGGAATACGAGGGATGGGATTGCTGGCATAAGAGGGCTATTGACACTCACAATCCGATTCTCAATCGATGCCTGGCTCGCTTATTTGCAGTGAACGGACTATCAAGCGGCCGCAGACGCCGCACCACCTTCTCCTGTTTCTGTATGGCTGACGCTGAAGCACCGCATGGCCGGGCATCCGCTGGGCATTGAGACCGTATCGTCCCGAAGTTATTGGCTGTGGTTTCGAGTGCTCGCGTGCCGCAGAATCCGCCGCCCAGCGTAGTAGTGCAGGTCGAATTCCACAGCGGGTAGCAGATCAATGTGCGGGGCTGCTTGCGACGACCGGGAGTGGAGTGAGCAGCCTTAATTGGTCCAGCGATGTCAGGACGCCGTGCCAGCGAATCTGGTCCTTTTTCGTCTCGATGGGAGCAGAGAGATCAGAGTAAAAGCTCAGCATGTTGGCGCGGAGTTCGGGCGGCGTTGAAGCGAATTTCTTGTCGGACAACTGGGACAGCAACTTTGCGTAGGTGTCGTCAGTGAGCGAGTATTCCGCTGCCTTGGTCAAATTGCCGCTATCGAGGTCACAATTAGGAAGCACCAGTGAGGCAGTGCGCACCTGTTCGAGAAAAGCACGGTATTGATCGACCGTTGTGTTTATGCTCCTGAAATACAGATCTTCGGTTTGCGGAGTCGGATTCTTGAATGCCATTGCCTTGAAGGGGCCGATTTTCGGTATGTATCGCAGGAGGGTTGACAGGACCCGGGTGCCAAATCCGGGTTTCACGTAGTCCTTTCCCCAATCTTTTTCATATTCCGAGCGGGAAAGACGGTAGAGAAATTTTCGTTTCGCGAAGTCGGGATGCTCGCGCATCATGTCTTTCTTGTGGGTCTGCAGCGCGACCTGGGTCATCTCCGGGATTAGCCGGCTGATGGAGTAACGATACGATCCGATGGCAAGATCCTCGTGGGTCAATACTTCTTTCAGTTCCACTCCGTATACCATCGGAAAGGCCCGCTCGAGCAGGGGTTTGGATACTTGGAACCCGATGAAATCGTGATATTGCTGCGAGGCGTAACGATTCTTCGCGACCTGGACCATGTCGAAGCCGAACTCGGTTTTCAAATGTGCCGTCTTATCCTGCGCATACTTGACCGATTTGCCAAACTTCGCCCGCAACTTTGGATACTCGATCGCGACTGCCTGGTTGACGGCGGGATGGCCGGCAATATCGGAGGCGTAGTGTGCCAGCGCGCCTAGAGCGAAGGCATACTCATTCACATCCTGACTCTCGAGCAGAAGTTCGTGAACGAAGTCTCCACTGCGAACGTAGTGCACCAGGTTGCTGAATTCCTTGTTGCCGAATGGATAATAGCCTAGATCCTGGATGACGGCGCCTCCATAGGCATAGGCGTGTGCCTCTTTGATCTGGTCCTCTGACAATTCTGGATATCGTTTGAGCAACAGCGGGCGAATCTCATCGGCCCACAGCAGGTCCACGATTTCTTCGTGGGTCAGAACGGAGTATGCGGACGAGCCACCGCTGCACATGAGCACTAGAAGAAGGGATGCCACAACGCGAATAGAAAGCAGGCGCCACCCTCTAATTATGGCGCCTGGCGATATTGACATCTGGTGCATGACTCAAATGCGGCCGAGAACCAGGAGAATGACCACGATAAAAAGGACCAGTCCCACGCCACCGGTCGGGGCATAACCCCAATCCCGGCTGTGCGACCACCGTGGAAGAGCTCCAAAGAGGGCTAAGACCAAAATCACAATCAAGATAGTTCCAAGCATGTTGTGCTCCTTATATTTCCCACCATCCAACCCGGCCCGAGCCCAGAAGAGCGGGCCCGCGCCGACAACGCTTAAGCTGCTTGCTCCGCGGCGCTAGAGCTGGACGATGAGTTCAACATTGACGCCGGGATACATCGGGTTGCAAAGGTAATACACGCCGCCGATGTCGACCACAAAAA
>Ga0209415_10002007_pt1 | contig 38557 bp, 36 predicted proteins | sample PeaSoiSIISIP2007_FD_187696 | JGI IMG/M metagenome (GOLD analysis project Ga0209415, IMG submission 187696) | Peat soil microbial communities from Weissenstadt, Germany - SII-SIP-2007 (SPAdes) (version 2) | ecosystem: Environmental > Terrestrial > Soil > Wetlands > Peat | place: Germany...
TTGTCGGGGCGTAGCGCAGCCTGGTAGCGCGCCTGCCTTGGGCGCAGGAGGTCCCGAGTTCAAATCTCGGCGCCCCGACCAATCTTTTCTGCGACTTACAGGCATCTCTAAAAAGTCCTTCCCCTCACTATGGGGGAAATTCAGGGGACCCTACTGCAACATCCCCAGCTTTTCCTCTTCTTGCTGTTCTTCCTGCATCTTCACTACTGCTTCCTGCATCTTCACGGCTCGATACTTCTCGAGCCTCACTACCGCTTCCACTTTGTAATGCTCCGCGATTTTCACGTAACGCATGGTCATCCCGATTTCCGAGTGTCCGAGGATCTTCTGCAAAATGGTGACATCGGTCCCGGACAGAATGGAGCGGGTGGCAAATGTGTGACGCAGATTGTAGAGGTCCATGACTCCGCGCAATCCCAAGTCGTCGCAGACGCGATCATGGGCTTTGCGGACGGAACCAAGATGAGTACCGGGTTTACGGGAACTCGGAAAAACCCAGTAGTCGTTGGGTCGTTTCTGCCGGCGTGTCTTCAGGAGATCGAAAACTTCCTGACACATCGACAGAGTACGTTTGGCGTTTTTGGTTTTCCCACGCACGATCAGGATCGTTCGGTTAAAGAAGTCGAGATTCGAATAAGTCATCCGAAAGACTTCATCCGGCCGCATTCCCTGCCCGAGCATGATGATGGCGACGCTCTTGAGGGGCTCGGAGGCACGTGCCAAATAGTCGAGCTCCTCTTTGAACGACAGGATGTGGACGTCTGGAATTTCCTCCGGGAAAGGTTTCACTTTCCTGGCAGGATTGATGGTGATGAGCTCGTCATCGACGGCCATGTTCAGGATCTTCTTGAGCGTGCCAAGTTCCCGATTGACCGTGGCCGGCGACACGAGCTGCGTTTTGCTTCCCTTCTTCAGTTCCTTGGCTCGACCGGCTTTGAAGTCCTCAATCATGCTGCTTGTGATTTGATCGAGGAATCTGTTTTTGAACAGCTTCAAAAGAGATTTGAGGCTGTTGTTGTGCAGATCGACCGTGTTTTGAGCCAGGGGTTTCTCGATTCGTTTGAGGAACGTTTTCACATATTCCCCAAAGAGTGGTGGTTGTTTGTAGGGCCGCAGGCCATTCCTTCCTTGAACCAGCTCTCCTTTCAAAACTGATTCAACCTGTTCTGCTGCCCTTTGGTTGGTCATGCGGGTTGACTTGTGATATCGGCGACCGCCGAATTCAAAGTCATAATAGAAAAATCTACCGCACTTGAAGACTGCCAAAAGTTACCTCCTTTCAGGGTTTTCCCCCGAGGTAACCGACACTAGCCTCTTCACGAGCCACCCGTCAATATCGCTTTGTCTGTAACGAACACATTTTTTGCCCAGCCGGACGAACGGAATTTCCTTCTTGAGCCAGCGCCATTGCGCGAGCGTTTCAGGTGAGAGTCCCGTCATCTCCGCGACGTCTTCGGTCGTCAACAACCTCGGCATGGGCGCGGCTTCCCTGCTACCGGAGGTCAGGCCTCTCTGGGAAGCGTCTGGCCGATCCTCAGTGATCAAATCCGATTTGCTTTGCTTGTGTACTGTCACCTTCAACGGGCCTTTCGATGGCGCTCTGTCCTAGAAGCTCGGCTTGAGCCTTCATAACGGTGTGCCGTGCGTAGTAATTCGGATCATCTTTGTCTTCCGAGCGATAGTCGGCGATACGCTGAATTACCGCTTCAGGATCGTCGCCGCGGGCGAGGGCGCGCTTCGCATACGCCCAGTCATGTTCGGATTGGCTTTTGTGGTCGTTGGGAAGCGTGCGCCTTCGTTCTTGGGCCTCGCCAAAGTGCCGAGGTGCTTCGGGCGAATCTTCGTCGATCGTGAAGTCGCGGAGCGTGTAGACCGCATCGCTTTCCTGGCGCGCTTGCACGATGAACTCTTCGGGAAGTTTGTGGTTAGCGAATCCCGGGAGTCGGAGGACGCGTGTCGAATCCGTTGCCGCCAGATCGCCGCCGAACTTATTTGCGAGGCTGTGAAGGAGAGACTCGGCCTCGTCCTGACTGAATCCACTCACCTTCCACACGACTTGGTGCTTGCCCGGAGAGGTATCGAGGACAAAGTTTGGCGCTGGGACTTCGGTTGAATTTCGAATTCCTTCGAGAGCCTCATCGCCCTTTTTGTCGAGGTCGAGATAGACGTGGCGTATATCCCTTATATTTTGCTTGGTCCGGTTGTACGCGCCGTCCTTGACGGGATTCATTCCCATGAACACGTCGTAGCCACTGGCACTCTGATTGGCGAGCCAAGATTGAAAACGGGGGCTTGCGATGGTCTCCGCCTTAGAGATGGTTTGAACCGTGTGGCCTGTGGAGCGATTCCGCACGAGGATTGCCGCGTTGTCGGATGGCTCAAACAGCTCCCGGACATAGTTCGAAGCGGTGAGAGATCGTGGTGTGAATAGGCTATCGGTGGTCATGGGTGATCCTGCTTGGCCAAGAACACCGCGCCGTAGTCGAACAGGTCCGCATCCGGGTCGTATCGGTTGATGAGCAGAACTTCAGAAATGTATCTGCGTCCAGGCCGGCGCTCGACATGGACGACAACGTTGAGCGAATCAGCGATGTTGGTCTTGATGGCGCGATAGGGGAGGTCCACGCCGCTCTGCAGGACGCAACTCGTGAACCGCGCGAGGCCTTGCTGCGCGGAGTTAGCATGAATGGTGCTGAGCGTGCCGGAGTGTCCCGTGTTCAGGAGTTGCAGTAGGTCGAAGGCTTCGCCCCCGCGAATTTCCCCGAACTCAGAGATGGTTATGCCTGCGGTTGGTGCGAATTGAAAGACGGGCAACTCATTCTGGTGCCCCACATCACCTCACCGCAGCCGATTCGCAGGTTCTCCCATCTTGATGAGGCCGAAATAATCGGTCGAGTCACCGGAGTTGCTATGAGAATTGTGGGCGGTGGATTGTCCGCACTGTCGGAATTGCCCCGAGGGGGGCACGGCAAGTCATAGAAGTGAGACAGACATCGGCCCGCAAACTTTCCGTTCAATGCTTAGGCTTATCGTCCATCGCTAGCGCAGTCATTCCCGATGCGGAATTGACCCAGAACAGTGCCGTCTCCAGGTCCACGGAAAATTCGGTCATAATCGTAACGACAGTGTTCCGCATCAATTCCTTGGTTCGTTCCCAAATTGCGTCCTCGCGCTTCTCACGGGCAATGTCCGCTAGGGCTTGTTCCTCGGTGTCGTAGACGCCTAGGGTCTCTTGATCCGAGGCGATAGCGACGAACTTGTCGCCATCGCGCTCAATTCGGTATTCGAGCTTAGCTTCAGGAGTCGTCACAGGTTTACCCTCCCGCCACGAGAATACCAAAAGACTAGGCGATTTGCCGAGAGAACTCGCAAGGAATCCCCACCCACATGACCCCTAACCTAAGCGGCGTCCGCCTCAGCTTCCTGACGTGCGTCGGTTTTGCCTTGGACAAAGTCAGCCGCTTTCTGTGCCTGCGATGCGGCGGAAACAAGCAACCGTGAATCGGACTTGAGCCGTGCAATCCACGTCTTGAGATAGGCGGCCGAGTTTTCAAGAGTCTTCTGCTCGATTCCTGCGATGCCGCACAGCATAGCGGCGGTCATCTCAGCGATCAGTTCCTCCTTCGAGTAGGATTCAGAACCAAAATGAGCCGGATTATCGAAGTTCTCCCGGTGCAGGCGCTTTGGGTGACCTGTGCTGTGACCCAATTCGTGAAATTCAGTGGCGTAAAATTCTTCGGATGAATGAAAGAGGGCGCGTGCTGGCATACCGACCACGTCATTGCTCGGGGAGTACCACGCTTTGTCGGACTGCTGGAATGCTGGTGGATTCGGCATGTTCGCCACAATCTGTTCGCACGCCGCAATCGGATCGTTGGTGCGGGTCTCCTGCAGAAGAGAAGCCGGGATGTCGATGCCTTCCGTCTGCGAGTAGTTGAACACGCTGTAATAACGGAGCAGAAAAGGACGGGAAGTCTCTTTCCTGCCTTCTGGCGTGGTTGTCTCTTGCTCGTCGCCGACGTTCCAGAAAATGACGGGGGAAGACTTCTCGCCCTTGCGAATTCGCCCGCCAAGCTTTGCTGTCTGATTGAACGTAAGCCAGAATCGTGATGGGAACCCCTGCGAGGAAAGGGTAAAGACATTAAGGCCGCGATACTCCTTCTGCGTGATTAGGTTAGAGGGAGTTTGACAGGTCCAGGGCTTGCGCCAGGGAACCATGCCCGATTCAAGTTCCTTGATGATTTTCTCGGTGATGATTTCATAGACGCTTGGCATTTGTTTCGCTCCAGTTTTGATTTGCTGTTTTCAGGCCCTTTTAGGGCATAAAAAACAACATGCTTTACTGGAGGCGGGTCCTGGCCGTGGTTCGCGGCTGTCAAGCCCCGGAGCGCGTTTCAGCGAAGCCCAGAAGGGCGCGGAAGCGAGCACGGTTGGGGCATACCGAGCGGAGCTGCACAAGCGGGCTTTACAGCGGCAGCGAACTACGGCCTATCCTGCGCCTGGTAAAAGCATGTGAGAGTTAAAAGACACGGGGAGCGTGGCTGGCGATCCAAATTCAACTAGTCACTCGAAAGCACGTCGAAGCAAATTAATCTCAAGTCGGCACGCTCAAGTTTAGGGGTAGAAGAGAGCTCAGTGGCTTTCGAGGACTTTGTGCCACTGCCGTAAGCGTTCCGCATCGCCTCGAGAGCGGCAATTAGCTCGATAATGCTCTGCGTCTGTTGGTATTCCTTGTGGATCTTCTTCAATTCTGACAATTGAACACGTAGCATGGGGGCATTCAGAAACTCGATGGCAGAGATTGCGCGCTTACGTTCCATTTCCGGATGATTTAAGAATCCTTGAATGACCGTCGCCACTGTTTGCTGTAGTGGGTCGAGCACCTGTGGGGCAACTTGCAGGGCTGCCTTTTCCTCGTAGTCGCGTAACAATTCTTCTATGACTTTCTCCTGAAGTGTGAAGACTTCCTTATATATTCCTGGATCCACAACGCGAGGAGTATCGGGGCTGCAAGCGATCAAGTTGGCCAGGACATGGCGGTTATCCAGAATATTGTTTGTCTTGAGGTCGTAGTAACGCCAAAAGCTCTGTCCCTTGTCTCCCTTGTTGCTCCTGAAATAGAAGAATAGGCCGCGAGCACCGTTGCGTTGAAGTCCTGAGTGGATACCGTCTGGTAAGCTGTCCAATACTTCCCTTCCGCCGATATCAAGGAACGCACGCAATTGCTGCAGTAGGACCTCGCTGCTGGCCAATTCCGTAAACTGCTCCTCTTCTTCGATTACGCTGTCGTCTTCTTGCCGTATACGCTTGAGCGTATTGAAAGTTTGTGGGTGCACCTCCTCCCCCAGAACGCTGGCGTCAAGCATTCCAAGACGATCGATGTCCGCTATCTTACGGTTTAGACTCTGCACCAGCCCGAGAAGTCGCTCCAGGCCTTGGTCCGGAAACATGTTGTAGACCCACAAAACATCGAAATCCGTTCCAATCCGGTCTATTCGTCCGGCCCGTTGAACCATGCGAGTCGGGTTCCAATGGAGGTCGTAATTCAAGAGGTATCCACAGTCTTGGAGATTCTGACCTTCTGAGAGCACGTCGGTGGAGAGGAGAATGTCGATTTCCTTATCCGTGCCCGCCCACTCTGCTTTGCCGTTCGCCTTTGGGGCAAATGCTTGCACGATCTTTATGCGTTCGTCCGGGTGATTGCCACTATCCATGCGCCTCACGTTAGGATCGCCCGCTTGTTCGTGGAACTTTACGGCCTCTGTGTTATCGGGACTGCCCAGGTGGCGATACAGATACCGCGCCGTGTCCCTGTAGTAGGTGAAGATCAAGACCTTGTTGCCCTTCAGCTCCCCGGACAGAAGGCTCTTCAGACGTTTGAGCTTCGAGTCGTGCGCGGGATCGATGTGCTGAACTCTTTCCCATATTCCTAGCAGTACATGAACATCGTGCTGGACAGCGTCATGAAGTTTTCGGAGGTCATATAGTGCCGGGTCCACCGTCGCCATTGAACCCAGGGCGCGACGTGCGTCCTGGCTCTCGTCCAGAACGTCCGCTAGCGATTCAGGTACAGCATCGTCTTCCTCACTCTCGCGTTCCAAGTACTGAAGGGCCTTGTGAAAATCACTGCTTCTCAACAAGCGGCCTTCCAGAATGTAAGACTCAAAGGTCTGTAGGAAGGCCAGGGCGCGACGCACACTAATGCGAAAAGCCTCGATGCTCGACTCGAATCGTTTGAGGTAACGGCTCTTGAAAATGCCGACTAACGCCTGCTCCCGGCCGGCTTCGAATTCGTCCACCTCAATGCCTTTTTTCTTGTAGGACTCTAAGCTGTATGGTGCCAGCTTCAGACTTTCGATGCCGCTGACGATGAATTCATAAATTCCGTGGTAAGTGGCCTCTAGATTGTATTCAACAGTTTTCAGTTCGCGTTTAGGAAACTGGACCTTTTTCCCCGCAATGGTCGCGTCAGGGTAAGCCTTCCGAATAAAGCTGCGGGTTCGACGGATGACCACTTCTTCTAAGAGGTTGAAAAGTGCAATGCCAGGAACATCATGGCGTGCGTCTCGCCGTGCCTGGAGGAAATACCGGTACAGATCGCCGATACCTGCAACCGAGAAATAGCTTCGGTCTCCTTGAGTTATTAACGAAAACTGATTGTACAAGTCGAAGAGATCGTTGCTTACGGGAGTGGCCGTAAGAAGTATCACCTTCTTGCGCTGTCCATCTCTGCCCCGCCCGCCATTTCCTCCGAGAAGGCGCTCCAAATTGCCGAATCGCTGGGCGTTGCGGTTCCGAAAGTTGTGCGATTCGTCTACCAGCGCTACATCGACATCAGCAAACTCCAAAGGGTCGAATTCTTCCCGCCCTAACTCTTCCTGCGACAGGATAGTGGCCGAAATCGTAGCGTCTGCTAGCTCGCGCTCCCATATGGGGCGCAGGCTCGCCGGGCAAACTACCAGCGCCCTCTGGCGCATGTGGTATGCGTAGTCTTCCAGCAGCTTCTTGCCAATCCATGTTTTGCCCAAACCGACTGAATCGGCAATCATAACGCCGTCGTAGCGCGCCAAAATCTTGCGCGCCTTCTTCACTGCATCTTCCTGGAATTCGGCCAGCTCCACAGCAGAGCGCATGGGGCCTTGTTGCTCGTCCGCAAGCTCGTCTTTGAAGTACTCGAATAACGCCTTCATGTAAACCTCGTAAGGTGTGTACTCCTTACGGCCGAACTTCGAAGCATCGAGCAGGTCAACCAACTCAGCCTTAAACTCTCGGCTCTCGGCCCATTGTCGTTCATACCACTGTTCCAGGTCGATGATCGCGCGCGCGCCAACCTCGCTCTTCAGCAGTTGACGGTTCTCAAGCGTAATGTTTGCGTTTGCTTTGCTTTCGCTTAGCCAGGCCACTGCATATCCCGCCTCCTTGTCATCCACTTCGCTCACATCTAGAAGTACCTTGTGCGCCAGGTTTAATTCCCGATTGGTGGTCAGTCCGGGGCCGGTGAAGTTGGACGAACCAACTATGGCAAGAATGGGCCGAAACCGATCAAAGAGCATCTGTTGGCCTGGGCGGTCGGAGTAAAACAACCAGCACTTGGCGTGAAGAAAGCCATTATGGTGAATTCGAATCTGTACGGAGTCTCGCTGAAAATAGGCGATTAAATCCTCGATTAGTCGGAGTGTCTTCTCTTCGAACGGCAACGATTCCAAATCGTCCGTGATCAATTTCCTGACGATACCTGCGTCAGGCCTGAGGCCGAGATCTTCGCCGCTCGTTGGCTCGGCACCAAGAATGAGTCGGAAATTGCCAAGATTCTCAAGCCCCTTCTGCAGGAGTCCGAACCCTCCCACTGTGAAGTACGCCGAGGCCGCATCGAGGGAACGCCCCGCGTGCTCTGCAAGGATGGCGTTTAGCACATTGGCTAGAATGTGCTCTCGATTGTCGATCACGTACGGCAGTCGAGTAGTAGGAACACTGCTTGCGTCAGATGCTCTGTCTTGTTGGCTCATAGCATCTCCCGCAGGCGAGCATCGACGAAACGTCCTTCTTCCTGAGATAAACCCATACAAGCGAACATGATTTGATCGATTGTGTCTTGAATAGGCTGACTCTCATCCGCGAGGTGAGATCTGCCTGACTTGTTGGTCAATCGCCTTTGTTCCTAGATTTCGCGAATGCACCGACACATCTGCTCAACGGCTAAAGCAGCATAGTCTGGCATGAAGCCCGGCTGGTCCAGTGGTACAAGCTCGGGAAGCTCGGTCCACCGATGTTGGTCGACCAAGATTGCCCAGTTTAGGGGTGGAATCTCTTTTGTTATCGTCGGCACAGGCAGTTGGTGGACTTGATAGTGACTGACTGCTGCGCTAGTGCTGCTCAGTCGGAATATCCAATCGCTGATTTTGCTATTCAAGAGCGCGAGCACAAAATCAAGTGGCAGTTGACTCGCGCTTTCGGGGATATAGTTGATCTTGTGATTGCAAAAGCTTCCTGTCGGAATTGCGGCTGCGATGATGCGTCGAAAGTTGTTCTGCGCTGAACTCTCCTGCCACCCAACTCTAGGGTGGGTATAATGGCGCGCCTTTTCGCTATCCGGTTTACCCTTTATGAAGCGATCTCTGCGGAGATAGATTGGTTCGCCCTGAGAGGCGTCACGAATAACATAGAGGCTGATGGCCGCCCCCCTCAAGATAAGAGGCCCGGCGGCAGGGTCGTGGGATACATAGCCCTTTTTACCGTCCGTCGTTTCGTTGATTTCACCCTGAGAAGCGCGGCAAAAATCGCGAAGCCTGCGTACACCAGGACTGCTCATTATTCTTGTCGCGATTTCCCAGTCGCGCTGGGTGCAAGATGGCAAGGGAAGGTTTTCCGGGTCAAATTTGGTGATTTCTTCGAGCGCCACACTGAGCGTGGGAGAAGATTCAAGAATTTCGCCTCCTGGGTGGGTGCGGATTCGCATTCGTGCCTGAGGTCCTTCTCTCTTTGCGAGAAAAATTGCTGTGGATAATTTTGCTTCTTGGAACACTCGATTAGTTGGGTCATCCTTCTGCGGAAACGCTTCAATGCGAGTTATCAGCGCATCATGGAGAAGCAACGTACGGACCCCAGAGTCCTGTTCGTTACCTAACAGAGACATCGGCACGATGAACGAAGCGTAGCCCTCTCGATTGAGCAACGCGACTGCGCGACAGATGAAGAACTTGTACAGGTTGTGCTTGCCGCGGTCAGCCGGCGCGTATACTGGCGCGCCGCGATAGAACCCCAGTTCACTCGATACATCCCTTCCCAATTCCCGTTCAGAAATTACGTCGTATGGGGGGTTACCTATCAAAGTATCAAACCCCGCGTTCTCTAACCGTTCCACGGCGCTCTGAGTCCCCGGGCGAGCGCCATAGAATACTTCCGGGAACTCAAGTTCCCAGTGGAAGAACCGCTTATTTTCGGCGGTGCGAGCGGCCTTCTCCACAACCGCCTGGGCGGGCGTAGCCATCGCTGTATGATCTACGGGCGTTACTATGCGGCCGTGCGCCCATTCGAAGAGATCGCCGCTGCGCAACATTTCGTCAAAGATGTCTGTTTTGCCCTTTCTCGTGTTGTTCGTCGAATTGTCTTCGTCGACGAACCATCGCGCGATATGGAGGTCCAGAACGTGCTTGAACACTTCGACATCAGCGAGCGCTGATCTAAACTGTTCCTTCGAGACGGCTACTTGGTCGGCAGTAATGTCTGGCATGCCACCGATCGCAATCATTCCCTGAACAGCTTGGGTCAGCCCTTGCCAATCGCTGGTTCCAGTAAGTGCAAGCTGGCCCTTCGCTTGACGAATCGCATCGACCTCAGCCATTGTGCTGCCTATTAGTGAGTTGCCGCAGCGGAGATGGTGATCCAAGAATGACAGAGGCGCGCCTAGTGTAAAGCAATCGAGCCAAAGCGACACTTTCGCCAGCTCTACAGCCATGGGGTTCAGGTCCACGCCATAAATGCAGCGTTTCAGCACGTGGCGTTTGAGCAAGTTCACATCTGTGAGCCGGTTGGCATCTATTTCGACGTTCTGCTCGTCCATCTGTTCTTGGATCGTCTTCCTCATCTGTTCCAAATGAACCAGCACAGGGTTCCATGGGAAAGCGTTAAGGAATTCGAGGGTTTTGTCCGTAATGAAATCGACAGCTTCGACCAAGAAGTGGCCGGAACCCATCGCGGGGTCAAGCACCTTTGCACTGAAGAGCGCATTTACAAGCTCCCTACCTATGAGGTCGGCCTGCTCATAGGGTTTATGCTTCATCCCTCGCTTGGTGAACTCTTCTTGTTCCTTGATGAACTGACGCCTTTTATGCTGTGCTTCGCGGAGTTTGGGACGCAAGGCATCGAATCTTTCCTCTAAGGTAGGCCCAACAGCATTTTCCACGATGTACTTCACTATGTGGTCGGGCGTGTAGTATGAACCTGTGGCTTTTCGTTCGCGATTGTCGTTCTCAAGGTATGCATGGCCGCGAACAACATGGATATTCTCGTTTTCCGCCCGCGTCCTTTCCCTGTTACTCAGTTCGCTGAAAGGTTTGTAGACCTCGCGTCCCTTCTCCTTCACAATGCCGAGCTTTTCGCCTGCAATGCGCAGACGAAACTCAAGGAGCCCTTCGTAAATAGACCCAAGTTGTCGTACACCGAGTGATTTATAATCCACGAAAACTAGATCGTGACGCTTCGGATCGATGCCACGTGCGAGTAAATCGATGGCGCGGGCGAGATGGCGATCCGGAACTCGCTCCCGTTCGAGGAAATGAGCTGCTTCTGACTCGGGACTGTGATCATTTTTGTCCCGTGCGGACATGAACAGGCCACCGTTGTAGTGCGGTACATTGAGTTCTTCACTTCCTTCATCGATCACTCGGAACAACGCCTTTAGACGCTGCCACAATCCATATGAACCGCCGTCGTAACTCTTGCTGATCTGCTTTTCGGTTTCGTCTGCGATCTTGCCTGCGGATTCGCTTATCTCCTCATTCAACCGGCGCAGACTAGCGTCATGGTATTCCCGCGAGTGGACAGGCAAGAGGTCCCGCGATTCAGCATAAAGAAGAAAGAGTAAACGATAAAGAAGTGTCAGAGTGCCCTGGAATATCGTACCCAGCCGTTCGTCGTCCAACTTAGGTGAATCAGTCGCGCGCTGGCGCGAGTTGGCGATAAACCCTTCGGCAAGAACTGGGAATACTTCAGTAAAGACCCGATCCTTCAGATTTTCGCCAAGCTGTTTGGCATACTCTTCGCTACCCAACAAGAGTCGATCTAGCATGCTGAGTGACTGCACTTTGCCTTGCCGCTGGACTTCGGCGGGCCGGAATGCTTGCGACCGAAATAACAACCAAAAGAAACGGAACGCGTCCTGTATGTCCTGATGGAAACCCTGTCGTCCAAGCACTTCGTCGAGGTCGATTTCGTAATAGTTGGTGGATCGAGAGTGCGCGCGCTGAGAGTAGAGTCGCCAGAGCTTACCGTTGGTCACTATGACCCACGGGGCCTCCTCTTTGGCCAGAAGGTCTACCACAGCGAAGGTCGGCGTCACCTCCGGGTTTTCGGTATCGTGCATCTCGTCTTTGCGGTCAAGCTCACGTCCCCACGGGAAGGGCAGACAGATCCCGAGTTGGGCCCCGGATTGAGGATCGTCGAGTCGTATGTGAATGCGCGTCTCCGCAGATCTCTGAGTCGAGGGCCGGAACCCAAGTTCCTTCAGGAGGGGGTCGTAAAGCAGGCCAACGAGTTCGGATGTTTTCTTGCCTGCGAAGCGGGTAGAAGCCTGATCGTAGATGGCGCGGAGCCGCTGGTACGCTGGCTTTGGGTCTTCGCGCCACTCAGGGAACTCGAGATGCCCGCCATCCTTGGGCCGGAGACGCTCCGTAAGAAAGTAATCGGAAAACAGGCCTCGGTTATTGAAGTACACCTCGGACCAATGCGCGAGATCGTAAGCGAAGCGGAGCTTGTCGAATTGGCTGAACGCATCCGCTTCTGTCCATGTAAACCGACGCAGCACCCGTAAGTGTACGGCCGTCGGGCGACGGCGATCCACACCGAAGCGGCGCTGCACCAGAAGTGGCTGGACAGTTCCAATGGCGCTGGGGTTTTTCTGGTCACTGAGCTGACGGTCCAACAAGACAAATTCGATGTACTCGTAGTCTGCGGTGAGGACCAAAAGGAACTGTCCCGCGAAGTTACGGAACACGCGTGCAAGCGCCTTAATCTCTGCGACAGTCACGGTCTTCAGTTCGAAGAGATAGACCTGAAGAAGCTTCTGCTGATCCGCAATGAGCTCAATTCGCTTGATGGGACGCGCAGCAGCTTCCGGAATCGCCAGGTTTGTAGCGGTCTGTCCCGTGCGAGAGCCGGTGTTATACCCGAGCTTTGTGAAAAAGGACACAAGCGCGTCAGCACTATTGATGGACTGGATGTCCTGAGGCGAGAGTTCTATGTCGAAACGGTGTTCAGTGGTCACAATATCAAAGACCGATGAGCTCGAAGCTGAAATTCGTTAAGAAGATATCTATATACTACCCGGCGGCGTTCCAAGAAAGAAGTGACAGGCAGGGCTGGGGAACCGGAGATCGTGGGCCGAGTGATCGGGGTAACGATGCTCGTTGCGGAGGCGGGATCGGCGAGCGGTGAAGACTTAGCGATACTTTCCACCGCCACGAAGTGTGCCTTGGCATCCCTTGGAGAAAGGGGCTTGCGGATATATTCTGTTCGCATGTCCCCGGAGTTCGCAATCTTAGGAACGAAAAGAGGCGAGGATGATTATTGGAGACCGTTTGCGTGAGTTGCGGGAAGAAAAGAAGTTCTCCCAGGGAGACATCGAGAAGAGGAGTGGGCTGCTGCGCTGCTACATATCACGGGTCGAGAATGGCCATACGGTTCCGGCCATGGAGACCTTGGAGAAGTTGGCGCGGGCTCTCGAAGTGCCGCTCTACCATCTTTTCTATGAAGGTGAGGAACCCCCAAAGCTGCCAAACCTTCTGAAACGGAAGACGGCGGACGACATCGCTTGGGGGAATTCGGGCAAACAGGCGGTGTATCTCCACAAGCTGAGAAAGTGCCTGAGCAAAGCAGGGGAAGCGGACCGGAAATTGCTACTTGCTATGGCCCAGAAACTGGCCATGGGCCGCAATCGCCGTGCGCATGCCGCAGCGTAAAATTGCGCGGAAATGCTGGACGCTGTAGCCCACCAAAAAAAAGCGGGGCCGCGCTGGCGGCGCGACCCCGTATACATTACTGGTTTGTTTCTTACTTCGACTTTGTTTTTGTCGTCTTGTTCGTCTTGAGAGGGGGTTTCTTTGTTGGTTTCGAGACTTCCTCTTGGACCGTCGCGGACACCTTTACACTGTCGATTTTGTAGCGTAGAGCGGTGCGAGCGAGGTTTGAGTCCTTCCCAAGCGCCTGCCGAGAGTTGTATCCGGGGCAGTACAGGTCGGATACGAGTGCGCACACGATGAGGAAGTGCTGGACCTCCTGCGCGCTCATTGCGCCTACGGCCTTTCCCGCGATGGTTTTGTAGTCCACGGTGCTGCCGCCCCACGCGGCCTTCGTCTTTTTCTCGTCCCACCCATACACCCGGCACAGGCGGCGATGATTGTCGTGGCCAAGCCGCTCGAAATAATCGAGGGCTGCCATTTCGAGGTCAGGACGTGACAGGGTCGGTGGAAGTTTCTTGCGAATCGCATTCAGGATACGAACGCGCGTTTGTTTTTCGATGCGCTCCGCCAGGACTTCCTTGGCTCGCTCAGCACGCTCCTGCGGGGTTTGTTGATACCTCGTCGTGTTGGCGTGCACCGGGCATTTTTCGTCACGGCACACGTGCAGCAGTTTGCCGGCATCCGGGCCGTCGATCACCACGGCGGGCTTGGTCTGTGGACACTCCGCTTTCTTCTGTGCTCTCCGGTACTGTCCTTCATGGAGGACATCCGGCTTCGCGTTCTTGGCTTGCCACGCGGGGGCTTGCGACACACGCAGTGGTTTTTCGCCGGACTCTTCCAGCGGCTTCACTCGAAGCTGTACGAGGGCTTCGACCTTGGCGCGATAGCATTGGCGGTCCGTACAAATAGACTTCTTCTGTCCCACCTCGGGGAAGAGAAGCGGATTGGTGCCTGTGCGCTTCGGGCACCGTGCGCAGCTTCCTGCCACTGGCAGCAAGGTTTCGTCCTGCAGGTCGAAGGGAGCATTCGCGAGGTCCAGATGGATTTCGCGCTCAATCCAGTTGCGGAGTTCCCGCACAGTGACGGCTTCGGCCTTTTTGTCTTTCAGGAGGGCCGCCACCGTCCGGTGCTGCGGGAAGCACTCGGCGAGGGCTCGCTGCTGATCGGTCGGTTGCAACCGAGCGATTTCAAACGCGTGTGCCACCGTCAGCTTGCCGGTGTAGAAAGCCTGTTGGACTTCGTCGACAAGATGGATCAAACGGAGCCGCGCATACACGTATTTCTCCGACCGTCCGATTTTCTCGGCCAGCGTTTCGACCGTGTAGGTTTCCGGTTGGAGTTGCATGAGGGCGGCATAGCCCCTTGCCTCGTCGAGTTCGTGCACGTCGGCGCGTTGCAAGTTTTCGATGAGTTGCAGTTCGAGGCACTCCGTATCGGTGAGTTCGCGAACGGTGGCAGGGATGGTTTCCCGCCCGGCGAGTTTCGAAGCGCGGTAACGCCTCGCTCCGGCAACGAGTTCATAGAAGCCTGCCTCGCCACCCGGCAACGGGCGCACGAGAACGGGCTGCAGGACGCCGTGCTGCCGGATGTTGGCTGCGAGTTCGATAAGTTTGGTTTCATCGAACTGCCGGCGAGGATTCGTTCGTGATTCTTGGAGTGTGTTGAGTGGAAGTTCCTGAAAAGACGGAGGCACTTGAGGTGCCCCCGCCGTAGTGCTTACCGCCATCGTTGCATTCATTGCTCTCTTCTCCTTTTTCTTTGAACTTTTCATCGATTTAGTACTCTTCCGGTAAAAGAATTGTCGTAACGGAGCGGTCGGCCTCGGTGATGACCCAGACCTTCGCGTCGCCTGCGTTTGTGCGGTAGCTGCTCAAGAGCCGGAACCCGCGTTCCAGGCTGAGTTGATTTCCCTTGCGGTCCTCTTCGCATAGGTCGCCCCATTCGCCCTGAACGTGGCGCGAGAGGAACTCATGCGGTTCTTGCCCTGACTTTTCGAGAGCGGCCAGTGCGCCGGGTGTTGCGACGACTTGGCCGAGCGGGAAAAGTGGTGGCTTTGTAATTTGTTGCATCGGGTGTGAACTCCTTAGGTTGGTTTTGATTTTTGCTTTCGAGGCACCGCGTCGAGCGGCGCATAAAAAGCAAATGCCCTTCCTGGCGGTCCCCGGCGACTGGCCGCCCGCGCTGTCAAGGGCGCGTGGGTTTCGCGTTCACGGGAGCGAAGCGGACGCCCTTGACAGAAGAAGCGGGCGGTCTAGGCGCAGCCTTGCCGCAGGAAGGGCAGAGAGGGGAAAAGATAGTTCCGTCGGGAACTTACCGAAGAGAGTTGCGGTTTTGTGAATTCGCGAAACGTGGTTTGGATCGCGTGCTACAAGACGAAGTCTTGCTTCAAGAACGGAGGAGCGCCAGAGGCGCAAAAAGAGGAAACCGTTTCAGTTCTTCTTCGGAGAAGGAATCGTTCAAGCAATCGATCTCGACGGCATTTGGCGCGCACAGAACAAAGGGTTCAAACGCTTCCCGCAGCAGGCAGCGTACTTCTTCCGGTCGTAGCCGAACCATCCTTCGCAAAGCGCGAAGGCCCGAACCCGGTCGTTTGGTACAGGGGATTCGGTATGGGGAGACTGAAGCGAATGGCAGGCCTCTGTACGGATCAGTTCGAAGCGCGAGATAACGTCGCTCCGAGCAAAGTGAAATTAGCACCTCGGAAAAGCGGAACTTAATCATGAGGAAGCTGGCCGGACAAATCTTCCTCGGGGACAAACGACGAGGAGCGCTGGCTTGACGGGAAAGCTTCCAATTGTGGCCAAGTTACTGATTATACGCATGATACTGTCATTCCTGACATGGAGATGTGCAAATGGAACATTTATGTTGACATTGTCAGTTTCTGGCGATACCGTGTGAAAAGGAGCGGGCAAGGAAATGGCGGATGACGATAGGTTCGAGCGTCTCCTGAGAGGTCGGGGCTGGCGGAGCGCGTACCGACTGGCGGCTGGAAACTCTGAAACGAATTTGCTAGTGGATTCTTTCATCAAGGCTGCTGCGCACGCTCTGCGCAATCAGGCTCAATCCCCTTCTCTGTCGGAAGTTGCGAATGTACTTTGCGAATCGTTGAGTGTGCCCTCCCTCAACGATGGAAGGACGTCTAGCGGATTGGAAGCGTTCGAGCAGTTATCTAATGGCCTGGAAGACATTGGGACCAAGGACCGAGGTCACGTCGGAACTCAACTCGCGATAAGAGCTGCAGAAAGAGTTTTTGTAGAACAGGCTCGTCAGATGGAGGCAGTAAGTAGCGAACAGATCCAGGATCGTCTTGGTGAAGCCTTTGTTGCGGACCTCGTGGACCATCAATGCCTCAGCCGAGTAAGGAATGGGATCGCGGAGAAAACCAATCGGACGGTCGAGCAGCAGCACACCTGGGAACAGGGACTCAAAGAGAACCTGAAACCTCAAGCTCGGAAACTGTTCCGCAGTGCCTTGAAAGCAAACGATAGTGGAGCCGTTCGAGCTCCGAGGAGCACTGCAACGCCTCCCCCGTCCCTAGAAATTCAGCTTCATGAACCGCTGGTAGCGTTGCAGAGGTAGGCTCGTCATGCGCCCAATTGAAATTTCGAATGAAGAGTTCAGGTTTGATTTCACGGATTTGGTCAGTGTGCAGTGGGCGCATGCTTCCGAGAGCAGCCACCAAGAATCCGGTCCCCACGCAATGGAATTCTACATCGACGATGAAACCATTGATCGTCGATTTGGTCACGCCTTGGATGCGCTCCTGGCGGACTGGGTTGATCTCGCCCTCGCTTGCTATCTGGCTGACCGTTTGGCAACGAGAAAACCTTCGAGACTTGCCCAATCTGGGAAGCACTGGTCGAGAACCTTGAACATTACTCTTCCAGTGCGACGACTGGATCGCTGGACCGATGAAATCCAAGGTTCGCTATCTCGACTCTTGAGCTTCTTGACCGACGATTCGTGGAGGTTTGAGTTTGTACAGCGTGAAGGCGCAAAGCGAGCCGCAGAATCACAACGATTTTTGTTCCCCTTTGAACATGGCTCCCCGACTCGCGTCGCTCTTTATAGCGGTGGATTGGACTCCTTTGCTGGTGCTGCTCAGATTCTGTACGACTCCCCCGATTACAACTACATTTTCGTTTCTGGAGTGACGAACCCTAGACAACAGGCCGGTCAAAGAGCACAACTCAATCGACTCAGATTGAAGACTTCGGCGCACATCTGCCACGTAGCTATTCCATATGGTCTGCATTGGGCGGGGAATAAAGACGAGCGCAAGGAAGAGCCCTCGCAACGGACTCGTGGGTTTTTGTTCTTGACGTTGGGCACTGTCTCGGCGATTGCAGCGGGTACAAAAGAGCTTTTTCTGTACGAAAATGGTGTCGGTGCGATCAACTTGCCTTACGACGGAACGCAAGTTGGAACGTACAATTCGAGAGCCACTCATCCGTCCACGCTTTTGCGGATGGAGGATTTCACTAGAGCGCTTATCGGCCAGGAATTCTCTATTGTTAATCCGTTCCTATTCTTCACGAAAGCCGAAATGTGCAGGCATGTTGCAGTACAAGAAGTCGGTGAGCTTTTGGCGCTCACTTTCTCCTGCGATGGATTTCCCGTCAGAGCGAAGAACCGAGGTCAATGCGGATCCTGCACGTCATGCCTCTTGCGGAGACAGGCCATCGAACTGGCTAGCTTGGCGCGCTACGACCAAAACGGCTATCTGAACGATCTTTGTTCCCCGACGTTTGCGGGCAGCGACAATCAATTGCATGCCCTTCGGGCTATGAACTGGCAAGCACACAGGATTGGAGAAGCAGTTTCACGAGTGAAGCCATGGGAAGCACTCGTGAGCGAATTTATTGAACTCCAAACAGTTGAACTCGACCTCTGTCGGAATGGCAAATTGAGGCCCGCAGAGCTTCAGAGCAAAGTCGTGCATCTATACTCACAGTACGCAGCGGAGTGGGAGTCGTTCTCGGCACGTCGCCACTGCGACGTACGGAAGAGGATTGCGTAGCAAGCAAACGGTTTTGCTCGATTGAAACGAGGGGGACATGGAAAAGCACATTCTCGAGCAACTTGATCCAAGAGTCTTGGGTGGGCGGCTTCAGGACGCTCGGAGAGCACGCGGACTGACTCAACAGGCCGTCGCTGATCGCCTCGGCGTGGCCAGAACTACTCTGGTAGCAATCGAGAAGGGAGAACGTCGCACTCTCCCGGATGAATTGATCAAACTGGCCGCGATCTACGGTCGTCCAGTCTCTGAATTTGTAAGCAAACAAGTGGTTGTGGAAGGATTCGTTCCACAATTCAGGGCCTCCTGGAAAGACGCGCTTGTTGAGGACTCGGAACTGGAAGAGAGCGCGAGCGAATTGCAGCGGTTGGCTGAGGATTATCTTGAAGTGGAAAGACTCTGCAATATGCCACTTGCCAGGGTCTACCCACCTCCCTATGACATTTCGGGTGCATCGGCAGAGCAAATCGCGGAAGAAATTGCAACGGCTGAAAGAAATCGCTTGGGTATTGGCGACGGGCCGCTGAGCAATTTACGTGAAAGACTTGAAAATGATCTTGGACTCAGGATTTTCTATTTGCCGATGGCGTCTAAGATCGCTGGATTGTTTGCGTACAACGACGTATTGGGAGGCTGTATTGGAATAAATTCTGGCCATCCAAGGGATCGTCGTCATTGGTCCCTGGCCCATGAGTTTGGGCACTTTCTCACTGGCCGTTATCAATCCGAGATCACTTTCTTAAATGAAAGAAAGCGTGTATCGTCCCGCGAGCGTTTCGCAGATAGCTTCGCAAAGCACTTCCTCATGCCGGCGAGTGGGCTGAACCGTCGTTTCACGGAGATGCATCGCAGCAGTGAACGAGGTATCACTTTGGCTCACGTCTGCACGCTGGCAGACCTTTATCAGGTTTCTGTGCAAGCACTAGTTTTACGCTTGGAGGAACTCCGGCGGCTCCCCAACGGCACGTGGGAACGATTAGAAGCTGAAGGATTCAAGGTTCGTAGCGCCCAACAACTACTCGGCATTGACGCAAATCCGCCGATCAAGCATCTGCTGCCACAAAGATATGTTGATCTAGCGATCCTCGCCTACCATCAGGGCAAGCTGAGCGAGGGGCAATTGGCTAGATTTCTGAGGACCGACCGCATTACCGCTCGTATGCAAGTTGAAAAAGCCGGTCAACGATTCAATGAAGAGGGAGAAGAAACTTTCACGAGCATCGACCTGGACCTAGCTGCGCAGCTCGACGGAAAGTGAGACGCCACGTGCCCAGCCATTCGGTCGCCATACTCGATGCGTGCGTGCTTATTAATCTTCTTGCCAGCGGTCGCGCTGAAGAGATTCTGACTGAAGGCGAATACAAATTCTGCATTTGTACGGTTGTAAGTAAGGAAAGCATCTACCTGCGAGCCGCTGACCCAAATGCACCGCCCGACATTGTAGAGCTCGACCCGTTTGTGAAATCAAAGTGCCTTACGGTTTACGCATTGACAGGAGACAAGGAACAGACGTTGTATGTCGACTACGCAGCAGATTTGGATGACGGAGAAGCCATGACTTTGGCGTTGGCGTTCTCACGGGGATTCACGGTGGCGACGGATGATCGCAAAGCTCGGCGCATCTTTCTTGAGGATACGGGTGATATGACGCGGCTACTCTCAACTCCTCAGATTCTGAAAAGCTGGTCTCCAAGAGCTGGCTTGACCCCCGTGGAGCTTAAGAAAATGCTCCTCGAAGTTTCTCGCCGTGGTCGATTCTCGCCTCATTCTGGAGATCCCGAGTTTACCTGGTGGTCGAACGCGGTGCTCTGAAGTGCTGAAACGCAGTCCTGGTAACCGCTTCGAGAGGCTTCACAATGGCTCAAGACGTAAAGCAAGTTGACATAGTCTTTCACTACCCGCCTGAAGTGACCCAATTGCTCATAAACACGATCCCCTTACTTTGCCCTGCGAAACGCGATGTATTGACGTTCTTTCGAGGCTCCGGTGTGGGAGACTCGGTGCTTTCTGATCTTGAAGCCCGACTACTGAAGGACCGTAACAGCATTAACAAATACGAGATCGTTAGGACGGTGTTGGAGCGACTCAACAGCAAAGGGGAACCAGCTCTTCGTGAGCGCAGGGAAATACTAAGGCGTGTGACCGAATTCGAAGACTTCTCAACCTGCTGGCCGAGCGATCAACTCAAAGCCAAAGGATTGGTTGGTGAGATTTCGCGGGTCATTGGAGTCAAGGACTCATTTACCCGAATGAAGCAGGCGCAAGAGGAAGAGCGCAAGGTGCGTTTAGCCGAGCAACACAATAAGGTTCGTGCTGCCGCTGAACGTCGGAACAGCATTGAATCGATTAGGTCTGAATTGGGGCGACTTTTCGGAGAAAGCGATCCAGTCAAACGCGGGAAAGCCCTCGAAGGAGTTCTAAATACGTTGTTCGCTCTATACGGCATTTCAGTGCGCGAAGCTTTTGTGCTGCGTGTTGACGGTCAAGGAATCGTTGAGCAAATCGATGGGGTTGTGGAATTGGACGGTGAACTCTATCTTGTCGAGGTGAAATGGTGGCATGTCTCTCTCGGCCCAGGAGACGTGGCACAGCACTTGGTTCGGGTGTTTAACAGAGGCCATGCTCGTGGCATATTCATTTCAGCGTCCGACTACACGACCGCCGCAATCGCATCCTGCAAAGAGTCACTTACCAAGGCTGTTTTTATCCTTTGCGGCCTGGAGGAGATTGTATTTGTGCTAGAGCAGGAAAAGGATTTGCGGGAGTTTCTGAAACAGAAAATTCAGGCTGCGATTGTTGACAAGAACCCATATCACCGACCATTAAAGCGAAACTGAAGAAACGAGCAGAGTCCATCGAGCGAACAGTGATAGATCACCTAGAAGAGTCGTCGCATGCGGTCGTCGCATGCGTTCTTGCCGGAATACAAGGGACTGTCGTTACCGTGCTTGGCGAGCCATAGAGAATAGCCTTCGATATCTGGGCCTCCGTAGTTGATCGCCATCTCCAGCCCGAATAGTGCTAGGACAAAATACCATTCGCTCCGATCCGTCACCAGGATATCGAACTCATTTACTAGTTGTAGCTCAGAACCCGATTTATCGCTCCACTTCGCGTTCTGGCCGTAAATCTGCCGAACATGAATCGGCCATTCTCGAATATCGCCTCGCCGCGCGTGGTTCCTTAAAACGTCTAGCTGTGCTTCATCGACCAGATATTCGAGACCATCTGGTTGTGAAACAAGTCTGGCCGCCATTGCCTCCAGACCCGCTTTCGCCAGAAACCGAGACACGACGGGACCGTCTGGCAACTGTGCGCCGCTTGGTAAAATCACCATGCCCTTCTCGGCTTTCAGAAGTTGCTCTATCGCATCGGGCGGCACATGGATAGAAATCCCTAACTGCTGACCGATATGCCGCTGAATTGTTACTGGCGCGAATCCTGGCGAGATTATTCCTTGCGCTGCTGGCACGCGTCCCTTCTTGCTCGGAATCTCTTGATGAAAGCGCAGCAGCATAATGGCTGCCGACTCTAAAAAGGGCTTTTCTACCTCTCTAGAAAAATAATTGTTGCATCGGTCGCAGACGACGCCAGGAGGCAAAGTGTGGCTTAACCCGCCCAACGATTCCGGAATGATGTGCTCGACACTACGCGAGGACTCCGAGTCGACCTTGCAGAACAAACAACGCATTAGGGACATCCAAACCGTCTGATGAGATGAACAAACGCGTGCGACAATACTAGCGCACAACAATGCTTTGGAATGCCGGACTTCAGGGAATCCATCTCAATATTGCTGCGTATCCTGGCTTGGACCATCTGCCGAGAGTTTCCGAAGCCAAGAACGGAGACTGGCAATTGTACGAGCGGCAGTTTCTTGAACTGATCCGCGCCAGACATATCGAAAGCACAACGCCGCGTGAACTGCTCGATGGTGGTTGTCTGTTATGCAGCGAAGAAAAACCACACCATTGTCACCGTCGCCTCGTCGCTGAATATCTAAAAGACAAGTGGCGCGATGTTGATATTGAGCATATCCCCTAGTGAATTCCGGTCATCGTTCGGTCTCGCAATTCAATTCATTCCCGACGGCTAGGCCGATATTCTCTGGGTCTTGAGCAGAGTTTCAGACCTTTAACGTCGTCTGCGCGGTAGACCGGATCGTCGGCCAACAGAAACTACGCCAACTTCTTTTGGCTCTGGGGCTTACGCGGCGGAATGGATCAGTTCGCTACGAAAGGTTATCGAGAGCAATTGTAAATTCGGTACGTATCGGGCCTCTGCAACCAATTCGAGCAAGAATCGGCATAGGGGGGACGGTCGCCCGTCCTCCCCTGCCACACGACCGTAGATGCGGGTCCGCATACGGCGGTTCAGCGAGTTGAGCCCTCGCGGGCCGGAGGTTCGAGTCGTCGTTCGCCACAAGGGCTTCGGCGCTCCACAGGTTTTCGTTTCGGCTTCACTGTCTTCTGAACCTGTAGAACTCAGCCGAAGCTGATTGGCTGGCGCAGTGCCCCCATGAGTTCGACGTTCTACTACTCCCGCTCACTGTTTGGGCCCAAGAACAACGAAATTCTAAACGAACGGCGGCTACATCCGGGTATTGAGTGGCGCCATTTTGGAACATCGGCATGCGAGTTCGTAGAATCTTGTCTTCAAAACGAGCAGAAATTCGAAGGTGCGGTTACTGTCTCCCTAGAGATGGGCTATGGATGTTCACGAACGTTGCACGGTTGGTGGAGCGTTCTTAAGGCCGGCAGAGAAGAAAAGAGACCCAGTCGAGTTCTTCTGTGGGGAGACCTCAGCTAAGTTCCGCAGTGGGCGGAATCGAGCGTTGCACAATGCGATGAGAGAACCTACTGGGTTCTTGCACTTTGGCGCAGCTGTTCCGGCGCCCGGATCGATTTTTTCGGCCCGATACTTCTTCGGCTAATGTCTCAACTCAGTGAGCAAGAGGAGCAGCCACTAACATGGCCCCTCTTAGTAGACACCCATATATATGACGCGAGATTTCCAGTCTAGGTTTTCGATCCGAACGGAGAGCCGGATGAGTGATTCGTTACCGCGTATGGCTTTGCGAAAACCTCGAAACCCGAGTTTGAAACGGCCGGTTCCATGGGGAGGGACCGCAATCGGATCAGTAAGGATAAGCATTTGAGATTGACCAGGGATTGCGCGTCGAACGCGCAACGTGTAGCCGTCTAAGACTGGGACTTTGTACGCCGTCGGCAAGCCCTTGAGAGCTGTCCATACGGCAACCGGTTCGAAGCCCAAAGCGCCGATCACGGTCGTTTGATTCGTATCGTTCGCGAGAACTACATCGAGGATCGGGTCGAGAAAATGAGTCTTCAAAGAGAGTTGTAATCCTTCCCAGTTCCGTTCTGGGATTTGATGAAAACCGAAGTCAGGCCGTCCCCCCGTGCGCGTCTGCACTTTGTGAAGCCGATGGGCGGTCGTCCACAAGCAACGGGAATCGATTTGAATGGAAGTGAACCGAATGGGGAGTGAGGGATTCGCCGGTAGTCCCTTTTCGTAATCGGCAAGGGTTTCTGCATCTTCACGCCAGAACCTCAATATGGCTGCATGGTACCTGGTAGGATCGTCATCCACCATTTTTGCGCATACGCGACATAGCCATATGCCGTTCGCTACCGCCATTCGTTCGAGATACGTCAACCCGGGATCAAAACGTGGGCCTCGCCTTGCGGCCGCCGTAATGTGTGCGGCTTCTCCCACATTAGAAATGGATTCGGTATTCGTGGATGGCCCGGTCGTCGGTGCTCGACAAGCGGGATTCGAACACCGCCAGCCGACGCGTCCAGCAAGGATTCGTTTGGTTCTGGAGGTAAAATCGGCGCGCGTATGTGGTCCCAATTTACGAAGGCGGTTCTCCTCCAGCGTTACCGCGGCCATGATCGTCGCCTCAGGGTGAAGTCTTCGGGATGTAAGTCATCGAGGCTGCCCTCTTCGTCATCTTGCAACGAATGGCCGATGTCCTCGATATATAGGAGTGTCAAGACGCTGTTGTAAGACGGAAGAGCAATTGAGTGTTCGAGAATATAGTCGGGATTCCCTCGACTAGATTGGGCTAGCCAGAGCTCGCTCTTGACGCTTTTCAGCATATCCGGAACCGGCTTGCCTCGAAAGGAATCATAAGCGTAAGTTCCCTCGGCGACGGATTCTTTGACCGAAACGAAGGCTTCAAATTCTTCTGATGCCTTAAACCACCGAACAACGCCGTCTGTGCTCCACACAATCGCTGCTCGGAACGGGGTCAGATACATGGCGCGATAGGCTGCAGCTGTTAACGAAGTCTCAAACTTGGTCGAGATTTCCCGAATGATCGACATCGCAGGTCTTTCACGCTTTATCGCAGGATCGACAAGCCTTTCGGGGATTAGCAACTCGCCAGCAAAGACATTTGCTTCTATTTCCTGGTCGGACAGCCTTCGGTCCCAGCTTTCTACGTCTCGAGAGCTGCAGACGTTTTCGCTCGATCCGTGATGGGGAAGAACGTAGTGGCCAATCTCATGGGCAATTGTGAACTTGCGCCGACCCAATTCGCGAATGGACTTTTTGACCAAAACTGTTCCGACGCGATTTTGCTTCGAACAAACCAGCGCCCCATCAAAGCCTGACGAGTCGCAATAGCGAATTTCCAGCCCTAAAGCTCGCGTCACGTCAACGAGGTCCACTGGGGCAGCCAGTTTCAGTGAAGCCACAAGTTCACTCGCGAATACTCGCGCGACGCTACTCATTCTTTCTCTTCATCTTTCGGTTGACTTCAGCCTCAGCCTCTTCCAGTATTCGCCGATCACCTTCGGTCAACTCGTCCCTGCGATGGAACGCGACCTGCAGCCGACCTTCAGAACTAGCCCTGGCGCCTTCGAGCAAGTTGGTGACCCATTTTCTTGCTTGTTGCAGCAGAGTATTTTGGTTGTGTGAAAGGTTTTCTACTGGTCGAAGCTGATTTGCGATGTCTACATATCGTTGGGGCGGATATTCACCCCGCAGTCTGAACTCTTTCACCAAACTTTCCAACATCAAGAACGCTGCCTGACGCACGGAGCTTGCCGGCTGATCGGAATCGTCCAACATTTCCAAGAGCTCGTCCTTGTCCATTTCTTCCACGTCCCCGAGAAGTTTTCTCGAATCGGAGATTATTTGGCTTAATTCCTTGTCCAGGTCGTTTCGGTTCATTTTTCACCCCCTGTTTTTTTTGGATGGTTGGTAGAGGTGGGGTTTAGCAACCGGATGAACTTTTTGCGTAGATTGGTGACTTCGCTTGGAGAGACATCGAGGCATTTAGCTTGATCGTCGCGGGTCGCAGCTCCACAATCGAACACAGCCGTAACGTAGTCTTCGAGTTGTTTCTGGCCATCCACAGCTTGGAGGGCGATAGCCCGGAGCTCCACCATCTCGGCACTCTTGCCATCATCGTTGACATCGTAGACGACACCCGGCTCCCTAGAGAGTTCGGGATGGCGATCTGCGAGGGTTTCTAGACTCCGATCCAAGCGAATACCCTTGCGTAGCAGATCTATGAAATCACGCTCTAACACATTGCAAAGAAAGGTACTTAAGCTGGCACCCTTGTCAGGTTTGTATTTCACGCGTTCATATTTCAGAGCTTCCGCGATCACCGATCTTGCCAAGTCGTCGGGGTCCACACAAGCACGTGCCAGGGCGTTCCCGCACCCTCTGGCTCGCGCGCTGACGAACAACTGGCGGGCGCGAACCGTGAGTTTATACAGGATCACTTCCCAGTCGACATCTCGAAATCGGTCATCTACCGACATCGCCTCTTATACTATTCGATTTAGAAGGTCAAAAATTGCCATGGCATTCAAAAGAAACGCAGAACCCTTTCTTGTTTTGGATTGGCAAATTCTGTGGGTCTAGGACGAAGATATCAATAGGGGCTCGCGGTGTACAAGCATCGTCATGCGGGACTCTCTGCAGAGTAGTCTTACCTACAGGCCAGGAGGATAGAGCTATGGCGGAAAGAGAAGGAAAGAGCGAGGAGAGGCACCACGTAAGGATTCACATCGATCAGAAGCCGTACGAGTCGCCAAATCCAACCACGGGCGGGGCTTTGTACAAGCTCGGGCATGTCCAGCCGGGGTATGGGCTTTTCCGGGAAGTCAGGGGTGACCAGGAAGACGCGGTTGTGCCGGACGAGCCAGAACCAATCCATCTGAGAGAGGACGAGCATTTTCACAGCGGCGCCGCTCGGCCCAGGAAATTCACGATCGTCGTGAACGGCCGGAAGAAAGAGGTATTTACTAAAACATTGTCGTTCGACCAGGTCGTCGCTCTGGCGTTCAACCCGGTACCTGTGGGTCCGAACGTGCAATTTTCTGTCACCTACAGGAAAGGCCCGGAAAAGAACCGGGAGGGCACATTGACCGAGGGCGAAAGCGTCCAGGTCAAGGATGAGATGATCTTCGATGTCTCAGAAACCAATAAGTCATAGCCCGGATCTCGCGCGGCTTCGGAATGAGGGGTACGACCTCGAAATCCGGTCAGGATATTTGCTGGTGAAGGATGTACCCTATGTGGACACTGGCAGGATCGTCAAGCGTGGAACCCTTGTTTCAAAGTTGATACTGGCGGGCGACGTGACTGCAAGACCTGACGATCACGTTGCCCATTTCATGGGAGAGTACCCGTGCCGCGCGGACGGAACGCCGATCGAGGCGATCAGGAACGAAAGTGTCCGGCGCGAACTCGCTCCAGGCGTGGTGGTCGATCACAGGTTTTCGGCAAAGCCGATGCCAAGTGGCTTTTACGAGGATTACTACGCCAAGGTGACGCGGTACGTGACGATCATCTCCGGTTACGCCGTGGTGATCCAGCCCGGCGTAACCGCGAAAACTTTCCGGCCTGTCGCGGCCGCTGATGTTGATGAAGAAACAGTGTTCAAGTACATCGATACGGCCTCCAGCCGGGCGGAAATCGCCTCGGTGACGGCGAAACTGGCGGCCGTGAAAAAGGTCGCGATCGTTGGGCTCGGTGGAACAGGTTCTTACGTTTTGGATTTTGTGGCGAAAACGCCGGTGGCCGAGATACACCTGTTCGATGGCGATGTGTTTTTCCAGCATAACGCGTTCAGGTCGCCCGGTGCGCCTGCAATCGAGGAATTGAGCGCGCAACCGTCAAAGGCCGTCTATTTCAAGGGCATCTACGAAAAGATGCGCAACGGCATTGTTGCCCACGAGGCCTATATCGGGGCAGAGAATGTGGACGATCTGCGGGAGATGAGCTTCGTTTTTCTGTGCATCGAGGGCCCAGCGAAAAAGCTGATCGTCGAACGGCTAGAGGCTTTCGGTATTGCATTCATCGATGTGGGGATGGGCGTCTACTTAAATGAAGGGTCGCTGGGCGGCATACTCCGGGTCACGACGAGCACGCCTACACAACGCGATCACGTGGGAGAGCGGATTTCGTTCTCCGACGACGTCGACCGGAACGAGTATGACGTCAACATCCAGATCGCGGACCTGAACGCCTTGAATGCGGCGCTGGCGGTCATCAAGTGGAAGAAGCTGGTGGGCTTTTACCAGGATCTTGACCATGAGCATCACAGCACGTACACGATCGGCGGCAACATGTTGCTCAATGAAGATCGGCAGCTATGAAGCAGAAAAAAGTACTCGTCCACGAGTTTGTTGAATTCATCCCAGACGTGTTGGAGGAAGGAAAGATTTACGTGTCGATGGAATACGCGACCGTGGTTCACAAGTGTTGCTGCGGATGCGGAAAAGAGGTCGTCACGCCGCTAAGCCCGACAGATTGGAAGCTCATTTTTGATGGCAAGACGATTTCGTTAGATCCTTCAGTTGGAAACTGGAGTTCTCCCTGCAAGTCCCATTATTGGATTAGGAAAAACAGGGTCGCATGGGCTCGACGATGGTCCCAGGAGGAGATTGATGCTGGTCGGACTTTGGACAGGAGAGCGAAGAGGGAATATTTCGAAGCTACTGACGCCACAGCTGACGACGTAAGAAAGAATGTCGGCAGTGTCAGAAATGCGAAAATTGAAACGGATTTCTGGCGAGGATGGAAGAGATGGTGGTCCAAAAGAACGGGAACTAAAGTGAGATAGTATGCCCACCGCACTTGTAATCGGCACGGATCACGCGTTCCAACGGCATCAAGATTTCTCCAAGGAGAACAGAGCCGTCCGAAACGCATTCGCAGAGTCTTTGCAGAGAGAGGTGCATGAGAAAGGAATAGATGGAATTGCGGAGGAAGCTGGAGACGATCGTGAAGTGTGGGAGCACTTAAGGGCTCAGGACGCTGCCATCCCAGAAGAGTGGCGTGCGCTTTTCAGTGGAACTGAAGTAGTCGACGCACCGCAACCGACAATCGCAAGATCGTTTGCCGAGGTTGCTGGCATTACTTACGCTGACGTTCGAGCCATCGGAGCGGACAGGATGACCGTGGCTGAGAGAGATGAGGCTATGGCGCAAGCGACTGCTGAGCGTTTCATAAATAGACAGTCGATACTGATCATCGTGGGTGAAGAACACGGCGGGGAAATGGCGCGGATTCTCCAAGAGAAGTACGGGTGGACGACAGAATCTAGGCGTTTTCCTTAGTGCACAGTTGGGTTGGCCCAAGGTGGCGTTTATCTCCTAAGTACTTATAATAACGAGTATAGGAAATTCATCTTGGGACGAAAGGAGACTATATGTCAGGACCAAGCGGCAGTGGCGGTGACTGGGTAAACGAGCCGACGGATGACTGCGCCAAGTTATCTGAAGTTACAACGCTAAATTCTCCAGACAAGGATGTGCTGAAAACGATCAAGAAGGACGATGAATTGGAGATTCGTCTGCGGCCGTCAGGGAAAAGCGTAATAGTCGAGGCACTGCACAAAGGAAAAGTTGCTGGGACCATCACATCTTCCATTATTCAGCGACTCGCGGAGTGCATGGAGAAGAACTTTAAGTACGTCGCCGAGGTAATAGAAGAAGTTAAGGGCGGAGCCTGCAAGGTCAGAGTCCATAGCAAATGAATGCGCTTACGGTAGTTGGCGGCGTTTATCGGGAGTGTTGTCGACATCCCGTGCGAACGGACGAGACTTGGGGTAGCGGTGGACGGGCAGCAACCGTGGTTGCGGGTTTGGGTCTTAAAGTAACCTTACATTCGCCCATCGACGCGCGCAATAAAGCGATGATCGCGAGCCTGGCCGAGAATTTCAATTTTCAGATCGTCGAGGCTACTGTCAAGATTTCGCCCGAATTCCGCTATGAGCATGGATTGTCTACCCCAGTGATTTGGCCGCCGCATGTTTCAGAAACCGTACAGTTTGACGTGGATGCCGAAGAGGTGCTTGTTTTCGGAATGCTAGAGGCAGGATGCAAAGTTCGGGCAAAGCGTGTCGTTTATGATCCCCAGAATCCGACTTCGCCCGAGCCTATCCGATTCGAATCAGCGTCGCCGAGACTAGCCTATGTCTTGAACAGTGTGGAGGCGATGAAGCTTGCTGAGATTCACGATCCATTGCAAGCCGCTGAGCGGATCGCCGAACGGTTCGGCGCCGAGGTCGTGGTCCTAAAGCAGGGCCCGCGCGGCGCATTGGTTTACGAGAAGGGACGAGCTGAGCGAGTTCCTGCATACCGAACTGATTCTGTTTGGCCAATTGGTTCAGGGGATGTTTTCGCTGGCGTATTTGCGGCGAGATGGGCGGCCCAGAATTTCTCTGCGCTCGATGCTTCAATTCAGGCTTCCAAAGCTGCCGCTCTTTATTGTAACAGCCGTGTGCTGCCAATCGCGAGTGCCGAACTAGATACAAGTACTGCGTTTCCATTCCGAGAACTTGCGATGAGCGACAAGCCCCTGGCCCAGGGCGAATTCCACGTTTACTTGGCCGGCCCGTTTTTCAACATCGGACAGCGCTGGCTCATAGAGGAGTCGTTGGGGGCGTTACGAGCAATGGGCTTGAGAGTTTTCTCGCCGCTGCATGAAATAGGCCTTGGAGACGCGAATAGTGTTGCGCCCCAAGATATAGATGGACTTCGACGTTCGCGGGTCGTGTTCGCATTAGTGGACGGGCTTGACGCTGGGACGGTTTTTGAAGTTGGGTTTGCACGGTCGTTGAACAAGCCTGTCGTGGTGTTTGCAGAATCTACTCCCGCGGAGCCACTGAAGATGATGATAGGCACTGGCTGTGATGTGGTTCCTGATTTTGTGAGTGCGCTTTACCGAACTGCTTGGACCGCTCAGGAATGAGTTGGAATATGTTGTTGTTGTCGGGAGGTATGGATTCGACGGCGTTAGCCTGGGACATTCGGCCAGAGTTAGCGTTGACGATTGATTATGGGCAGCTGTCGGCGGGCGGCGAAGTCCGTGCAGCCTCTGCGGTTTGCGCAGCACTCAACATTCGGCATAGGTCTCTGAGGATTGACTGCCGGGCGCTCGGATCAGGTGACCTAGCTGGAGAGATGCCGCATTCTGCGGCCCCAGTACCAGAATGGTGGCCCTTTCGCAATCAACTCTTGATTACGCTCGCTGCGGCTGTTGCTCTTCAGGAGGGTTTCACAAAACTCACTTTCGGCAGCGTTTCAACTGACAAATCTCACGCGGACGGACGATTGGAATTCTTCGAGGAAATGGGACGATTGTTAAGACTTCAGGAAGGCGGGCTAGATGTTGAGATTCCAGGAATTAACGAAACCTCGGTTTCGCTGTGCCGGAGAGTGGGAATCCCGTTTGAAGTCTTGGCATGGTCGCATTCCTGTCATGTATCAGACTATGCTTGCGGGAGATGCCGAGGTTGTCTGAAGCACCGCGAAACGATGAGAGAACTAGGATATGGCGAATATTGAGGGGCAACCAGTAAGACTTACTCCTGTGGAGCCTCCGCGAAGACATGCCGTTCCGGTCATGGACAAAATTTGCCTGAGACAACCAGAAACAATTTCATCCTCTTTTGTCGATGCACTGGTAGCTAGGCGTTCCGCTGAGAAGTTCGGCGAAATCACTTTGAACGACCTGTCGACGTGGCTCTATTATCTTGCATCGATCCAAGCTGTCCAGGCGTCCGATCGAAATAGGCAGCGGCGGTTCGTTGGGTCTTTCGGTGCTTTGCATCCTGCACACATTCTTTTGGGAATGCCCGACCACAGGTGGTTTGCGTATTTGCCTGGAGAGCATTCAGTTGGACATCTGAGAGTAAACGTCGATGCTGCTAAGGAGCTGCGAACGAGAGCGATGGAATTCCACCGCGCCGAAAGCGCGATTGTGGTCGCGTTACTCTGCGATGCTGACCTCGTGGCGACCTACTACAGCAATGCCTCAGAACTAGTTTTGCGTGATGCTGGCGTGCTACTCGGCCACGCAGCACTTGTCGCATCTGCTGTTGGGATTGCTTTCCGGATTCTCGGAACGACCGGAGCGGAGTCGCTGGAGCGATTGGTTCGTGATCTCCCCTTTGCCTGCAAGGCTGTGGGTCTGGCTCTAGTTGGCGCACAACCGCTATAGCCCAACATCTAGCGGAGTTCACGGAGCAGGCGCGTTACAAGGCGAGGCGTGCGTCGCATTTCAAACCAAATCAATGCGTCAAGATCCGCGGCGTGCGTATTCATAGCGCGTGCGAGGGTTAAGAAGCGTCTCTCCATGTCGAGATAGTTGCGTGTAACGTGATCCTTGGCTGAGTAGAGGTTCATTAGGCGCCCTGCACGGACGATGTGAATGTCGAGAATCGCAACCTCGTCGGAACCCAGCCAGTTACGGACAATCCATGACGCTATTTTGAAACCCACACCGGGAATTCGTAGCAGGTATTGTCGGAGATTGTCAGCAGAGTCACGAGGCGCAGGTCGCTCATGCAATATCTGAAGAGCGGAGGCGATGTACCGAGCTTTCTGTGACCAAAAACGATATTTCACCGAACGGCCTGAAATGGTCAATGGTTCTTGTAAGCTTTGGGAGATTACGTCGCTGCTTGAGGGCCGGTTCGAGAGCAATCCGCGCGTGCGGAGGCGATCGAACGCCGCAAGGGCTACTTCGGCAGGTACACCGTAGCCGCCCAAGAGACATGCGACTACCTCCTCTTCCAGCGTTTTGCCAAGAGAATGGGTACGAGGAGTTAGAGATCCCTCACGCATCCAATACTGAGCCAGCCAGAAGGCGGGAGTAAAGAGTGTCTCAGGGCTTCCCCACGGGATTCCTGGTATGACCTCATCGGTAGGAGGCGCCACTAGGCGTTCGATGACTTGATCTCCTCTTAAGTAGTGGAAGCTTGGCATAGCTCACCTGACGGCCAATCTATTGGATAGCCAGTCCGAAATAATCCGTTGTTCCTGCGGCGATAACGTCGAGATGCGTCGTTGCAGTCGAGCTAATCTGCGCCGAATGTTTTCCCGTTCGCGAAAATTTCTTCCAAGAAATCGTGGATCATGCAAGCGATCGGGAGGGTCAAAGTTGAACCAGAGGGTTTCCGACCGTAGGCCGTCATGAGCTTTCGCCGTAAATGAGTAGGTGTTCCACGAGGCCAATTGTTGGCTATACATCTGCGAGGAATAACCAGAGATGAGAATGTGACACGGCAGTCCTTGTAGGACTTTTAGCAGGCGTTCATGATCGTCGTCTTGATAGTCAAATCTGTAGACCTTGGCGCGTCGACGAGTGCGCGCGAGGTAAGGTGGGTCGCAATACAAGACATCATCTCTGCGGAAGGGATATGAGGCGAGGAATTCGACAGCGTCGCCCTGTATGTATGTGGCTAGATGCGGGAACTTTTCTCTCCAGAATCTGATAACTTCTGGATCGCGGTCTATGGCAATGGTTGTGTTCGAGGGTTTCTTGTGACGAAGAACGGCACCCCCGCCGAGGTGGCTCTCCATATACGTTGTATGTGGGGGCAAAAGATTGATTACATGCTGGAAGATCTTTCCTTTTCCACCCGGGTAACGCATGCAAAAGCATCGTCATTTCTGGCGATGATGTCAAGGGATATGGAGGGAGTGTGCGTCCTTTCGTCTTTTGCTTGTTGTTCGCTATGGGGAAAACTCGGGGGACTCCACGCATGCGGAGGCACATTTGTGCACATCGTGCCACTACCAAATATTTTAGTAACTCGTTTGTTTTCAAAAACAAGATTGAAAAGGAAGGACTTCCGGGAGATAGCCCGGCTGGCTTGGGCGCAGGAGGTCCCGAGTTCAAATCTCGGCGCCCCGACCACTTACTTCTTTATTTTCAATGAACTGTCTTTGACACTTCGGCGTTTGTGGCCGAACTTGGATCCAATTGGGGTCCAGATATAAGTCTTTCTGCTCTTTATCCTGCAGGATGCTGCTCTTCTGGAGTCACGTGCCAGTAAATCTCGCGCGCGATCTCCTGTGCGGAGTGCCCCAACAGTGCCCGCATCGTTCCTATTGGAGTGCCTACACCGTCAAACATCGTCGCGTGGCTGTGCCTCAGAAGATGCCTTGGGACGCCAGGAACATTTAACTTCTTCGCGGCAAGCTTTTCACGCGTCCACTGGCGCCCGGGTCTCGAATCATAGTTGATCAAAAAAATGCGTGGTAATAAATCTGTTAAGCCACGTGCTCTTGGAACCGTTCAATTCGTCGAGAGTAGGCCGATTGGCTTTGTCAGCCGCGATGTCTTTTTCAAAAATCTCCGTAAACTGTCTTGCCAACCCCTCGTCGAATGACGCCAAAACCACTTCGCGCTCGTATCTGTAAGAGCGAGGATGAAAGTTGTGACTGCCGATCCACGAAAACTCACCGTCAACGATCAACAGTTTGCTATGCAGAGTTGTTGAGTCCCCATAGACTTTCTTAGTGTACACTTCAGCGCCCTGGCGTTTAAGACGCGCAAGACTTTTTAGGATAGGCGTCGTAATCGTAGGCTCGTCGATGCTTTCCTTGGAATTGGAGAGGATTCGTACGCGAACGCCGCGCTTGAGGGCGTCGATGATGGCTTTCTCGAGGACGGTGTCGGCCATAAAGTATGCATTTTCAATGTCAATTGTCTGTGTGGCGCCGTAGAAGGCTTTCACAGTTAGGATGTAAATGTTGTCATCTCTCAAGGGTTGATGATCGACGATCATGGAAAGACTTTCACCGGCGGGAGTCGGGTAGGCAAAAGGGCGATACGTCATTTCTCGACGGCCCTTTTGTTCATTCCATTCGTCGACAAATGTCATTTGCGCCTGATTGACCACCGGGCCTCTCACGTAGACGTCAGTGTCACGCCAGTGACCACCGGGATCGGGGTAGAGGTGACTGTACTTATTCCCGACATTCATGCCGCCCATGACCATCTGCTCGCGGTCAACAATCATGACCTTGCGGTGCATACCGAAGTAAGGGTCACGCGTGTCATGGAGGCGGATGACTTCAATCGGAGACTTGGCGAACGCGGGATATTTCTCGAGGTAACGAAGCACGTCATGGAAGCCGAGTTTCTTGGCCACATTGCCGTCCACGACGATTTTGATGTCCAGGTCACCCCCGGCGCAAAGACGACGGAGTTTCGCGTTAATCAGCCAGTCGGCAAAATCCCAGCCCGTGCCATCGTCATAGAAAGCCCACGAAAAGATATAGATGGACTCTTGCGCTTTGTCGATCAGCTCTTTGCGCTTCGTGAAAGACGCGGGACCGTTGAGGAGAATGTCCACCTGATTTCCGGCGGCCCATTGAAAACCAAAAGGCTTTGCAAGGACAGCGGCCATTTCGCTGCGGTAACCGTCCTCGTTCATCAAGCTGGGTTGACCGTGATTGCGTGGAGGAAAAGCGGTTTTGCCAATGATGTCCTTGGTAAAGCGCGCAGCGATGTGATCCCAGGTTTCGTAGGGAATTTTGTTCTTCATCCAATGCTCTGCGTGGAAGTAATCCAGAATAGCGTTGATGTCGCCCGCGATCTTTGTGACGAAGTTTGCCTTACTTTTGACGGCGATGGAACGGTCGGCCCTCATGGAGCAGAACGGACTGTTCGTTTGGCTTTGTGCAGCCAGTGCAAAGGCAATGGCGAAGAACAAAGCGAACACTTTCACAAAACGCATGGCTTGAATTCCAATCCGCCGAACGGAGCGAGGTAGGCTAAAGATCCTGACCTGTAGAGCTTGTCTCATAAATGCCTCAGGCTGCGGGTCTGCACACTTCAGGGGTTAAAACCCCGGAAAATACGGGCCTTTTCGGCACGGCTAAAGCCGCGCCCTCCCAAGAGCCATTTATGAGATGGCTTGTAACCTAATATAACCCTTTTTGCGATGAGATTGGGGCAATAGGCGGCGAGAATGAGGCCGCTGCGCGGCGCGTTGCGGAGTTCCCTGATGCCGAGGCTGTGGTGATGGCCGGAGATCTGCCTTGGGAGCGGTCAGCTAACCACAAAGCAAGAGAAGCCCAAGAGCACAGTACCTTCGAGGTTCAGGGCCAGCCCTTCGAGGCTCAGGGCCAGCAAGAGTGACTGTGCCAGAAAGCGGCGGCGGGCCTGGCAAGTGGCGCAGGGGCTTGTTAGAGTCGAATCGCCCACCCGAAGTTGCTTCATTCGTGGTATTTATTCAGACGAGGCAAAGCCGCATGGCAGACGAGACACGAGCTGTACGCACGGTAGAAACCGGAGAACACAGAGACCGCGTGCTGATTGTCGAGGACGAGGACAACGCGCGGAAGGGCTACGAGCAGTTGTTGCAGCGGTGGGGCTACGAAGTGCTGGGCGTGGCGAGCGCCGAAGAGGCGCTGGCGAAATTCTCGAATTTCCAACCGGATACGGTGATCGCCGACGTGGAATTGCCGGGGATGAACGGGCTGGACCTTTTGAAGCAATTGGGCGACGAACTGGTTGATGTGCCGGCAATCATTATTACCGGAAAGGGAAGCGAGGAGCGCGCGGTTGCGGCGATTGAGTCGGGGGCGTTCTGGTACATCGAAAAGCCGTTGAAGGGGCCGGTGTTGCGGGCGCTGCTGGACCGCGCGTTGAGCAAGGCGCATGATGCGCAGAACCTGCTGGTATTGCAGAGGCAATTGCGCGAGGCGGGACGGCTTGGGGAACTCGTAGGCGGCACGAAGCCGATGCAGGACGTGATGCGGGTAATCGAGATGGCCGCGCCGAGTTCGGCTTCGGTGCTGATCACGGGCGAGACGGGTTCCGGGAAAGAAGTTGTGGCGCGCACCATCCATAAGCTGTCGCCGCGGGCGGGCGGGCCGTTTGTGGCCATCAACTGTTCGGCGATTCCGGAAACGCTGATGGAGAGCGAGATTTTCGGGCATGAGCGGGGCGCGTTCACGGGCGCGGCGGAGCGGCGGATTGGCTGCTTCGAACTGGCGGATGGCGGAACGCTGCTGCTGGACGAAATCGGGGAGATGCCGGCACCGACACAGGCAAAGCTGCTGCGCGTGCTGGAAGACCGCAAGGTACGAAGGCTGGGAAGCAAGGTGGAAACCCCGGTGGACGTGCGCGTGCTTGCGGCAACCAACAAGAATCCGGAGCAAGCGGTGTCCAGCGGGCAGTTGCGCCAGGACCTGTATTTCCGGCTGAATGTGTTTCACATTCACTTGCCGCCTTTGCGCGAACACAAGGAAGATATACCCCTGCTGACGGAGCACATGCTGCGCGACATCAATGCGAAGCATGGGAAAAGCGTGCGGGGAATCGGCGCGGAAGTGCTGGACATCTTTATGAGCCACACGTGGCCGGGAAACGTGCGGGAATTGCGCAATATCCTGGAACGCGCGGCGATCATGAGCGACAAAGATTTGATTTCGCGGGCGAGTTTGCCGGGAGAGTTCGGGCGGGTCCCGGCGAAAAGCCCGGGTGATCTATCCATAATCAGATTCCCGATTGGGACAACGGTGGACGCAATGGAGAAGGAGCTCATCCTGCAGACGCTGGCGGCCACGGGCAACAACAAGACGCGCGCGGCGGAACTCCTGGACGTGAGCCTGAAGACCCTGCACAACAAGCTGAAGGAATACGGCAGCGAACGCGCGGAAACGGAGACCTAAGAAGGTATGCAGCTGGGGCTCCGCGCCAAACTGACGATGGTGATGACCGGGCTGGTGCTGGTGTCGGAGCTGGTGCTCTCGCTGGTGTTCCTGCAACTGCTGATGCAGCAGGTGCTGCACGACACAGACAAACGCGCGAATGAACTGGCGCGCGAGGTATTCGACACGGCGAAGCGTTCGCTGGATGATGCCAAGACCCAGGGGGTGCTGCCGGCTTCGAGCGATCCGCAGGAAACGCACGATTATGTGCAGCGGGCATTCGAGATCAGCGAAACGCTGAAGGCCAGGTTGCAGACGGCCACGGATTTGCCGGCCATTTATGAAGTGACGATCGCGGACCATGACGGGCTGGTGATGGTGTCGAGCGACGAATCGCTGCAGGGAAAAGTGGTGACGCGGAGGCCGCCACTGGCGCAACTGGTGCAAAGCCCGTTTGTGCGGCAGGTAAGGATCCTGGAACAATCCGCGCGGATATACGAAGTGGATTATCCGTTCAGCGAGCGAGGGCGGCCGTTTGGAGAGGTGCGGGTATCGGTTTCCACGGCGCTGCTGCTGAACGACATCAAGCCGCGGCTGCGGTGGTGGCTGACGATTGTGGTCCTGGCACTGGGGCTGTCCACGATCCTGGCGGCGCTGGTGAGCGGGGTGGCGCTCACGCCGATCCGGGACATTCTGGCGCAGTTGGAACGCATTTCTTCGGGCGTTTACGACGCCCCGGCAACAATTACAAAAGAGCGACTGGAGAGCACCGACGAACTGGGACAGGTGCGGCGAAAAATCACCCAGGTGGGCCAGCAATTGCGGGGCGTGCACGAGATTTTCAGTTCGCTGCGGGAGAACATGAATTCGGTGATGGCGGGACTGGAAGATGGGCTGATCCTGTTCACGCGGGATGCGCGCGCGGTGATGGTGAGCCCGGCAGCGGAGAAATTTCTGGGGGCGCCGGCTTCCAACTTCCTGGGGCGGCGCGTGACGGATATTTTTCCGCCGGAGCACCCGTTGCACGAGGCGCTGCACCTGGAGGGCGATCAACTGCACGAGGTAGCTTCGGAGACGGAGCTGGAAACACTGGAAGGGAAGAGGCGCGTGAGCGTGGGCGTACAGGAAATTCAGGGTGAAGGGGAACGCATGGGAGCGCTGCTTACCCTGCGGGACCTGGATTCGCTGGAAAGCATCAACACGCAATTGCAGGTGAGCGAACGGCTGGCGGCAGTGGGGCGTATCACGGCGGGAGTGGCGCACGAAGTGAAGAACCCGCTGAACTCGATGCGGCTGTGGCTGGAGAATCTGAAGGAGTCCTTGCCTCCGGAGACGGATGGAGCGGCGCAGCAGGCAGTGCACGTGCTGGACGCGGAAATCGACCGGCTGGACGCGGTGGTGAAGAGGTTCCTGGATTTTTC
>Ga0209415_10002008_pt1 | contig 38550 bp, 41 predicted proteins | sample PeaSoiSIISIP2007_FD_187696 | JGI IMG/M metagenome (GOLD analysis project Ga0209415, IMG submission 187696) | Peat soil microbial communities from Weissenstadt, Germany - SII-SIP-2007 (SPAdes) (version 2) | ecosystem: Environmental > Terrestrial > Soil > Wetlands > Peat | place: Germany...
CGGTTCGAAGTGGATCCGCTGTGGCCCAAGCCGCTGCCGAATCACTGGATCCTCGGCCAGACCATCGGCGTGTCGGTGGACGCGCAGGATCACGTGTGGATCATCCATCGCGCCGGTTCGCTCGAAGCCGGCGAAGTGCACGCCACCACGACTCCGGCGACCGCGCAGTGCTGCGCGCCCGCGCCGCCGGTTCTCGAGTTCGATCAGCAAGGCAACCTGCTCAACCACTGGGGCGGTCCGGGCCAAGGCTTCGACTGGCCGGATTCCAACCACGGCATCACGGTCGATTACAAAGGAAACGTCTGGATCGGCGGCAATGGCCGCGGGACCGCCGCAGCGGCCACCAAAGACGGCAAGGGCAAGCAGGCCAAACAGGAATTCAAGCTGGAAGAGGGCCAGGTGGGCGGCGTCCAGTCGTTCAACGACAACATGGTCCTGAAGTTCACCCAGGAAGGCAAGTTCCTGATGCAGATCGGCAAGCCCGGCCGCAGCAAGGGCAGCAACGACATCGAAAATCTGCGTTTGCCCGCGAAGCTAACCATCGATCCCAAGACCAATGAGCTGTATGTAGCCGACGGCTATGGCAACCATCGCGTGATCGTGTTCGATGCCGACACCGGAAAATACAAGCGCCATTGGGGCGCCTACGGCAAGCGTCCCGACGACGTGGATCAGGGGCCGTACAATCCCAACGCGCCGCCGCCGCAGCAGTTCCGCAATCCAGTGCATTGCGCCGAACTGTCGTTCGACAACATGTTATATGTCTGCGATCGCGTCAATGACCGGGTGCAGGTGTTCAAACCGGACGGGACGTATATCAAGGAGATGTTCTACAACAAAGAGACTCTCGGTTCCGGATCGGTGTGGGACATCGCGTTCTCGAAGGATCCTCAGCAGAAGTACATCTATCTTGCCGACGGCGAAAACGACCGGGTGCACATCATCGATCGCCAATCGCTGGAATTGCTGACAACCTTCGGCGAGGGCGGACGCCAGCCCGGCGAATTCTACGGAGTGCACAGCATCGCCACGGATTCCAAGGGCAACATCTACACCACGGAAACCTATCGCGGCCAGCGCGTGCAACGGTTCCTGTACAAGGGACTGGCGGCCGTCACCAAGAAAGATCAAGGCGTGGTTTGGCCCACCAAGAAGTAGGAGACATCCATGATCAGGAAACTAATGTTGGGTACGGTGGTTGCGTTGTTCATCTTGTCGGCGCAAACGCCGACCTGTAACAAGTGCAATGCCAGCTACGTGAGCAACGAAGAGATCCAGGCCTACCTGAAGCGCGCGCAGGATAACGGGCTCACGGATCAACAGACTCGCGCGGTGAGCATCGGGAAGGCGAACATCGGGATCGGCGTGGTCTATCGCGGCAAGCTGGACAAGCCCGCGCCGGATTCGGTCGCCGAGCACGACCTGGTGAGCGAGGTGTATCACGTGATCGACGGGTCGGCGACGCTGGTTACGGGTCCCGATATTGCCGACATGACGCGGCGGCCGGCCGATCTGCAGACAGTCCGCGAGTTTAATGGACCCGGCAACGGCGGCTCGACCATCCGCAACGGTGTGACGCATGAGCTAAAAGCGGGCGATGTGATCGTGATCCCCGCGGGCACCGGTCACTGGTTCACCAAGATCGACGATCACATTCGCTACATCATGGTGCGGATCGATCCGGACAAGGTGCTGCCGCTGAAGGATGAGGCCGCCTCGCAGGCGTATCTGAAGAGTCCGGTGACCAACGGTAAAGGCAAGGGCAAAGGGAAGTAACCGTGGGGTCGGCCTTTCAATGCCGCAGCCGGGCTTCTGCCCGGCTTCATGAAGAAGTAGCGCCGACTGGAAAGTCGGCGGCAGGCTTGAAAGCCTGACCCCACTAACCTACAATCGTCCGCATGCGCAAACTCTTCGTTCTGGCCCTCTCGATTACTATCAGCTCGCTGCTCTGCGCACAAGCACCCGGTAAAGGAGCCGCCAAAGGCGGAGGACGCGGCGCGCCCGCGGAGCCCGGGTACCAAGTAAGTTCAGATCGTAAAGTCACCTTCCGGCTGCGCGCTCCGGAGGCGACCACGGTGACCGTATCCGGCGATTTCGGCAAGGAAGCTCAGACCTTGGAGACCATGACGAAGGGTCAGGACGGCGTGTGGAGCGCAACCATCGGCCCGCTCCGAGCCGCCGTCTACCATTACAGGTTTGCCGTGAACGGCGTCGGGACCAACGATCCCTCGAATCCCATGATGGGTGCGGCTGACCGCGCCGTTGGACAGTCGTTATTCGAAGTGAAAGGCGATAAGCCATCGCCGTGGTCCATCCAGCCGGTTCCGCACGGCAATGTTCACATCAACACGTATGTGTCGAAGACCATGAACGCGCCGCGGAACATCTACATCTATACTCCGCCCGGTTACGAGACGTCGACCGCGCGCTATCCCGCGCTGTATCTGATGCACGGAGCGGGCGGGAGCGAATCGAGCTGGGTAGCGGAGGGCCGGGCGAATTTGATCCTGGACAACCTGATCGCCGAGGGTAAGGCCAAGCCGATGATCATCGTGATGCCGTACGGGCGCGCGGGCCAATCGACCACGTTCGGTCCGGCTCCGGTGATCGTCCCTGAAGATCAGAAGAATCTCACGTTCCCGAACGACGTGGTTCCGGACGTGATCGACTACGTCGAGAAGAATTACCGCATTGCGCCGGGCGCCGATAACCGCGCCATCGCCGGCCTGTCGATGGGCGGCAACCAGACACTGATCATCGGTCTGAATCATCTGGACCTGTTCCACTACGTGGGCGCGTTCAGCCCGGTGATCATGAACGCCAACGCCGATCAGGACTTCAAGACTCTGTTCGCCGACGCGGCGGGGGCCAACAAGAAACTGAAGGTGTTCAACATCTATATCGGCAAGGAAGACACGCTGTACATGTCGAACGTCAGCTTCCATCAACTGCTCGACCAGCAGCACATCAAGCACGTCTTCACCGAGACGGAAGGCGCGCACGTATGGTGGAACTGGCGCGACTACCTGGTGGACTACGCGCCTCGCCTGTTCAGGTAGGCCAGCAGGAGCCCGAGAAGACTCATCGCCGCGCCCGCGAGCACGTCAACCGCGTAATGATAGCGCCCGTATACGGTAGCGATCGCGACGCACACACCGTATAGCGCCATCGCCCATCCAATCCAACGCCGCTCGGGCAGAGTTGCGAGCAGTCCCCATGCGGCCGAAAGCGCGGAGGAAACGTGCGCGCTGGGGAACACGCTGGAATGGATGCTGAAATTTCCGAGGATCCACAGATTGAATCGCCGCAGGTCGGTGATGAAGCTGGGGAGGTCAACGCCGGCAAACACGATGCGAGGCGGCTCGGATGGGAAATATGGAAAGAGCGCGTACGCGCCAAGCGTGCCACCGAGATAGATGAGCCAGAACGTATTGAGCCGACTCCTCCGGCCATGCGCCAGCAGGGCCCACACCGCCACGAATCCGACCGTGTACACGAGCAGGTAGCACAGCTCGAAAAACAAGGGGAGCAGCAGGCCTGCGCTTTCGATCGTCGCGCGCAGGCCATGGTGGTCGAGCAGCAAACGGTCCCACACGATCCAGGACTGCTCGAGGCGACGATCGCGAATCGGCGGCGTAAACCAGTCCATCTCATGAAACGCAATTAGCATGAGCGGAAGTGGCGCGAGGTCGCGAAACCAGGACTCCGAACGCGCCAGCCTGAACACAAGCAAGATCACGGCGGCGGACACAACCCACGCCCTCCAGGGAGAAATGAAGAAAGGCGAAATGAGCGCGACGTAGATGAAATACGCGACCAACAGCCATTCTGAAGAGCGCAGTCGCGGCACGCCCTATATTGTGCGTTATTTATGCGATTCGGCGGATGATGGTGAACGGCAGCGTGACGATCGCCCAGATCAGTTCCAATACCCCGCCGACGACAATCCCAACGAGCCGGAACGGCAGCAGAATCAGCCAGACAATCGGGTAGAGGACGAGCGCGGCGAGGGCCAGCGGCCAGCACAGCACGAACAAGATGCACCAAAGCAGGAAAGTGACCATCTTGTTATGAACTACGCAGCCGCGCTTAAGAAAGTTCCTTTTTACTGCACGGCGTCCGCGGCGTGATAGGAGCTGCGGACCAAGGGACCGCTTTCCACGTGCCGGAAGCCCATCTCGTAGCCTAGGCGCTTCAGTTCCGCGAATTCCTCCACCGTCACGTAGCGGATGATCGGAAGGTGCTTGGCCGACGGCCGCAGGTATTGCCCGAGCGTCAGGATATCCACATTGGCCGCCCGCAGATCGCGCATCACCGCAGCAACTTCGTCGAGGGTTTCGCCCAGTCCTAGCATCAATCCGGATTTGGTCGGGGTGGTGGGTGCGAACTTCTTCACATATGCCAGCATGTCGAGCGAACGCTCATAGCGCGCGCCCAGGCGGACCTGACGATACAGGCGCGGCACGGTCTCGGTGTTGTGATTGAGGATGTCGGGCGCAGCTTCGAGCACGATGTCCATGGCATCGTGCGAGCCCTGAAAGTCCGGCACCAGCACCTCGACTCCGCAACCTTGAACGCGCTCGCGGATGGCCCGAATGGTCATGGCGAACAGCTCGGCGCCACCGTCCTTGCGATCGTCGCGATTCACGCTGGTGATGACGGCGAATTTCAACCCTAGAGCGGCGCACGCTTCAGCCACGCGGCGAGGCTCGTCATAATCCACCGGCAGCGGGCCGCCTTTTTGCACCGCGCAGAATCCGCAGCGTCGGGTGCACACGTTGCCCAGGATCATGAAGGTAGCGGTGCGGCGATTCCAGCAGTCGCCGATGTTGGGACAGGCGGCGCTCTCGCACACGGTGTGGAGCTGCAAATCTTCGACTAATTGTTTGAGCTGGCGATAGTTATCGCCCACAGGCGCGGGCGCGCGAAGCCACGCTGGGCGCTGCCTCTTAGGTTCGATGGTGACAAGCACGCACCTTCATCCTAACAACTCCGCGATTCTCGTCTCCAAAATCCTCGATTCCGAGAAGTTTTCCGCCCGGTGGAAGAATTCGGGAGCCATTTCGTAGGCGCGGCGAGGGACAAACCCGATGATCTCGCCAGCCACTGCCTCGGTGCCATGCTCGCGCGCGGCACTTGAAATCGCGTCGTAGACGCTCTCCAGCGGAGTCTCCGCGAAATTGGTCAGGTTCATCGAAACCTGGGCGCAATCGCGCGAAGCCAGGTAGATCCCCATGGCCTTCACGTGGGGAAATCCGCCGGAAGACGCGCGAATCTTCTTGGCGATGGCTTGAGCGACGGCAGCGTCGCGCGTCGCGAGCTGGACGTTATAGGCGATCAGGAATCCGCGCGCCCCCACCATGGATGCGCCGGCTTTGGGATGCGCTGCAAGATTCCCGATGTCGGGCGGACCACCGTCGAATTCTCGTCTTCGGACCTTTTCCAGACGCAGTCGACCGGGAGTGCGCGCGGATCGTTCGTAAAAATAGACCGGCACGCCAAATCGTCGCCAGATTTCTTCGCCGGCACGATGCGCCGCGCCAACAGCTTCTTCCATTGACGAGCCGTCCAGCGGAACGAACGGAATCACGTCGGCCGCGCCCACTCGGGGATGCACGCCCTGGTGTGCCGAGAGATCGATCAGTTCCGCCGCCTTCCCCGCCCCACGCACGGCGGCCTCAACAACCAAATCAGGGGGTCCGGCGAACGTCATCACGCTGCGGTTGTGGTCGGCGTCCGATTCTGCTCCCAACAAGAGCACGCCCGGCGCCGCGGCGATCGCGTCCGCAATCGCGTTCACCACCGCTTTATCCCGGCCCTCGGAGAAATTAGGCACGCATTCGAGCACCGTATGATCATAAAGGATTGCCCACGCCATCGCGCAAGAAGACGGTTCGGAAGAAGACGTTGGACCGTGTGATCTCGCAAGCCGGCGCAGGTTCGCGCAAGGAAGCCCGGCAGTGGATTGGCGCGGGGCGCGTGGCGGTCGACGGCAAGAAAATCCAGACGCCGGACGCGTGGGTCGACCCGGCGCATCAGCGCGTCACGCTCGACGGCCGGCCGCTGCGCTCTGCCAAGAAGACCTACCTGCTGCTGTACAAGCCCAAAGGCTACGTGACCACTTACAAAGATCCCGACGGCCGTCCGACAGTTTACGATCTCCTCCAGGACGTCCCGGAAAAGGTATTTTCCGCGGGCCGGCTGGACCTGGATTCAAGCGGATTGTTGATTTTCACCAACGATGGGGAATTTGCCGATCGCATCACCAGTCCGGAATCGCACCTGCCGAAGACCTACCTGGTCAAGGCTTCGATGCTGCTCAGCGACGACCAGCTCGATCAACTGCGGCACGGCGTGACTCTGGCGGACGGCCCGACGCGTCAGGCCGACGTGAAGCGCATCCGCGACTCCGGCCGGTACACATTTTTCGAGATCACGATCACCGAGGGGCGCAATCGCCAGGTCCGGCGGATGGTGGAAACGCTGGGAGCCAAAGTCCTGAAGCTGGTCCGGACGCAGATCGGCGGCATTCGCATCGGAGATTTGCAGATCGGGAAGTATCGCGCGCTGAGTGACCAGGAGATTCGCCGACTTACTTAATTCTTGCGCCTGGTGTCGACAGCGGTTCCAGTTCGCCGTTGTCTGCGTCCCGCCGTCCCGGTAGTGCGGCCAAAACCTGCGGCAACTCCAGGTCGCCGCCCCGTCCGTACCGGTTAAGTACGATTGCTCCCGTATGCAAGATTACGCCCAGTCCGACCCAAACCTGCCAGTGGGAAAAAGTACCCGGGATATCGAACTTGCCAGCCAGGCCCATGTCGGACGCCAGCCGCCAGAATCCGAGCGAGTATGCCATCAGCGAGGCCGGCACCAGCAACGCGCCGAAAGCCGCCGACACTACCCGATTAGTGCCCCTCCGATGCTGCAGCGGGCGGCCCTGTGGAAAACGGATCTTAACTATCATGACCTATACCGCCAGATTCATTTTACCAGGGAATGGTTTCCAGAATTTATTCCGTTCTATTCCTCGGATGTGGCGAGTCTAACATCCAAATGCAGTCCTGTTCTGCCGATTGGTAGTTGACCCGCCGAAGGTGCGCGGAGTGTTAAAATCCATACACCGAACGGGGGCGAAGGAGAAGTGATGCGGCTCTGGACGAACCGGTGGAAGTGCAGCCGATGGTTGGCCGTAGGTTTGGTCTTTTCGGCCGCTTGGGCCACCGGCCAGGACCTGGCCGCGGAAGCTTGGCGCCTGGAAAGCACCGGAGATGGCGAACAAGCGCTCCGGACCCTGCAGCAAGCCGCAACCGCCGCTCCTAACGACCCGGTTTCACTCCGCGCCTACGCCGAGTTCCTGGACCGCCATCACGATCCGGCCGCCCGCGAGACATATGCCCGGCTCGGTCAGCTTCTGCAACGAACCAGCGCCCCGGCCGAACAGCGCGCCGCGGTGGCGCGACGCCTGGCCGTACTGGACCTGCTGGCCGGAGACCGGGAAGCTTCGGCGCGAGATCTCGAAACTTATTCCGCGGCGGGAGGCAAAGATTTGGCGCTTCCTCCGCCTAGGACCGTAGCCCCGCCCAACTATATCGAAATTCCCGGACCGGTGCGTTCCTTTGCGCGCATGGCGGCGCTTTCCCCTGACGTCGCCCCGACCGACGTTCTGCCCGCCCTGGCCCGTAACGTCATCACCAACGGCTACCGGGCGACCACCGCCAACGAGGCCTTGGAGCAGACCGAATATCTCAAACTGGTGATCCGCTATCTCTCGCAAGCCCGCGAACTCGAGAAAATGGCCGGGCCAAGCAAGACGCTTCGCATCGATATGTGCGAATCGCCGGCCACTGCCGACCTGCTGCGCTTGATCGGATTCCGCATGCGCGGCGGCTGCGGATCGGACCTGGTGCTCGAAACCGTGAATGCCTCCCGCGCATTCCTTACCACCGATTCGGGATTCCCGCTGGCCGATCTGGAGCAGGCGCTGCGCACCAACCGTCCATTCACGCTCGACTATCAGCCCACCCGCGTTCCGATCCTCTATACGCTCGATTACTGGCAGCCGGCGAAAGATAAGGCTCAAGACAAAAACCAGGGCGAGTTCATCGACTACTTCCTGGGCGATCCATCCCTGTGCCGGCTGTATGTGGCGCTGTCCAAGCTGGATACAGAGACCGCCGAGCAATTGCGCCAGGCGTTCCCCTCGGCGCGGCTCAAGATCTATGCGCACGTCCTGGATTTCTTCGGCGGCATGTTCCAGATCCGCGAAGGAAAAACCCTGGTTCCGGGCGGCACGCGCAGCGAAAAAGAATGGGCCGATTTGAACGGCGGCGTCCATCCGGATAAGGGCCCGGCGTTCATCGAACGAATGATTACGCGCGACGACGGGTGGCTGGCCAGCTACTTCGACTCGCTGGCCCGCATCGAAGGCCCGGTGAAGGATTACCTGACGGAGCCCGAACGTCTGAAGCGGTTTTACGCGGCGATTCGCGGCAAGGTCACCAGCCCGGGTCCGGCCCGGCCAGTGTTCCGGTCCAACACCGACATGCTGCTGCTCACCACGCGCCTGCGCCTGGATCCGGACGGCAAGCCGCATCTCCCGGGAGGTCTCGAAGTCTGGAAGAAGCTTTTCGCCGAGCACCCGGAAGGCAAGTACGACGCCAAGCTCACTCGTGCCGCTCCGCAGTGGAAGGACGCCGACGACGTGCTGGAAGCGCTCTTCGGCTTGGCGCGCAAGGCCGCCGAAAATGAGCCGCTGAAGATTTTCATGGCGCTGACCGACATCGACCGGCGGCGCACCAAGCCCCTGGAACCGGCCACCATGGACAAGCTGGCGCGCAACTATCGGACGCTTTCCGCGCAGTACCCGCTGTTCGCCGAAGTTCCCACGCTGACGGATTCCACGGTCTTGGCGTATCTCGAAACCACGCGCACCATCGACGCGATTCGCAACCAGGGGCTGCGCGCCGACGCGGCCGGCACCGCGCAGGCCTTGATCTCGCTATGGCAGATATTTGTACGCCAGCAGAGTATTCCGCGCGATGCGGCGGACGCAGTTCTGGCGAAGCTCCTGGAGCCGTTTGCGCAAATACGAACGGGCAAGGAGGTGTTCGACGCCGGCCGGTCCGGAGTTCGAACCTTGCTGCAAGCGGCCAAGTCCCCAGCGGGCGTTTCACCGCAGGACCGGATGATAGACCTGCTGGCCGGCGGGGTCCCCGAAGGAGCCTCCGACACGCATCAGCAGATGGTGGAGGACCTGATCCGGATTTTCGAAGCCCAGCGGCTGGTTTCGCTGAATACCATCTTCGAACTCGCCGACAACCTGGACAGCGTGAGCAAGGGGCAGGCGCTGAATACCGCGCTCACCGGACGCCTGGCCACGCGCATTTCCGAGATTCAGCTGCCGCGCAACACCCTGAGCAGTCCCGAGAGATCGACACTCTCCTTCGGCTACTGGACCGAGCAACACATTGACGATCAGCGGAAGCTGAACCTCCGCGCGGCCATCGACAAGGCGGCCAAGGATCCACAGAAGCTGAGCGACCTGCGCGGTGAGCTCGCCGGATTCCTCCGCGACACCCTGGTGGGATTCAACTACATGCACTACGCACCTCCCGGCGCGCAGGTGCTGCGGACCAATCCGCTGTTCGTTCGCGGCCATGACTTCATCGGCATCCAGGGCCCCAACCAATCCCAAACCTGGGGCTACACTTATGTGCCCGGCGCCGGATGGCCCTCGAACGCCGGCGGCCGTCTGGCCGGATCGCTGGCATCGCTGCCCTACGCGCTGGCGGAAGCCGAGCAAAATTTCCTGATCCCCTCGCATGAGCAGGCGCTGATCTGGGGCGACCTGGTTCCGCAAATCATGCTGACGGCGATCGTTCCGCGGTGGTGGAACGTGTCACCGGTACAGACACATTGGGTCGGGGTCCACATGGCGTACGGCGAGTCGCTTTTGGGCCAGTCGTCTTTGAACCCGGAGCGCCGGCGTCAGGTGATCGCCGCGCTGGAACCGTATCTCGCACCGGGACGCCTGAGAAAGATAGACGATCTCCTGCAGTCCGGCGAGCCGTGGATCGCGGTGGAAAACGTCTTGCCGTCGGAAATGTACCAGCTCGCGCGTGCGCTCGCCGGTCAGGACCGCGAGTCGCCCTTGGCGCAGGAGATCCGGCGATTGGCAGCCGAATCGCCCGCCGCAGTCAGCCCGGAAGCGATCTCCCAAGCATTCGGAACTCCCAAGCCAACGCTGGCGAATACCTACGGCCTGGAATTGCTGAATCTCCGCACTTTCCCGACTCTGATGGGATACTCCAGCCGGATGCTGGCGGAAAGCTGGGAGTCGAACCTGTTGTACTACGCGGCCCTTGCGGACCAAATTCATGCGCAGCCCGCCCAAATGAACGTTCTGGTGCCGTCCTGGACGCAGCAGACCGTGGAGCATATTTTCGCAACGCACTTGGAAGACTGGCCGGCGCTATTGCGCTCGCTGCGCCTGGTGGGCGACGATGTCAGGGAAAAGGCGCGCAGACAGACGCAGGCAAGCAATTCGGAGGTGATCGCGCGGTGATACGAAAACTTGGTTTCATCCTCCTGGTGGTGGCGCTGGCGGCGGCGCAGGACCGTCCCACGTTTCGCATCAAGGTGGACCTGGTGGTGCTCAGCTTCACCATCACCGATAACAAAGGGAAATACGTCAACGGTCTGAAGCCCTCCGATTTCCGGATCCTGGAGGACGGAATTCCGCAAAAGCTCACGACATTTTCGGAGGGGAACAGGCCGCCCGTTGAGGTGGCCTCGGACGGGACCACGAAACCCATCGTGCTGGACATCCCCACCATCAGCACGGGTACGACAGCCAGCACGGAAACGCGCTCGGACGCCTTCGTCGGGACGAATGTGTTCGTGCTGTTCGACACCAGCAACTATATGTATCGCGGCTTCGTCTATGCCTCGGATGCGATTGCCGATTTCATCCGCGGTCTGGATCGGGCCGATTCCGTGGCGGTATACACCTATTCCCGCAATTTGACGCGCGCGGCGCAGCTGGGCAAGGAGCGCAGCGTCGCCATCGGCGGTCTGCGAAACGCGGTGGCCGGCGACGATTCGGCGCTCTACAACGCGCTGCTGCTGACCATCCGCGACGCGGCGAAAGTGCCGGGGCGCAAGGTGGTGATCGTGTTCTCGAACGGTCCCGATAACGCCAGCATGGTGGCGCCCGACGACGTACGAGCGGTGGCCGAGGACGAAGGGATTCCGATTTACGTGATCTCGACCAACGAGATCAACAAGGATCCCATTTCGGCTAACGTGTTCAAGCGCATCTCGACGCGCACCGGCGGGAAATCGTACTTCGCCACGAACTGGCAGAAACAGGTGGAGGCGTTCGAGGCGATCCGCGAGGATCTGGGTAATTCCTACACGGTCACGTATTATCCGCAGACGAATCCCAATGAAGGGTTTCGCAAGATCACCGTCGAGGTGGTGTCGGACGCGGGCAAGAAATATCGCGTGCAGGCACGCCCGGGTTATCGTCCGCGGGGCGGTTTCTGAAAAAGGGCTGAAAAAGGGGACAGCCGCTACGGCTTGTTAATGGCGACTCAGTCCGGCGGTTAAACGGCTGTCCCCTTTTTCAGATCCCACGCTAGAATGCCTGTATGCCAACCGCCGTTGAAACTGAAATCACTCCCTACGTCTTAAACCACTTCATCGCCGGCAAGTCCGTCACGCCTGGGTCGGGCGACTATCTCGACAAGCTCGATCCGCGTTCGGGCGACCGCATCGCGCGCGTCGCCAACGGTAACGATGCCGACGTGGATACCGCGGTCCGGGCCGCCGCGGCCGCGTTTCCCGAGTGGCGCGACCGCCGACCGATGGATCGCGCCAAGGTGATGCTCGAAATGGCGCGATCCATCCGCAAGCACGTGAAGCTGCTGGCGGAAATCGAGTCGCGCGAAAACGGAACGCCCGCATCGCAGACTCCGGCCGGGCTCGAAACCGCCGCGCGCTATTTCGAATTCTATGCCGGACTGGTCAATACCAACCACGGCGAGACGCTCAACGTCGGCGCAGGCTATCACGCCTATACACGCCGCGAGCCGTTTGGCGTGGTGGGCATCATCACGCCCTGGAACGTTCCTCTGAACCAGGCGGCGCGCGCTTCGGCGCCGGCGCTGGCGGCCGGAAACACTGTAGTGGTGAAACCGTCTGAGGAGACTTCCGCGACCACGGTGGAGTTTGCGCGGATCGCCACCGAAGAATGCGGATTGCCGCCCGGCGTCTTCAACGTCATCCTGGGCGCGGGCCGCCAGGCGGGTGCGGCACTGGTATCGCATCCGCTGGTTCGAAAGGTAGCGTTTACGGGCAGCCTGCGCGCGGGCAAGGAGATTGGCCACATTGCAGCCGACCGGATCCTCCCGCTGACGCTCGAGCTGGGCGGCAAATCGCCGCACATCATCTTCGAGGACGCCGACCTGGACAAAGCCGCCGCCAACGCCGCGAACATTTTCACGCGCGTCTGCGGCCAAATCTGCTCCTCGGGCACGCGCCTGCTGGTGCAGGACAGCATCCACGATTCATTTGTCGAGAAGCTTGTGAAAGAAGTTCAGAAAATCAGCGTCGGGCCGGAGGCGAACGCCTCGGTCGGCCCGCTGGCGACGAAAGGGCAGTACGAGAAAGTCCAGAGCTACTACCAGCTCGCCAAGCAGGAGGGCGCGAAGGCGGCCATCGGCGGTGAGTTGCCGCGAGACGAGCGGCTCAAGAAAGGCTGGTTCGTCACGCCGACGGTCTACACCGGCGTGAGCAATGACATGCGCATCTCGCGCGAGGAAATCTTTGGTCCCGTGATGGGCGTGATCCGCTTTAAGGACGAGGCCGATGCCATCCGCATCGCCAACGACTCCGAATATGGTCTAGCCGCGGGACTCTGGACCCGCGACGTGAGCCGCGCGCTCCGCGTCGCCGCGCTGCTCGAGGCCGGACAGGTCTACATCAACGAATACCAAACCGGCGCGATGATCGAAACGCCCTTCGGCGGTTATAAGATGAGCGGCTACGGCCGGGAAAAAGGCGTCGAGGCGCTGCATTGCTACACGCAAGTGAAGTGCGTCACAGTGAAACTTTAAGCCATGACCACGTTCCAGAAACTCAATTTCAAAGACCAGAAACAGATTCTGGTGGTCAATGCGCCTGCGAACTTCGAGCCGGAACTTAAGGCGCTGCGCGGGATTACCGTTCAGCGGGACTTGAAAAGCGTCGACCAGATTGAGTTTTCGCTCGCGTTCGTCACCAAGCAGAAGGAAGTCGATTCGCTCGGGAAGGCGATCGCCAAGAAAGCGGAAGGCGACGCTATCGTGTGGTTCGCGTATCCCAAAGGGTCTTCCAAGAATTACAAATCCGAAATCAATCGGGACAGCGGTTGGAAGGTTATGGGCGACGCCGGATTTGAACCGGTGAGAATGGTCGCGATCGATGAAGACTTTTCCGCCGTGCGCTTCCGGCGCGTGGACTTCATTAAGACGCTGACGCGCGGCAAGGAACACCGCATGTCCGCGCAGGGGAAAGCTAGAGCGAAGGCTTGACATATACTGGACAGTCGAGGAGGTTTGACGCCAGTGACGTTCCGTTCTGGGATCATTGTGGTGGCTTTGGCCACCGCTCTCGCCGGTCAAGGCAAACAAGATCAAGCCAAGCAGGGACCCTCCGGCGCTTATCAACAGGCTGCCCGGCTTCCAGCGCGCATCCTCGATTTCAAGGCGACGCCGGCAGCCATTCAGCCCGGGCAGGCCGCGATGCTGGTCTGGTCCACGGAGAATCCAAACTCCGTAAGCATCGATCCCGAACTCGGCAGCGTGACCGCGCGCGGCAGCAAGCAAGTGAATCCATCGGCGACGACTACCTACACGCTCAACGTGCGCGGACCGAATGGCGACGTGACACAAACGGTTAAGGTGACCGTGGCCGGGACCACTGAGCGCGCCGCCGCGGCCGCACCTGGTGCCGCCACTCCCAAGCCCACGCCCCGCATGGCCGACGGCAAGCCCGATCTCTCGGGAGTTTACAACTCCAGCTCGTTCAACTTCGGGGGCGTCGCGGTCCGCGGCCAGAACAACCCCATCACGGCTACGCTCAAGCCGGGAGCTGAAAAGTTCAAGGTCGTCCGCGGGCCCGACGATCCCGGACAATACTCCACTTGCAGCCCCACCGGCGTGCCGGGAGCGTACTTTGTGCCGTATCAGTGGGAAATCGTGCAGGGCCGCGATCGCGTGGTGATCGTGTACGAATATCCGCACCTGTTCCGCGTGATCCCGACCGATGGCACGCCGCATCCCGCCGATCCCGATCCAACCTGGATGGGCGATTCGATCGGCCGCTGGGAAGGCGACACGCTGGTCGTCGACACCATCGGGTTCAACGACAAGACCGAGCTCCCCGGCGGCTACAAGCACACCGAAGCGCTGCATGTGATCGAGCGTTTCCATCGCACCGACTTCAACAACCTGGATTACGAAGCAACGGTTGAGGATCCTAATGTGTTCGAAAAACCGTGGACCATCTCGCGCGGCTTCCCGCTGCGTCCGGATCTCACGAAGGTCGACGAGTTCATCTGCGAGAACAATCACGATTACAGCAAGTTCTTCGAGAAAAAGTAGGAGATTACGATGCGACTTACGCTGATCAGCCTGATATCTGTTTCGCTCGCAGTAGCGCAGGCGCCTCCTGAAGCAGCGCCGCCCAAGCCCGCCTCCTCGGGAGCCATCCAGCAGCGCACTCCGCCGCCGGCGCGCATCACCGAATTCCGCGCGCAGCCGGCAACCGTTCAACCGGGCCAGTCCGCGACCCTAATCTGGGCCACCGAGAATCCGAGCGGTGTCCAGATCGATCCGGAGCCCGGGCGCGTGACTCCGCGCGGCAGCCGTCCGGTGTCTCCCAAAGCGACGACCACGTACACCCTAACCGTGCGCGGGCCCAACAACACCGTACTGACGAAAGAAGTCACGGTAACCGTCCCGGGGACCACACCGGTGAACGCCAGCGCCGCTCCCGCGACGGAATCCAAGAAAGATGTGCCGCGGCTCGCGAACGGCAAGCCCGATCTGTCGGGCGTCTATAGTTTCGGCGGCGGTGGCGCGCCCGGCGGTGGACGAGGCGGGGCGCCCGGCGCTGGACGAGGCGCTGCTCCCGCGGGACCCGAGCTGAAACCCGGCATGGAAAAATACCGCGTCGTTCGCGGGCCCAACGATCCCGGCGCTCTTTCGGACTGCATGCCCATCGCCGGACCTGCTGCCTTCACCGTTCCGTATCAATTCCAGATCCTGCAAACGCCCAGCTACGCGATCATCCTGCACGAATATCCAGGCATCTTCCGCATCGTCCCAACCAACGGGGCTACGCATCCCGTCGATCCCGATCCGACGTGGATGGGCGATTCCGTGGGGCGATGGGAAGGCGACACACTCGTCGTCGACACCGTGGGCTTCAACACGAAAACAGAGCTGAGCGGCTTTAAGCATAGCGAGGCGCTGCACATTGTCGAGCGCTTCAGCCGGCCCGATTTCGATACGCTCCAGTACGACGCCACGCTCGAAGATCCCAACGTTTTCGTGCGGCCCTGGACCGTCAGCCGGACGTTCCCGCTTCGCCCGGACTTGAACAAGATCGACGAATTCGTTTGCGAGAACAATAAGGACTACAGCAAACTGTTCGTCAAGTAGTCGCTGTTCACTCGCAGCCCACTAGACAAGCTAGGGCAAGAACCATCCGACGGCAACGGCGGCGAGCAGCAGTTTCACCAGCCAGCCGAGTGAGTGCGCGACCACCGTCAGCGGATGCAGTTTGATGAACAGCGCGTTGGTGATCACGATCACCAGCGGAGCCATCACCCAGATGGCGACGGCGAACTCCAGCGCCGACGAATAGCCGTGAATCTGAAACGCTGAACATGTGAAAACAAATCCGGCGCAGGTGACGAAACCAAGCAGGATCGACACAGCGACGCCTTTGGCTTCCGCACCTCCCCCCGCGCGACGCCAGATTTCCGGATAAACCAGCATCTTGCCGTGGAAGAGCACTCCAAAGAAAATCCAGTCGGTCATCGAGGCGGCGAGCCCCGATAGAAGAGCGGCAAGGGCAAATTGGCCGAGCGTCATTGTGCGACTCCTCAAAGAGGATATCCCGTATCATATAGTTCCGGTAGTTCCGACATGCCTCTCGAAAACTCCTGGCTCTTCCCCGTCGTCGAGTCGATCCACGTCATCGGCCTGGCGGCGTTTGTGGGAACATTGGTCCTCGATGATCTGCGCACGCTGGGTCTCAAGATCCCGGATACCCGGCACCTCAAGGTCTGGACCCTCGCCGGTCTGGCCGTGATGCTCCTCACCGGCGCCGCGATGTTCCTCTCCGATACCACGCGCTACCGGCACAATCCGGCCTTTCGAATGAAGATCTCTCTCCTGGTTTTGGCGCTGGCCACGCAGGGCCCGCTTCGGCGCTTCGGCCCGCGTTTCGCGGCGATCCTCTCTCTTGTGTTGTGGACGTGCGTGGTCCTGGCCGCGCGCGCCGTCATTGACTTCGATGTTTAGCGACTTCGATGCTTAACCCGCTACTCGAATTAGCGCGCTCGCTCCAGGACACATCCCTCCGCCTCGACCTCAGCCAGTCCACCTGGGCCGTTCCCATCATCGGAGCGATTCACGTTCTGGCGATCGCCTGGTTCGGCGGCACCGTGCTGGTAAGAGACCCCCTACTCCGGCGGTTCCGCTGGATCGGGCTTTCGACTTTGCTCGTCACCGGCGCGCTGCTGTTCTGGTCGCAGCCGCTGCGCTTGTACTACAGCCAGTTCTTCCGCGTGAAGATGCTATTGCTGGTCCTGATCGCCGTCAGCGCCCTGCTTCCGGCCCGCCACGCACGTCTGGCGATGGCGCTCTCGCTCGCGCTCTGGGCAGGCGTCATCTGCGCGTCCCGTGGGATTGCGTACAGGTGACAAATGTGTTAGTATTCCGCAAGTTACAGGCATTTTCGAGACATTCGAGGGGAGCCATGAAATCCATACTACTCAGCGTCTTAGCCGTGGCCATGCTGCTGGCGATTCCAGCGGTGGCGCATCATTCCTTCACCATGTTCGATGCCACTAAGGTGATCACGATCACCGGCACGGTCACCGATTTTCAATGGACCAATCCCCATGCCTATATCGAGATCGATGTCCCGGACGAAAGCGGCGCAGTGAAGCATTGGGCTATCGAAATGGGCAGCCCCAGCATCCTCCAGCAAAGCGGATGGAAATTCAGCAACCTGAAGAAGGGCGATAAAACCACGCTGGTCATTAACCCGCTAAAGGATGGACGGCCTGGCGGATTTCTGAACACAGCCACTTTGCCCGACGGAAGAGTATTAGGAAACGGCCCCGGCCGCGGACCGCAGAAATAACCGGAGGCCGCCTCATGAAAACGATATTGTACGCAGTACTTGCTACCACCACGCTGCTTCCGGCGCAGTCGACCAAGACTCCCGATTTCACCGGCGCCTGGGGCACGTTCAGGGCCGGGCGCGGCGGCGGCGGAGACCCCAAGCTCAACCCGCCTCCCGCCGGAGAGCTCGTTTTGAAACCGGAATATGCCAAGCCCTACGAAGCGCGGCGCGCGGCCGAAGCAGAAGCGAACAAGCGCGGCGAACAGCTTGCCAGTAGCGGCGCCCAATGCATCCCGTACGGTGTGCCGACCATGATGTCGGTGGCGGTTTATCCGGTGGAGATCATTCAGACCGCTAAGCAGATGACCGTCATCTCGGAAGCCTTTAGCGAAGTGCGCCGGATCTACCTGGACCGGCCGCAGGCCCCGCTTGAAGATGTCGCGCCCGGATATTACGGCCGCTCCGTTGGGAAGTGGGATGGCGACACGCTCGTGGTGGACACCATTGGCATCAAGACTTCGGTGGGCGGCTACCGGGGAATGCCGCACAGCGAAAAGATGCGCATCACGGAGCGATTCAAGCTGGTGGCCCCCGATGTCATGCACGACCAGATCACCATCGACGACCCGGTGGTGCTCGAAAAGCCGATGGTCTACACACTGGCATATAGGCGCCTTCCGAACTACGAGATGGTCGAGTTCGTGTGCGACAATAATCGCGAATACGTCGATGAAAAGGGCGTGGTGCGGTTGAAGGTGACGCAATGATGATGAGTAAGCGATTCCAGGTTGCGATTTTCCTCACGGCTACAGCCGGCTTGTTTGCCCAAACGCCCCCGCCCGCGCAACTGGGCGCGCTGGCTCCGTCGAACATCGCCAAGGACCGGCCCAAGCCTCCGTTCGACCTCACCGGGACCTGGCAACACGGCGGCGGACAGAACAACAACTTCCGTTTCTCTCCGCCCGACGGATTTAAGCTCACTCCCTTTGCGCAAAAGCACTTTGATGCCGCGCGCGCAGCGCAAGCGGCAGGTAAGGTTTACCAGGACGACATCGGCAATTGCTGGCCCGCCGGATTGCCAGTGATCATGACGCGCGTGTGGCCCATCGCCATGATTCAGCTTCCCACCGCGATTTACATGATCAGCGGCTTCATGAACAGCATCCGCATCATCTACATGGACGGGCGGCCGCATACCGATCCGGATGTCGTGGTACCCAGCTTCAGCGGAGAATCCATCGGCCATTGGGAGAACGACGCTCTGGTAGTGGACAGCAAGTATTTCGTGGACGATCACCACTGGCTTGACGGAGGAATCCCGCTCACCGACCAGTTCCACATGGTCGAGCGGATCCGTTTGATCGACAAGGGAGCCAACATGGAGGTCGAGTACACGGCCACCGATCCCAAGAGCTGGGTGGGGGAGTGGAAGTGGACCAAGCGTTTCCGGCGCATGGATGACACGGATATCACGGAGGCAGCGTGCTTGCCCGATTTGAACGAGCATATGCCGAGCGTCAAAGCGGAACACAGTGGCCGCTAGGGGGAAAAACATTATGAGAGCATTACTCGCAACCTGCACTTTTTTTATCGGCCTCGGTCTCGCGACCTCAGCCTACGCGCACCACTCGATGAACGGGTTCGACCGCGCGAAAACCATCACCATCACCGGCACGGTCAAGCAATTCAAGTGGGCCAATCCGCACTCCTGGATCGAAGTGGAGGTCATCAACAGTAAAGGTGTAGCCGAATCCTGGAATCTGGAAATGACCGCTCCTGGCATTCTGGCCCGCGCAGGGTGGAAATCGACCATGCTCAAGCCCGGCGACAAGGCGACTTTCGGGGTCCACCCGATGGTGAACGGCGACATCGGAGGGCAGTTCGTTTCGGTCACCTTCGCGGACGGGCTTACCATGACGGAGCGCGGCCAGCAGACTGCCGCCGCCCCTGGCGCCGCCAAGCAATAGCAGCTTGATACTATATATTTGACGGAGGATGGATCGAATGAAATCGCGACTATTGGCTGTGCTCGTCGGGCTGGGCGTGTTGATGACCACGACACCGCTCTCCGCGCATCATTCGACCACCATGTACAACATGGCCAATCCCTCCACCGTCACCGGAACAGTGAAACGCTTCGAGTGGACCAATCCGCATGCCTACATCTACCTTGAGGTCAAGGGCGACGACGGCAAGATGGTGGAGTGGGAAGTCGAAATGATGAGTCTGAACCACCTGAAATCGTATGGTTGGTCCCGCGACACCGTCAAGGAAGGCGACGTGATCACCTGCACCGGCGGAGCCGCCAAGAGCGGCGCTCCGGCTATGCTTAGCTCGCTCATCAAGCTGAACGACGGTCGCATGATCAAGTCCTAGATCCGTATCTCAAGAAAAGCATTTGCCTCCTACAACTCTGCTTCCCACCACTCTGGTCGGGTCCTACGCACAACCCGACTGGCTGATTAACCGCGACATGCTCAGCAAGCGGATGCCGCCGCGCGTTCGCGCATCGGAGCTGTGGCGCGTCCCGCTCGAATGGCTGGAACAGGCCCAGGACGACGCTACGCTGCTCGCTATCCGCGACCAGGAGCGCGCTGGCTTGGACATTCTCACCGATGGCGAGATGCGCCGCGAGAGTTACTCCAACCGCTTCGCTACAGCGCTCGACGGTCTCGATCTGGATAATCCGGGAAAGGTCATCAGCCGCAGCGGCCACGAAGTCCTGGTACCGCGCATCATCGGCAAGATCCGGCGGAAGCACGCGGTCCAGGTGCGCGACATCCAGTTTCTGCGGGCCAACACCGACCGGACGATCAAGATCACTGTGCCCGGTCCGTTCACCATGACCCAGCAGGCCGTGGACGAGTTCTACAAGGACGAAAAAGCCGTGTCTCTGGACTATGCGGCCGCGGTGAACGAAGAGATCAAGGACCTGTTCGCCGCCGGCGCCGACGTGGTACAGATTGACGAGCCTTGGATGCAGTCCTCCCCGGATAAGGCCCGCGCATACGGCGTCGCCGCGCTCAATCGCGCGCTGGAAGGAGTCCAGGGAACCACCGTGGTGCACATCTGCTTCGGCTACGCCGCGCTGGTGGCCGGCCGTCCCGAGGGGTATTCGTTTCTTCCCGAGCTGGAGCAAACCCCCGTGAAGCAGGTCTCGATCGAAACCGCGCAGTCCAAGCTCGACTGTTCGGTGCTCCAAAAACTGCCCTCGAAAACCGTCCTGCTAGGCGTATTGGATTTATCGACGCACGATATTGAAACGCCCGAGACGGTCGCGGAGCGCATCCGCCGCGCGCTCCCGTACATCAGCCCCGACCGCCTCATCATCGCTCCCGACTGCGGCCTGAAATACCTGCCTCGCACAGTCGCGTTCGGCAAGATGAAGGCGATGGTGGACGGCGCGAAGATCGTCCGCTCCGAATTGAAATAAAAATGGGGACAGCCGGCTTCGCGGCCCACAATCGGCGGCTGTCCCCATTTTTAACTCCACTCACCCCACTTACGCCGGGCGCACCATCTCGAACCGGTCCTTCGTGCGCACGTACACCGGGCCCGCCATGCGACCGATCGCGTTGAGCTGATCCGCGTCGATCTCGCAAATCTGGTTGATCATCGAATCCCGCACGTGAAAGCGCAGCACCTCGCCCATCACCAGGCTGCCTCCAAGCAGCTTCGGGCTCACGTGCACGATCTGGTGGAGCTTGCACTCCATGTTCACCCGCGCTTCCTTGACCCGCGCCGGTTTCACCAGGTCGCTGGGGACGGGCGTCAGACCGGAAAGCTCGAATTCGTCCACATCCGGGGGATACTCGCCCGAGCAGAGATTCATCTTCTCGGCGAAATCCTCGCTGACGATGTTGACGACGAATTCGCCCGTGGCCTCGATGTTCACCAGCGTGTCTTTCTTGGGCCGCTCGCCGCCCCGGATCATGGGGCAAAAGCAGATCACCGGCGGGTTCGCGCTGATGACGGTGAAGAAGCTGAAGGGCGCCAGGTTAGGCACTCCCGTGGCGCTCAGCGTGGAAACAAATGCAATCGGGCGCGGAAGAATGGAGCCCGACAGCAGCCTGTAGACGTCGAACGGATCTTTGGTGGCCGGATCGATGATCATGGATTTCGCTATTATAGCGACTGGACCTAACGATCCTGTGCCCGCTGACGACCAGACACTTTGGCAACGGTGGTTCCGCCGCCCGCAGAACGTGTGGCTGCGCCGGGCTCTGTTCCAGATCCACCTGTGGACCGGCATCGGAACCGGGCTCTACGTGGTCCTGATCAGCATCACCGGCAGCGCCATCGTTTTCCGCAACGAAATCTACCAGAAGGCGGGATCGGGAGCTCGAACCGTCCAGGTGCGCGGTCCCAAACTTCCCGCGGAGGAGTTGAAGAAAATCATCCGGCAGAAGTATCCGGAGAACTCGCTCAGCTTCGTGTTCGAAGGCAAGCAGCCGACCACCGCCACCGAAGTGTGGATGGAACACGGCAAGGAACGCGTCCAGCGTCTTTTTGATCCGTATACGGGCGAAGATCTTGGCGATTCCGTGCCGCAATCCATTCGCGTCGCCGCCTGGCTCGCGAAGCTGCACACGGATCTTCTCTATGGCGACAATGGCCGCAAGGTCAACGGCATCGGGGCAATTTTTCTCACACTGCTATGCGTGACCGGTTTCATCGTCTGGTGGCCGGGCGTCACGAGCTGGCGCCGCAACCTGCTCGTCGATTTTCGATCCAACTGGAAACGCCTCAACTGGGACTTGCACAGCGCCATCGGCTTCTGGTCCTTCGCCCTGATCTTCATGTGGGCCATCACCGGCGTGTATCTCGCGTTCCCTCTGCCGTTTCAGAAGATCATCAATCATTACTCGACGCTGATTCAGTACGCGCTGCCCGAGGACGTGACTCTCGCTGCTCCCACGGCCCAGGTACTGGCACAGCCATCGCAACCCAAGTCCTTCAACTACGGAAAGGGCGGCCGACGCCCTCCCATCCGGCGCAGCGCGGGAGACAATTTCATCCGCTGGATCTACTACCTGCACTTCGGGAATTTCGCGGGCCCGAAAACAAAATCGTTATGGGTCGTGCTGGGGCTGTTGCCCGTGGTTTTGTTTGTGACCGGCGCGATCATGTGGTGGAATCGCGTGCTCAGCCCCGCCGCCCGCCGTACGCGCGCAGCCCGCACTCTGGCGGATCCCGTCGCCGTTGCCGACGCGTCAGCCTAAATCATGCCGCACGAAATCGCATTTGAGATGGCGGTGTCGAGCGTCCGCTTCGGCCCCGGCGTGACGCGCGAAGTTGGGATGGACCTGGCCGATCTCGGCGCGCGCAACGTGCTGGTGCTCACCGATCCCGTCCTCCGAAGCTTATCGCCGGTACAAACGGCGCTGGAGTCCCTGGAGAAGAACCACATTGCAGCCACGCTGTATGATCGCGTGCGCGTGGAGCCCACCGACGAGTCTTTTCTCGACGCGATCGCCTTCGCCCGCCAAGATGACTATGATGCCATCGTCGCCGTAGGCGGCGGGTCGACCATTGACACCGCTAAGGCTGTGAATCTGTACGTCACGTATCCTCCCACCGATTTCCTGGATTATGTCAACCCGCCGATCGGCAAGGGGCTGCCCGTACCCGGCCCGCTCAAGCCCCTGATCGCGATCCCGACCACGGCCGGCACCGGCAGCGAAACCACCGGCGTCACCATCTTCGACTTGCGCAAGATGCACGCGAAGACCGGCATCGCCAGCCGCCGCCTGAAGCCCACACTGGGGCTGCTCGATCCCGAAAACACCCGTACGATGCCTTCGCAGGTCGCGGCGTCCAGCGGCCTCGACATCCTCAGCCACGCCGTCGAATCGTTCACCGCGCTGCCATTTTCTGAACGGCCGCTCCCCGAGCGGCCTTTGCTTCGTCCGGCGTACCAGGGATCGAACCCCATCAGCGACATCTGGTCGCTGCAAGCTCTGCGCATGGTGGCGCAATATCTGGTCCGCGCCGTGGAAGATCCCTCCGACGACGAAGCCCGCGCGAACATGCTGCTGGCCGCATCGTACGCGGGAGTCGGATTCGGCAACGCAGGTGTACATCTGCCGCATGGAATGTCGTATCCGGTTTCGGGCAACGTGAAGAGCTACCGGGCGCCGGGCTACGTTAGCGATCATGCTCTCGTGCCGCACGGATTTTCGGTGATCCTGAACGCGCCCGCGGTGTTTCGCTACACCGCTTCGGCGAATCCCGAGCGGCACCTGCAAGCTGCAGAAGCCTTAGGCGTGGACGTCGCACGCTGCAAAGCCGCCGACGCCGGCCGCATTCTCGCCGAGCGCATCACCTGGTTCATGCAGCGCCTGAAAACACCCAACGGCCTGCGCGAGATCGGGTACACATCGTCGGACATTCCGGCGCTGGTCGAAGGCACTCTGCCCCAGCACCGCGTGACCAAGCTATCCCCGCGCCCCGCCGGACCCGAGGAATTAGCGAAGCTATTTGAAGAGGCTCTCGACGCATGGTAACCGCAGCAATTCAATACGCCACCACGACGGACGTGGACCGCGCCGCGCGATCGGCGCATCAGGCCTATCTTGATTGGCGCGAAGTCCCGGTCGTGGATCGCGTGCAGGTCCTCTACCGGTACAAAGCCCTTCTCGAACAGCACTGGTCCGAGCTGGCGCAGATCCTGAGCGACGAGAATGGTAAATTGCTCGACGACGCCAAGGCTGAGGTCCGCCGCGGGATCCAAATGGTGGAAGTCGCCTGCGGCATGCCCAGTCTGATGATGGGCGATTCGCTCAACGACGTCTCCAGCGGCATCGATTGCAAGACCATCCGGCAGCCCATCGGCGTTTGCGCCGGTATCACGCCGTTCAACTTTCCGGCGATGGTGCCCATGTGGATGTTTCCGTTCGCCATCGCCTGCGGCAATGCCTTCATCTTGAAGCCATCGGAGAAAGTCCCGCTGACCGCTGTCCGCGCCGTTGAGCTGCTTCAGGAAGCGGGCCTTCCCGCGGGTCTGATGCACGTGGTCCACGGCGAAAAAACCGCCGTCGACGCGCTGCTCCATCATCCCCTGGTCCGGGCGATCTCTTTCGTCGGCTCGACACCGGTTGCCAAGTACATCTATGCGACCGCCGCCGCCGAAGGGAAACGCGTCCAGGCGCTGGGAGGCGCGAAGAATCACATCGTCGTGATGCCCGATGCCGATATGCCCAAGACTGTCGAGGGGATCATCGCCTCGGCCTTCGGCGCCGCGGGCCAGCGTTGCCTCGCGAACAGCGTGCTGGTTCCAGTGGGCGACGCGGCGGGTCCCCTGCTCGATCTGCTGGTTGGCGCCACCAAATCCGGTTTCGAGATGGCTTCGCTGATCACGGCCGACCACGCCGAGCGCGTCCGCGGCTACATTGACAAGGGCGTTGCCGAGGGCGCTGTCCCACTGTGCGACGGCCGGAACGGCTCGGGACGCTTCGTGGGACCCACCATCTTCGATCGCGTCACACCCGAGATGACCATCGCGCGAGAGGAAATCTTCGGACCGGTGCTCTCCGTCATGCGCGTTCCATCGCTCAATGACGCAATCGAGCTGGTGAACCGCTCCGCATTCGGCAACGCAACTTCGATTTTCACCGGCAGCGGGAAGGCCGCGCGCGAATACTCGTCGCGCATCGAGGCGGGCATGGTCGGCGTGAACATCGGCGTAGCCGCACCCATGGCATTCTTCCCCTTCGCCGGATGGAAAAACTCCTTTTTCGGCGATCTGCACGCGCACGGCAAGGATGCCGTCTCCTTCTACACCGAGCAGAAGGTGATCATGTCGCGGTGGTTCTAGCCACAATTTCCGCGACGGCACGTTTGTGATTCGGGTCGCTCGACGCTCCCTCGCGATAGTGCAGAATCTCCCAGCCCTCGAAGTACTTGGCTAACTCGCCCGGGTGCAGGCTGAAACGCGACTGTTCGTGACCCGGCTCGAACATATGGACGATCGCTAGCGCGATCCCGCCCGGCTTCAGCCCGCGCTTGACGGGCTCGAATAGATCACGCTGCAGGTAGTAGCACACCACGATCAGGTCCCAGCTCGCTTCGGCGATCGAGAACTCGTGCTTCTCAAGATCGGCCACGTACGTCTCGACCGCCGGAATCGTGATGGGTGACCGATCCACGGCCGTCACCTGCCAGCCGCGCTCGGCGAGCCACAGCGCGTTGCGACCCTTACCGCACGCGAGATCGAGGGCTCGACCGGGTTTGAGAGTCCGCGCGGTTTCCACCAGCAGCGGCGACGGCAGGTCCATCAGTTCAACTGCGACATGGTTTCCGGCAGGTTCATCATCGCGGCGATCTTCGGCCAGCGCGTAGACATCCGCAGAGGCTTGGCTAACGGAAGGCGAATCCAGGGAACCAGCGTAGGGTCGCGTGTTTCGATCGCCTTCTCGTACCAGTCTGCCGCCGCATCAACCTCCGAGCAGATGAGATGATACAGAACCATTCCCGAAGGCGCTACCAGTCCGCCCTGAGCTTTGCTCAGTTGCCCGACGAGCGCCTGCGCCCGGTCGCGCTCGCCCGCACGCGACAAGCTCCCTGCAAGCAATCCGATAATCCGGGGGTTCCATGGGGCGAGCTTGTACGCTCTCTCCGCTGCCGCAAGCGCCTCCGGGGCCATGTCCTTCATCAGAAAACTCATAATGAGCGCCTGATACGGGATCCAGAGGTTTTCGTTGATCTCCAGTCCTTTACGTGCCTCTTGGATCGCCCGGTCATACAATTCAGCGGACATCAAACATGAAGCGAAACCGGACCGTACCGGAGCATTGAGAGGGTCCGATTCGACGGCCTTCTCCACAACACTTAGTGCTTCGTGAATTCGTCCCGTGGGCATTAGAAAGAACGAAGCATACGTCAGGCCGTACTCTGGCCCCGTCTGCACGGCTGTCATCGCCAGTAGAAACTCCCTTTCCGCCTCCTTCCAATCGTAATCGTAGGTTGCCGCGATTGTGCCTAGCAGAGCATGGGCAGCGCCAGCACCGAGGTCCACCGCTTTGCGCGCCGCGCTGCGTATCAAAGGTACTACTTGGTTCGCCGGACGCATCCCGTTTGCCCAAAGAATCAGATACTGTCCCCCGAGGATAGCGTGCGGTTCCCCGAACGCGGGATCTAGCTCGATTGCCTGCCGCAAATACTCTTCAGCGCGCGCCCAACCCTCGGGCGTTGCCTTTTGCATGTAATGCCGACCCTTCAAATAAGCCTCGTAAGCTGGCAGACTCGGCGTGTGGCGATGAACCGGAGCAACTTCGCCCGAGAGCTTCAACTTCAGCGCCGCGGCGATCGCGGCCGCGATCTCATCCTGCACCGCAAATACGTCGGTCAGTTCGCGATCGTAGCGCTCCGACCACAGATGATACCCGTCGGCCGCGTTGATGAGCTGCGCGGTCACCCGCACGCGATTCCCTGCTTTGCGCACGCTGCCTTCGAGAATCGTTTTGACATCCAGAGCCTCGGCGATCCCGCGAATATCCTGCTCCTTCCCGCGAAACGCGAATGACGAGGTCCGCGCCGTGACCTTCAATCCGGGAATTCGAACCAGGGAATTCAGGATCTCTTCCGCCAGCCCATCGCTGAAGTATTCGTTCTCCTTGTCCGCGCTCATGTTGGAGAACGGCAACACCGCGATCGAAGGCTGCTCCTGCGCGGGCTTCACCGGAACTTGCTCCAACGCCGCTCGCACTTCGCCCATGGTCTGGAACCGATCGGCGGGGGCCTTGCGAAGACATCGCGTGATAATCCGCTCGAGTTCGGGCGTAGTCTTCAGTGGACGCGGCTCATCGCGCACGATTGCCGCCATAATGGCGATTCCGGTATCCGCCGCAAACGCGCGCTGGCCCGATAGCATCTCGTACAAAACCAAACCGAACGAAAAAATATCCGACCGCGCGTCGAGCGGCTTAGCTTGCGCCTGTTCCGGCGACATGTACGCTGCCGTACCGACCACGGTGCCCGCCTGCGTCATGCTCAGCGTGTCATCGGACCCGCCGCCGCCCGCGCCCAGCTTGGCCAATCCGAAATCCAGCAGTTTCACACCCGCCTGCGTGACGAAAATATTTCCCGGCTTGAGATCCCGATGAGTGATGCCCTTGGCGTGCGCCGCTTCCAATGCCGAGGCGATCTGCAGTGCCAGGCGAATCGCGTTCTCCAACGGCACCGGCGAGCCCAGCGGAGCGCCTTCCAGATACTCCATGACGAGGTAATCCGGGCCGACGTCGTGAATCGTGCAGATGTTTGGATGATTCAGTGCCGCGATGGCGCGCGCTTCCCGGTCCAGCCTTTCGGTATAGGCAGGCTTCAGGAATTTGATGGCCACCGTCCGGCCCAGGCGCGTGTCCGTGGCTTTATACACCTCGCCCATGCCGCCGGAGCCGAGTAACGCAAGGATGTCATATGGTCCGACACGTGTTCCGGGAGCAGCGGGCATGGCGATCCCTAGATTCTATCCCAGCCGCGTGCCCGCAATCAGCTTCTCGACGTGCTTCGCCAGCACATCCACTTCGATATTGATCCTGGTCCCCACTCGCGCTTGACCGATGGTTGTATTCGCGAACGTGTGCGGAATGATCGTGACGCCGATCACGTCCCCATCTATCGCCGCGATGGCCAGGCTGATCCCATCCAGCGTGACCGAGCCCTTTTCCACCAGATACCGGTCGAGCGATTTCGGCACGCGCACCTTGAGCCACCAGTTACCGTCTCCCAATGGTTCGAGCGCGACCACCTCGCCGGTCGCGTCCACATGCCCCTGCACGATGTGGCCGGAGAGCCTGGTCGCGGGCGTCACCGGCCGTTCCAGATTCACGCGCGAGCCTACTACCAGATCGCCCAGATTGCTCCGCGAAAGCGTTTCGGGCGCAAGGTCCGCGGCGAAACCGGACTCGGTTACCGCTACGGCAGTGAGGCAAACCCCGTTCACCGCAATACTCGCGCCGATCGAAAGGTCGGAGAGCACCGTGGAACAGCGAACTTCTAACTTCGTGCCCGCCGCCGCCACTGTCCCCAGCTCTTCGACGATACCGGTGAACATCAGTCCTCGCGCTCCAGCCAGGCTTCCACGGCGAACTCGTCCTTGGCGATCGAATGCAGCTTCACGTCCCGAAACTGGATCGCGTCCTTGCGCCGCCGCCGTCCCGTGCCTCCGGCCACCGGAAGCGACTGCGTGCCTCCCAGAATCTTGGGCGCGTAGTAGAAATAAATCTTGTCGGCGACTCCCGATTCGAGCGCGCTCCAGTTCACCCGGCTCCCCGCCTCGATCATCAGCGAAAGATATTTTTCGCGCGCCAGCAGCTCCACCACGCCCTGCAGGCTGGCCCGCCCGTCGCTTCGTTCCAGCACTTCGACGCGCACGCCCATGCTTTCCAGGCGCCGACGCCGGTCCGGGGATGCCGCTGAAGTCGTAACTACGAGGACATCGTTGTCACTGGACGTCGCCAGACTCGATTCCGAAGGCAGCCGCAACTGCGAATCCAGCACGATCCGCAACAGCGGTCGGCTCCGTTCCAGGCCGGAACGATCGGTGAGCCTGCAATCGTCGGCCAATACCGTGCCGATGCCGGTGAGGATCGCATCGGATCTGTGCCGCAGCGTCTGCACGTGGATGCGCGCGGTTTCACTGGTGATCCATCCGGCGTTATCTTCCGGCGCGGCGATCTTGCCGTCCAGCGTCACGGCCGCTTTCAGCGTCACCAGCGGACGCCCGGTACGCATGAAATGAATAAACGGCTCGTTGATCTCCGCGGCCCGCGCTGCGTATTGCCCAGCCAGTTCCACTTCCACGCCCGCGTCCCGCAGACGCATGAATCCCCGTCCCCGAGTCTGCGGATTCGGATCCTCCATCGGCGCGACCACTTTTCGCACGCCCGCCGCCAGGATCGCGTCGATGCAGGGCGGCGTCCGGCCGTGGTGCGCGCAGGGTTCGAGTGTCACGTACAACGTCCCGCCGCGCGCACGGTCTTGAGCTTCCTCCAGCGCGAGCACCTCGGCGTGTTTTAGTCCGGCCCACGTGTGATATCCGCGGCCAACCACTTCGCCGTCGCGAACCACCACCGCGCCTACGGCTGGATTGGGAGAAGTCGCGCCCCACCCGCGCGCCGCGAGGTCCAACGCCTCTTCCAGATGATTCATTTCAGCCTTAATCGAATAAGGATGCCACGAAATTGGCGGGGTCGAACGGCAGCAGGTCGTCCAACTGTTCGCCCACGCCGACGTAGCGGATCGGCAATCCCAGTTCGCGCGAAATCGCCACCACCACGCCGCCTTTGGCCGTGCCATCGAGCTTGGTGAGAATGATGCCGGTGACCGCCGCCGATTCGGTGAACTTGCGGGCCTGCTCCAGCCCGTTCTGCCCGGTGGTGGCTTCGATCACCAGCAACACCTCGTGCGGAGCCCCGGGAATCACCCGCGCGGCTGTTCTCCGCATTTTCTCGAGCTCCGCCATCAGGTTTTCTTTCGTGTGCAGCCTGCCTGCCGTATCGACAATCACGTAGTCGGTTTTGCGCGCCTTGCCGGCTTGCAGCGCGTCGAACATCACCGCGCTCGGATCCGATCCGGGCTGCTGCCGGATCAGGTCCACACCGGTGCGCTGCGCCCAAACTTCCAGTTGTTCGATAGCCGCAGCACGGAACGTGTCTGCGGCGCAAAGTAATACGCTGCGTCCTTCCGATTGCAGCCGCTTCGTCAGTTTCCCGATCGAAGTCGTCTTGCCGGCTCCGTTCACGCCCACCACCATGATGACCGCAGGCGGCTCGGCCACCTGCGGAACCGGCCGTTCCGTCGCTTCCAGCACTTCCAGGAGATACTGGCGAATCAGCCCCTTGAGCTCGCCGGCATCGCCCACCAGGTGGCGCGCGACGCGTTCACGGATTCGCTCCAGGATCTCAGCCGTGGTCTTCGAGCCGATATCGGCCGTGATCAGCGCGTACTCCAGCTCCTCCAGGACCTCGGCATTGATTTCTTTTCGGCCGCTGACGGCGTCTTCGATCTTCTCCATCAGCCCGGCGCGCGTCTTCTGGACTCCGGCTTTCAGACGTTCGAGTAGACTGGGTTCCTTGCTCGGAGCCGAGCCGAAGAGGGTTTTGAACATGATGGTAGGGCAGGTCTCCAGACCTGCGGCGGACTTTAGTTCGCCTAGTCGCTACGGCAGCCGAAACTCCACTCGCCGGTCGCGATTGATTTGCTCGCTGAATCGCACATCGACGCTCGATAGCGGAGCGGTCTTTTCCTCGTGCTCACGAGTGGTGTAGCGAATCTGGTCGCCTTGCACAGTGTAGGAAATCGCAGCCCGGATGGTATGGTCGGTGAACGCGATTAAGTAGTAATCCGCGGCGCGATAGAACGATCCCGATACTGTTCCGGCGCTGGGCGCACCGATATTCTGATTGATCACCGTGGGCGGCGCAGATTGTGCCGGCGGCGCTTGCGTCGCGTACCCTGCATTGCCGTCGTAATAGCCGTTGTCGTAATACCCGTTGTCGTAATAGCCGCCGTCATAATACGGAGCGCCGTAATAATACGGACTGTAGTAATAGGGGTTGTAAGCATACGGATAGTACGGGTAGCCGTAGCCGTAGCCGAACCCGAAACCTCCATAGAAACCGGGGTAGTAGTAGCGTCCGCCGTAGAATCGGGCATTCCCGTATCCTACGCCGCGGAAGCCGCTTCCGCGAAACCCAACTCCGCCAACACCGACGCCGCCGCGGAAGCCACCGCCGACCGATCCGCCGCCGCGACTGACGGATGCGCTGCTCATTCGAACACCGCCGCCGCCGGAACGAGCGCCTCCACCCCCGCCGCGTGATCCTCCTCCGCCCCCGCGGCCGAAGGCCACCAGCGGAATCACAGAAATCAAGATTGCAGTTCGCAGGAGTTTGGTCATACTAGCTCTCCTGCTTTCAGTGTACCGCTTATTTAATGGCCGGCAGCGGCTTGCTGGCCCTCGTCAGCCGACGGCCCGTACATCCCCGGGACGGGCACGCCGTTCATCCGGTAATACACGCTTAGCTGCGCGCGGTGGTGGATCACATGGTTCATGATCATCGTCCGGTACACTGCAATCCGAGGCATGGTAAACATCGTGTTGCCGCCAAACTTGAGCGACCAGTCCTGCATGAGCGCTTGGTCTCCCGCGGCTGCCAGCGCGGCCCGCGAGCCGGCCACATTCTGGTCAAACTGATCGAGCAGCTGTTTCCGGGACGTCGCGAGAAACGGTTTGAAATCCGGCGGAATATCGAGCTCGGGACCTTGCATCATAGAGGGCAGCCAACCCACCATCTCGGCGACGTGGCTCGCCAACTTCCTCAGCGACATCGATTTCGGATCGGGTTTGTACTCCAACTTGTTCTCGGGAACCCGCTCCAGCATTTTGCGGGTGTTCGCCATTTCCTGGTCGAACTCCGGCAGCAAAGATTGCGCGATGCTCATGAAAGTGTCCTCCAGACAAGATTGTATACCCGACGCCTGAGCTAAAATTGTTACAAGTGCAACAAGTCGGGCGATACCAGATCGTTTCCGAATTGGGCCGCGGCGCCATGGGGATTGTTTACAAGGCGCTGGATCCGGCCATCGGGCGCACCATCGCGATCAAGAGTATCCGGCTCCAGGATCTGACGGATGAGGCCGAGCGGGCCCGCCTCCGGGAACGCCTGTTCCGCGAGGCGCAATCCGCGGGAATCCTCTCCCACCCCAACATCGTCACCATCTACGACATCGCCGAGGAGGACGGCATGGCGTATATCTTCATGGAGTTCGTCAACGGCCCGCCGCTCGAAAAAATGCTCAAGGTGGACCAGACGCCGGACAAGGAAACCCTGCTCAGCATCTTCCGCCAGACGGCTGCCGCGCTCGATTACGCCCACAAAAAGGGCATCGTGCACCGCGATATCAAACCCGCCAACATCATGATCCATGAAGACGGCACCGCCAAGATCACCGACTTCGGCGTCGCCAAGATCATGTCCCAGCAGATGACCCTTTCCGGCACCATGATGGGCACGCCCAGTTACATGTCGCCCGAGCAGGTGCAGAGCACCGTCATCACGGGCGGCGCCGACCAGTTCTCGCTGGCCGTGATCGTTTACGAAGCGCTGACCGGCGAAAAACCGTTTGCCGCCGAATACCTGCCGACGCTGTTGTACAAAATTGTCCGCGAGGACCCGCTGCCGCCGCAGCGCCTGAACAATACGCTCAGCCCGCAGGTCGGAACGGCTCTCCACAAGGCGCTCGCGAAACGTCCCGAAGAGCGCTTCGATACCTGCACGGAATTCATCAACGCGCTGGCCATGGCCTGCAACGCCAATCCCGACTGGACACCCATGCCACGCGGCTCCAGCCCCAACCTGCCCACGGTCGGTTCCGGCGACGATCTTGCCGCGACGGTGGCGGACACTCGCCCGCCGGCCGTCGACTCAGGGGACAACGAGGCAACGCGGTTCATTCCGCCTCCGCCACCAGTTCCTGATCCTGTGCCGGTTTCGGCGCCGGTTCCGGTTCGCGTTTCCAAAATCGAGCCCGAGCGGAGTCACACGCTGCGCAACGTTCTGCTCAGCATGGCCACCGTAGCGGTGATGTTTGTCGTCGTGTTCGTCGCCACGCAAAAACCAGTCGCACAACCGCAGGCTCCGCCCACCCCTGCGCCAACTGCGGTCTCACAGCCCGCGCCTGTGGAATCCGCACCTCCGCCGCCGGAACCGCAAGCCGTCGCACCGCAAGCCGCCGAACCCGCTCCACAACCTCAGAAAGTCGCAGTCGCTCTGCCCCCTGGTCCCTCTGCTCCGAAGGAGGGTACGTTCCAACTGACCACGTCACCGGTGGGCGCCACCGCGACGTTCGATGTCTCTGGAATCGAGTGCACCACTCCGTGCAATCTCACGTTACCCGTCGGCCGCCACACCTTCCTCCTGCGCCATGCGGGATACCGCGAAACGCAGAAGATCATCACCATTCCGAACGACACCGGCCTGATCGTGGATCTGGTTCCGATGACGGGCACGCTCAACCTGATTACCGACCCCGCGGGACTGACCGTGGTGATCGACGGCCGCGAACACCCGCAGAAGACGCCCTTGAGCCTGACTCTGCCCGTCGGCCCACACAAGGTCCAGGTGGTCAAAGGCAGCGAACGCCAGGACCTTCAGATCGACCTCTCCGACGGCCAGTTCCTGTCCAAGACCATCTCCTGGCAGTAAGCAAATAGGGGCCGAATAGGTTAGGCTACGTGAGTGCTCTTGCCACACCCCGAGCGTGCAGTCGTAGACCTCGAGAAGCTCCGGGACTATTGCCTTGACCCGACGCACGAAGATGGCAAGCACAAAGCTCGGGTGTTTTCCGCAGCCCTGGGAATCCAGCAGCGCGATGCCGAGTTGCTCCGGCAACGTCTACTCGAAGCTGCTTTCAGCCACGCTGAAGTGCTGGCTAAGATCGAATTCGGGGTGCTCTACGTGATAGACTTTCGCTTGAAGACTGAGGTCGGCGAAGCTACGGTCAGGAGCGGCTGGATCGTCAAAGCAGGCGAGGATTTTCCCCGGCTGACCACATGTTTTGTTCTCAGGCTTCCAGAGGAGCGGCGGTGAAGCAGGTTCCCTTACTCGCACATGTAGCCTTGGTCGCAGACCTGCCGGAAAAGGGTCTTACCCGAGGTCAACTCGGCACGGTCGTCGAGAAACTGGGGGCGGAGCCGGATGGCGCATTTCTGGTCGAGTTCTCCGATGAGGATGGACAAGCCTACGCTTTCGCAGAGTTACGTCCCGATCAGGTGATTGTCCTGCACCGCCGGACCACCGAAGCCGCGTAGCGCGCCTAATCCCGCAGCGACGTTTTTTAAGGTTCCCCCGATCCCGTTGGTAGACTTCACTTGAGGCCCCGAGATGTTCATTCGGTTCGTCGTCGCGAGGGACGCAGATCACCATCGCTCCCTGACTGGAATTATCACTGAAGCGCGGCTCCTTCGAGACAATGGGAGCCTCGATCAATTTCAGGTTTCCTGGCTCGAGGAAACATATGCTTGGTTCAATGCGAATCTTCCAGTCCCGCCGTTTTCGGAAGGACGCTGGCCCAAGGACGCCGTAACCTGGTTTAAAGACGACGCTGGTGAATCGGTGAAGAAGATGTGGGAGATTGTCTCTCTCTTGAAAGAAAACGGAGTTCCAGTCCGGCTCCTCAGATCCGCCAATCCCGGAAAGGTTCTCTACGAGGACTCCTACCAGGTCGTTGTGGAAGAATGGCGCATTCTGTAGTTGTGGCTGCGCGACACAGACTCATTCGCGTTTATTCGCGTCTGTTTGCGGCCTAGTCCCTAAGCGACGTTTCCAAAAACGCGCGCAGACGATGGCTTCTGCTCGGGTGCCGCAGCTTACGCAGCGCCTTCGCCTCGATCTGCCGGATGCGCTCGCGCGTTACCGCGAAGTGCTGGCCGACCTCTTCCAAAGTGTGCTCGCTGCCGTCCTGCAGGCCGAAGCGCATCTTGATGATCTTTTCTTCGCGCGGGCTCAGCGTCTTGAGCACTTCCGCGGTCTGCTCGCGCAGGTTCAGATTGATCACCGCTTCGGACGGCGATACCACTCGCCGGTCCACGATGAAGTCGCCCAGATGCGACTCTTCTTCTTCGCCCACCGGAGTTTCGAGTGAAATCGGCTCCTGCGCAATCCGCAGCACCTTGCGCACCTTGCCCACCGGCAGCTCCATCTTGACTGAGAGCTCCTCGGTGGTAGGCTCTCGGCCCAGATCCTGCTGCAACTGCCGCTGGATGCGTACCAGCTTGTTGATCGTCTCGATCATGTGCACCGGAATGCGAATCGTCCGAGCCTGATCCGCAATCGCGCGCGTGATCGCCTGCCGCACCCACCAGGTCGCGTAAGTGGAAAACTTGTAGCCGCGCAGGTAATCGAACTTGTCCACGGCTTTCATCAGGCCGATGTTACCCTCCTGGATCAGGTCCAGGAACTGCAACCCGCGGTTGGTATAGCGCTTGGCGATGGAAACCACCAGCCGCAGGTTGGCCTCGATCAGTTGCTTCTTGGCGATTTCGGCTTCCAGCTCGCCGCGCTCGACGATTTGCAGCGTGCGCCGCAGCTCGGTCGCGCTGGCGCCGGATTCTTCCTCGTGATGCTGGATGCGCTGGCTGTGCGTCCGCATCTCCTTGCGCAGCGTCGCCGCGCCGCCGGAAGCCCCATTAGGAGTAGCCGATTCCAGCTTCCTCTGAATGCGCGCGATCTCTTTTTCGAGCGGCTTCAACTCGTCCACGGCTTGCCGCAAGCGGCCCGCCAGCGAGCGCCGTGAGATCGAGCTGAACGGGATACCACGGATCAGCCGCGAGGTGAGCACCATGGTCCGCGCCAGGCTCCAGCGCAGCGACCGGTGCGCCTTGGGCTTCATTCCCCGCGAAATAGCCTGTAATTTCTGCCGGAATTGCTGGGCTTTCTTGTAGTGCTTTTCGATTTCCGTCAGGATTTTCAGCAGCTCTTCCGCCTGCTCGGTGACGTTCTCGTCGGTCACCACCAGATCCGGCATCACCAGGATGTCGCGCACCGTGGAAGGATCGTGCGAAACCGTCTCGGTCAGAGCCAGAATCTCGCGGATCACCAGCGGCGAACGGGAGAGCGATTTGCGCACCGCGGCCTGTCCCCGCTCGATGCGCTTGGCCAGCTCGATTTCGCCTTCGCGCGTGAGCAGCGGGACAGTTCCCATCTCGCGCAGGTACATGCGCACCGGATCGTTGGTCTTATCGCTGAAATCCTGGACCAGGTCCAGGTCGGTGGGCTCCTCGCCCTCCTCAAGCTTCTTGTCGAACTCGACCTTGGGCTCTTCCAGGATCTCGACGCCCGCGGTGTCGAGTTCGCTCAGCAGGTCGTCCAGCTCGCGTCCACCGGTCGCGAATTCGTCCGTCAGCAGCTCATTGACTTCGTCGTAAAGGACGTAGCCTTTCTCCTTGCCGGAATCCATCAGCTGTTTCAGCCGGCCGACTTTTTCTTCGCTCGCCACTCGTCCCCGATTCGTTTCCCTACAGTTTCACCCGGCCATTCATCCCACCGGGTAGATCATCTCCGAATGCATTTCAGTGTACAACAATCATCCGCCGGAGGTCCCCCGGCTTTCCCGTTCCAAACGGCTCAACTCCGCCATCCAAGATAGCGCTTCCTCTACTCGGCCTTCGCGCTCCGCGGACTTCACCCGCGCCCGCAACTCGCCGGCCTGGCGTTTCCGAAAATCGCTTTCCAGCCGTCGCAAGCAAGCCTGCGCCTGTTCCCAGGACACAGCTTCCCCTGAAGATTCATCGGCTGTTACGGCGTCACGCAATAGTTCCCTCCCGGGCCCCTGTAAACGGCCCTCCAGAGAGGAGTATGAGAATTCGGCGCCGGCCCCCGCCGCCTGCCGCAAACCTTCGAAAACCTCGCGAGTTACAAAGCTATCCGTCAGTTCCGGCAACAGCGCGGGCAGCATTTCGGCGCGCGCGCGGTCGCTCGAAAGCAACGCATTCAGGAGGATTCGCTCCATGTGCGGAATTTCGCTGGCAGGCGCCGCCTGCGGAACCGGCGTGCGCCGGTCGGCCGCCGACTTCTTGAATTGATCCAGCACCAATCCCGGATCCACACCCAGGTACGACGCCAGATCGTTAACGGTGGCCGCGCGCTCCAGCTTGTCGCTGATCTTCTGCACCGCCGGTAACAGAAACTTGAACGCGGCTACTTTTCCGTCCGACGTCTTCATGTCGAACCGCGCGCGCGCCCGGTCGGCCAACCAATGGAAGTAGGTCGCCGCGCCGTCCAGCTTCGCGCGATACGCGTCGGCGCCATTCTGCTTGCAGTACTCGTCCGGATCGAGTCCTCCGTCCAGCGCCACCACGCGAACGTGCAGTCCTTCGTCGAGCAGAAGTTGAATCGCTTTTTCGGTGGCATTCGCGCCCGCCGTATCCGGATCGAAATTCACCACCACGGTATCGGCGTGGCGATGCATGGTCCGGACCTGGCCGTTGGTGAGCGCGGTCCCGCAGCTCGCGACCACTTCTTTTACTCCGGCCGCGTAAACCCCGATCACGTCCATATACCCTTCGACCAGGACCACCCGCCCCGACCGGCGCACAGCGTCCCGCGCGCGATGGAGGTTGTACAAGACAGACGTTTTCTTGTAGACCGGCGTTTCGGGCGAGTTTAAATATTTCGGCTGATCCTCGTCATTCATGGCGCGTCCGCCAAAGGCGATGACCTTGCCCGATTCATTGTGAATCGGGAACATCAGCCGGCCGCGAAAGCTGTCGTAATATCCCGTTCCCTCATTACGCTTGCGTACCAGTCCGGAAGCTTCCATCTGCTCTGGCGTAAAGTTTCGCTCCGAAAGCTTCCGCGTAAGAACCTGGCCGGAAGGCTCAGCGTAGCCGATCTCGAAGGTATCGATTACCTCCTGCGAGACCCCGCGTTTGGCGAGATACGCCCTTGCCTCCGCGCCTTGCGGACCGCTCAGATTGTCCTGAAACAGCCGCGCGGCGATCGCGTGCATGTCCATCAGCGCGCCCCGCAGCTTCGAGTCCGCGTCGTTATAGTCGGAGCGCTTGGGCAGGGGAACGCCGTAGCGCTCGGCCAGCATCTTGGCCGACTCCCAGAAGCTCAGCCCCTCGATCTCCTGCACGAACTTGATGGCGTCGCCGCCCACGCCGCAGCCGAAGCACTTGTAGAACTGGCGCGTCTGATTCACATTGAAGGACGGCGTTTTTTCCTGATGGAAGGGACACAACCCCACGTAGCGTCCGGTGGCCCCCACGCGCTTGAGGCGCACGTATTCTCCCGCCACCTTGACGATGTCGATCGATGACTTGAGCTGCTCGGCAAAATCCATGACGACTACAGGGGGGAGGAATTGCTTAGATTATCCCATGCGGCGAAAAAACATTCTCATGCTAAAATGCTCTGGGGATGTCTGTAGAGGAATTTAAGCAAAACACGGCCCGCAAGCTGGAAGCGGTCCGCTGTCCGGATCACCGCCAGCCGCCCCGTCTCAAGTTCCAAGGCGCCACCCTCCGCGACGTCACCATTCAGATGAGCGGCTGCTGCTCCAAGCTCCTGGATCTCGCCAACAAAGCTATCGCAGACAGACAGTAGTGGAGCGGGCTTCAGCCTGCAACGGGTGCTTCAGCACCCG
>Ga0209415_10002009_pt1 | contig 38540 bp, 26 predicted proteins | sample PeaSoiSIISIP2007_FD_187696 | JGI IMG/M metagenome (GOLD analysis project Ga0209415, IMG submission 187696) | Peat soil microbial communities from Weissenstadt, Germany - SII-SIP-2007 (SPAdes) (version 2) | ecosystem: Environmental > Terrestrial > Soil > Wetlands > Peat | place: Germany...
ATGATCCGGAAAAGTGGATACCGGTTTTCCGAAAAGATCATGCTCCAACGAAGAATCTAGACCATGATCCGATTCAAATTGATTGGATCACGGTCTGGGGAACAAATGCGGAAAAAATTGCCTTTATGAAGTTGCCATGACATATCGCCCTAAAATTGCTGCCTCGCAGCAGGCCGGGCAAGGAACATCGATGGCTATCGGCGAATTCGGCGGCGCGCCGGCCGTGCCGGGCGGCACGGGCGTACTGGCGACGACGCCGGTTTATTGGCTTTACGAGATGAGCCACGCCGCGCTCAATCCGGCCCGCGCCTGGGCCGACGCCACGCGATTATTCTTCAAGAACCCGCTCAATCCGCTCTACTTCACGACCTTCGGAAAATCGATCGCCGCCGCCGCCGAAGTGTTCGAACGCTCGACGCGCCGCTATGACAAGCCGGATTGGCGAATCTCCTCGGCGCTTGTCGGCGGCGAGCGCGTGCCGGTGCAGATCGCCACCGTCTGGGAACGGTCGTTCTGCCGCGTCCTTCATTTCGAGCGCATCTTCGAGCACGTTCCGCGCCGCCCGCAGCCGCGGCTCTTGATCGTTGCTCCGTTGTCGGGCCATTACGCGACATTGCTGCGCGGAACGGTCGAGGCCTTTCTCCCCAACCACGACGTCTACATCACCGAATGGCGCGATGCGCGCACCGTCCCCGTCTCCGAGGGGAGCTTCGATCTCGACGATTACATCGATTACGTGATCTCGATCCTGCATGCGCTGGGCGGCGACATGCACGTGCTGGCGGTGTGTCAGCCGGCGGTGCCGGTCATGGCCGCGGTCGCCCGCATGGAGGCGGACGACGACCCCTACGTGCCGGTATCGATGACATTGATGGGCGGACCGATCGACACCAGGGTCAATCCGACGAGCGTCAACAAGCTCGCCGAGCGGCGCGGCATCGATTGGTTCCGCCGTAACGTCGTCTCCAAAGTGCCGTTTCCCAATCCCGGCTTCATGCGCGACGTCTATCCGGGCTTCCTGCAGCTCAACGGCTTCGTCACCATGAATCTCGATCGGCACCTCGAGGCACACCGGGATTTGTTCCTGCACCTGGTGCGCGGCGACGGCGACTCCGCGCACAAGCACAAGGAATTCTACGACGAATATCTGGCGGTGATGGATCTCGCCGCCGAATACTATCTGCAAACGGTCGACACCGTGTTCGTGCGTCACGCGATGCCGAAAGGCGAGATGAAGCATCGCGACCGGCCGGTCGATCTGAGCCGGATCAGGCGCGTCGCCTTGCTCACCGTCGAAGGCGAACATGACGACATCTCGGGCGTCGGCCAAACCGAAGCGGCGCACCAGTTGTGCGTCAACATTCCGGCGGATCGGCAGGCGCACTGGCTACAGCCGGGCGTCGGACATTACGGCGTGTTCAACGGCTCGCGCTTCCTCGCCGAGATCGCTCCCCGCATCGCCGATTTCGTTCTGACGATGAGTCAAAGCACGGGACGCCGCAGCGGCGTCGCCGTGCGCAAAGGAAGCAACGGCGCGGCTCCTCGCGGCGAGCGCGCGACGGCGGCGGCAGGCGCCGCCCCGGCCCGCCGGCAGCCGGCCTGATCCCCGTCCGCCGCTCCACTGCCGCCCGGCCGGCGAATCTGGCATGATGCGAATCGGGTTGGGTTCGGAAACGTCGGCCATGCCGCTCCGTGCGCTGCTCTACCGTCGCTCGAGTGAGCCTCAGGCGATCGAGATCGTGTTCGACAAATCGGTCTATCTCGTGCGGCTGCGGCGGCATCGTCAGGCGCGGCGTTATACCTTGCGCATTCAAGCGGCGACCCGCGACGTCATTCTCACCATACCCCCGCGCGGCACTCTGAAAGAGGCGCGCGACTTCGCGCAGAAGCACGGCGGCTGGATCGCGGCGCGGCTGCATCGGCTGCCGGAGGCGGTGCCTTTCGCGCACGGTATCGTCGTGCCGCTGTGGGGGTTGCCGCACCGGATCGCGCATCGCCACAGCGCGCGCGGCACGGTCTGGACCGAGGCAGACAGCGGCGGCGCGCAGCTTCTCTGTGTCGCCGGCGAAGCTCCGCACATCGACCGGCGCATCGGCGATTTCCTGCGGCGCGAAGCCAGGCGCGAGCTCGAAGCGGCCAGCCATCGCTTTGCCGCCGTTCTTGGTGTTGGCGTCAGGCGGGTTGCCGTGCGCGATCAGGCAAGCCGTTGGGGGTCCTGTTCGACGACCGGCGTGCTGTCGTTTTCCTGGCGGCTCATCCTCGCGCCGGGTTTCGTGCTCGATTATCTTGCGGCGCACGAGGTCGCGCACCTCGTCGAGATGAACCACTCCGCCAGATTCTGGCGGCTGGTCCAACGCCTCTGCCCGGATCATGAGCGAGCCAAGGTATGGCTCGGCGTTCACGGCAGCGATTTGCATCGCTACGGCGCGTGATTAATGTGGGGCGGCTTGCACCGCCACCACGTTCGCCGTCGGCGGCAATAGCCCGAACGTCAGCTTCATCGCTACCGCGACAAGCGTCACGGCCAGCACGACGCGGAGCGCGGTTTCCGGGACGCGGATGGCGGCATAGCTGCCGATCAGAATTCCCGGCACCGATCCCACGATCAAAGCCGCGAAGATCGGCCAGTCGACAGAGCCTAAAAACCAATGCCCGACGCCGGCGACCAGCGTCAACGGAACGGCATGCGCGATGTCCGAACCGACAATGCGCGCCGTCGGCAGCTTCGGATAGAGCAGAACCAGAGCGGTGACGCCGATGGCGCCGGCGCCCACGGATGAAATCGAAACCAAAACGCCGAGCGCGCCGCCGACGGCGACGGTGAGCAGCGCGATACGGTTTTCCGGAAGAGCGCCGATATTTGCGGCGTATCGCGCGACCATGGCCTTGCGAAACACCAGCGTCGCCGCGGTCAGGAACAACGCGAAGGCCAGCACCGCGCCGATCAGCTGCTGCGACACCGGGCCATTGATATCGAGATGACTGAGCGCGATGATCGTGACGATCGTCATCGGCACGCTGCCGGCCGCCAGCCGCCGCACCACCCGCCAATCGATCGTGCGATTGAAGCCGTGCACGAAGCTGCCGGCGGTCTTGGTCGCGGCGGCGTACAGAAGGTCGGTGCCGACCGCGACTGCCGGATGAATGCCGAACAACAAGATCAGGAGCGGCGTCATCAAGGAGCCGCCGCCGACGCCGGTCATGCCCACCAGCACGCCGATGGAAAAGCCGGCGAGCGTATACAACGGCTGAAACGTGGCGACGGCGGTCATGGCCTCACCTCGCCGCAATCCGCGGCGAATGTGATTATGGTAGCGCGAGGACGGTGGGCCCAGCAAACGCGCTTCAGCTTCCGCCGTAAAAGCTGAGGCAAAACCTCAGGTTAGATGAAAGTGTTCATTTACGAAGCTTGCTTGACGCTCACAGCCCGTGATCGTGACAGCCATGTAACGGCCGTTTGCTGCACTGCATTGCAGCCGGGCATCGTATTTTCCGCCCTGTGATTTCGGCTGCAAGCGTTGCCTTCTGAAAACGGGCGTTTTGCCGCAGCGGGAGACACTAACGCGTGATCCGCATTGCATTGGCAAGCGGTGCACATATTTCTTGCGCATAAGGCGGGCCGAGCGGCTCCCAATCCCCCCGACACCCCTGCCGCTCGGTTCAAATAAGCCTAAGTTGAGGCAACGACTTACGGACCCCAAGCGCGTACTCTGCTTGGGGTTCTTTTTTGTGGCGGGCCGCTATCTTTGGCTATTGCTTCACCAGATCGCCAAGCAGGCTCGCCGCGACCGCAAGCTTCGACAAGGTGAGGCCGGAATTGGCGATTTCGTGGATCGCCCCGCGGATGCGCTCAACCTCGCTTTTGCGCGGCGCCACCCAGGCCCCGACGGCGTCGGCCCCCGCTGCACCGTTACCGACCATCGCGGCGGTCAATCGGCGTTCGGCATCGCCGATGGAATCGCGCACGCGATCGAGCGCCAGCCGGTCGAAATAATCCGATATCGGGATGTTGCCGGCAGCGCTGGCGATTTGGTCGAGGTGGAAAAACGCGCCGGTCGCAAAATATGTGGCCGCGACTTCGCCGACGGCTTTGCCGGTGCGATCGGCAACCGTGACGATGTCGGGAGCCGCGGTCAGCGGCGCAAGATTAGCGATCTGGCCCGCCAGGCTCTCGGGCACCCCTGCGGCGGTTAATTCCTTCAGGCGCGCCGCGCGCGCGCTTAATGCGCGCTCCGACAGCGCGCCGCCGAGGGCGTCAGCGACCGCGGCGATGCCCTCGTGATAATGCTCGATCACGTTCGCCAGTCCCTTGGAGAGATCGACATTACGCAGGAACCAGACGATGCGGTTGAGCAGCAGGTCCTGCACCGCCGCGTAGAGATCGAGCTGCACCTTGCCCGCGATCCGGTTGTCGAGGCCGTCGATCGCGCTGTTGAGCGCGCTCATGCCGTAACTGTCGCGCACGGCGGCGAAGGCCGAGGCGATGGCTGACGGCGGGGCCCCGGTCTGATCGGCGATCCGCACGATGAGCGAGGGGCCGCCGCGGTTGATCATCGAGTTGCCGAGCTGGGTGGCGATAATCTCGCGGCGCAGCCGGTGATGTTCGAGCGCGTCGGGGAATCGTTCGGCGATCGCCTTGGGGAAATAGCGGCCGAGCTCGCGGCCGAGATACGGATCGTCCGGCACCGCGGACTCCAGCAGGTCTTCATAGAGCGTGAGCTTGGCGTAAGCGAGCAGCACCGACAGTTCCGGCCGCGAGAACGGCTGCAGGCGGCGGCGGCGCTCGGCAAGTTGCATGTCGTCGGCGAGGAACTCTACCGCGCGGTCGAGCAGGCCGCGCGTCTCCAGCGTCTGGATCAGTCGCTGCAGGAAGCCGAAATCCTCCATGCCGCGCCGCTGGGAAAGCGATAGCGCCAGCGGTTGCAGGTAATTGTTGCGCAGCACCAGAGCGGCGATGTCGTCGGTCATCTCCGCCAGCAGCACGTTGCGGGCGTCCATGGTCAGGCGTCCGTCGCGCACCGGAATGCCCGCCGCGATCTTGATATTCACCTCCATGTCGGAGGTGTTCACGCCGGCGGAATTGTCGATAGCGTCGGTATTGAGCCGCACGCCGTGCAACGCCGCCTCGATGCGGCCTCGCTGGGTCATGCCGAGATTGGCGCCTTCGCCGATCACCTTGCAGCGCAAATCCTTGCCGGTGACGCGAACGGGATCGTTGGCGCGGTCGCCGGCGGCCTCGTCGCCTTCGTCCGCCGCGCGGATATAGGTGCCGATACCGCCGAAGAAGAGCAAATCGGCCGGCGCCTTGAGGATGGCGCGGATCAGCTCGGCCGGGGTGAGCCGCTCGCCGACGCCGAGCAGCTTTTGTGCCTCGGCGGAAAGCTTGATCTCCTTGGCGGCGCGTGAAAATACCCCGCCGCCCTTGGACAGGACCGATTTGTCGAAATCCTGCCAGCTCGAGCGCGGCAAATCGAACAGTCTTTTGCGCTCGGCGAAAGTCCGCTCCGGATCGGGATCGGGATCGATGAAGATATCACGATGGTCGAAGGCGGCAACGAGTTTGGTCGTCGTCTCGCGCAGCATGCCGTTGCCGAACACGTCGCCTGACATGTCGCCGACGCCGATCGTCGTGAACGGCGTGCTGCCGAGATCGACGTCCATTTCGCGGAAATGGCGCTTCACCGATTCCCAGGCGCCGCGGGCGGTGATGCCCATTTTCTTGTGGTCGTAGCCCGCCGAGCCGCCGGAGGCGAAGGCGTCGCCAAGCCAGAAGTTATGCGCGATGGCGATCTCGTTGGCGATATCGGAGAATGTCGCCGTGCCCTTGTCGGCGGCAACGACGAGATAAGGATCGTCGCCGTCGTGGCGTTCGACGTAAGGCGGCGGCACGACGCCGGTCGTGCCGGTGCCGATATTGTCGGTGATGTCGAGCAGCGTCGAGATGAAGAGCTTGTAGGTAGCGGTTCCCTCGGCCTGGATGGCCTCGCGCGGGCCGCTGCGCGGCAGGCGCTTGGGCACGAAGCCGCCCTTGGCGCCGACCGGCACGATCACCGCATTCTTCACGTTCTGCGCCTTGACCAAGCCGAGGATTTCGGTGCGGAAATCCTGCGGCCGGTCCGACCAGCGGATGCCGCCGCGCGCCACTTTGCCGAACCGCAGATGCACGCCCTCAACGCGCGGCGAATAGACGAAAATCTCGTACAGCGGCCGCGGCAGCGGCATATCGTCGAGTTTGCGGCTGGCGAACTTGACGGCGATCAGCTCTTTCGGCTGACCGGCGCCGTCGAACTGATAAACGTTCGTGCGGATCGCGGCCGCCACCGCATTGACGAAGCGGCGAAGGATGCGGTCCTCGTCGAGGCTGTCGACCGTCTGCAACGCGGTTTCGATTGCCGAGGCGATAAAATTCTCGCGCGCGACGCGTTCATCCGGCGGCACGCCGAGATGCGGGTCGAACCGCGTATGGAACAGGGTGACAATCTGCGCCGCGATGCCGGCATGCTTGTGCAAAGTCGTCCACATATAGTCCTGCGAGTACGCCACCCGCACTTGCCGCAAAAAGCGCGAGAGCGTGCGGATCAGCGCGACGTCGCGCCACACCAGGCCGGTTGCCAGCACGAGCCCGTTATAGCCGTCGTTCTCGGCGCGGTCGCCCATCACTGCGAGGAAGCACGCGTCGAGCTTGTTCTTGAGCGCGGCCAGTTCGAACGGCTGGCCGAGCGCGCTTTCGAGCGTCATGTCGTGAAACCAGACGTCGGTCGCGTCTTGCGGATCGATGTGGTAGGTGCGCTCGTCGACGACGCGAAAGCCCATATTCTCCAAGACCGGCACCCGCTCGGAGAGCGGAATCGGGCGGCTGTGGCTGAACACCTTGAGGCCGGCGCTCGTCGGCGCCGAGCCGGCATCGCGGTAAAAGTCGACGCCGAGCGGATGCTCGGCGGTCAGCGTCTCGACCGTTTGAATATCGGCGACGGCCGTCTCCGGCGGATAGACCTCGCGATAATCGACCGGGAACGCGTCGCGATAGCGCGCCGCCAGCACGCGACCTTTCGCCGATGCATGAGCGGCTGCGAGCGTCTCCTCGAGCGCGTCGGTCCAGCTGCGCACGATGGCTTCGACCCCACGCTCGAGAACGGCGCGGTCGACGACGGGCGTTTCGCCTTCGTAGCGGCCGATGATGAAATGGACCCGCACCAGCGGCCCTTCCGGGAAGAACGGATAGAAGGCGCGCATGCGGCCCTTAAACGCGGTGGCGAGATAATCGCCGATCCGCAGTCTGATCTGGTTGTCGTAGCGGTCGCGCGGAACGTAGACGAGAACCGACACGAAGCGGTCGAAGCGGTCGCGGCGCGGCAGGACGCGCACGCGCGGGCGTTCGTCGAGTTGAAGGATGACGAGCGCGAACTGAAAGAGCGTTTCTTCGTCGATCTGGAACAATTCGTCGCGCGGATAGTGCTCCAGCACGTTGACCAGCGCTTTGCCGGAATGGCTCAACGGATCGAACCCGGCGCGGCTGATGATATGATCGACCTTGCGCCGCAGGGTGGGAATGGCGCGCACCGACCGCGTATAGGCCGTCGAGGTGAGCAATCCGCAGAACACGCACACGCCGACCAACTTGCCGTCGCGATCGAAGCGTTTGACCCCGATGTAATCCAGATGCACGCGCCGGTGCACGCGGGAACGCACCGCCGCTTTGGTCATGATCAGGAGCTTCGGCTCTTTCAAGAACTCGGCGATTTCGGGAGTGATGGTGACAAGCTGGTCGCCGCGGCGCAGGAGCCGCATTTCGCGCGAGCGCAACAGGCCGAGCCCGGTTTCGAACCTCGGTTGGAGGAAATGCTCGTCGTCGGTGAATGCGTAGTCGCGGGCGCCGAGCAAAGTGAAATTATCCGCCATGATCCACTGCAGAAAATGGATCGCTTCGGCGATCTCTTCGGCCGGCAAAGGCGGCGGGTTGGCCTTCAATTCCGCCGCGACCTCACTGGCGCGCGCCAGCATTGCCCGCCAGTCCTGGACGCAGACGCGCACGTCGGCGAGCACCTCTTCAAGCGCGCGGACGACCGCCGCCCGATCTTCGGCGGCGTCCATGCCGGCGACGTGAACGTGAATGAAGCTTTCGCGGTGACCTTCGCCCTTGCGCGTTCCTTTGAACGCGGTCATCCGTCCGGCCACGTCGCGTTCGATGGTGAAGACCGGGTGGACCACGAGCCGGATGTCGAGGCCGCGTTCGCTCAATTCGGCGAGCACCGAATCGACGAGGAAAGGCATATCGTCGTTGAGGATGTCGAGCACCGATACGCTGGGTGTCAGCCGCGCGGGCGCGAAGCCGATCTTGGGCGCTCCGGGTTCGCGCTCAAGGAGGAACGACCACGCTTGCTCGCCGATCGCGGCAAGCTCCTCCGGACGGTAATGTTCGATGTCTTCGGGCGCGGTGTTTCCGTAGAGTTCGGTCAGGAAATCCGGCGACAGATCGCGCCAGCGGCCGGCGAGCAACGACGCGGCTTGACCGAGGAGTGTTTGGCTGGCGGCATTTTCCTCGGGGGGTACGCTTGGCACGTCCATAATTTTCCCCTCGCGGGCTCACGAGCGGCACCCCCGCGACATCGCTCGTGCAGCACGCACATTCTAGCGCAACGATCTATAATCTGTAACGTCACTTTATCCTCTCCCGCCGACAGCGGGATACCGGGACCGCCCAGAAGGGACCAAGATGGCCAAGCGCAGTAGCAAAACCGCCTCCGGCCATCGTGCGCGGACGCCGCGCGCATCCGCGGTTGCCGGCGACGACACCGTTATCACCGCGCTTAAGCTCTCGCCCGCGCCGCTTTCACCGGAAATGGCCGCTTATTTCGCCAAATGCAAGGAAAAGCTCGGCTTCGTGCCGAACGTGCTCAAAGCCTATGCCTTCGATATGGGAAAGCTCTCGGCGTTCGTCGCCATGTACAACGATTTGATGCTGGCGCCGTCGGGCTTGAGCAAGCTCGAGCGCGAGATGATCGCGGTCGCCGTCTCTGCGCACAATCGCTGTTACTACTGCCTCGTCGCCCATGGCGCGGCGGTGCGCCAGCTTTCCGGCGATCCGGCGCTCGGCGAATTGATGGCGATGAACTATCGCGCGGCGCGGCTGTCGGCCCGCGAGCGCGCGATGCTCGACTTTGCCGTCAAGCTCAGCGCCGAACCGTGGACGATCGAAGAGAAGGATCGCGCGGCGTTGCGCCACGTCGGCTTCACCGGCCGCGACATCTGGGACATCGCAGCGGTCGCCGGCTTCTTCAACATGTCGAACCGCGTTGCCTCGGCAACCGACATGCGGCCGAATAGCGCCTATCACGGGCAGGCGAGATGAGGACGACGAGCCTCACGAATGCCCCGACAAATCCTTGATGGTCGGGTGCTCGCCGGACAGCGGATTCTTCGGATCCCACGCGTAGCTCAAAGTCTCAAAGCGCATCGCGCGCGCATCGAGCATGAGGAGGCGTCCGACCAGGCCCTCGCCGAAGTCGACAATCTCGCGGATCACTTCCAGCGCCGCCATCGAGCCGATGACGCCGGCAAGCGCGCCGAGAATCCCGGCCTCGGCGCAGGCCGGCACGGTGCCCGGCGGCGGCGGTTCCGGAAAAAGACACCGATAGGTCGGGTTCGGCTTGCCGTTGGCGCCGCGTTCGTGGGCGCGGATTGTGGTGAGCGTGCCGTCGAAGGGGCTAAGCGCCGCCGTCACCAGCGGCTTTTTGGCGAAGTAGCAGGCGTCCGAGACCAGATAGCGCGTGGTGAAATTGTCGGAACCGTCGACGATGAAATCGTAGGAGCCGATGAGCTTCAGCGCATTTTGCGCTGCGAGCCTGGCGCGGTGGGCTTCGACGGCCACGTGCGGGTTGAGCCGGCGAATCGCCGCCGCGGCGCTTTCGACCTTCGCCACGCCGAGATCGGGCGTGGCATGGATCACCTGGCGTTGCAGATTGGAAAGCGTCACCACGTCGTCGTCGATCACGCCGAGCGTGCCTAGTCCGGCGGCGGCCAGGTAGAGGAGCGCCGGCGAGCCGAGGCCGCCGGCACCGATTACCAGCACACGCGCGCGGCTGAGCGCCACCTGTCCCGGTCCGCCCACCTCGGGAAGCACGATATGGCGCGCATAACGTTCGAGCTCATCGGCGCTCAGCATAAGGTCAACATAAGCGTGAAAGGCGTGGGGAACCACCGATTCGGGTCGCTTCCATGGTTGGCGGTGGGGCCGCGTTCGGCTACTTTTGGGCGTCGGTGGGGATCATGGAATGACTTTGGGCCTGAGGGCGGCGGCCATCATTGTCGGCCTGATTGCGGCGTGCGCGCCCGCGCTCGCGAAGGATTCGCATATTCGCAAGGCCGTGCGCACCCGCGTCGCGGCCTTGCAGAGCCCCGCCGAACCGGTTGCCGAGCCGACAGCGATTGTGCGCCATCGCCAAGCCGTCAAGGCGTCGCGCAAACGCGGCAGGGGCGATGACGCCGCAAGCCTCATCGCGCAGCAGCAAGGCGAGTCGTCCGCGACGCCCGCTGGCATCGCGGCGGAAGCGATCGGCTGGCGGGTGATCGAGGATCCGGCGACCGGCGCCCGCCTGGGGCTGCCGGAAAAGCTCGTGCCCCGCGCCGCCACCACCCGCATCGGCAGCCGCTGGACGTCGGCGCAGGGGCAGATTCAGATCGAAACCTTTCGCCTCGCCGAGGCGGCGTTGCCGGCGTTGTTCGAGGAGGAGAAGAAAGCCTCGCGCAGGCAGATCGCGTCGAGTGAATTGAAGCCCGATTCCTTCGTGATCACCGGCGTGCAGGGTCTGAAGAATTTTCTGGTCCGCGCCGACGCGCATGGCAGCGAGGTGCGCGGCATCACCATCCTCTATGACCAGGCGACCGAAGGCATTATGAGCCGCGTGGCGCTGGTCATGGCCGGCACGTTCGCCGGTTTTCCCGACCCTAAAGCGGGACCGCTGCCGGGCATGCGGCGCGCGGTGGAATACGGCACCGCGATCGTGGTCTCCGGCGACGGTGCTCTCATCGCGCCGGCGCATCTCATCGACGAATGCCAGGTCATCGCGGTGCCGCCGCTCGGCCACGCCGAGCGGCTCGCGGCCGACAAGGCGAACGATCTCGCGCTTTTGCGCCTCTATGGCGCGCGCAACCTTGTACCGGCGCCGATCGGCGGCGATGCCGGTCCAACCGGCGACCTTACCCTCGTCGGCATTGCCGATCCGCTTGCCCAGGCCGGTGAAGCTGGCGTCAGCAGCACCACCGCCCACCTCGGCGCGCAGGGCATCGAGCTGGCGCCGACACCCGGCTTTTCCGGCGCGGCGGCGGTCGATTCCCGCGGCGCGCTGGCCGGCATGGTCGATGTCAAACCCGCAATCGTCGCCGGTGGCGGCGCCGTCGCGCCGGGCGCAACGCTCTTGCCGGCCGCGACGATCCGCGCCTTCCTGCAGGCGCAGGGGGTGGCGTCCGTCACGGCGTCGGCCGCTGCGGAAGCCGATCACGTGGCGATCGATCAATCGGTCCTGCGGGTGGTTTGCGTGCGCAAATGACCGTTGTCATTTTCCGCGAAAGAGACAATTTGCTAAATCTCGGGCGCCAACTCTCAGCGTGGGCCGTTCAACGCGCCAAGGATTGGCGGCAAATCGATGCGTTTCGGTTTTCTTTTACGATCGCCGCCGCCGCTCTTGGCGCTGCCATTGCTGTCACCGCGACGCGTCAGTTGGTTCTCGACAGACCGCCGAGTGCGCTGCCGCCAAATCCGCTGGTCGAAGTTGAGTGGGATGCGGAGCTGCTGGTCTCTGCCGATTTCTCCGACCCGACTGGTGCGCTGCCAAAGCGAGAGGGTTTGCTTTCGCGCCGCGAAGGGGCCGCCATCGGCACTCCGGAAAAGGACCAGGCAAGGCTGGAGCAGGACGCGTCATTGCCCGCGGATTCTTCCCCTGCCGGAATGCCGGTAAAACGCGATCTCTCCTATCTCGCTTATTATGTTTACGACGAGCATCCGCCCCCCGAGAGGCCGGCGGATATCGTTCTCGATTCGCTCAAGGAGGTCTCGGTTGGAACTCCCGTCGAGGAGATCAAACACGCAGCCGAAGCTTTCGGCGTGAATCTCAGCTTCATGAAAGCGGTCGCCAAAATCGAATCCGATTTCGATCCCACGCAGCGCACCGGCTCGTATATCGGTCTATTCCAGCTCAGCAAGTATGAGTTCCGAAAATACGGCTCCGGCGACATTTTCAATGCGCGCGACAACGCGATCGCGGCGGCCTACAAATTCATCACCGACGCGACATTGTTCGAATGGGATACGAACAAGAAGCCGACTTTGAGCGACCTCTATTTGATTCACCAGCAAGGCTGGCAGGGCGCCGCGGAGCACGTCAAACATCCGGAGCGGATCGCCTGGAAATCGATGTGCGCGACCGATGAGGGCATCGAAAAAGGCGAAAAGTGGTGCAAACGCGCGGTGTGGGGCAACACGCTGCCGACCATCAAGCATGTTTGGAAATCGGTCGAGCGTATGACCTCGGCCGCATTCGTGACGATGTGGCGGCAGCGGGTCGAGCTTTTCTATTCGCGCTATTCCGCGGCAGCCGCCGGCGAGGCAAAGCAGTAAAATCCATGCTTCGCCTTCCGCGAAGCACCGCGCCGGTCCACGCCAAAATCACATGTTCTCGAATTTCGGCGGGCGTTTGGCGATAAAAGCCGCCATGCCTTCCTTCTGGTCGGCGGTGGCGAACAGGGAATGAAACACCCGCCGCTCGAAACGCACGCCCTCGGCCAGCGAGGTCTCGAAGGCGCGGTTGACCGCCTCCTTGGCGCCGAGCACCGAGGGCAGCGACATCGCAGCGATGGTCGCGGCGGCCTTCAGCGCCTCGTCGACGACTTGCGCCGCCGGCACGATGCGGGCCACCAGGCCGGCGCGTTCGGCCTCCTGCGCGTCCATCATGCGGCCGGTGAGGATGATATCCATCGCCTTGGCCTTGCCGACCGCGCGGGTGAAGCGCTGCGTGCCGCCGATGCCGGGAATGATGCCGAGCTTGATCTCCGGCTGGCCGAATTTCGCATTGTCGGCGGCGATGATGAGATCGCACTGCAAAGCGAGCTCGCAGCCGCCGCCCAGCGCGAAGCCGGCGACAGCGGCAATGACCGGCTTGCGTATGGTGGCGGCGCGGTCCCAGGTCGCGGCGAAGTCGCCGAGGAAAGCGTCGGCGAAGCTCTTGTCGGCCATCTCCTTGATGTCGGCGCCGGCGGCAAATGCCTTGTCCGAACCGGTGATGACGATGCAACCGATTGCGGCTTCGGCCTCGAAGGCGTCGAGGGCTGCGGTCAATTCGCCCATAAGCGCGCGGTTGAGCGCATTGAGCGCCTGCGGGCGGTTGAGGCGGATCAGTCCGACCTTGCCGTGGGTCTCGACGATGATGTTTTCGTAGCTCATGGGGCCGCTCCCGGCTTAATTTCCCTCCCCGCCGGGCGGGGAGAGCTGAATTTCACTTCTGGCATACCGGACAATCAAACGTCGAGCGTCCATTCTGCACGATGCGCTTGACGGTGCCGCGGCAGCCGGGCGTCGGGCATTTTTCACCCTCGCGATCATAGACGCGGAAGTGGTGCTGGAAGGCGCCGAGATCGCCGTCGGGGCGCTTGTGGTCGCGCAGCGACGAGCCGCCGGCCTCGATCGCTTCCGCGAGCACCGCCCTGATTCCATCGACCAGACGTTCGGCGCGCTCGTTGGGGGCGCCGGTCCGATCGGCGATGGTCGAGGCCATACGCTTGGGCGAAAGCCGCGCGCGGTGCAACGCCTCGCAGACATAGATGTTGCCCAGCCCGGCGACGACCCGCTGATCCGACAGCGCTGCTTTGAGGCTCGTCTTTTTTCCCCGGCAGGCGCGCGCCAGCATCGCGGCGTCGAAGGCGTTGCCGAGCGGCTCAGGGCCGAGCTTTTTCAGCAGCGGCTCTGCCTCGAGCTTTTGCCGCGCGACGATTTTCATCGAGCCGAAGCGGCGCGGATCGTTGAAGGTCACGATGGCGCCGGACGACATATGAAAGACCACGTGGTCGTGGGCCGCGTGCTGCGCGCGTTCGTGATAGGTGCGGCCCAGTCCCTCGTTGCCGGCGCGGCGAAAAACATGAAACGAGCCGGACATGCCGAGATGCATGAGCAGCACGTCGCCGGAGGAGAGGTCGGCGAGCAGATATTTCGCCCGGCGACCGAGTCCGGTCACGGTCTTGCCTTTAAGGCGCTGGGCGAAATCCTTGGGCAGAGGCCAGCGCAGATCGCCGCGGTGCACCTCGACCTTGGTGAAGCGCGCGCCCTGCATCGCCGGCTCAAGCCCGCGGCGCACGGTTTCGACTTCAGGCAATTCGGGCATCGTTCAATCGGCTTTCGCTGGCGCAAGCAGGATGGTTAATTTGCCAGACATAGCGTCGCTTCCGCTGCCGCGCTATGGTTTAGCCGGAGTGCTGAAGGAAACGCAGCCATGGCAGACACGGCCCAGTTCGGCGCGCGGGAAGTGCCGCTCGCGGACAAGCAGGCGCTGGTCGACGACGTGTTTCACAGCGTCGCGCGCCGCTACGACCTGATGAACGACCTGATGTCGTTCGGGCTGCATCGCGCCTGGAAGGATGCGCTGGTGACGGCGGTCGACCCGCCGAAGAATCGGCCATTCGCGCTCCTCGACATCGCCGGCGGCACCGGCGATGTCGCATTGCGCGTGATCGAGGCCGGCGGCGAGGCGACCCGCGCTACGGTCTGCGATATCAATCTCGACATGCTTGCGGTCGGCCGTGAGCGCGCCGCCTCAAGAACCTCCCGCGCGCGCGGTGAACGAATCGAGGGAAGGATCGCTTTCATCGAAGGCAATGCCGAAAAGCTGCCGTTTCCCGACCGCAGCTTCGACGCGGCGACGATCGCCTTCGGCATCCGCAACGTGCCGCGCATCGAAGCGGCGCTGGCCGAAGCGTTTCGCGTGCTCAAGATCGGCGGACGGTTTCTCTGCCTCGAATTCTCCGTCGTGACTATGCCCGGCCTCGACAGGCTCTACGATTTGTATTCGTTCAACGTCATTCCCGCGCTGGGCCGCGTTGTGGTCGGCGATGCCGAATCCTACCGTTATCTGGTGGAATCGATCCGCCGCTTTCCCAAACCGCAGGACTTCGCCGCCATGATGCGCGCGGCCGGCTTTGCCCGCGTTTCCTTCCGGGCGATGAGCGGCGGCATCGTGGCGCTGCATTCCGGCTGGCGTTTGTGATCTCCGCTCCCGCGTATCTTCTGCGGCTCGGCCGCGCCGGCTGGGTTTTCGCCCGCGAAGGCGTTTTTGGCGTCATCGATCCGGCGATCATACCGCCGGCGGCGCGTCCTCTGATCCGCGTCGCGCGGCTGATCGAGCGTCCGTCGAGCGGCGCCGCCGAAACGCGTCTGTCGGTCGCGCTCACGCGGCTCGGCCCGAGCTACGTCAAACTCGGCCAGTTTCTGGCGACGCGCCCCGATGTCGTTGGCGCGGCGCTTGCCCACGATCTCGAGCATTTGCAGGACCAGATGCCGCCCTTCCCGCAGAAGGAAGCGGAAGCCGCCGTCGCCGCCTCGTTCGGCAGGCCGGTCAGCGCAATCTATCTCAGCTTCGGCCCGCCGGTCGCCGCCGCCTCGATCGCCCAGGTGCATCGCGCTGAGGTCGAAACCGCGAGCGGACCGAAGGCCGTCGCCGTCAAGGTGCTGCGGCCGGGGATCGAGCGGCGTTTCCATGCCGACTTGCGCGCTTTCACCTTCGTCGCCCGGCACGCGGAGGATTTTTCCGCGGAGGCGCGCCGGCTCCGCCTCGTTGAAGTGGTCGATACCTTGCGACGCTCGGTCACCGTCGAGATGGATTTCCGCCTGGAAGCGGCTGCGCTCTCGGAAATGGCCGACAACACCAAGGACGATCCGGATTTTCGCGTCCCCGCAGTGGACTGGGACCGCACCACCAAGGAAGTCCTGACGCTGGAATGGATCGACGCCACGCCGCTGTCGGATCGCGCGCGCCTCATCGCCAAGGGCTTCGACCTGCCGCAACTGGCGCGGGCGCTGATCCAGACCTTCCTGCGCCACGCGCTGCGCGACGGCTTCTTTCATGCCGACATGCATCCGGGGAATCTGTTCGTCGACGACGACGGCCGGCTCATTGCCGTCGATTTCGGCATCATGGGCCGGCTCGGCGCCAAAGAGCGTTTGTTTCTCGCGGAAATCCTGCACGGCTTCATCACGCGCGATTACCATCGTACCGCCGAGGTGCATTTCGAGGCGGGCTATGTGCCGCCCACCCATTCGGTGGAAAGCTTTGCGCAAGCCATTCGCGCCATCGGTGAACCGATCCATAATCGCGCCGCCGAAGATATTTCGATGGCGCGATTGCTGACGCTGCTGTTCGAGGTCACCGGCCTGTTCGACATGCGCACCCGGCCGGAATTGCTGCTCTTGCAAAAGACCATGGTGGTGGTCGAAGGCGTGGCGCGCTCGCTCGATCCCAAGCTCGATATGTGGTCGACCGCGGAACCGGTGGTGCGCGAATGGATGACCCGGCACCTCGGCCCGGCCGGCAAGCTCGAAGGTGCGGTGCAGGGCGCCGGCGAAATCGGCCGTTTCATCGGCAACGCGCCGGGCCTCTTGACGCGCGGCGCGCGCGTGCTCGATCAGCTCGACGAAATCACCCGCGACGGCCTCGTGCTCTCGCCGCAAACCGTCGGCGAGATCGGCAAGGCCGAAGCCCGCCGCGGCCGCTGGTCGATCGTCGCGCTGTGGGTGATCGCCGCCTTGCTGCTATGGATCGTCATCCTCCTGATCCGCTGATTGCATTGATTGCAATGCAATCACAGTTCTGCTAACGTGCTGATCTGCCTTGGGGAAGCCGATGGCCAGTCTCACCGTCCGGCAGCTCGACGACACGCTCAAGCGGCGCCTGCGGCTGCGCGCTGCCCATAACGGCCGCTCGGTCGAAGACGAAGTGCGCACCATCCTGCGCAGCGCCGCGGCGGATGAGGAAAGCTTTGCCGGCGCCGCTGCACGGGACGATGCCGCTCGCGCCAAGCGCGAAACGCTGCCCGCCGCTACGACGCGCGTTCTCCTCATCATCGGCGGCGGCATTGCCGCCTATAAATCGCTCGATCTCATCCGCCGCCTGCAGGACCGCGGCGCGCATGTGCGTTGCATCCTGACCGGCGCGGCGCAGAATTTCGTGACGCCGCTCGCCGCCGGCGCGTTGTGCGGCGAGCGCGCCTATACCGACCTGTTCGATCAAGCGAGCGAGTTCGATGTCGGCCATATCCGGCTGGCGCGCGACACCGACCTCGTCGTCGTTGCGCCTGCCACCGCCGACCTCATCGCCAAAATGGTGGGAGGACATGCCGGCGATCTGGCCGCCGCCGTCCTCCTTGCAACCGACAGGCCGATCCTGATCGCGCCGGCGATGAACCCGCGCATGTGGGCGGCGAAGGCGACGCGACGCAATCTCGCGCAACTTGCGGCCGACGGCGTCCACGTCGTCGGGCCGAATGCCGGCGAAATGGCCGAGCGCGGCGAAGCCGGCACCGGCCGTATGTCCGAACCGCTGGAAATCGCCGCCGCCGCGGCGGCGCTCATTCATAGCGGCGGGGTGCTTGCCGGCAGGCGCGTGCTGGTCACGTCCGGACCGACACATGAGCCGCTCGACCCGGTACGCATGCTCGCCAACCGCTCGTCCGGCAAGCAGGGTCACGCCATCGCCGCGGCGGCGGCGGCCGCCGGCGCCGATGTCGTGCTGGTCAGCGGGCCGGTGAATTTGCCCGATCCGCCGGGCGTGGGCGTCGTCCGGGTCGAGACCGCGCAGGAGATGCTGACGGCGGTTGAGAAAGCACTGCCGGTGGACGCTGCCGTCTTTGCCGCCGCCGTTGCCGACTGGCGCCCACAGCGGACGAGTCAACGCAAGATCAAGAAGCACGGCCCGCCGCCGACAATCGAATTGGTGGAGAACCCGGATATCCTGTCCACGGTCGCGCACCGCAAATCGGGCCGGCCAGGTCTGGTGATCGGCTTCGCCGCGGAAACCGATCATGTCGTCGCCAACGCCGAGGCCAAGCTCAAGAAGAAAGGCTGCGACTGGATCCTTGCCAACGATGTTTCGCCCGCGACCGGCATTATGGGCGGCGACAGCAACACGATTCACCTGGTCAGTGCCGACGGTGTCGAATCCTGGCCGCCGCAATCGAAGGACGAGGTCGCGCGCGCACTGATCGCGCGGATCGCCGCGGCGCTTGCGGATACGAAAAAGTGAGCGGCGGCGCACCAGTCGAAGTCCGCGTCGTGCGGCTATCGCATGCCGCCGATCTGCCGCTGCCGCAATATCAAAGCGCGCTCGCCGCCGGCCTCGATCTTCTCGCTGCTGTGCCGGCCGACGCGCCGGTCGAACTGGCGCCGGGGGCGCGCGCGATGATCCCGACCGGCGTCGCGATCGCGCTGCCGCCCGGCCACGAAGCGCAAATTCGGCCGCGCTCGGGTCTGGCCGTCCGTCACGGGGTCACCGTGCTCAATTCTCCCGGCACCATCGATGCGGATTATCGCGGGGAAGTGCAGGTCATTCTGGTCAATCTCGGTTCCGAGCCTTTCGCCATAAGCCGCGGCATGCGCATCGCGCAGCTCATCGTCGCGGCGGTGCAACGAATCGAGTTTATCGAAGCGGCGAGCCTCGATTCGACCGCGCGCGCCGCTGGCGGAATGGGTTCGACGGGGCATGACTGAATAGGACGTCGGTCACGGGAACTGCTTGAAGAGTAACCAATTACCTCCCAAGCGCGAACCAATTCTCCCGTGCGACGTTTTCTCTGCTTGCATGTCTCTGCTTCCGCGCAAAGGACTCCTTGCGATTGCAGCTGTCATCGACGTGGCACTGCAAGCGGAAGGGCGGCCGATTTCCGCCAGGACTCTGGCGGCGCGTCACGGCTTGCCGCCCCGGCACCTTGAGACCGTGCTGCAATCGCTTGTGCGCGACGGAATCCTCAATGGTATCCGCGGGCCGCGCGGCGGTTACGAATTGGCGCGGCAGCGGACGCAGGTGACGGCGAACGACATCCTGCGTGCAGCAAGTGCGGCAGGCACGGTCGATGGGCTGGAAGATGGATCGGACTCCGAGCTGGTGGCCAAAGTGGTGGTTTCCGCTGACCCCGGCCGAGATGGAATTCGGCTCGGCGCTCAGCCGCATCAACCTCGAAGACATGGCCCGCCGCGCGGAACGCCTGAACGGGGATAAGGATTCGCAGTAACCGGCCTCGGCGCGTTTCACGTTCCCCCGTTCACGATCTGGACTCTTTCGGCGCGATTCCGCTTGAGAGTAAAGTCGGGCGATTCGCGGGCTCTTCCCCCTCCCTTCTCTACCCCGCAAGCGGGGGAGGGAAGGGACGGGGTCTGGCGATGGCGGTGGCAGCCAGCAGAGGCTAAGGGGCATGCCGGACACGATCCGGAGGAGCGGGGGCTATGCTCGTCCGTGGCTCGGCGGATTCCCCCTAGCCGTTGGCGTTGTCGCGCCGCTCTCGGCCCGCGCCGAAGAGTCGCCCAAAACGCCAAGCCTGGCGTTGCACGAATTCGTCCTCGGCGCCTCCCGCAGCATCGACCACCATGAAATCGCGGTGCTCGCTTTGCTCGCCGGGCTCTTGGTATTCGCCGTCGTCACCGCGATCATGCTTTTGCGCGCGCGCGCCCACTCGGCGCGATTGGAAGCTTCCGCACACGACGAAATTGCGGCGCTGCGCGCGGCTCTCGACCGCGCCAATGCGCTGCTGCTGACCGAGCCGCAAGTGATGGTGGACTGGCCGGCGGCATCCGACGAACCGATCATCGACGGCGATCCCGCAGTTGTCGGTGTCGCCGCCCCGCATCGCGTGCTCGCCTTCGGCAGTTGGCTCGATGCCGCGAAGGCAACCGCCATGGAGAAGGCCGTCGAGGCTTTGCGCGCGCGCGGCGAAGCCTTCTCGACGGCATTCACCACGCTGGGCGGCCGTCCGATCGAGGCGCAGGGCCGCGCCATCGCCGGCCGCGCCGTGCTGCGGCTCAAGGACGCCAGCGGCGTCAAGCGCGAGCTCCTCGATCTCGCCGGCCGGCACGAGGCGCTGCTGCGCGAGGTCGCTTCGTTCCGCGCCTTGATCGAACGGCTGCCATCGCCGGTATGGACGCGCGACGCTTCCGGGCGGCTCACCTTCGTCAATGCCGCCTATGCCCGAGCGGTCGAAGCGCGCGACGCCGCCGAGGCCGTCGAGCGCAATCTCGAGCTGCTCGATCGTTCGGCGCGCGACGCCATTGCGCGCGCGCGCATCGCCGGCGGCGGCTATGCCGGCCGGCTCCCGGCCGTCGTCGCCGGAGCGCGGCGCAGCTTCGATGTGCTCGACTTCCAGACCGAAACCGGCAGCGCCGGGCTCGGCATCGACGCCACCGAAGCGGAAACCATGCGCAGCGCGCTCGCCCGCATGGTCGACGCCCACCGCCGCACGCTCGATCGGCTCTCGACCGGCGTCGCCATGTTCGACGCCAATCAGCGGCTGACCTTCTACAACGCCGCCTATCGCGCGCTGTGGAACCTCGATGCGTTCTATCTCGACGGGGAACCGACCGATTCAGGCGTGCTGGAGGAGCTGCGCCTTTCGCGCAAGCTGCCGGAGGAGCAGGACTTCCGGCAATGGAAGATGCAGCTTCATGCGGCTTACCGCGCCGTCGAAGCGGCGGAACACACTTGGCATCTGCCCGACGGCCGCACCTTGCGCGTCGTCACTACGCCCAATCCCGACGGCGGCGTGACCTACCTGTTCGACGACGTGACCGAGCGGCTCGATCTCGAGCGGCGGTTCCAGGAATTAATCCGTGTCCAGGGCGAAACGCTCGACAACCTCGCCGAAGGCGTGGCCGTGTTCGCCAGCGATGGCCGGGTCCGGCTGCACAATTCCGCCTTCGCCCGCATCTGGAATTTGTCGCCGCAAATGCTGGCCGAGCGTCCGCATATCGAAACGATATCGGCCCAGTGCCAGCCGCTGCACGGCGACGATCCCACCTGGCAAGCGCTGCGCCAGGTGGTGACCGCGATCGACAGCCGCGAGGCGATTGCCGGGCGGCTTGAGCGTCGCGACGGCAGCGTCATCGATTGCACGACCGTGCCGCTGCCGGCCGGCGCCACGCTGGTGACGTTCCACGACGTCACCGACTCGGTGAATGTGGAACGCGCGCTGCGCGAGCGCAACGAAGCGCTGGAGGACGCCGACAAGATCAAGATCGATTTCGTCCACCACGTATCCTACGAGCTGCGCTCGCCGCTCACTAACATCATCGGTTTCGTTCACCTGCTCGGCGACCCGAGCACCGGGGCGCTGGCGGCAAAGCAGCGCGAATATCTCGATTACATCACCGTCTCCACCAACACTCTGCTGGCTCTGATCAACAACATCCTCGATCTCGCGACCATCGACGCCGGCCGCATGCAGCTCAATCTCGGGCCGGTCGACATCCTGCAAACCATCGCCGCAGCCGCCGAAGGCGTGCAGGACCGTCTGGTCGGCGCCGGCCTGGTGCTCGACACGCGGGCCGCCCGTGACATCGGCTCCTTCGTCGCCGACGAGCGGCGCGTGCGGCAGGTCCTCTTCAACCTCCTGGCCAACGCCGTGAGCTTCTCGCCTCCCGGCGGGACCGTGACGTTGCGCGCGGAACGTAGCGCCGACGCTTTGGTGTTCGCGGTCACCGACCGCGGCCCGGGCATCCCTCAGGAGATGCTGGAAAGGGTTTTTGACTGGTTCGAGACCCACTCGCTCGGCTCGCAGCATCGCGGCGCCGGCATCGGCCTGTCGCTGGTGCGCTCGTTCGTCGAGCTGCATGGCGGCACGGTCGAAATTTCCTCCGTGGTCGGCGAGGGCACCACGGTGACATGCATCTTCCCCATCGCCGCAGCGGTCGAACTGACGGCGGCGTAAGGCGTATCTTGAGGTCCTTGAGGTGCCCGGCATGAGCCTTGCGCTGCATTTCGATCTGACCGACGAGTTCAACATCCTGCGGCTCACCTGCGGCTTGTTCCTGCTGCCGCATTTCTTCGCCAAGGTGACGAATCTCGAATTGACCTACAAAATCTACAACGATTACCGGCTGTATCCAGTGAAGCTGTGGGTTTTCTCCTGCAGCTTGATCGAAGCCATCTGCGCGGTCGGCATGGTGTTCGCCATCTACACCCGCTATGTCGCGCTCCTGGAGGCGGTATTTCTGTTGGTCGCGGCCTGGGCGTCGTGGCGCTACAGCAAGGGCAAATGGCTGTGGCAAATCGGCGGTTTAGAATACTGCCTGTTCTGGGCGATTTGCTGCATTGTCGTCGCCATGCACGGCTGAGCGCGCGATGTTTCCAACGCCCGCCGGCGGTTCAAGCTTCAACGTCACGCTTCCCGACGAGCAAGCGATGGCGCGTTTTGCTGTCGACATCGCCGCCGCGCTCGAACCCGGCGATCTGGTGACGCTTTCCGGCGACCTCGGCGCCGGCAAGACCGCTTTCGCGCGCATGCTCATCCGCCATCTCGCCGCGGATGACATGATGGAAGTGCCGAGCCCGACCTTCACGCTGATCCAAAGCTACGAGCTGCCGCGCTTTCCCCTGGTACACGCCGATTTCTACAGGCTTACGGGCGCGGCCGAACTCGCCGAACTCGGATTCGACGATCTGCCGGAGCGCACCGTTGTGCTGCTGGAGTGGCCCGACCGGGCCGCCGGCTTCCTGCCGGCCGATCGCCTCGACATCGCCTTCACGCTGGCGCCGCTCGTCGGCCCGGAAGTCCGCAACGTGCGCGTCATCGGCTACGGCGCGCTCGGCGCGCGCGCCGAGCGCATGAAGGAGCTGCGCACATTCCTCGAAGAATACGGTTTCGGCGAAGCGGCGCGCCGGCGCATGGTGGGCGACGCCTCGACGCGCATCTTCGAGCGACTCACGCTCGACGGTCAGACGGCAATCATGATGAACGCGCCGCGCCGTCCCGACGGCCCGCCGGTGCGCGACGGCAAGCCCTATAGCGCGATCGCGCATCTCGCCGAGGATGTTATTCCCTACATCGCCGTGGCCGCGGGGTTGCGCGATCGCAATCTGTCGGCGCCGAACATCATGCACGCCGATCTCGAGCGCGGGCTGATCATCATGGAGGATCTCGGCCGCGAACTGATCGTCGCGGGCGAGCCTCCGGCGCCGATCGAGGCGCGCTACGAAGCCGCGGTCGATCTCTTGGTGTCGCTGCATCGGCGCAAATTGCCGGCAAGCCTGCCGGCGGCACCGCATATCGACTACCACCTGCCGCCTTACGACATGGAGGCGTTCCTGATCGAAGCCGAGTTGCTGCTGGACTGGTATCTGCCGAACGCCGGCACGGCCGCCACCGAGGCGGAGCGCAAAGCGTTCGTGGCGTTGTGGCGGGAGGCGCTTGAACCGGCGATCAGCGCGCCCGCAACCTGGGTGCTGCGCGATTATCACTCGCCCAATCTGTTGTGGCTCCCCGATCGCGAAAGCGTCGCCCGGATCGGCGTGCTCGATTTTCAGGACGCTTTGCTTGGTCCGCCCGCCTACGACGTCGCTTCGCTGTTGCAGGACGCGCGGGTCGACGTCCCGGAATCAGTGGAGGTCGCGCTGCTCGGCCGCTATGTCGCCGCGCGCCGTGCCGACGACCGGCGATTCGACGCCGCCTTCTTCACCAGGCTTTACGCCACCTTGGCAGCCCAGCGGGCCACCAAGATCCTCGGCATATTTGCCCGGCTCGACCGGCGCGATGGCAAGCCGCAATATCTGCGTCACGTCCCCCGCTTATTGGGCTATTTGCGGCGCTCGCTGGCGCATCCGGCGTTGGTGCTGTTGAACGCCTGGTACGCCGCCCACGTGCTGCCACGGGATGGTTTATGATAAGGCCGAATCGGCGGATGTTGAGGGCACGGGGAATATGAAGCCGACGCGGGCGATCGTACTGGCTGCCGGCCTCGGCACGCGGATGCGGCCGTATAACGGACACGTCCCAAAACCGCTGGTGCAGATCGGCGGCAAGCCGCTGATCGACTATTCGCTCGACCGCCTTGCCGATGCCGGGGTCGAGCGCGCCGTGGTCAACGTGCATCATCTCGCCGATGCCGTGGAGCGCCATCTCGCTCCGCGCCGGCGCCCGCATATCGTGATTTCGGACGAACGCGGGGCATTGCTCGGCACCGGCGGCGGCATCGCCAAGGCGCTGCCGCAACTGGGCGACGCGCCGTTCTTTCTGGTCAATTCGGATACGGTGTGGCTCGACGGCGTCAAACCCAATTTCGCACGGCTGGCGGAGGCGTTCGAGGCGCAAACGATGGACGCACTCTTGTTGCTGGCGCCGACTACCGACAGCATCGGCTATGCCGGCCGCGGCGATTTCGCCATGGCGAGCGACGGCCGGCTGCGGCGGCGCGCCGAAGGCGAGGTGGTGCCGTTCGTCTATGCCGGCGCGGCGATCCTTAGCCCGGCGCTGTTTGCCGATGCGCCCGCAGGCGCCTTCCCGCTGACGGGCCTGTTCGACCGCGCCGGCGCCAAGGGCCGCCTGTTCGGCTTGCGCCTTGAAGGCGTTTGGATGCATGTGGGTACGCCGGAAGCGGTCGCCGCCGCGGAGGCGGCGCTCGCCGCCACCCATTAGAATCGGCTACGCAATTCGGTCATGCCGCCTGATAGGGCCCGCGCATTCGCGGGACGGCGGCAAAATGCGAATTGATCCTCGATATGCCCACGCGCGTCTTCACCATCCCGCCATCGGCGCCGTTTCTGCCGACGCTGATCAAGGCGCTGACTGGCGGTGAGCTCGGCTTTCGCCTGCCCGACGATCCGCTGGCGCTGGCCGCCGTCGCGCTTTACCTGCCGACGCGGCGGGCTTGCCGGCTGGCGCGCGATGCGTTTCTGCATTCGCTGAATATCGACGCCGCGATTCTCCCGCGCATCGTCGCGCTCGGCGATATCGACGAGGACGAGATTGCGTTCGCCGAGGCCGCCTCGGGCGCCATCGCCGTCGATGCGCTGGCTTTGCCGTCGGCGCTCGGCGGCCTCGAACGGCGGCTCTTGCTGACGCAATTGATCCGCAAATGGGCGAGCTCGCCGGACGTTCGCGGCGCGAGCGGTGCGCCCTTGGTCGCGCAAACGCCGGCGGCGGCCTGCGCGCTCGCCGACGATCTGGCGCGGCTGATCGACGACATGACCACGCGCGGCGTCCCCTGGGAAAAGCTCGACGGCCTCGTGCCCGATTTTCTCGATCCTTATTGGCAGCTCACGCTGAAATTCCTGGAAATCGCCAGCGACAACTGGCCGAAATTGCTGCGTGAGCGCGGCTTAATCGAGCCTGCCGAGCGGCGCGACAAGTTGATCAAGGCGGAAGCGGCGCGGCTTGCGCGCAAAACCGACGGCCCGGTGATCGCCGCCGGCTCGACTGGATCGATCCCGGCGACCGCCGAACTCATTGCCACCATCGCCCGGCTGCCGCATGGCGCGGTCGTGTTGCCGGGACTCGATACCGATCTCGACGAGGAGTCCTGGCGACTGATTTCCGGTGAGCCCCCGGCGCCGGGGCATCCGCAATTCGCCATGCAGGCGCTGCTGGCGCGCATCGGCATCGCGCGCGACGCGGTGCAGACGCTGGCGCCATCGGGCGACCGCGAGCGCCTCATCTCAGAGGTACTGCGCCCGGCGGCCACGGCGGACGCCTGGTCGAAACTCGCAGCCGATCGGCAATTCAGCGCAAATGCGGATGCCGCGCTGGAGAGCATCAGCGTTATCGAAGCCGCCAATGCCGAGGAGGAATCGCTGGCGATCGCCGTTGCGCTGCGGGAAGCCGTGCAGGACGGCAAGACGGCGGCGCTGGTCACGCCGGATCGCGCGCTCGGCCGCCGCGTGCTCGCGGCGCTGGCGCGCTGGAACATCGCGGCGGAGAATTCCGGCGGCAATGCGCTGATCGATACGCCTGCCGGAATCTTCGCTAGGCTCGCCGCTGAAGCCGCGCTGGGAAGGCTCGAGCCGGTGACCTTGCTCGGGCTGCTCAAGCATCCAGTCCTGCGGCCTGACGTGAATCGCCGCGAGCGCGCGACCGCCGCGCTCGAACGCGCGGTTCTGCGCGGACCGCGCCCCGGTCCCGGCAGCGGCGGGCTTGCGCACGCGCTGAAATCCTTCCGCACCCAACTGGAAAAATTTTGGCGCAGGGAGCCGGTTGACCTGCATCGCTCCGATCCACGGACGACTCTGACCGAATCCGAGCTATCCGATGCTGCCGATCTCGTTGCCTGGCTCACCGGCGCTTTGGCGCCGCTGGAAAGCATCGCCAATCAAACGCATCGGCTCAGCGACATTGCTGCGCGCCATCGTGAGGTGGTGGGCGCTTTGTCGCGGCAAGGCAGCGATGAAGCCGCATTCGCAGGGCGTGACGGCACCAAGCTCGCGGACGCGTTCGAGGAACTCGCCACCAGCGAAGCCGCTGCCGAACTTTTGGTCGACACCTCCGATTATGCCGAGCTTTTCGCAGCCGCGCTTGCGGACCGGAATGTCAGGCCGCAGCCGCGCTCGGATGCGCGCGTGCGTATCCTCGGCACCGTCGAAGCGCGTCTCACCGACAGCGATCGTGTCGTGCTTGGCGGCTTAGTCGAGGGAACATGGCCGCCGGAGAGCCGTACCGACGCCTGGCTGAGCCGGCCGATGCGGCTCGCGCTCGGGCTCGATCTGCCGGAGCGCCGCATCGGTCTCTCGGCGCATGATTTCGCGCAAGCGCTCGGCGCGCGTGAAGTAATCCTCAGTCACGCGAGCAAGATCGCCGGCGCGCCCATGGTGCCGTCGCGCTTCATCCAACGTTTGGCCGCCATTGCCGGCGCGCGTTGGCAGGGGGCGGTCCGGCGCGGCAACATTTATGTATCGTGGGCGCGCGACCTTGACCGGGCCGAGCTGGTCATCCCGGCGCCCCAGCCCGCGCCAAGACCGCCGCGCGCGGTGCGGCCGAAGGGCCTGTCGGTCACTGATATCGAGAACTGGCTGCGCGACCCTTATACGATCTACGCCCAATACATCCTGCGGCTGACCCCGCTCGATCCGGTCGATGTCTCGCCCGGAGCCGCCGAGCGCGGCACAATCATTCACGCGGCCGTGGGCGAGTTCACGCAGCTGCACGCCAGCGGCTTGCCGCCCGATCCGGCGAGCGAACTCATCAACCTCGGCCGGCCGCATTTTGCCGCGTTGGAAGATTTTCCGGAGACGCGCGCGTTTTGGTGGCCGCGCTTCGAACGGATTGCCCGCTGGTTTGCCGATTGGGAGGCGCAGCGGCGTCCGGAGATCGAAACGCTTGTCGCCGAGATCCGCGGCGAGATCGATATTCCTCTGGCGGAAGGCGTCTTCAAGCTGGTCGGCCGAGCCGATCGCATCGAGCGTCATCTCGACGGCAACTACGTCATCCTCGATTACAAGACCGGCTCGGCGCGCACCGAGAAACAAGTGCGCACCGGGCTGGCGCCGCAGCTCACGCTCGAAGCCGCGATCCTGCGCAGGGGCGGGTTTCCCGGGATTGCGCCCGCTGGCTCGGTCGCGCAGATCGGCTACGTCCTGCTCAAGGGCGGCGCGCGTCCCGGCGAACCGAAGCTTATCAATTTCACCGAGGGCACGGCCGACAGCCAAGCCGATCGCGCGCTGGCAAAGCTCACCGCGCTCGTCGCCAGCTTCGATGATGACGACCAGCCCTATCGCTCGCTGGTCCATCCGATGTGGACCACCCATTACGGCGACTACGATCATCTCGCGCGCGTCAAGGAATGGTCGGCGACCGGCGGCGAGATCGACGACATTTGGGGCGGCGAATGAGAACGCCGGGTTCGATTCCGAGCGAAGTGCGGCGCAGGCAGAGCGAGGCGTCCGATCCGGGCGTGTCGGCGTGGGTGGCCGCCAACGCCGGCTCCGGCAAGACCTATGTGCTGGCGCAGCGCGTCATCAATCTGCTGCTGCAAGGCTTCGAGCCGGAAAAAATCCTCTGCATCACTTTTACCAAGGCGGCGGCCGCCAATATGGCGAAACGCGTGTTCGATACGCTCGCCGAGTGGACGACGTTCACCGATGCCAGGCTCGATGAGGCCATTCAGGAAAGTTCCACCGTGAGGCCGGACGCGCAGCGGCGGTCGCTGGCGCGGCGGCTGTTCGCCCGCGCGCTGGAAACGCCCGGTGGGCTGAAGGTGCAGACCATCCATGCTTTCTGCACGCAATTGCTGCATCAGTTCCCGTTCGAAGCCAACGTTGCCGCCCGCTTCAGCGTGCTTGACGAGGCCGAGCAGTCGCAGTTTCTGGAGCGGTTGACGCTCAACGTGCTGCTCGACGGCGCTCGCGCTCCCGACAGCGCGCTGGCTCGCGCTCTGAATGCGGCAATGACGGCAGCGGCCGATCAGACTTTTCGCGACGTGGTGCGCGAGGCCATTGGCAGGCGCGATGCGATTACCCGCTGGGTGGCGAAAACGGGTGGCATCCAGGCCGCGATTGCGAATCTGGAACAGACGCTCGGCGTCGCGCCGTCGGAAAGCATCGATGAGGTGGAAGCGACGTATTTCTCTGGTGCGATCGTCGCACCGCCGGAATGGCCGGCGATCGCAAAAGTCCTCGCTCGGGGCGGCAAGAATGACCGCGAGCAGGCTCGCCGCTTCGAAAGCTTGCCGGCGCTTTCGAGTGGCGATCGCGTCGAAACCTATCTCGACATATTTTGCACGAGCGTTGGTAGCGGACGTACGCCGCGCGTGTCGGTCGTCAGCGGCGCGATCGATGACGCCGCGTTGGTCGAGCGGCTGGTGGCGGAGCAGAAACGTGTCTACGGGCTTCTGCAGCGTCGCCGCGCCGTCGCCAGCCGCGATCGCAGCGCCGCGCTCGTCACCGTCGCCTATGAGGTGTTGACCCGTTATCACGACGAAAAGGAGCGCCGCGGGCTGCTCGACTACGACGATTTGGTCGACAAGGCGCTGGCGCTGCTTTCCGATTTCAGCGCCGCCTGGGTGCATTACAAGCTCGATCTCGGCATCGATCACGTCCTGGTCGACGAAGCGCAGGATACCAGCCACAAACAGTGGGACATCGTGCGACGGCTCACCGCCGAGTTCACCGCCGGCGCGGGCGCGCGCAGCGTGGCGCGAACGATTTTCGCGGTCGGCGATGAAAAGCAGTCCATTTATTCGTTCCAGGACGCCGCGCCCAAGGAATTCGCCGACATGCTGCGCTATTTCAAGGGCGCGCACGAGAAGAGCGGGCTGGCATTCGTCGTCAGCAAGTTCGAGCATTCGTTCCGCTCGGGGGAAGCCATCCTTGCCGCCGTGGACAAGGTTTTCAAAGGCAAGGACGTGGCGCCGAGCGTCACCTCGGACCTGGACGGCTTTCCGCCGCACATCGCATTGCCGAATGCCGCGCCCAGCCTGGTCGAGATTTGGGAGCCGGAAAAGCCCGATAAGCGCAACGAAAACAAGGAAGGATGGGACGCGCCGTTCGATACCGTGAGCGAGACCAGCCCGCGGGTGAAACTCGCACGGCGCATCGCGCGCAATGTGCGCAGATTGGTGGACGAGGGCATCGCACGCTATGGCGAAATTCTGATCCTGGTGCGGCAGCGGGGCGAATTGTTCGAGGCGATCATCCGCGCGCTCAAGAGAATGGAGGTTCAGGTCGCCGGCGCGGACCGCCTCATGCTCACGGAGCATATCGCGGTGATGGACTTGATGGCGCTCGCCGACGCGCTCCTTTTGCCGGAACACGATCTGGCGCTGGCGACGGTGTTAAGGAGCCCGCTGTTCGGGTTTAGCGACGAAGATTTGTTCGCGATTGCCTGGGACCGCGGCCGGTCCTCGTTGCGCGCGGCGCTCGTCCGCAAGGCCGCGGACAATCCGATCTTCGCCGATGCCGTTTCGCGTCTCGATGAACTCACGCAACGCGCGCGCGGTGAAACGCCTTTCGCATTCTATGCGCTGCTGCTGGGCGAGGGCGGGGCGCGCCGGCGCTTCCTCGCCCGGCTCGGGGCGGAGGCAAACGACGCGATCGACGAGTTCCTCAACGTCGCATTCGACTATGAGCGGCGTGAAACGCCGTCGTTGCAAGGTTTTTTGACGTGGCTGCGCGACGCGCGCGCCGAGGTGAAGCGCGATATGGAAATCCGCCGCGACGAAGTGCGCGTCATGACCGTGCACGGCGCCAAGGGCCTGGAAGCGCCGGTCGTATTCCTCGCCGACACGATGACGCCGCCCGCCGGTCCGCGGCCGCCGCCGCTGTTGCAACTTGCCGAAGGCGCCACAATCTGGGTCGGCCGCAAGGCCGATGACGTCTCCCAGGTCGCCGAGGCGCGCAGCCTCGCCGCCACGGAGGCCGAGAACGAATATCGTCGTCTTCTCTACGTCGCCATGACGCGCGCCGCCGACAGGCTGATTGTCGGCGGCGCCGATGGCGTCAAGGGACGGCCGAAGGGCTGCTGGTACGATCTCATCTATGAGCCGCTGAAGCCGCTTCTGGTCGAGGAAGAAGAGGGCGGCGAAAAAGTCTGGCGCTATCGCAAGCCAGCGGCCACGGTGGCCACGGCGGCCGCTGCGGCCGCTGCGGCCCCGGGGCCCGCGCCGTTGGCGGCAGAAGCGGATGCCGAGCGACGCCGCCTGCCGTCGTGGCTGCGTGAACCTGCCCCGCCGGAAACACCACGCTTTGTACCGCTATCACCGTCCACGGCATTCGACGAAGAAATCGGCCGCACCTTCGCGCATGCGGGCTCCGCCGGCGAGCGCCGCAAAGCGCTCCAACGCGGCCGCATCGTGCACCGGCTGATGCAGTCCTTGCCCGATATCCCGGAAGCCGGGCGCAAAGCCGCTATCGAGCGCTATCTCAAAGCCGCCGCAGATTTCACCGCCGGCGAGCAGGCGGAGATCGCGCAACAGATCCTCGCCATCCTCAACGATTTGGTCTTTGCCGAAGTTTTCGCGCCGGGAAGCCGCGCCGAGGTGCCGATCGTCGGCCGCATCGGCCGCCCCGGCGCTCCCGCGATCGCGGTGTCGGGACAAGTGGATCGGCTGGCGGTAACGGCCGGTGCCGTCCTGATCGCCGACTACAAGACCGATCGTGCGGTCCCGCGCCGCCTGGCGGAGGTACGGCCCTATGTCGCCCAGCTCGCGCTCTATCGCGCGGTGCTTGCGCGCATTTACCCGGAAAAAACGATTCGCGCGGCACTGCTTTTCACCGCCGGGCCGAACGTCATCGATGTTCCCGGCGCGGCGATGGAGGCGGAATTGGCCGTAATCCTGCAGGAAGGTCACGCTCCGGTGAAGCTCCCTTGACGCTGGCGAACGCCATTCATAGGTTTCGTGCCCTGCCGATTTTTTCCGAAACAGCGAGGTCTGCCATGGTCGACAAAGTCACGGATGCAACGTTCGATCAGGACGTGCTCAAGGCCAGCGGGCCGGTCGTGGTGGATTTCTGGGCGGAATGGTGCGGTCCCTGCCGGATGATCAGTCCGGCGCTTGAGGAAATCTCCAATTCGCTCAACGGCAAGGTCAAGATCGTCAAGCTCAACGTCGACGAGAATCCGGCGACCACGACGAAATACGGCATCATGTCGATCCCGACGCTCATGCTGTTCAAGGGCGGTCAACTCGCTTCCCGCCAGGTCGGCGCTGCGCCCAAGCAAAAGCTCGAACAGTGGATCACCGCCGCGGTGTAGGCGCCCTGGAACGACGCTAATGCCGAAAATGCCGGACGCCGGTAAAGACCATGGCGACGCCGTGGTCGTTGGCAGCCTTGATCACCTCATCGTCGCGCACCGACCCGCCGGGCTGAATGACGGCCGTGGCGCCGGCCTCGATGACGACCAGGAGGCCGTCGGCGAAGGGGAAGAACGCATCCGACGCCACCACCGATCCCCGGGTCGCGGGCTCTTTGCGACCGGCCGCCTTGGCCGCGTCCTCGGCTTTGCGCACGGCGATGCGCGCCGCATCGACCCGGCTCATTTGCCCGGCGCCGATGCCGACGGTCGCGGACTCTTTCGCATAGACGATGGTATTCGACTTGATGTGCTTGGCGACGCGGAAGGCGAAGCGCAAATCGCGTAGCTCGGTATTGCTCGGCGCGCGCGCGGTCACGGTTTTCAATTCCAAGTCATCGACCACCGCCTTGTCGCGCGATTGCACGAGGAGTCCGCCGGCCACGGTCTTTGCCACGAGCCCGCCGGCACGCGGATCGGGCAAGCCACCGGCGATCAGGAGCCGCAGATTCTTCTTGCCGCCGACGATGGCGATCGCTTCCTCGGTCGCATCCGGAGCAATGATGACTTCGGTGAAAATCTCGGTGATGGTGCGCGCTGCGTCAGCATCGAGCCGGCGGTTGAGCGCGACGATGCCGCCGAACGCCGAAACCGGATCGCAAGCCAGCGCCTTGCGGTAAGCGTCGGCGAGGTTTTCGCCCTCGGCGACGCCGCAAGGATTGGCGTGCTTGATGATGGCGCAAGCCGCGGTGCGCGCCGGATCGAATTCGGCGACGCATTCATAGGCCGCGTCGGTGTCGTTGAGGTTATTGTAGGAAAGCTGCTTGCCCTGCGCCTGCAGCGCGGTGGCGACGCCGAAGCGCGCATCGCTTGTGCGATAGAACGCCGCCGTCTGGTGCGGGTTCTCCCCGTAGCGCAGTTCCTCGATCAGCCGGCCGCCGATGGCGCGGTAGTCGGGTGCGACCACCCCGAGTTTGTCGGCGAACCAGTTGGCGATTGCCGCATCGTAGGCGGCGGTGCGCGCGTAAGCCTTGGCGGCGAGCCGGCGGCGCAGCGCGAGCGTCGTCATCCCGCCGTGCTGGGCGAATTCGTCGAGCAATGCGGAATAGTCGGTCGGCTCGACCACGACCGCGACGTCGGCATGGTTCTTGGCGGCGGCGCGGATCATTGCCGGGCCGCCGATATCGATATTCTCGATGCAATCCTCGAAAGGCGCGCCGCGCGCCGCGGTCTTCTCGAACGGGTAGAGATTGACCACCAGGAGATCGATGGGGCGGATGCCGTGCGCGCGCAGCGCCTCGGCATGCGCGGGATTGTTGCGGATGGCGAGCAACCCGCCATGCACCGCCGGATGCAGGGTTTTGACCCGGCCATCCATCATTTCCGGAAATCCGGTGAGATCGGAAATCTCAATGACCTTGAGGCCGGCCTGGGCCAGCAACGCGTGCGTCCCGCCGGTCGACACGAGTTCAATGTCATAGCCGAAAAGCGCGCGGGCGAATTCCACGACCCCGGTTTTGTCGGAGACGGAGATGAGGGCGCGCGATACGCGGCGCAGATGTTCGCTCATGGCCTCTCTTTACTCTGTCCCCTGCCGGCGGGGGAGGGTGGAAATGAATCTCACAGCAGCTTCGGCTCTTCGTCTCGCGCCCGTCGGGCGGCGCCGGCGGTCGCTTCGGCACGCGAGCTGGCCTGCTGGAAGCTCCAGGTCACCCGCGGCTTCTCTCGCGCGTGGCCGTGAATCACCACCTGCGCCGCGCGCCGCGGACCGTCGTTCCCGGCGAGATAGACGCTGTCTTCGATTTGCACGGGATCGTCACCGGCGCTGAAGGTCCACACTTCTTTGTTCGGCATGAGCAGCAGGACGCCGTGGCCGTCGCTGAGCCGCGTTGCCTTGACCAGGGGATGCAGATGGAAGCGCACCGCGTAGCGGTCCTCACTGGTACGTATCTGCGCCCCGCCGTCGGCGGCGAGGAACAAATCCGCGCCTTCGAGTCGTGTGCCGTCGGCGGCAAGCGTCAAAATGCGCTCATGCACTACGCCGTAGCTCGCGGCATAGCCGTCGTGGCCGGTGCGCAGCACGATCGCGTCCGGGCGCTCCTCGCGTGACACCGAAACGTGACTCGGTCCGCCGAGCATGGGCGAGCCGCCGAGCACGCGGCGGAACGGCGGCGCCTCGACGAATTGCGCCGATGAAACCTCGTTGAACGTCACCGTCGAATGCGCTGCGGTCGCCCGCGCCAGCGGCCGCCACTCGTCGCGCGCATTTGCCGGCATCCCGCAATTGACCACGATGAGGTTTTGCTTGGCGGAAGAGAATTCGAACGACAGGCATCCGGCATGCGCCTCCAGGCTCATCTCGATCGGCGGCGCGCGGCCGGTATCCATGATTAGCACGCTGCCGCCGGCTTCGAGTCGCTGGTAAGCGGAATAGGGCGCGTTCGACAGCGGCGCGCCGTGCGACTCGTCGTAGGCGAGCAGCGTGAGCAGAAGCTCGGCCGGCGTCGCGCCCATGCCGTTGAAATGCGCGAACGTCCCCTCGGAATGGCGGAAAAAGCGCAGCATCGGCATCATGCGCTCGATGGCGTTGAGCAGCGCCGGCGGCGGCGCGATGTTGCGCGAGGAGAACGCCTGGCGCAGCGGCAGGAACTCGATCAGGATCTCGATGATCGCCCCGGGATCGCGGCTGACATGGCCGCCGTCGGGAAGGATTTGCCGCTCGATCTCGCTCTTGAGCCCGGCGGTGGTGGATTTGATGTGACGGGCCTGGCCGGCGATGCAGAGCGCGGCGTAGGTGAGCGCGATCGTGGCCTGCGTGCGGGAGACGCCGCGATGGGCGTCGCCCGCCGTGTGGCGCAGATAGCGCACCTGGCGGACGAGGCTGCGCACGAAGCGCCGATAGAAGCGCATATCCGCGTCTTGCAGGAGAAGAGGCGCCTGGCTGAGCCAGGAGATGATGCGCCGCGACAGCACGTCGGGCCGCCAACCCAGCGGATGCCAGGCGCCTTGCAGGGAAATCCATTCATCGACCAGCGCGCGCGCATTGGCGCGGGTGATGCCGGAATCGGCGGCGCGCAGGTGGCGCAGCCAGCCGAAGCCAAGCAAGGCCGTCGCCCATTCGTCGGACGGCGGCTCCATTTCGAAGACCGACCGGCTGTCGCAGATCACGACTTTGCCGCCGAAGGCGAAGCGGCCCGAATAGATCTCCGTTGCGCGGGTGACGTCGGCGGTGCGCAGATCCTGCGGGGCGATCAGCAGCCGATCGGCCTTGCGCGGCAGGAGCGGCCAGCGCAGCACCGGATGGCCGTTGATGCGGCCGGCGAGCTGCCGCAGCCCGCTGCGCAGCAAAAGCCAGGACAGCCTCGCTTGATTCGCGACTGAAACGCGCGCCATCGCCGCGCTCGCCCCTCCTTGGGCGGAAGCGACTGGTCCCGCCGATTCGGAACCATAACGGAAGGATGGAGCGCCGACCAACGGGCGGCTTTGCTCCGCGGAAACGCTAGCGTTTCACCAGCCGTGCGGCATAGAAACCGTCGAGACCCGAAAGCCGCGAGTCGGCGTCGGGGAGATGGCAAGGCAGCGTCCGCAGGTCGCCGTCCCGCGTGATGAATTCGCCGCGGCCGAAGACCTCCGCGGCGGCGATCGGCGCCCGGCCCACGCCGTTTTCATGCGCAAGAAGATCGGCGACGATGGCCTCACCTTCTTCGGGTTCGAGCGAACAGGTGCAATAAACGATCGTGCCGCCGGCTTTGGTCAGCGCCACCGCGCGCGCGATCAATCGGCGTTGCAGGGCGGCGAGCGCCGTGATGTCAGCCTCCTGCTTGAGCCATTGCACGTCCGGATGGCGGCGGATGGTGCCGGTCGAGGAGCAGGGCGGGTCGAGCAAAACGGCGTCGAACGGCTCGGCCTCCCACGCCGCGACATCGGCGCAAACGAACTCGGCGGCGAAGCCGAGCCGGTTGAGATTTTCGCGCAAGCGGGCAAGTCGCGCGGGCGCGCGATCGACCGCTGTGAGGCGGGCGCCGGCGGCCGCAAGCTGCGCGGCCTTGCCGCCGGGCGCGGCGCAAAGATCGGCGACGCGCAGCCCGGCGATGGGGCCAAGGAGACGCGCCGGCAGCGCCGCCGCGGCGTCCTGCACCCACCACGTGCCCTCGCCAAAGCCCGGCAGCGCGGTCACGGCGCCTTGCGCGACAAGCCGCACCGAACCGGTCGGCAGCACGCGCCCGCCAAGCTTCTCGGCCCATTGTTCGGGGTCGTTTTTCACCGTCAGATCGAGCGCCGGCTCGCGGCTATTGGCGAGCGCGATCGCGCGCGCGGCGGTCTCACCGTAAGCCGCGATCCAGCGGGCCATCAGCCATGGCGGCGTGTCGAGCATGGCCGTATCGAGGGCGGTGAGCCGCCCGGCGCCTTCGCGCGCGATGCGCCGCAGCACCGCGTTGACCAGGCCGGTAAAGTGGGCCGCGTGCTTGTCCGCTCGCGCCAGCTGTACTGCGAGATCGACGGCGGCGTGGTCGGGCACGTTGAGGAAAAGAATCTGTGCGGCGCCGAGCAGGAGCGCGATCTCAACGCGCGGCGCCTTTGCCGGCAGCCCGCGCTCGGTGAACAGGCCGATCAGGTGGCGCAAGGTGCCGAGCCGGCGGAGCACGGTCCCGACCAGCGCCCGCGTCAGCGCGCGATCGCGTTCCGCAAGGCTCGCAAGTCCGGCTTGCGCGCGGCCTTCGAGTTCATCGTCGAGCGGGCGGCGGCGGCGCAGCACGCCGTCGAGGATGTCGGCGGCAAGAAGCCGCGTGGCGAGGCCCGGCGCGTCGGCGGCGCTGCCCTGGCGGGCGGGCTGCTCACGCCTTTTCTTCACTGCAAAAATTCCTCCTTGCGGCCGGCGCAGGGCTACGCCAAGTCAGGGGCGATGCCAATCGACCCCACGCCAACGAAACCGCCCGCGAGCGATGCCGCAGCCGATAGCGGGGACAAGAAGCACCGGCTAAGCGAGGCGGCGGAGCGCGCGCTGGCCGAGGCGGCTTCGCGCCGCGCCGCGCGCGATCAAAAGGCCGCCGCTCAACCGAAGGAAATCCAGGGTCGCGACGGGCTCGATCCGACCCGCTACGGCGACTGGGAAAAGGACGGCCTGACCTCGGATTTCTAGCACGCCGGACTTTCGGGGTGGTGTCTCAGTTTGATTTTGGCAAGTCGTCTACTGCACAACCACCCGCGTGCCGACGCTGACCCGGCTGTACAGGTCTTTGACGTCCTCATTGAACATGCGGATGCAACCGTAGGACACGAAATGGCCGATCGATCCCGGCTGGTTGGTGCCGTGAATGGCGTATTCGCTGCCCGCAAACGACATGGCCGCGACACCCATCGGATTGCGCGGTGAGCCGCCCTTGATCACCTTCGGCAGGTTCGGATGATCGTGCCGCACCGCGGCCGGTGGCGCCCAATCGGGCCGGATATATTTGCCGTCGATGTAGGACGTTCCCGCCCATTGCTTGCCGGCGCGGCCGACGCCGACCGGATAGCGGATGGCCTGTCCATAGCCGACCACGTAATAAAGATGCCGCTCATTGGTGCGCACGACGATTGTTCCGGGCATGAAAGTCTCTTTCATAGTCACCGTTTCGCCGCGTGCCTGCGCCCCGTGCGGCGTCAGAGCAAATGCGCCGGCGGCGGTTGCCGCAACAGCCACAAGGAGAATTTTCCCTCGCATCGTCGAAGCCCTCATCGCGCAAAAAATCCCGACAATTCCATCGCCAAAGTCGGTGACCGCGCGCGATCTTAGATCGAATGCGCGCGTTCGCTCAGTACCGGCGGCGCGACACGGCGAAGTTTTCACAAATTTTTTCGAGGTGTGTCTTACGTGCACCAGGTTTCCGACATTTCGTCACCGCCAGGCTTGACCCGCCTGCGCGGTCCGTAGCCTTCCCTAGGCAAAGACTCAGAACCGCTTCGGCGGGCGAAGGCCCGGCGGTCCATGCAGCGGGGCCGCTCGATGGATTGCCGGATCAAGTCCGGCAATGACGACACAATGTAAGAAGGGAGCTACGCGCTCCGCTTGTTCTGCCGGTTGCCTACGAGGTCGTCGACCACGGCGGGATCGGCGAGCGTCGAGGTGTCGCCGAGATTGCCGAATTCGTCCTCGGCGATCTTGCGCAGGATGCGGCGCATGATCTTGCCCGAGCGCGTCTTCGGCAGGTTTGGCGCAAACTGGATGAGATCGGGGGACGCGATCGGTCCGATCTCCTTGCGCACCCAGGTGGTGAGTTCCTTGCGCAGCGCCTCGGTCGGCTGCTCGCCGGCCATCAGCGTGACATAGGCGTAGATGCCTTGGCCCTTGATGTCGTGCGGATAACCGACGACGGCGGCTTCCGACACTTTCGGGTGCGCCACCAGCGCGGATTCGACTTCGGCGGTGCCGAGGCGGTGGCCGGCGACGTTGATCACGTCGTCGACACGGCCGGTGATCCAGTAATAGCCGTCGGTGTCGCGCCGGCAGCCGTCGCCGGTGAAATATTTTCCCGGATAGGCGCGGAAATAAGTTTCGACGAAGCGCTGATGGTCGCCATAGACCGTGCGCATCTGTCCCGGCCATGAATCGGCGATGCAGAGATTGCCGGTCGCCGCGCCTTCCAGCACTTTGCCTTCGGCGTCGACGATCTGCGGGATGACGCCGAAGAACGGCCGCGTCGCCGATCCGGGCTTGAGTGGAGTCGCGCCGGGCAGCGGTGTGATGAGAATGCCGCCGGTCTCGGTCTGCCACCAGGTATCGACGATCGGGCAGCGGCCGTCGCCGACCACGCGGTGATACCACT
>Ga0209415_10002010_pt1 | contig 38537 bp, 32 predicted proteins | sample PeaSoiSIISIP2007_FD_187696 | JGI IMG/M metagenome (GOLD analysis project Ga0209415, IMG submission 187696) | Peat soil microbial communities from Weissenstadt, Germany - SII-SIP-2007 (SPAdes) (version 2) | ecosystem: Environmental > Terrestrial > Soil > Wetlands > Peat | place: Germany...
CCGAGTTCCGCATGCCCTCGCTCGGCGCCGACATGGAGGCCGGGACGCTGGTCGAGTGGCTGCGCAAGCCCGGCGAGACGGTGAAGCGGGGCGACATCATCGCTGTCGCCGAGACGCAGAAGGGCGCGATCGAGATCGAGGTGTTCGACGACGGCGTGCTCGACCGCTATCTCGTCGATCTCGGCGTCGAGGTCCCGGTGGGAACCCCGCTCGCGATCATACGCAAGGAGGGCGAGGCCGCCGCGCCAACCCCCGCGCCATCCGCACCGCCACGAGCCGAACCGCCGCCGCAGCCGCCCCCCGCGCCGACCGCGCAACCCGCGGCGCCCGCCGTCCCAGCCGCCGGTCGGGTCGCGGCCTCGCCGGCCGCGCGGCAGTTGGCCGAGGCTCGCCGGATCGATCTCGCCCAGGTGACGGGCAGCGGTCCGGGCGGGGTGATCGTGCTGGCCGACGTGGCCCGACTGGCCGCGGAAGCCCAACTGGCCGCGAAGGCGCGGGTAAAGTCGCCGGCAGCGTTCAACATCGAGCAGATGCGCATGGCGATCGCCGCGGCGATGTCGCGCTCGAAGCGCGAGATCCCCCACTACTATCTCGCCGACACCATCGACGCCGCTCAAGCCGTGAACTGGGTCGCGGCCCACAACGCGGATCGGCCGCCGCAGGAGCGACTGCTGGTCGGCGCGCTTTTCGTCAAGGCCACGGCGCTGGCCGCGAAGAGCTTTCCCGAGTTCAACGGCAAGTTTGAAGCCGGGGTCTTCACGGCAGGCCCCGCGGTCCATGCAGGCGTCGCGATCGCCATCCGCGGCGGCGGCCTGATTGCGCCGGCAATCCACGGTGCATCCGAGCTTCCTCTGGACGAGCTGATGGCCAAGATGCGCGACCTCGTGGCGCGGGTCCGCGCCGGCCGCTTCCGCAGCTCCGAGATCGCCGATCCCACGATCACCGTCTCCAGCCTTGGCGATCGCGGTGTGGAGACTCTCTTCGGCGTCATCTATCCGCCGCAGGTGGCCATCGTCGGCTTCGGCAAAATCGTCGACCGTCCGTGGGCTGAGGGCGACGCGCTCGCGGTCCGGCCCGTGGTGACCACAACGCTTGCCGCCGACCACCGCGTAAGCGACGGACACCGCGGCGCGCTTTTCCTCGCCCGGATCGGCGAGCTGCTGCAGCGACCGGAGGCCCTATGACGGCGAACGACATCCGCGCGGTTCTCCAGGACGAGCTTGGCCGCATTGCGCCCGAGATCGACTTTGATAGCCTCGATGCCAGGGCCGACCTGCGCGAGGAGGCCGACATCGACTCGATGGACTTTCTCAACCTGCTCACGGCCTTGCACGTGAGGCTGCACGTCGACATCCCGGAGGCGGACAACGCAAAGCTGATCACGGTGCAGGGCGCGATCGACTATCTGACGGCGAAGCTCGCAGCCACGGCTTAGTCGTTCGCCGCGTCGGGTGTGGAGCCGAGCATGGGCGAGCCTTCGTCGGAGCGATGGGTCCTAGGTGAAGTCATCCTGGCCGCGCACGTCGCAATCATTGGCTTCAACTTGTTCGGGTTGGTCGCGATACCGCTCGGCGCCTGGCGGGGATGGCGCTTCGTTCGCCGGCGCGTCTGGCGCCTGCTGCACCTGGGATCCTTCGCCGTGGTCGCGCTGCAGGCGATCCTGGGCAGGGCCTGCTTCCTCACCGACTGGGAGGCCGATGTCGTGGGCGACCCGTTGCACGCGCCGCTGATCATGCGCTGGGTCAACGCAGTGATCTTCTGGCCCTTGCCGATGTGGGTGTTCGACGCCGTCTACGTCGCGCTCTTCGTCTACGTCGTTGCCCTCCTATGGCTGGTCCCCTTGCACACGGCCGCGCGAGCCGGCGTCGCCGGACGCCATTGATGGGTGTCGGCGGCTCTTGGCGCGCGGCAGGCCACGAATCGCCATCCGGCGCTTCGCACCCGTCGTCCGTTCCGGCTACGGCGCTAGGGTCCTGATCAGGGCTCAGGCGCGGCGGTCCTTGGACCCGTCTCCGCCAGGGAAGTCTTTACCGCCGGCCACGAGCGGAGTTGGCTCGACGCGTCGGCTGCGCGCAAGCTCGGCAGGGGATAGCGGCGGAAGGTGACCATGACGTTGCTCGGGTCGAGCGAGCGGGGGGCTGTCGGGCCGCCGCTCACGCCGCTGGAGACGGGTTCGGCGATCGCCATCGGTGTCGTCTCCCTCCTGCTGTTCGGCGTGCTCGCGCTGCTGTTGGGCGCACTCGCTGACGAGAATCGCCTGAGCGTCGCCGCGATCGGCGTTAGCGCCACGCTGGAGGCGCTCAGCACGGGAGCGGCGACCGGGCTTGCGGGCCTATTCCTCCAGCCCCGCCGCCTCAGGGCGATCACCATCACCGCTGCGCTCGCGCTGGCCTCCTGCGATGTCGCGGTTGGCGGCGCGAACGGGCCTGGCGTGATTGTCATCCGGACCCTGGCCGGCGCGCCCGAGGGCGTCCTGCTCTGGGTCTGCATCGGCATGGTCGCCCGCACGCGGACGCCTGAACGCTGGGCGGCCGTGCTGGTGACGGCGACCCCGCTCGCCCAGTTCGCCGTCGCTTGGGCCCTGGCCGCGCAGGTCCTTCCGCGCCTCCATGCCGCCGGCGGCTTCGCCTTCATGGCGGCTTGCGTTCTTCTGGCCGCGCCCTTCGCCGTCATGCTGCCCGACGCATACGCCCCGCTTCCCGACGTTGGACGGCTCCCATTTTCCTTGCCCGCGCGCGGCTGGATTGCGCTCGTCGCCGTGCTCATCCTGGTTGCCGCGTCGGCGGCGGTCGGCATCTACCTCGTGCCGCTGGCGCACCAGGCGGGGCTGTCGCTGGGCGTGGCCTCGACCGCGACCGCGATTTCGCTCGGCGCGCAGGTGTTCGGCGGCGTGCTCGCCGTATCGCTGGCTGGCCGCATCGGCTATTTCCCGGTGCTGGCGGCCGGCGCCGCGGCCTTCCTGGTCGCATGGACGGCCTACGGCTTTCGCGAGCCGGCTTGGATCTTCATCGTCGCGACCGCCCTCTTTGGCTTTACGGCCGTCTTCGTCTCACCTTTCTTCGTGCCGATGACCATTGACGCCGATCCCAGCCGCCGCGCCGCCCTGCAGATTGGCGCGGCCCAGCTGTCGGGCGCCGCGCTGGGGCCGCTGATCGCGTCGCGCGCGGTTAGCGACGGCCGAGCGCATGGCGTGCTTGTCCTGGGCGGGGGCCTGGTGGTCGTCAGCCTCTGCCTGGCCGGATGGTTGCACTTCACCCACTTGGCCGCTGGGGCCGCCGAGTGACGCCCGACCTCTAGTCGGCCTCGCGGTCCAGCGGCATCGCCGAAGTTGAGCGAAAAGCGTACGGACCGGCTGTGACTCAGACCAATCGGTCATCGGGCGTCGTCGACTTAATCCAAGTCAAGGCGCGATGGGACGCTGTGCGGTATCGAAGGTTTGCAGGAGGTGACCATGAGCACCGGACTTCCCGTATTCGATACCACCGTCAACGAGACAAACCACTGGCTGAAGGCTCTGGAAGACGAGCTCCCGCAATGCGACCGGCATCAGGCGTATGGGGCCATGCGTGCGGTGATGCACGTGCTGCGCGATCGGCTGGCGCCCGGCGGCGCCATGCGCCTGGCTGCGCAGATGCCGCTGCTGCTTCGCGGCGTGTTCATCGAAGGGTGGCGCCCGGAAGAGACGCCAATCCGTTGGCACACGCCGCAGGCGTTCATCGAAGCCGTGGGAGCCGCGCTGCCTCCCGAATTCCCAGCGGATCCCGGGATCGTGGCGCGGCGCGTGATCAAGGTCCTCTGGTCGCGAATGAATGGCGGCGCAATGGAGAAGATCAAAGGCGAGGTGCCTGTCGCCATTCGCACCCTTTGGCCCAGCGAGCCCGCTCGGACCTGACCCGTCGCGCGGCGCCGTCGTCCGGCTAACCGGATTGGCGAGGCCGCCGACATGCGCGCCTCGGCCGAGGCCGACGCCTGGTGTGTGCTCGGCGTCGACGACGTGATCAATGACATCCAGGTTCGCGCCTGGCCTCGGTCGAACGGCGCGCTGGCCGTTTCAGGGCGCGACGATGTGGGACTTGCCGATCTTGTGGACCGACGAAGCGGTCGGGCCTTTGTCGCCGCCTTCGGATTCGGCGAATCGAACCTCGTCGCCGGGACTCAAGCCTTCGAAGTCGCCTGCGACGACCGCATTGCGGTGGAAGTAGAACTCCTGGCCGTCGGCGCTCTCGATCAACCCGTAGTCCTGCTCTGGGAACAGCTGCGAGATGCGGCCGAGCGGCGGCGCCTCATGCGCCTTCACCTTGCCCTCGAAGCGCCGTTCGTGATCCTGGAGCTGACGGCGGGCCGCCGCGAAGGCGTCGCGGACGGCGACATAGGGGTCCTCGTGGGCGTGATCGGCGGACGGGTTGCGGTCGACGACGACGTCCGCGCGCCCCGGCAGGCTGATGTGGATCCTGACCTGGTAGAGGTCGCCCTTATGGCGATGGCGGCTGCGGCCGATCAGGGCGACGTGGCAGGCGGTGATGCGCTCGCCGAACTGTTCGAGCTTGCGCGCTTCGCGCTCGATGCGCGCCTCCAGCGCTGGATTCGGTTCGAGCCCACCCTCGAACGTCACCTTCAGTGGAACTTGCATCTTCGATGCTCCGGCTAAGCGATCCGTCGTCGATGTGAATACTCAAGGCGGAGACCTGGCCCCGCCTTGATAGCGATCAACAAGTCCGCGCTTCCTCCGCGTCGCCGCGAGGAGTCAGCCGCCATCAACGTCGGCGAAGTGCTCCGCGAGGTTCGCCTCGGGCACTTGGGTGAGGTCCTTCTGCAGCTGCGCGGCAACCTTCCGCCGCGTTGGCGCATCAAGCGCTTGGTGGAGCTCGCTAAGCGCATGAGCGGGCGCCACGAGGATCAGGCGGTCGAACTCGTCGCGGGCGTTGGCGTCATTCAGCGCCGCCGCCACCTCGTCGACGAAGGTCCTCTTCTCGGTCCGATGCAAGTCTTCGCGAGGCTGCACCGCGTGGCGAACCGATCCCCTACTCCCGTACGAACGGCCCGGCCGCTCGGCGCCGAGATCGTGCGTGCGATCGTGGATATGCGCCGAGACGAATTCGCGGTGCGTGTCGAACGCCGTCCCGGCTGCCGCGAACGCCCTTGGCGCATCTCGTTTCTGCAGGAAGCGGGCGCGACCGCCGTCGGTGACGACATACCAGGTTCTGGGGGCTTTCATCGTCGGCTCCACTAGGGTTTCGGACATTCAGCCGCTGACTTGGATATCGACACCGCGCCGAACGCATTGAGGAGCATCAAAGCGGTGCCGGCGCCCGGTTGCAATTGACCTTGCTCAAGGTCGCGCACCGGCCGCGCGCGCACAATTGTTGGCGCCATGCAAGCCCGCCAGCCCCAACCGGACCTCACCAGCGGCCTAGCCGCGGGCGAGATCGCTGGCGAGGTCTTGGACATCGTGAGCGGCCTCGCAGACGAGCTGCATCCGCACCGGCGGGGCCTCGCTCCGCTCAGCTTTGAAAGCGACCTCGATCAAGGGTTCGGCCTGGACAGCCTGGGCCGGGTCGAGGCCATCCAGCGCCTCGAAGCGGCGTTCAACGTCCGCCTCGCCGACACCCTGTTCGCGCAGGCGGCAACGCCCGCCGACCTCGCGCGCGCGATCGCCAAAGCGGGGCCGGTTGCGGTTGGCGCCGCCCACGCCCGTGTCCAGGCGAGCGCCGCGTCAGGCGCGCAGGCCGCGCCGGGAGAGGCAGGCACGATCATCGACATCCTCGCCTGGCACGCCCAGCATCAGCCCGAGCGGCCGCACATCTACCTTTCCGACGGCGACCGGGAGGAGCCGCCGATCACCTACGGCGCCCTCGTCGCGCGAGCCGGCAAGGTCGCGGCAGGGCTGTCGGCGATGGGGATCGAGCCTGGCGCGCGCATCGGCCTCATGCTGCCGACGGGCGGCGACTTCTTCGCCGCCTTCCTGGGGGTGCTGGGGGCCGGCGGCGTGCCCGCCCCAATCTACCCGCCCTGGCGCATGTCGCAGATCGAGGAGCACCTCCGGCGCCAAGCCAGGATCCTGGCCGCGGCCGAGGTCGCGGGCCTGATCGCCTTCCCGGAAGCGGCGCCGTTCGCGCGCCTCCTGGAGGCGCACGTCCCAAGCCTGGGTTTCGTCGCCACCGTTCCCGAGATCGAGGCCCACCCCGGCCCGCCGCGCCTGCTGCACGGCTCGCCCGACGACCTCGCGCTGCTGCAGTTCACGTCCGGCAGCACCGCCGACCCCAAAGGCGTGATGCTCACCAACGCGAACATCATCGCCAACGCGCGCGGCATCTCGCGGGCGATCCGCGCCACGCCGGCCGACGTCACCGTCAGCTGGCTTCCGCTCTACCACGACATGGGCCTGATCGCGGCCTGGCTGTCCTGCCTGGACCAGGCGGCGCCGTTCGTTGTGATGAATCCGCTGAGCTTCATGGCGCGGCCCGAACGCTGGCTTTGGACGCTGCACCGCAACCGCGCGACGATCACGGCCGCCCCGAACTTCGCCTTCGAGATCTGCCTCGCTATCCCCGATGCGCGGCTTACCGGCCTGGACTTGAGCGCGCTGCGCGTCGCCGGCTGCGGCTCCGAGCCGATCGCCGAGCGCACGGTCGAGGACTTTACACGCCGGTACGCCGTCTATGGCTTCCGACCCGAGGCGTTCCTGCCGGTCTATGGGCTCGCGGAATGCGCCGCGGCGCTCACCATGTGCCCGCCCGGCCGCACGCCCAGGATCGACCATGTGAACGCCCGCGCTCTGGCGATCACTGGCGAGGCCGAGCCCTGCGCCTCCGACGCGCCCGGCGCGCAGGCCATCGTCTCATGCGGCGCGCCGCTGACCGGCCACGAGCTGCGCATCCTGGACGTCGACGGGCGCGAGGCGCCAGAGCGTCGCGAAGGCCGGCTGCAGTTCCGCGGTCCCTCGGCGACGAAAGGTTATTTCAACGCGCCGGAGAAGACAGCCGAACTCGTCCTGCCCGACGGTTGGCTGGAGAGCGGCGATCTGGCCTACCTCGCCGGCGGCGAGCTCTACGTCACAGGCCGCACAAAGGACATCGTCAAGCGCGCCGGGCGCAACATCCATCCCGTCGATGTGGAGTCGGCGATCGAGGCCTTGCCTGACGTCGCCGCAAATGGGGCGGCGCTGTTCAGCGTCCTCGATCCCGAACGCGGTGCAGAGCGTCTCGTGCTCGCCATCGAAACTCCGGCCACCGAACCATCGCGCCGAGCGGCGCTGATCAGCCACGCGCAGGAGGCGGCGACCGAGCGCCTGGAAAGCGCCGTCGACGACATCGTCCTCATGCCGCCGGGCGCCTTTCCCCGTACCGAGAGCGGCAAGGTCCGCCGCCCGGCGCTGCGCCAGCGCTATCTGGCGGGCGCAGCCAGCGGCTCGCCCGTCTCCGCGAAGCGGCAGCTGCTGCGCCTCGAGGCGACGGCGGCGCTCGGCCGAGTCCGGCGGGCCATGCGGAGGCTGGGGGAGCGGCTCTACGCGCTCTATTGGTGGACGATCGTGGGCCTGATCGGCGCCGTGCTCTGGCCACTGGTGATGACCTTGCCCCGATTGCATTGGCGCTGGGCCGTGGCGCATAGGCTGTGCCGCATCGGGTTGCCGCTGCTCGCCCATCAGGTGACGGTGACGGGCGAGCGCCCCGAGCTATGCAAGGACGTCGTCTATGTCGCCAACCACGAAAGCTACATGGACAACGTCGTGCTCTGCGCCCTTCTGCCCGGCGACCTCGCGTTCGCAGCCTATGGCGAGCTCGCGCAGAACTGGTTCCAAGGCTCTTTCGTGCGAAGGCTCGGGGCGATCTTCGTCGAGCGCTTCGACCCGACCGGCGCGGTCGCCGACGCCACCCGGGCGCTGGAGCTCTTGCGCGCCGGGCGGCCGCTCGTGATCTTCCCGGAAGCGACGATCATGCCGATGCCAGGCCTCTTGGACTTCAGGATGGGCGCCTTCGTCACCGCGGCCAAGGCGGGCGCGCCCGTGGTCCCCATCGCCATCCGCGGCGACCGTCATATCCTGCGCCACGACGGCCGCTGGTTTCCTCGCCGAGGGAACGTCGAGGTGCACATCGGCCACGCGCTGACGCCGGCCGGCTCCGACTTCGAGGCGGCGCTCGCGCTCAAGAACGCCGCGCGGGCGGATATCCTCGCCCACGTCAACGAGCCGGATATCGCAGCGGAAACGCCCAGGTACTGAAGGCGGACGAGCCGATGGATCCCTGGGACAGCCCGCTGCTGACCGACCTCTATCAGCTGAACATGCTGCAGGCTTACCTCGAGACGGGCCGGACCGAGACGGCCGTCTTCGAGTTCTTCGTCCGCACGCTGCCCAAGCGTCGCGGCTTCCTGATGGCGGCCGGCCTGGAGCAGGCGCTCGATTGGCTGGAGGGCCTGCGCTTCGCCGAACAGGAGCTGAGCTGGCTCAGGTCGACCGGCCGCTTCTCAGACGCGCTCCTGGACGCGCTCCGCGAGCTCCGCTTCACCGGCAACGTCGAGGCGATGCCGGAGGGTGCGGTCTTTTTCGGGAACGAGCCCATCCTCCGGGTGATCGCGCCGATGCCGGAAGCGCAGCTGGTCGAGAGCCGGCTGATCAACATCCTGCATTACCAGACGATCGTTGCGTCCAAGGCGGCCCGGATTGTGTTGGCGGCGCCTGGCAAGTCATTGGTCGATTTCGGCTTGCGCCGTGCGCACGGCGCCGAGGCGGGCCTGATGGCCGCACGCGCGAGCTATATAGCCGGCTTCGACGCCACCGCGACGGTGCTGGCGGGAGAACGCTTCGGCATCCCGCTCAGCGGGACCATGGCGCACTCGTTCATCGAGGCGTTCGACGACGAGGCTGCCGCATTCGAAGCCTTCGCGCACGCGAGGCCGCATGGCCTGGTCTTCCTGATCGACACCTACGACACAGAGCATGCCGCCCGGCGGGTCGTCGCGCTCGCTCCACGGCTGCGGGAGCAGGGCATCGAAATCCACGGCGTGCGGATTGACAGCGGCGACCTGGACGCGCTCGCGCGCTCGGTGCGGCGCATCCTGGACGAGGGCGGGCTTGAGAATGTGATCATCTTCGCAAGCGGCGGGTTGGACGAAGACGACCTTTGGGACTTCACCCGCCGGGGTGCGCCGATCGACGGCTATGGCGTCGGCACCAGCCTCACCACCTCCTCCGATGTTCCAGCCCTGGACTGCGCCTACAAGCTCGAGGAGTACGCCGGCAAAGCCCGACGCAAGCACTCGCTCGGCAAGGCGACCTGGCCCGGCCGAAAGCAGGTCTGGCGCAGTTATGACGCCGAGGGCAGGATGAGCGGAGACGTGCTCTCGACGGCAAGCGATCTGCAGGCGGGCGAGCCCCTGCTCAAGCCGGTCATGCGCGGCGGCCGGCGGGTCGCCCCCTCGCCAAGCCTTGGCGACGTGCGGACCTTCTCGGCCCGCGAGCTTGGGCATCTGCCCGAACCGTTGCGGCGGCTCGAGCCCGAGGCGGTCTACCCCGTCATCGTGGGTCAGGCGCTGATCGACCTCACCGCCGAGGTCGACCGGACAATCGAGGCCGCGGAGGCCCGGCCATGACAGCGATACGTCTCTCGCCTGAGACCGACATGCTGCTGATCGTCGACGTGCAGAACGACTTCTGCCCCAGCGGCGCCCTCGCCGTGCCGGGCGGAGACGAGGTCGTGCCGCTGGTGAACAGGATCGCGCAGGCTTTCGCGCACGTCGCGCTGACGCAGGATTGGCACCCGCCAGGACACGCCTCGTTTGCTTCTTCGCACCCCGGGCGGAAGCCCAACGACGTGATCATGGCGGCCTACGGCGAACAGGTGCTCTGGCCGGACCACTGCGTGCAGGGGACCTGGGGCGCGGCCTTCCATCCCGATCTCGACGTCGCGCCCGCCGAACTCATCCTGCGCAAGGGCTCTCGCCGAGGGATCGACTCCTACTCGGCCTTCTTCGAGAACGATCGTCAGACACCGACCGGGCTGGGCGGCTATCTGCGCGAGCGGGGCTTTGGGCGGATCGTCATGGCGGGGCTCGCCTTCGATTTCTGCGTCCGCTGGTCGGCAGAGCACGCCCGAAGGCTGGGGTTCGAGGTGGTCGTGCTGGAAGACGCCTGCCGCAGCATCGACATTGCCGGCTCCGCGGCGGCTGCCCGTTCAGCGCTGGCGGCGGTTGGCGCGGCCTGCGCCCGAAGCGAGCAGCTCGCATGAGCGGCGCGGCCCTTAACCGAGTCCGATTGACCAAGGTCAAGGCCCGCCCGCGCCGGCCGCCGCATTGATAGCGTTGCTTGGCCGTAAGGAGAGTTCCGTGGTCCAAGGCGCCTTGCGCCTTTTCGCACTTGGAGACACCGCCGAGCTGGGCGCAGCGGTGGCGGCTGCGCTCGGCCAGCCGCTGACCCCGCACGAGGAACGCGAGTTCGAGGACGGTGAGCACAAGGCCCGCCCGCTTGAGGGCGTCGACGGCGACGATGCCTTCGTCATCCAGTCGCTGCACGGCGGGCCCGCCCGCAGCGCCAACGACAAGCTCTGCCGGTTGCTGTTCTTCATAGGCGCGCTGAAGGACGCCGGCGCGGCGCGGGTGACGGCGGTCTGCCCCTACCTCTGCTATGCCCGCAAGGACCGGCGGACGAAGGCGTTTGATCCGGTCACCACGCGCTACGTGGCGGCGATGTTCGAGGCGATCGGCGCCGACGCCATCGTCACGCTCGAGGTGCACAATCCGGCCGCGTTCGAGAACGCCTTCCGCCATCGGTCGGTCACGCTCACCGCGGCGCCTCTCCTGGTCGCCGAGGCGGCGCGACTGGGCAGAGAGCCGCTGTGCGTGGTCTCGCCCGACCCGGGCGGCGCCAAGCGGGCTGAGCTTTTCCGCGAAGCGCTTGAAGCCGCCATCGGCAAGCCGGTCGGCCGCGGCCTCGCCGACAAGCATCGCAGCGCCGGCGTCGTCACGGGCGACCTCTTCGTCGGCGATGTCGCCGGCGCTACCGCCCTCATCATCGACGACCTGGTCAGCACCGGCGGGACGCTCGTCCGCGCCGCGCGCGCCGCGCGGCAGGCCGGGGCCACGCGGGTCATCGCGCTGGCGGCGCACGGCCTGTTCACGCCCGGCGCTGAGACGGCGCTGGCCGACCCGGCGATCGATCAGCTGATCGTCACCGACGCGGTCCCGCCGTTCCGGCTTGCGGGCGCCGCCGTCTCGGCGAAGCTCAAGGTCACGCCGTGCGCGCCGCTGTTGGCCGAGGCGATCAGCAGGCTGCACTGGCGCAGGCCGCTCACCGACCTCCTGGTCTATTGAGCAGCCGGTCAAGCCGCTCGGCGTCGCGGAGCGCGATGCGAAGATAGGCCCTGGCCTGCGGCGCCCATTTCGCCGGCGTCCGCGGTCGCCGCTCGAGCAGATGCGCGATCGAAAGCCGCGCCCGGAGCATCGCGCGATGACAGCGGTAGAAGAGCCAGACCGCTTCGTCCGCGCGCTCACGGCTTCTGCGCGCCACGCCGGCCCGAATCCGACGTCCCGCTGCCGCTGACCCCAGCCGTTCGCACTCAAGGTCCAGGTAGGCGAGCTCCTCGAGCGGGTCGATCAGCCGAAGCGCGGCATTGAATTCGATCCGGTCGATGATCCGCACCACGGGACCATCGAAGCAGATGTGCTCGGGCCTCAGGTCGCCGTGGCCGTCGATCAGCCGCCCGGCGCGGGCGGCAAACTGGGCGGGCCGACGGCGAAGCGCGCGCCGAAGCACCGAATCGACGCGCCTGATCGAGCCCGACGGCAGCTCGAGCGCGGGGCGCAGCAGCGTCGCGCGATCGGCGATGAGCGCTTGCCGCAGCAGTCTGAGATACCGGGCCGGCGCCGCGGGCCTTGGCCGCGCGTGGCGATGGAAGCGCGCGAGCGCCAGGGCCAGGCGATCGAGCTCCGCTCGCGTCGGCGCTCGACGGCCAATGCGCTTGTCGAGCATGTCCTCGCGATCAAGGCGGCGCATGACGACCAGCCAGTCCACCACCCGGCCGCGTCCGCCCAGGCCCAAGCCATCAGGCCCCAGGACGAGCGGCGTGACATCGATGTAGACCCCGTCGGCCAGCGGGGTGTTGAGGGCAAGCTCCGCCCGGCACGCCGCCTCACGCTTGGCCAGGGTGGAGAAGTCGAGATAGCCGAAGCGGACCGGCTTCTTCAGCTTGTAGGCCCGCCGTCCGGCCAGGAAGACCCAGGACATGTGGGTCTCGACGCACGCGACCTTGATGGTCAGGCCATATGACGACGGCCGCCGCAGGAACGCGACCTCTTCGGACAGTATCGGCGGCCGGCGCCGGCGCGGCCCACGCCACGATCGTGCGCAGGAAACGGCGCTGCGCCCGCCGCTATCCACGGTCCCAAGGGCGAAGGCAGCCTCCGACGTCGCTGTCGTCACGATCCGCCCCCCATCGAGCCGATGATCGGCAGGACGGGTCGCGGCGCATTGCGCCAGATCAAGCGCGGCCGAGCCGGTCTTCGCTCTGCAGCTCCATCATAGGATCGCACGGCGGGCGCACTTGGGCGGAGGACCGCAAGGGGGAGGCACGGTGTTCCGTTTCAGCGGCCCGCGACGGGATGACTGGGACCCCGCCGGGCCTCATCGGCAGGTATAGGCGTTCGGGCTCCTCCATCGGCCGCGCGACTTAACGACCGTCCGGCGACAATCTACTTTACTTCCAGGAACTGACTTTTGTCAGGGCCGACTTGCTCAGGCCCGGATACTGTGAAGACGGGTAGGGACAACCGTCAATGGATCAGCTGATCGTGAGGCGGACCATCGCGCGTCTCCAGCAAGAGCTGGCCGACGGCAAGCCGCGCGAAAACGAGGCTGAGCTGCGTCGGCAATTGGAGGAGCAAGAAACCCTGCTTCGCGAGCTAAACGACCCCGTGAAACGGCGCTGACGCTCGTCAGGTAAGCTTAGCCGCAACCGCAACCTGAAGGGCGGCCCATATGCCCCTTTCGCGAGACGAGTTCATCCACCAGCAGAACATGCGCCGGTATCGGGAACAGCTCGCCACGGCTCCTCCTGGTCCTCGGCAAGAGGTGTTGCTGTGGCTCATCGCCGCAGAGCAAGCCAAGGCTTCCGAGCGAGGCTGGCTTACGCCGCTCCGTTAGGAGTCGGCTTCTCGACGAGGACGCTCGAAGCGGTCGCAGGCGCCAGGGCGCGACGTGCACGCCGCCAGGGAAAGGCGGCGCGCGCCTATCATGAGGGCTGGCCGATCAACTGAGCGTCCAGAATGCGCCGTGCCTCATCGGCGAGGTCATCGAAGGTGCGGTCCGCGGCGAGCGTCCGCCAAGCGGGGCCAATGTCTTTCGGCTCGACCTGCGCCAACACGACCTTCGCAGTGGCGTCGGATGCATCGCCCTCGCGCGCCGTCACGCGCCCGGCCCGCACCTTTGCGGGAGCGGTCAGCCACAGGCCGACGAAGACATGGCCCTTTGCTGCATCCTCGATGCTCATTCGTGATGCGCTCTCGCGAAAGGTGCCATCGGCGATGACCGGGGCTCCGGCGGCCAGCGCGTCGCGGGCGCGTTCGGCGAGGACCCGGTAGATCGTCGCGCGCGCTGCCGGGTCGTAGGCCGCCTCGCCCAGGCGATCGGTCTCCTCGACGTGGGCGACCGCCTTGCGGATCGCGTCGGTGCGCAACACGCGGGTGCCGCAAGCCCCCGGGACGTGCGCCGCCACCGCCTTGGCCAGCGTCGACTTGCCCGTCCCCGAGAGCCCGCCGATCGCCAGAAGCGGCGGCGGCGAGCGCCGCAGCAGATCAAGTCCCAGCTCGCGATAGCGCGCCGCTTGCGCCAGGTCTCCGGCCTCGACCGCGACCGCCATGCGCACCGTCGCCCGCAAGGCCATGAACAGCGGCAGGAGCGCGAGCGCGGCCTCCGGTTGTCCGGCGGCGTCCCAGTAGCGGTTCATGGCCAGGTTCGCCATGGCGTCCAGCCCGCGAGCTCGCAGGTCCATCAACAGGAACGCCACATCGTAGATCACGTCGGCGGTCGACAGCGCCTCGTCGAACTCGAGCGCGTCGAACGGGGTCACGCGGCCATCGAACAGGCAGATGTTGCGCAGGTGCAGGTCGCCGTGGCCGCGGCGCACCCATCCGGCCTTGCGCCGCGCTTCGATCAGGGGGGCAAGCCGGGCGAGCTCTCGCTCGAGACCGTTGAACAGCTCCTCCGAAGCCGGGCGCGCCCCCAGGGCCGCGGCGCCGTCGGCCTCGGTCTCGCGCAAGCCCGCGACGATCCGTCGATAGTCCGCCGGGTGGCCGAGGTCGGGGCGCGGCGGAAGCGACGCGTGGAAGGCCGCGACGACCTCGGCGGTTTCCTCGACGACCTCCGCAGTCAACCGGTCCGCGTCGGCGAGTTCCGAGAGCAGGGCGGCGTCGGGGAAGCGTCGCATCACGACGACCCAGTCGACCGTCTCGCCGTCGCCGTCGATACGGATCACGCCGCCCGGATCGCGGTTCACCGGAAGTACCGCCTCGTAGAGCTCCGGCGCCAGCGGGCGGTTGACGGCAAGCTCCGCCACGCAAGCCTGTCGCCGCGCCTCCACAGAAGACATGTCCGCGAAGGGATGGCGCAGGCTTCGCTTCAGCTTGTAGGCCCTCCCCTCGCCGAGGAAGACGTGGGACATGTGCGTGTCGATCCGCTTGAGCGGCCGCCGCGCGCCGCAAGCCGAGCCATCCTCAAGCGCCGCCACGATCGCGCACTGGCTGGCCTCGAAGGCGGATCGTTCCGACATCGGCAAGACGCTCCGGCTCCCGCGCTCGCGCGGCTCTATCGCCCTTCCCTATGGCACATCCCGTGGGGCGACGAGGCGACTGCGGCCCTGTCGCGCGAGACGCCGTCCGACGGGCGTTGCAACGAGTTGAGTCTGACATAAGTCAAACGTCGCACGGTCAAGCGGTTCATACTGCGTTGAGATTGGACGCCATACGCGACATGGCGTCCGGCGCTTTGACGAACGGAACGTGGAAATGGTGAGCGACAATCCGCGCCAGTGGATGTGGGAGGAGGCGCTCGACATGCTCGCGCGCGCCGAGCGCCTGCATCGTCAGCTGTTCAAACCCGCCGCCTCCCACGCACGCCGGCCAAGCTGGGAGCCGCCCGTCGACGTGCTGGAGACAGACGGCGAAGTCGTGATCATCGCCGCGTTGCCCGGCGTCGCCGACGCTTCCTTCAAGCTCCTCATCGACGGCGGCGATATCGTGATCGCCGGCGAGCGCGCCTTGCCCGACGAATTGCGCACGGCGCGCATCCATCGCTTGGAGCTCCCGCAAGGGTACTTCGAACGCCGCGTGGCCTTGCCCGCCGCCCGATACGATCAGATCCGCCACCGCACCCAGGACGGCCTGCTCGTCGTCACCCTACGCAAGCTCGCTTGAGCCCTGGAGCCGACATGGACGACGCCTCTATCGCCGAATCCGCCGCCAAACCGGCCAAGCCGTCGCCGTCGCCCGACGCCTTCATCGCAATTCCCGTGCGCAACACGGTGCTTTTCCCCGAGGTGGTCATGCCGATCACCGTCGGGCGGCCCGCCTCCGTCGCCGCCGCTCAGCAGGCCGTCCGCGAACAGCGCCAGATCGTCGTGGTGCTGCAACGCGATCCGCAGGTGGCGGATCCCAAGGCCAGCGATCTGCATGACATCGGTGTCGTGGCCAACGTCCTGCGTTACATCGCGGCCTCCGATACCGAGCACCATCTGATCTGCCAGGGGGTGCAGCGCTTTCGCATCACTGAGCAGGTCGAAGGCTGGCCGTACCTGGTCGTCCGCGGTCTGCACGTGCCAGAGCCGGTCGAAACCAGCCCGGAAGTGGAGGCACGGCTCCTGACCTTGCGCGAACAGGCTCTGGAGATTCTGGGGCTCATTCCGCAGGCGCCGGCGGAGTTGCGCGCCACCATAGCAGGGATCAACCGGCCCGGCGTGCTCGCCGACATGGCCGCGGCCTATCTCGACGTGGCGCCGCCGGAAAAGCAGGACATCCTCGAGACGATCGACCTCATCGCTCGCCTGGACAAGGTCATCAAGCTGACTGCGCACCGTCTACAGGTGCTCCGTATTTCCCACGAGATCGGCGCCCAGACCCAGGCGTCGCTCTCCGAACGCCAGCGCCAGGCGCTGCTGCGCGAACAGCTTGCCACCATCCAGCGCGAACTCGGCGAGGAGGAAGGCGGCGGCGCCGAGATCGCCGAGCTGGCCGCGGCCATCGACAAGGCGAACATGCCGGAGGAGGTCGCGGCGCAGGCGCGCAAGGAGCTTCGCCGACTGCAGCGCACGCCGGAGGCGGCGGCCGAGTTCGGCATGATCCGCGCCTACCTCGACTGGCTGATCGAGCTCCCCTGGGCGCCGCCGACGCCTCCGGTCATCGACATCGCCGAGGCGCGCCGGATCCTGGACGAGGACCACTACGGCCTCGACAAGATCAAGACCCGCATCCTGGAGTACCTGGCGATCCGCAAGCTCGCGCCGGAGGGAAAGGCGCCGATCCTGTGCTTCGTCGGGCCGCCGGGGGTCGGCAAGACCTCGCTCGGCCGCTCGATCGCCAGGGCCCTCGGACGACCCTTCGTCCGCGTGAGCCTGGGCGGCGTCCACGACGAGGCCGAGATCCGCGGCCATCGGCGCACCTACGTCGGCGCGCTGCCCGGCAACATCATCCAGGCGATCCGGAAGGCCGGCGCGCGCGACTGCGTCATGATGCTCGACGAAATCGACAAGATGGGCGCGGGCTTCCAAGGCGACCCGTCCGCGGCCATGCTCGAGGTGTTGGATCCGGAGCAGAACGCGACCTTCCGCGACAACTACCTGGCCGTTCCGTTCGACCTGTCGCGGGTGACCTTCATCACGACCGCCAACACGCTCGACACGATTCCGGGGCCGTTGCGCGACCGCATGGAGATCATCGTCCTGTCCGGCTACACGCCCGGGGAGAAGCTCGAGATCGCCAAGCGCTATCTGGTGCGCCGGCAGTTGGAGGCGAACGGCCTTGAGCCCGGGCAGTTCGAGATCGACGACGATGCCTTGGTCCGTATCATCGCCGCCTACACCCGCGAAGCCGGCGTCCGTGGACTGGAGCGCGAGATCGGCCGCGCCATGCGCAACGCCGCGATGCGGATCGCCGAGGGCAAAGAGACCAAGGTCCACATCGCCGCGGCCGACGTTGAGACGGTGCTCGGGCCGCCGCGGTTCGAGAACGAGGCAGCCATGCGCACCGCGGTGCCGGGCGTCGCCACCGGTCTGGCCTGGACGCCGGTCGGCGGCGACATCCTGTTCATCGAGGCGGCCAAGACCCCGGGCGCAGGCAAGCTGATCCTCACCGGCCAGTTAGGGGAGGTGATGCGCGAGAGCGTCCAGGCAGCGCTAAGCCTGGTCAAGACTGAGGCCGCGGCGCTGGGCATCGATGCGACGCAGTTCGAGAAGAACGACGTCCACGTGCACGTGCCGGCTGGCGCCACGCCCAAGGATGGGCCCAGTGCTGGTGTGGCGATGTTCATCGCCCTGACCTCGCTGTTCACCGGCCGCACGGTGCGCAGCGACACGGCCATGACCGGCGAGATCAGCCTGCGCGGCCTTGTCCTGCCGGTGGGCGGGGTCAAGGAGAAGGTGATCGCCGCAGCCGGCGCGGGCATTACGCGCGTCATGCTGCCGGCCCGCAACCGCCGCGATCTCGAGGAGATTCCCGCCGAGGTGCGTGACAAGCTGGAGTTCGTCTGGCTCGAGCGCGTTGACGACGCCATCGCGGCCGCGCTCGCCCCCGGGAAGCCCCAGTCCGACGCCTAGCGGTCGGCGTGGGCGATCCGAACTGCGAACGTGCGCTGGGCTCGGAAGCGCACCTCGCGGATAGGCAGCAAGGTGGCTCGCCTAGACGTTTGAACCCCGATCAGGACGCCGGCGCCGGAGCAGACAGCGGGTGCGAAGCGCCGGACAGCGAGTTTGTGGCCATCGTCGCGCCCGGGGCCGCCGCGTCGCCGGTCGTCCAATCGCTCGGGCAGGCGCCGACGCGATGGTAGTGAACCGCCTGGGCGAACGCCGGCTGGGCGGTGACGTCGGTCTGGATCAGCAGCTTGACGGTGAAGTCGCTGGTCGGGTCGCCGCTGGTCTGCGCCTGAATGTCCAACAGATGGCCTGCGGAGCGACAGCGCGCCGCGAAGCGCCCGCCGCTTTGAACGGTCGGCGCCACGAGCCCGCACGGCTCGCCGCTCACGCTCGGCAGCGGTTGAGTGAAAGCGGTGCGGATGCCGTCATCGGCGCAGACGAGGATCGTCTTGATGGTCTTCCCCTGGTCGTTCTGCGCCGCGACAGACCAGAGCGCCGGCGGCGCGGGCGTCGCGGTGACGCTCGCCGCCGACTGGCTCGACGGCTGTGAGGGGTGGCACCCGGCCAAGGCGATCACCACGCCGACAACGACACAACCGCTAACTGCGCGCATCCCATCTCTCCACGATTGCCGCATTGGAACTCGCCTTAGCTTAAGATGACCGGGGCTCATCAATATGCAGGCGGCACCGGCTCCCAAGGTCCACTGCATTCCTGCACGTTTGGATAATATCCCGGCGGGTCCTCGCAGTAATACCAATAGTTCTCGGGAGATGGATAGTAATTGTAGTAGTCGTAGTAGTAATCCGGACCCACATAGAGAGGGTAAGGAAAGATCGGTCCCGGGTAGAAGAACCAGTTGTCGCCGACGACCCACCACCAGCCGAGATAGCCGTTATGGTTCTCGTGACGCCAGGCGCCGTGCTCCCAAAGGTTGCGCTCGCCCGGCGTAAAGCGGCTGAACCCATGCTGGTTGAATGCGCCGAGGTCTCGGCCCGGACCGCCTAGGGAATAGCGCGGGGTGCCCGGGGCGCGTCCGCCAAGCGGCAGGCTGCCATGAAAGCTCGGCGGAGCGGCGTGGAAGCCTCGGGGCGGCATGCCGCCTGCGCCATGCGGCGGGTCGGCCGCGAACGCCGACACAGCGAAAAAACAGCCAACTGCGGCGATGACGCCGGCGGCTACTCGGGACAACCTGGACATGACGTTTTTCCCGCGTGACTAAGATCGAGCCAATGCCTACCCCCGGGCGGGACCCGAGCCATTGATCTCGCGCAAACGCCGCTAGTTGTTTCTGCCGCCAGGTCGCGCCCGGCCATTCGGCTGAACTACGTCGCAGGGGCGAGCGCGGCCTCGTCGATCGCGGCCAACTGCGATACGGGCGTGGCCGGCCTTATAGCAGGAGAAGATCGCGTTCCCCGCTGATCCGCCCGGCTCTCAGCGGGCGGTATAGCCGCCGTCGATGACCAGCTCCGAGCCGGTGACGAACTTGGCTTCGTCGGACGCGAGGTAGACCGCGCCCCAGGCAATGTCGTCGGGCTCGCCGATGTGGCCGAGCGGATGCAGGGCATCGACGGCCTTGCGGCCCTCGGCGACGTCGCCCTGAGCGGAGAGGAAGCCATCGACCATCGGCGTCCAGATGAAGCCGGGATGGATCGAGTTCACGCGGATCTTTTCCGCGGCGTAGATGAGCGCGTCGTTCTTGCTCATCAGCCGCACGGCGCCCTTCGAGGCGTGGTAGGGCGGCACGTCGCCGGCGCCGACTAGGCCGTAGATGGACGACAGGTTGATGATGCTGCCGCCGCCGGCGCGGCGCATGAGCGGGACGGCGTGCTTGACGCCGAAGAACACGCCCTTGACGTTGATCGCCTGCACGAAATCCCACTCGGCCTCGGTCAGCTGGTCGGTGGGCTTGTTGGTTCCGGCGATGCCGGCGTTGTTCACCAGGATGTCCAACCGTCCGAACGCCTGGGCGACCTCGCCGAACACGCGCGCGACATCGGCCTCGCGGCTGACGTCGCAGCGCCAGTAGCGCGCCTTCGACCCGCGGCCCTGCAGCTCCTTGGCAAGCGCCTCGCCCGTGTCGTCGTGCAGGTCGAGGATCGCGACAGCCGCGCCCTCTTCGGCCATGCGGATCGCGGTCGCGCGGCCAAGACCGAGCGCCGCGCCGGTGACGATGGCGACCTTGCCGGAAAGGCGGTTCATGATGGGCTCCCGTCGCTTCGGGCGCTCAATGGACGCCGGAGCGCGGGATCACCTTGAGGCGCATCAAATTTTGGCCGGGGACGACCGCTGAATCGCGCTTGTCATCTGGACTACGTACTAACTGCGGTCGCTCGGGATCGGGACGGAATGGGTTCGCCAACATTCGATTTGGCCGTGGTCGGCGGCGGGGTTGTCGGTCTGGCGCACGCCTATGTGGCGGCGCGGGTCGGCAAGCGCGTCGCCGTCGTCGAGCGCGACGCCCGCGCCAACGGCGCGTCGATCCGCAACTTCGGCTTCATCACCGTCACCGGCCAGGAGCGGGGGGACAGCTGGCGTCTCGCCCGCCGCACCCGCGACGTGTGGGCCGAGGTCGCCGGCGCGGCCCGCATCCCGATCGAGCAGCGGGGCCTCTATCTCACCGCGCGATCGGCCGGGGCGGTCGCCGTGATCGAAGCCTTCCTCGCAACCGAGATGGGCGACGGCTGCCGGCTGCTGGCCGCGGACGAATTCCGAACCCTCGCCGATGGCCTTGGCGGCCCCGAGTTGGCTGGCGCGCTCCATAGCCCGCACGAGCTGCGTGTGGAATCCAGGACCGCCATCCCCGCGCTCGCGGCCTGGCTGAAGGACGGCCTGGGCGTCTCCTTCTTCAACGAGACCGTCGTGTTCGAGGCCGCGCCGCCCAGCCTTCGCACGTCGCGCGGGGTCATCGAGGCGGGCGCGGTCGTCGCCTGCCCCGGTGACGACTTCGCCACCCTCTATCCAGAGCCGATCGCGGCCCAGGGCCTGCGGCGGTGCAGGCTCTCGATGCTCAAGCTCGCTGATCCGGGGCTCAGACTCCCCGGGGCGTTGATGTCGGACCTCAGCCTCGTGCGCTATCGGGGTTATGCCGACCTGCCCGAGGCCCGCGCCCTTAAGGCCCGGCTTACTGCGGCGCATCCAGGCGCGTTCGAGCACGGCGTGCATCTCATCATCGCCCAGGGCGGCGATGGCGCCCTCATCGTCGGCGACAGTCATCACTACGGCGACCTTCCGCCGCCCTTCGCCCCGGCCGACGCCGAGCGCGAGATCCTCGACGAATTCGCCCGCGCGACCGGGCGGTCGCCGCCGCCGGTGCTGGAGCGCTGGACCGGCGTCTACGCCGTCGCCGCCGACCGCACCTACCTGATCGACACGCCGGAGCCTGGGGTGCGTCTGGTGATGGTCACCAGCGGCACGGGCGCATCCACCGCCTTCGGCATCGCCGAGCGGGTGATCGGCGACCTCTTTGATCTGCAGGCGGAGACAAGCGCATGACCTTTCCAGTGAGAGCCGTGGTGTTCGACTGGGCCGGCACCATGATCGATTTCGGCTGCATGGCGCCGGTGCGCGCGCTGATCGAGGTCTTCGCCGCGGAGGGGCTCGCCCTCTCGGCCGAAGAGGCGCGGCGCGATATGGGCAAGGCCAAGCTCGACCACCTGCGCGCGCTGCTCGCCGATCCGACGGTCGCGCCGCGCTGGGCCGCGCTCAAGGGCTCGCCGGCGTCGCCGGCGGACGTCGGGCGCCTCTACGAGCGCCTGGAGCCGGCGATGAAGGCGGCGGCAGCGAAGAGCTCGCGCCTGATCCCCGGCGCCGCCGAGGTCGCGGCCGCGCTGCGCGCGCTGGGCGTGCGGATCGGGTCGGGCACCGGCTACACGCGCGAGATGATGGCCGACATCCTGCCGGCCGCGGCCGCGCAGGGCTATGCGCCGGAGGTGGTGGTCTGCGCCGGCGAGACGCCGAGCGGCCGGCCGGCGCCGCTGATGACCTGGAAGGCGCTCATCGCGCTCGACGCCTGGCCCGCGCGCGCCTGCATCAAGGTCGACGATGCGCCGGTCGGGATCGAGGAGGGCCGCCTCGCCGGCTGCTGGACCGTGGGTCTCTCCGGCTCGGGGAACGGCGTCGGCCTCGACCTCGCGAGCTACACCGCCTTGCCGCCCGAGGAGCGCAGCGAGCGGCTGGCGCGCTCGGCGGCCGCGCTCCGCGCGGCCGGCGCTGATTTCGTCATCGAAGACGTGTCGCACCTCCTGCCCGTGGTGAACGAAATCGCCGAGCGCATAGATCCGGCAGTTGACCCAACCGAGGCCACGGCCCGCGAGCGCTGAGCGCGAAACCCCGGCGGGCGACCGATTGAACTAGCGAGGAAAAACGGCGGGCTCGGCGCGGTCGCGGCCCGCGATCGCCTGGCTGTCACGCGACTGACCGCAACTCTTCAAGAATCTGAAATTGTTCCATCACTGAAGCGTCACGGACGCGGCCTCCTATCCCACCGGAACGGCCACGCTTCGCGCGCGGTTGATCGTGCGCGCGATGGCCAGGGGGCAAATCATCATGAAGTCGAGCTATTTGATCTCGTGCGCGGTCGGCGCGCTTCTGGCCGGCGGCATCGCCACGACCGCGGCGGCCGCAGACGCGCCGCCTGCCGACAACAGCAGCAGCGCCGCTGCCGCGCAGGCCGCAGCTTCGAACGGTTCGAATGGTTCGAACGTTATCATCGTGACGGCCGAGCGGCGCAGCCAGAATGTCGAGCGTGTGCCCGCGACCATCCAGGCGTTCACGGGTCAGTCGCTGCAACAGGCCAACATCACCACGCTCGACGACCTGCTGAAATTCACGCCCAACATCACGTTCGGAAACAACGGCGCGGGGCAGGGCGAAATCTTCATGCGCGGCCTGAGCGCCGGATTCCGCGGCGGCCAGTCGAGCGCCACAATCGCCAACTTCCCGAATGTCGCGATCTACCTCGACGAAGAGTCGATGCAATTCCCGGCGCGCAACGTCGATATCTACATGGCCGACATGCAGCGCATCGAGGTTCTCGAGGGTCCGCAGGGGACCCTGTTCGGCGGCGGCGCCGAAGCGGGCGCCGTCCGCTACATCACCAACAAGCCCGACGTTTCGGCGACCTCGGCTCATGTCGAAGCGAGCTACGGCTGGACCTCGCACGGGGATCCCAACGACAGCATCAACGCCACGCTGAACGTGCCCATCGTCCCCGACAGATTCGCCGTGCGCGCCGTGATCTACAACGAGCGGCAGGGCGGCTACATCGACAACGTGCCCAGCAGCTTCACCCGCTCGAACTCCGACCTCGGCAACACCTACTTCAACATCCATCCAGTCGCGGGGCTGTGCCCCAACGGCCTGCCGGGCGGTGGGCCGCACAACCTCTGCACACTGCCGAACCAGCCCCAGTTCAACAACTTCGCGATCGCCGGCTCGGCGTCGAACCCGACGACGTGGACCGGCGCACGCTTCGAGGCGCAGTACGACATCAACGAAGACTGGAACGTGCTGGTCACCGAGAGCCTGCAGAATCTGGACGCTCAAGGCATCGCTGCGGACTATCCGATCGGATCCAACTTCCAGCCGCTTGGACCGTTGCAGATCACGGCCTTCACGCCCTCGTTCGACCACGACAAGTTCGAAAACACGGCCTGGACCGTCAACGGCAAGATCGGGCCTTTGAAGGCCATCTACACGGGCAGCTATCTCACCCGGAACATCGACGACCAGATGGACTACGCGAACTATTCGCGCACGACCGGCGGCATGTACTACCAGTGCACGGGCGGCGCGACGGGTTTCGGCGGGCACGAGCAGTGCTTCTCGCCGCTCGGTTACTGGCGCGACAAAGTCCGCAACACCCACTTGAGCAATGAATTCCGTTTGAGCACGCCGGACGACTGGCGCTTCCGGGCGATCGCTGGCGTGTTCAATGAACAGTTCCGCGTCTACGACGTGATGAACTTCAACTACAAGTCCATTCCATCGTGCACGCCGGCGAATCTCGCCGCCGCCCTCGTTCCCGGTGGGCCGCCCTGCCTCGCCAATGTCAGGCCGGCGCCCGGCTCGACCACGAACGATCCAAGCATCCGTGGCGACAACACCGCCTTCGGCGAGGATACCCAGCGCGGCTATGACCAGACGGCCATCTTCGCCTCGTTCGACTTCGACATCATCCCGGACGTGCTGACGGTGACGGCGGGGACACGCTGGTACCAGTACAACGAATTCGAAGTCGGATCGCAGTACGAAACCACCACGGAGTGCCTGGACGTGCCCAACGGCCAGTGCGGGCCTAACTCAGACAAGAACATCAACGCCCACCACGACCAGGTCACCTACACGGGCTTCAAGAGCCGCGCGAGCATCACATGGCGGATCACGCCGGACACCATGGTCTACGCCCTCTTCTCGCAAGGCTTCCGGCCGGGCGGATTCAACCGCGCAGCCGGGCTCGTCGCCCCCGGCCCCGGCCCGGGAAGTCCAGATCAGTTCAACAAGCCCAACGGGTATGCGCCGGACACGATAACCAACTACGAGGCGGGCCTGAAGACCGAGCTGTTCGACCATCGCTTGCAAGTCAACTTCTCCGCCTACTACATGAACTGGGACAACGTTCAGTTCCTGTTCTTCAATCCGACCGAGCTCGGCAACACCACCTTTGGCGTCAACGGCCCCAACTACCGGGTGGAAGGCGCCGAGCTGCAGGTGGTCGCACGCCCGATCGACGGGCTGACGATTCAAGGGTCGGTCACTTACAACAATGACCAGCAGACCAGCTCGCCCTGCCTGAAGGACAATGTCCCGGGCACGGCGGCGTTCGGCCAGTGCATCACCCAGGTCGTGCAGAGCGGCGTCGGGCTTGTGCCGTTCCAGAATCCGTTCGGGACGATCGGGTCGGTTCCCGCCTTCTCGCCGTACTGGCAGGGCAACATCCGAGCTCGCTACGACTGGACCGTCGGCGACTACAAGCCCTACGTGACCGGCGGCGCGAGCTACATGGGCAGCATGTTCAACCAGCCAGGCACCTACGAATCCGGCGCCGGCGTGCTGATCCCCAACACGACCTTCCTCCGCTACGAGCAGCCAGCCTACACGCTGTTCGATGCGTCGATCGGCGTTCGGAAGGACAACTGGTATGCGGAACTGTACTCGCAGAACATCGGCGACTCCCACGCCAGCATGTTCACGTCCTCAGCGCAGTTCATCAAATCGGAAGTCCCCGTGCGTCCCCGCATCATCATGATAAAGGTCAGCGCAGACTTCTAATCAGCGACCGCGCCGAGGTAAGCTAGGCGGTCCCGCCCGGCCGCCAGCCTTGCCTTCGCCGCATGCACGCCCCCACCGCCCCCGCGCCGCCATCCCCGATCGAGCAGCAGGTCGCTCGGCTGCGCGCGTTGCAGCAGGCGGGCCGGCATGATGAGGCTCTCAGCAGCGCCCAGGCGCTGCTTTGCGACCTCCCGGAAAACCGTGACCTCCTGCTAATCGCCGCCAGCAGCCTCCGGCGCCAGCTGCGCATCCCCGAGGCGCTGGCGATGCTCGACCGCCTCGAGCCGTTGCAGCCGCGCTTCAGCCGGATGCACGAGGAGCGCGGGCTTTGCTACGTGGCGCTCAAGGACGCGCCGCGGGCGACCGAGTCCCTGCTTCGGGCGGTGAACATCAACCCGGCGCTGCCAATGAGTTGGCGCATGCTCGAGGGCGTCTACCGCCTCTCGGGCGATCAAGAGAGCGCTTCCACGGCCGCCGCCCATGCCGCCACGCTAAAGGGGCTGCCGCCCGAGGTGGTGACGGCCACGGCGCTGTTCTCCGACGGCGAGCTGGCGCAGGCCGAACAGATCACACGCGCCTTTCTGCTCAAGTATGGCGACGACCCCGAGGCGATGCGGCTCCTGGCCAAGATCGGCATGGCGCGCGACGTGCTCGACGACGCCGAGACGCTGCTCGAAGCCGTGCTCGTGCTCGCGCCCGACTATCGGGCGGCGCGGCTCGACTACGCCCAGGTTCTGACGCAGCGGCAGAAGTATCAAAAGGCGCGCAAGCAGGTGCGCAAGTTGCTCGACGCGGAGCCCAAGAACCTCGACTATCGCTCGCTCGCGGGCGCCATCGCTGCGGGCCTCGGCGAGCACGAGGCCGCCATCGCGCTCTATCGGGAAATGCTCATCGACGCGCCAGCGTCGCCAGACATCCACCTCTGGCTTGGTCATGCCCTGAAGACGCTTGGCCGATTGCCGGATGCGATCGAAGCCTACTTGGCGGCGGCAGCGGCGCGGCCGGACTTCGGCGACGCCTACTGGAGTCTGGCAAACCTGAAGACCTACCGTTTCGACGACGCCACGCTCGAGCGCATGCGGACGGAGGAGGGAGCGCCCTCGACCGAGCCGATCGACCGCTATCACCTCTGCTTCGCGCTCGGCAAAGCCCTCGAGGACAACGGCGAAATTGCCGCCTCGTGGTCCTACTACGCACGCGGCAACGCGTTGAAGCGGACCGAAAGCCGCTATCGCCCCGAGATCATCGAGACGAATACGAAGCAGCAGATCGCGGTCTGCACGCGGGCCTTCTTCGAACGCCGCGAGGGGTGGGGCGCCCCGAGCGCCGAGCCGATCTTCATCGTTGGCCTTCCGCGTTCCGGGTCCACGCTGATCGAGCAGATCCTGGCCTCCCACTCGCAAGTCGAAGGCACCCAGGAGCTTCCGGACATCCAAAGGATCGTGATCGACCTTCAGGGCCGCGCCCCCGACCTGGATGACCCGCGCTACCCGGGTGCCCTGGCCGATCTGACGCGCGAGGATTTCGTCCGCCTGGGTGAGCGGTACCTCGCCGAGACGAAAGCCTACCGGACGGGCAGACCGATCTACATCGACAAGATGCCGAACAACTTCCGGCATGTCGGCCTGATCCACCTGATGCTGCCGAACGCGTCGATCATCGACGCCAGGCGCGATCCGATGTCGTGTTCCTTCTCGAATCTGAAGCAGCTGTTCGCGAACGGGCAGGAGTTCACCTACTCGATCGAAGACATCGCCCGCTATTACCGCACCTACTTGGAGCTCATGCGGCACTGGGACGAAGTGTTGCCGGGCCGGGTGTTGCGCGTGCAGCACGAGGACGTGGTCGCTGACCTCGAGGGCAGCGTCCGTCGGTTGCTCGACCACTGCGGCCTGCCATTCGAGCCTACGTGTGTCGTGTTCCACGAGACCGAGCGCAGTGTGCGCACGCCGAGTTCCGAGCAGGTTCGCCAGCCCATCTTCCGCGACGGCCTCGACCAGTGGCGCAAGTTCGAGCCCTGGCTCGAGCCGCTCAAGGCGGCGCTCGGCGATGCCCTGGACCGCTACCGCGACGAGCCGGCGGCGGCGCTCAGCAGCGTCTGACGGTAGCTTTCGAGCGCCGGCACGCCGCTGGCGTCCAGCGCCTTGCCCCAATCGTCCCAGCGGCGCAGGCGCACGGCCTGTTCGGCGAACGGCAGCGTCTTGAACGCCCCGGCCCCGCGCGGCGCGAGCGGCCCGCCCTGCAGACGCAGGCTGAGCTGGGAGGCTGGACTGAGCGCGCCGAGGTAACCTGGCTCGACGGCGCAAAGATACCGCTTGGCGGCCACGTGCAGCGCGATCGGCTGCGTCACGTCGGGGCCGAACCAGGTTGCGAGCGCGTCGGCGCCAACCGCCTCGTGCGCGCCGTCCATGCCTTCGTGCTCGGCCATGTGCCCACGGTCGTCGAGAAGGTGGCCATAGTCGTGGAGCAGGGCCGCGGCGACGAGCGTGTCCGGCGCCCCTTCGGCGCGGGCCAGGGCCGCGCATTGCAGCGCGTGATCGAGCTGGGTCACCCGCTCGCCGTAGTGCTCGTGGCCGCGTTGCCGGTAGAGGGCGAAGATCTCGTCGACGAAGCTGTCCACGGTCAACGTCCACCTCCAGGCGCCGCGCGTCGCTCGAGCCGGCGAAGCGTGGCCAGCAGCCCGTCGCGCTCGGCATAGCATCCCTGCAGCCAGCGTCCGCCGGGAGCGGCTGCATATGCGGTGCGCCCATGCAGAATCCGCCGGTTGTCGAACATCACGATATCGCCGGACGCGAGCCGTCGAGCGAGCAGGGCCTCCGGCGCGTGAACGCGCGCATAGAAATCGACGTAGGCCTCGTACCAGGCCTCGATGGCGGCGCACGTGAGCGGGATCGGGCGAAGCGCGCGATGGTTCACCCGCACCGCTTTGAGGTCGCCCCACGGCGCCGTCTCGAAGATCGCGGCCCGGGCGGCATAGCGCTCGCCTGCCTGCCCCTCGTAGGCGAACTCCACCGGCGTCGCGGCCAGCACGGCGAAACGCGCCGGCGCCGCGGCGCGCATGGCCTCGGCATGGGCGAACCCATCCGCGAACAGGCTCTCGCCGCCGTCCTCGGCCGCCTCGATCACGTGCAGCACCTGCAGCGTGGGTTCTGGATCGCGGTAGGGGTTGTCCGTGTGCAGCTCGAGCCCGACGGCGGTGTAGGCGAGATGGGTGGCGGCGCCCGTTTCCTCGCGGACGTCGAACAGCCTCCCGTAGTTGGTCTCCCGGACGTAGCCAAACCGCTGGACAAGCTTCTCCACGGCGCCCGGCCCCGAGCCCGCGCCCGACAGGAAGACGATGCCGCGTCGAACGAGCGCGTTCAGCACGTCGGCGAGCGCGCCGTCGTCGGTCATGTAGGCGTCGAAACCGAAAGGCGGCGCGGGCGGCGACGCCACGGCTGACAGCCAAAGCTCGGCCGCCTCCCTTGGGCGTCCGGGTTCGCAAGACGACAAAGCGGAGAGCAGAACGCGCCTCTCCGCGCCGCCGGGCGTGAAGCGAAGAACGACAGTGTCGCCATCGAGCCTTGCGCTCTCCAGCGCGCGAGCGCCGTCGAGGGCCAGCCCACCGCCCAGGCGATGCCCGCTGGCTGGGTCGAAGGCGCCGTCGGCGTTGTCGTAGAGCCATGGCGCCGGCGCCGTCGTGGTCCGCCCGTCGGCCCAGGCGACGACAAGCCGACGCCGGTCGTCGGAGAGCGCGATGCTCAGCGGAGGAGGTTGGTTCGCCAAAGCGCCACTCCTTTCAGAACCTGGCGTCCACGCGGTCTTAGTCAACGACGGTATTGTTACAGGTTCAACCGCGGGCAGGCCGGAGCCGCGGTCGCGAGCCGGCCTGGGCGATCCCGATCGCGAACGGCTTGATGAACTCGGCGAGGACCAGGTAGGCGACCACGATGCCGGCCATGGCCGCCAGCAGGGCGGGAGGCAAGCTCACGAAGCCGAACCAGCGCCCGAGCGGCGAGAGGGGAATGACGAGGGCAACAGCGAGCGCCGCGAGCGTCGATGCGACCAGCACGGGGTTTGGCGCGTCCCGCCAGGCGCGGCGCGCCGTCCGGATCAGGAAGACCACCAGCGTCTGCGTGGCGATCGATTCGATGAACCATCCGGTCCGGAAGGCCTGCGGCGTGCTGCGGAACACGAGGTAGAGGACGGCGAAAGTGGCGAGGTCGAAGATCGAGGAGAGCGGGCCCATCACGGCGGCGAACCTGGCGACGCTTGCGGTGCTCCAGCGCTGTGGGCCGGCAATGTCGGCGGCGCTGACGTTGTCGAACGGAATGCCGATCTCGGAGGTGTCGTAGAGCAGGTTGTTGAGCAGGATCTGGATCGCGAGCATCGGCAGGAAGGGGAGGAACAGCGATCCTGCCGCCATCGACAACATGTTGCCGAAGTTCGAGCTCGATCCCATGCGGATGTACTTCAGGATGTTGGCGAAGGTTCTCCGGCCCTCCTCGACGCCGTCCGCGACCACCGCCAGGTCGGTGTCCAGAAGGATCATGTCCGCCGCGGCGCGGGCGACTGCAGTCGCTCCGTCGGCCGACAGCCCCACGTCGGCGCTCTTGATGGCCGGCGCATCGTTTATGCCGTCGCCCAAGAAGCCGACCACCTCTCCGGCCGCGCGAAGCGCGTGGATGATCCGCACTTTCTGGTCGGGGCTCAGGCGACCGAACGCATCGGTCTGCAGGGCGCGCACGCGCAGTGCTTCGACCGACAGCCGGTCGAGTTCCGGACCGCCGATCACCCGCCCGGCCCGCAGCCCGACGATCTTCGACAGCCGCTGGACGACCAGCGGATCGTCGCCCGACAGGATCACCACCCGCACGCCGGCGGCGGCGAGCCGGGCGACCGCGGCTGGCGCGCTGGCTTTCGGAGGGTCGGCGAAGGTACAGAGGCCCTCGAAGGCGAGGTCGGCTTCGTCCTCGGAGAGGGGATCGCGGGCGGGGCCGGCCCAGGGCCGCTGTGCGACCGCGACGGTGCGCAGGCCCTGCTTGGCCAGTTCGCGCACGCGATCCAATGCGCCTTGCCGGTCCTTGGCGGTCAACGGTTGGCCGTTCACGGTCGAACAGGCGGCCAGCACCGACTCCGGCGCGCCCTTCACCGCCAAGGTGAGTCCCGCAGGACCCTCGGCGAGCACGGCGCCCATGCGGCGCTGGTAGTCGAAGGGCAGCAGGCCCTTCCGCACCCATCCGTTGGCGGCGTCGGGCTTGGCCTTGATCAGGGCCTGGTCCAGCGAGCCGGCGTCGCCGCCCAGGCTGGCCGAGACAGCGGCGAGTTCGGCCGCGCGGGGATCGGGTCCGCCATCGGGCGCGAACGAGCCGGACAGCTCGATCTGCGCCAATGTCAGCGTACCGGTCTTGTCGGTGCAGAGGACGGTCATCGCGCCGAGGTCGTGGATGGCGGCTAGGCGCTTGACGATCACCTTCTTGCCCGACATCCGCACCGCGCCGCGCGACAGCGTCACGGTGGTGATCATCGGCAGGAGCTCGGGCGTCAGCCCGACCGCAAGGGCCACCGAGAACATCAGAGCTTCGATGATCGGCCGGCCGAAGGCGACGTTCACCGCCAGCACGGCGATGACCAGGACCGCGGTCGCGCGCGCGACGAGCAGACCGAGCTGCCGCAGGTCGTGCTGGAACGGCGACGCCTCCGCCCTGGCGCTGAGCGCCTTGGCCGCCTCGCCGAACAGCGTGTTCGGGCCTGTGCCGACGGCGAGCGCCACCGCCTCGCCCGTCTGCACGACGGCGCCGCGGAAGAGGGCGTTCCCAGCGTCGCCGGCCGACTGCGCCGTGCTGACGCCGGGCCGCTTCGGGACGGCGTAGGGTTCGCCGGTGAGCGCCGCCTCGTTGGCCGTGCAGGCGCTCGCCTCGAGAACCAGGCCATCGGCGGGCACGATGTCGCCGACCTTGACCCGGAACACATCGCCGGGGACGACGCCGCTCGAGTCGATGGAGACAAAGGCGCCGCCCCGCTTGACCTCGGCCTTGATGGCCACGGACCTTTCCAGCGCCTCGGCGGAGCGCTTGGCGGCGGCCTCCTGGAAGGTGTCCAGCGCGACCGAGGCGGTCAGGATGATCAGGATGATGACGGCGCTCGGCCGATCGCCGGTGACCGCCGAGACCAGCGCAGCCCCGATCAGGATGAGGCACATCGGCTCGAGCAGCCGGCGCGCCGCTGCGCCGAATAGGCCGACACTGCGCGTGCGAGCGTCGCTGTTAGGCCCAAAGCGGGCAAGCCGGCTCGCTGCGTCCGCGCTCGTCAGTCCATCGACCGTGCAGCCCATCGCTGCGGCGGCCGCGGCAGGCGTTCGTGTCCAGAACGGGGCAGGCATCGTCCTTGAGATTGGCACGATTTGCCGGACGCTGGCTGATCTTGATCAAAGCGGGCAAGCCGCCACGCGTCGGGGGCGAAATTCAATGCGGATTGCCGTAGACAGGCCCCCAACGGGCTCTCGGCGGCCGGCGCGCAGCGGGAAATGGAACGATATCAGACCCACCGGCTCTGCGTTGCGCCGATGATGGACTGGACCGACCGGCATTGCCGGCGGTTGCATCGGGGCCTGAGCGCGCGCGCGCGGCTCTACACCGAGATGCTGACGGCCGAGGCGATCATCCACGGCGATCGCGCGCGTCTCCTTGGCTTCGAGGCAGGTGACCATCCCGTCGCGCTGCAGCTGGGCGGCGCCGATCCGGCGAAGCTCGCCGAGGCTGCGCGGATCGGGGAAGGCTTCGGCTACGACGAGATCAACCTCAACGTCGGCTGCCCCTCCGACCGGGTGCAGGCCGGCCGCTTCGGCGCCTGCCTGATGCGCGAGCCGGAGCTGGTCGCCGAATGCATGGCGGCGATCTGCGCGGCGGCGGGCGTTCCGGCGACGGTCAAGTGCCGGATCGGCGTCGACGATCAGGACCCCGAAGAGAGCCTGTCTCGCCTGATCGACGGCTGCGCCGCCGTCGGCGTCTCGACCTTCGTCGTCCATGCGCGCAAGGCCTGGCTCAACGGGCTGTCGCCGAAGGAAAACCGCGAGATCCCGCCGCTGGATTATGGGCTGGTGTATCGGTTGAAGGTTGAACGACCGCACCTGACGATCGTCATCAACGGCGGGATCGCATCGCTGGACGAGGCCGAGGCGCACCTCGCCCATGTCGATGGCGTGATGCTGGGCCGCGCCGCTTATCACGAGCCCGGGTTGCTGGGCGCCGTCGACCGGCGGCTGTTCGACTTGACATCGCCGGTGATCGACGCGTGTGAGGCAGTCCGGCGTTACCGGCCGCATGTCGCGCGCGAGCTCGCCGACGGGACGCGGCTGAATGCGCTGGTCAAGCCGTTGCTCGGCCTGTTCCACGCCGCGCCCGGCGCCCGCACTTGGCGGCGCATCCTGACGGTGGAGTCGATCCGGCCAGGCGGCGGGCTGGAGGTGCTTGACGCGGCGCTGGCGGCCATCGAAGCAGCCGCCCAGCGGCGGCTGGAGCCGGCTTAAGGCCTGAGGATGAGCGAGCTCTTGGTGGCTTCGAACTGGCTCAGCCGCCCGAGGTAACTCATGCCGAGCAGGGAATGCTCGAGGCCATTCTGGATCACGTAGGCGTCGACGTTGTCGACCTCGGCGCCGGCGACCGCGATGCTGGCCAGCTGCACGCGCGCGGCCGGGGCATGGCCGCTGGCGGTGGTCACGGTGTAGCCATAGGTGAGGCTGTTCGGATCGATGCCCAGGCGCTGGGCGTCCTCGGGCGTCAGCGCCACGGCGCTCGCACCGGTGTCGACCAGGAAGCGCACCTCGTGGCCGCTGACCGACGCCTCGGCCCAATAGTGGCCGTCAGGGCTTTTCGGCACCTCCGCGTCCTGACCGCTGGCCGGCGCGGCGTCTGAAACTTGCGCGCTGGCGAACTCGGGGGCGGCCGTGCTCGCGGCCGCCGGATGGTCCCGGGCCAGCGAGATCACCACCTGGGCGCTCGCAGCCGCGCTCAGCGCGCCGATCGCCGCGATCGCGGCCAGCCTCAACATCCCAACACCCCGCCTTCAAAGGCTCTGTTCGAGGCCGTTTCTCGGCCCTTGCCCGGGACTATGGACCAAGAGCCTTTGCAAGCGGTGAATCGCGCGCCGCTAGCGCCCGAAGCGCTCCAGCACGTCTGGCGCGATGCGGCTTCGGCGCTCGGGCAAGCCGCGCATGATCCGGGCGCGCTCGGCGTCGGTGTAGGCGCTCCAGCGCGCGATCTCGCCGAGGGTCCGGTAGCAGCCGAGGCAAAGGCCGCTGCGCCCATCGACCATGCAGACGCGGATGCAGGGGCTCTCGATCGGCGGGGCGGGGTCGGGCGGCATCGTCCGATCTCGCGCGCGCCGCCGGCGTTCGCAAGGCCCGCGCATCAACAATTTGGAACAAGCCGGAGCCGGCCAGCTTACAATCCACCCAGGGACCAACCGGAATTTCAGCAACTATGCCGCCGGCCGTTCTGAAGCCTGGCATCAACTGCTGGCGGGTCGAGCACGCCGGCCGCACAGCGTTCCTGGTCGACGGTCAGGACTACTTCGCCGCCGTGCTGGCGGCGCTGAAGGCCGCCCGTCGGTCGGTGCTCCTGCTGGGCTGGGGTTTCGACCCGCGCACGCGCCTTCTGCCGGACGGGTTCGAGCGTGGCGACGAGCCCGACGAGATCGGCCAGGTCCTGCTCGCCCTTGCCGCTGCGCGCCCGGGCATCGACATCCGCATTCTCATCTGGAAGTCGGCGCTGCCGATCGAGGCCTCGCAGGATTTCTTTCCCCACCGCGCCCGCGCTTGGTTCGCCGACTCGGCCGTCAAGTTCCGCCTCGACGACGCCACCCCGCTCGCCGGCTGCCACCACCAGAAGGTGCTGGTGATCGACGACCAGATCGCCTTTTGCGGCGGCGCCGATTTCGGCGTCGACCGCTGGGACACCCCGGCGCACTCCGACCGGGACGCACGCCGCATCGACCCGACCTTTTCGACTCACCCGCCACGCCACGAGGTGGCGATGCTGGTCGACGGCGACGCCGCCAGGGCGCTGGGCGAGCTGGCGCGCGAGCGCTGGCGTCGCGCGAGCGGCGATGCGCCGCCGCCGCCGCCGCCGGGCGACAGCGACCCCTGGCCTGCCGGCCTGAGGCCCGACATCGCCGATGTTCCCGTTGCGATCGCGCGGACCGAGCCGGCCTGGCGTCGACGGCCGGCCGTGCAGGAGTGGAAGCGCCTGACGCTGGCGGCGATCGCCGCCGCCCGGCGCACGATCTACCTGGAGAACCAGTACTTCACCTCGCCGACGATCGCCGAGGCGTTGGCCAGGCGGCTGGGCGAACCGGAGGGTCCGGAGATCGTGCTGGTGTCGACCGAGGCCAGTCCGAGCTGGTTCGACCGACTGAGCATGGACCAGGCGCGGGGCGTGGCGCTCCGTCGGCTGCGCGCGGCCGACGTCTTCGGCCGGTTCCGCGCCTTCTGCCCAGAGACCGCGCTGGGCCAGCCGATCATCGTGCACGCCAAGCTCTGCATCACCGACGACCGGCTGCTGCGCATCGGTTCCGCCAACCTGAACAACCGCTCGCTCGGGCTCGACACCGAGTGTGAGCTCGCCATCGAGGCCGGGGACGCGCCCAAGACGGCCGCGGCGATCGAGCGCCTGCGCGACCGCCTGATCGGCCACTATCTGCACCGGTCGGCGCTGGACGTCGCCCGCTCGATCGTGCGCCATGGGGGGTTGGTCGCGGGCATCGAAGCGCTCGATCGCGGCCGCCGCCTCAGGCAGATCGAGCCGCCGCGTATGGGTCCTCTCGGCAGGCTGATCTCAGGCTACCATCTCGGAGACCCGCTCGGGGTCGACGACGCATGGCGGCCATGGCGGCGACGGGCGCTGCTCGCCGCCGAGGTGCGGGCGATCGCGGCCGGGGCGCGGGACGGCGACGCCTAGCTAGAGCGCGAAGTCCACCACCAGCGGCAGATGGTCCGAGGCGACGCGCGTCGCCGGCTCGTAGGGCGCGTGGATCGCGCTCACGCGCACGTCGGCGGTGACGAACACGTGGTCGATGCGCAACAACGGGAAGGCGGACGGGAAGGTGGCGTTGGGGCGCCGGTGCTCTGCGCGCCGCCGCGCGTCGAAGAGCTTGCCCGCCAGCGTTCGATAGACGATGGAGCCGGCCGTGGCGTTGAAGTCGCCGAGCAGGATGGCCGGCGAGGCGCGGTCGGTGTGGCCGAGCCACTCCGGCCCGGCCAGAGCCGCCGCCTGCCGGCGCTGCTCTCGGGGCACCAGGCCCAGGTGCGCGTTCAGGACCTGCAGCTCGATGCCGTCCACGTCGATCGCGACCCAGAGCGCGCCGCGCGGCTCGAGCGCCAGGCCGCGCTCGAGCGCCGGCAGCGGGCCCGCCTTGACCAGTCGCTCGGGGTAAGAGGTCAGGATCGCGTCGCCGTACTGCTCCTCCTCGACCCTGAGCGCGGCGTTGAAGTGGCAGGCCATGTCGAGCCGCCGCGCGATCTCGTGCGCCTGGTCGACACCGCCCGTCCGCGCACGGCCGACGTCGAGCTCCTGCAGGGCGACGATCTCCGGCTCCAGCGCCGCGATCACGCCGGCGACGCGGCCGACATCCAGGCGGCGATCCCCGCCGACGCAGCGATGCACATTGTAGGTCAGGATGCGCGGCATGGCCGTATCCAACGCCAAGCGAAGCCGATTGCGAACCCGCGCCGAGGCCCTATCATCCGCGGCCCGATCCGGAGAGTGGGCATGGACCTCGACTTCTCACCCGAAGACCTCGCGTTTCGCGACGAGGTTCGGGCCTTCGTTGACGAAAACTATCCCGCCCGCCTGAGAGACCGACAACTCGGCGAAGACGCGCTCACGAAGGAAGACTATCTCGCCTGGCATCGGACCCTGGCCGACAAGGGGTGGATCGCGCCGACTTGGCCCAAGGCATTCGGCGGCACGGATTGGACGCCGACGCAGAAGTACATCTTCTCCGAAGAGCTGGCGCGCGCCGACACCATCATGATCATGCCCTTCGGCATCAACATGGTCGGCCCGGTCATCTACACCTTCGGATCGGACGAGCAGAAGACGCGCTTCCTTCCCCCCACGCTGAGCGGCGACATCTGGTGGTGCCAGGGCTATTCCGAGCCGGGCGCGGGCTCGGACTTGGCCTCGCTGCGCACGCGGGCCGTCCGCGACGGCGACCACTATGTCGTCAACGGTCAGAAGACCTGGACCACCTACGCTCAGTTCGCCGACTGGGGCTTCTTTCTCGTCCGCACCGATACGCAGGCCAAGCCGCAGGCCGGAATCAGTTTCCTTCTCATCGACATGAAATCGCCAGGCGTTACGGTCCGGCCGATCATCACGCTCGGCGGCGAGCACGAGGTGAACGACGTCTTCCTCGACAACGTGCGCGTGCCGGTCGACCAGCGGGTGTTTGAGGAGAATCAGGGCTGGACGGTCGCCAAGTTCCTGCTCGGCAACGAGCGCTCCGGCATCGCGGCGGTCTCTCGCTCGCGGCGCGCCATCCAGCACCTGCGTTCCATCGCCTCCGCCGAAGCCGGCGACGACGCCCAGCCGCTGCTGAGGGACCCCTTGTTCAAGCGCAAGGTCGCCGAGCTGGAGATCGACCTTTTGGCGCTCGAATATACCGAGCTGCGCACCGTCGCGGCCGAAGGCTCCGGCAAGGGGCCCGGCCCGGAATCGTCGCTCCTGAAGATCAAGGGCACCGAGATCCAGCAGCGGATCAACGAGCTCGCGCTCGAAGCGGTCGGCCACTACGGCGCACCCTATCTCCGCGGCGCACCCGCCGGCGACAACCGCTATCCGATAGGCCCCGACTACGCCCACGAGATCGCGCCGATCTACTTCAACGGCCGCAAGACCTCGATCTACGGGGGCTCGAACGAAATCCAGCGCAACATCATCGCCAAGATGGTGCTTGGCCTGTAGCGCACCCCCATGGATTTCAGTTTCACCGAAGAACAGTCGATGCTGCGCGACACGGTCGCGAGCTTTCTTGCCGACCGCTACGATTTCGACACGCGTCGCGCGATCGCCAGGTCCGAAGCGGGCTGGCGTCCGGACCTCTGGAAGGCGTTCGCGAGCGACCTGGGCATCCTTGGCGCGCCGTTTCCCGAGGCGCTCGGCGGGCTGGGCGGCGGTGCGGTCGAGACCATGATCGTCATGGAAGCGTTCGGCCGGGCGCTTGTGATCGAGCCCTATGTCGAGACGGTGGTCCTCGCCGGCGGTTTCCTCAAGCACTCCGGCTACGCCGCCGCGGCCGAGCTGATCGGCAAGATCATCGCGGGCGAGGCGGTGACAGCCTTCGCCTACGCCGAGCCGCAAGCGCGGTACAACTGGGCGGACCTTAAGACCGTCGCGCGCAAGAAGGGCGCGGGCTACTTGCTGAACGGCCACAAGGCGGTGGTCACCGGCGCGCCCTGGACCGACCGCCTGATCGTCACCGCGCGCACGGCCGGCGGCCAACGGGAGCTGCTCGGAGTCTCGGTTTTCCTGGTCGACAAGGCCGCGTCCGGCGTCACGACGCGCGACTATCCGACCGTCGACGGCCGACGTGCTTCGGAGGTCTATTTCGAGAACGTTTCGCTGCCGGCCGAGGCGCTGCTCGGCGAGGCCGACCATGGGCTTGCCCTGGTCGAGCGGGTGATCGACGAGGCGACCGCCGCCTCGCTCGCCGAAGCCATGGGCGTGCTGGCCAAGCTGCATGAGAACACGCTGGAGTACACCAAGCAGCGCAAGCAGTTCGGCCAGCCGATCGGCGCCTTCCAGGTGCTGCAGCACCGCATGGTCGACATGTTCATCGCCGTCGAGCAGGCGACGTCGATCACCTACATGGCGACCCTGAAGCTAGGCGAGGCCGATCGGGACCGGGCGATGGCGGTCTCCGCCGCCAAGGCGTACGTCGGCAAGGCGCTGCGATTCGTTGGCCAGAACGCCATCCAGCTGCACGGCGGCATGGGCATGACCGACGAGATGGCGATCGGCCACTATTTCAAGCGGGCGACCGTCTTGGATGGCCTGTTCGGCTCGACCGATCACCACCTGCGCCGATACGAGGCGCTGACGTTCGACTCCGCTGCGTAGCGCGGCGTCTTTCGCTAACCCAAACAACAGCTTAGGTTCTCGTCGAAACGCAACTTCGGTGCGCGAACGCGTCCTCGAAAAGTTTCCGATTTCTTAATTTTCTCTGCATTTCAAGGTCTTGCTGGACCGCTGGTGCGACAAATTGGTCCGAACCCTGACTTTTTTCTTGCATCTTGTCACAAGAGTGTCATATTCACGATCGACGCGCTGACGACTTTACGAGGTCTGCACCCTACGGGAGCCGCGACGTGTCTCTTTCTGGCTTCAACGCTGGCAAAGGGAGACGGACCATGAACCAACTGAGCCTGAACACGGCCATCCTGTCCTTCGCCTTCTCCGG
>Ga0209415_10002011_pt1 | contig 38523 bp, 40 predicted proteins | sample PeaSoiSIISIP2007_FD_187696 | JGI IMG/M metagenome (GOLD analysis project Ga0209415, IMG submission 187696) | Peat soil microbial communities from Weissenstadt, Germany - SII-SIP-2007 (SPAdes) (version 2) | ecosystem: Environmental > Terrestrial > Soil > Wetlands > Peat | place: Germany...
ATCGATCTCGAAAAGAATGGATTTCGTCATGGTGCGGTCAGCACCTCCCCAAGCAGGATAAGCGATGGACCGACTGGTTGGCACCTACCTTTGCCATGTTGTGCCATTCGGCGTTTTGCATTGTCGCCAGTCATTTCAATCAAGACCCAGAAGAAAGGAGGCTCGATGGCCAGGAGTGTCGCGAAACTCAAGATGGGCTTTTACCCGCTCCCAGTGAGTGAAGGCACCAATCTTCGTAAGCTTCTCAGCTTCACAGGACCGGCATCGGTGGTCGATCCATGCGTGGGGCGAGGCGTGGCTCTCAACCTAATTACCCAAGACGCCGATGTGCGCCGCTTTGGCGTGGAACTCGATGCCGAGCGGGCACTGGCTGCAAGCTCCACGGGGATTGAGACGATCCAGGGAAATACGTTTGACGCAGTGGCCAAGGCGGAGTCCTTCTCGCTGTTGTACCTCAATCCGCCCTACGATTCCGAAATTGGCTCGATTGGCAACAGCCGCATGGAGCGCCTATTTCTGGAACACACCTTTCGCTGGCTGGTGATGGAGGGCGTGCTGGTGTTGGTCATTCCGTTCGAGCGGTTGCATGAATGCGCCGGAGTGCTCAGCTCACACTTCGCCCGGCTGAATATCTTTCGCATGACTGACGAAGAATCGGTCCGCTTTCGGCAGATCGCTGTCCTGGGAGTGCGCCGCAATGTGCGGGGCATGGCGGTCGAGGAGGCTCGGCGGCAGATTCAGCGTATCAGCCCGTATGGCAGTTTCCAGGCTTTGCCTGAGCTGGCGCCGGGGACGTGCGAACCATATTTCGTGCCTCCAACCGGAGAGGCAGCTCTGAGTTATCGCGGGTTGCCGTATGACCTTCTGGAGGACTTGTTGCCGCTGTCGGGAGCATGGAAGCAGACGTTGCCGTTTCTGATGCCGCGCGAGGACGTGGCCACTGGGCGTCCGATCACGCCGCTGCATGGAGGCCATGTGGGCCTGCTCTGCACGGCGGGCCTGCTGAATGGAGTCTTCGGCCAGAATGAGGACCGGCATATCGCGCGATGGAGATCGGTCAAGCATGTGACCACATTTGTCGAAGAGGACGGTGATGAGCAGATCATCCATCACCGGGAACGGTGGACCAACGAGTTGCGATTGGTCTATGCCGACGGCAGAACCCTGAAGCTGACCGAGACGCCGGCGAAGCAGGAAGGAGAGGACGATGCAGAATGCGCACCTGAGGCTCGGGTTGCTTGAGGGTGATGTCGTTGGCTGTGCCGGTGGTAGCGGGAAGCAGCGTTGGATAGAGTCCCCAGCAGGCTCCGGCCAGCATGAAGAAGAGATAGAGGCACGAAGACAGAAATGCCTTGACCGGCTGAGCCTTGCGATTGAAGAGCCAGATGCCGCAGAGTGACGCGACAACCCCAAAGGGAACGATGAAGGTGGCCGGGTAGTTGAAGTAGTTGTAGAGGCTGGCAGGGCGAACGGCAATGGTTGCGTAGAGGCTGATCAGGGTGAGCGCCACAAGCGCAATCCAGAGCGGAGTAACGATGCGGCGGGCGCGCTGTTCCAGTTCTCCGGAGGTCTTGATGGTGAGCCAAAGGGCGCCGTGCAACGTGAGCGCAACCAGCGCGACAAGACCGCCGATCACGGTGTACCAGTCGAGAATGCCGGGATGCGGGCCGGGCTGCCAATTGGTCCACAGTGGCAGAAAAAAGTATCCATCGGCCTGCAGCGGAACGCCGCGCAGCACGTTGGCCAGGGCCGCGCCGAAGAAGATGGTGAGCAAGGCGCTCGACAAACCAAAGAGGCCATCGAGCAAAGCGCGCCAGACGCCCACTTCGACATGGTTGCGCAACTCAACACTTATGCCACGCAGGATGAGCAGCCAAAGCACGATCATCAACGGAAGATAAAAGCCGCTGAAGGCCGATGCATAGAGCAGCGGAAAGGCGAAGTAGAGTGTGCCGCCACCGGCTAGCAGCCAGACCTCATTGCCATCCCAAACCGGGCCAATGCTCGCAAGTGTGGTGCGGCGCTCCGTTTCATTGCGGACCAGAAACAAGTGAAGCACGCCTACGCCCAGATCGAAGCCGTCCAGTACCACATAGCCCACGATCATCACGGCAACCAGCCAGAACCAGATAAAACCCATCATGAAAATGCTCCTTTTCTTCAAGCCTTCAAGGGTGACCGATGATCGTTACTTGGTGGGAACCGCATCGCTAAGAACGGCCTCTGGACCACTGCTGATTTCGCGATAAATCAGAACGGTAAAGAGGATGCCTAGCAGCAGATAAAGACCCATGAAGCCAAGCAACGTAAAGAGGCCATTCGATGCCGAGACCGTATTCGAGTAGCCTTCGCCGGTGCGCATCAAGCCATAGATGAGCCAGGGTTGGCGTCCAAGCTCGGCGGTCATCCAGCCGGCGGTGTTGGCGATGTAAGGCAGCGGAAAGCTGAGCAGCAGTGCCCACAATGCCCAGCGCGCGGTGGTTAGCCGCTTGCGCCACAGCAGAAGAGCGCAGACGATCATCAGCAGCGCAAACCATGTTCCGAGGCCGGCCATGATGTGGTAGGCGTAGCAGAGCAGCGGCAACGCTGTGGGCCACTGGTCGTGAGGAATCTGATCGAGTCCCTTCACCTCGGCCTTGGTGGTTCCGTAGATGAGGAAGCTCAGCATATCGTTCACAACGATAGGATTGTCGATCTGGCCTGTTTCTTCATTGGGTTGTCCCATCAGCACGAGACCCGCGCCGGCCCCGCTGTGGAAGAGACCCTCCATTGCGGCGATGGCGGCCGGTTGATTGCGCGCAACGTACTTGCCGTGCAGATCGCCGGTGGGAAAGATGATCAGGATCGAGGAGATAAGTCCTGCAATGACGCCGACCTTCAGGAAGATGCGGCCATAGGCTTCCAATCTTCCTTCCAGCAAATAAAATGCGCCCGTGGCGGCCATGACAAACGATCCGGTAATCACCGCGCCGGTCATATTGTGCATGTATTGCAGCAGGCCCCATGGATTCATCAGCAGTTGCCAGAAGCTGAGCACCTCGAATTGCCCGTTGGGCAGGCGGTCAAACGCCACCGGATGTTGCATCCAGGCGTCGGTGACGATGATAAAGAAGCCGGAAATCCACGATCCAACGAAGACCATCACGGCTGAAAACCAATGCATGAGTTTTGAAATCCGTTTTTCACCGTAGAGAAGTAAGCCCAGAAATGCCGATTCCAGAAAGAAACTGAAGACGCCTTCCATGGCCAGAGGCTGCCCGATTACGCCGCCTGATAGCCGCGAGAAGCGCGCCCAATTCGTGCCGAACTCGAACTCCATGGGAATGCCGGTGACCACGCCGAAGACAAAGTTGATGGCGAAAATTCGCCCCAAAAGCGCACCGCACGGTCCCATTGCTCGCTGCCGGTTTTCAGCGCCACAGACTTGAGCACCACGATCAACAAAGCCAGGCCCATGGTGAGTTGGGGAAAGAGGTAGTGAAAGGTGATGGTAAAGGCAAAGTGCAGGCGGTGGATCAATTCAGCAGTCATTGAGACGCTCCTGTCCCAGGACGTGCATGGGGAAGTGCTGCACAATTCTTGCGTGGTATGAATGCCATGCAGCAGGGCTTCTCAAGGATAGTACGCGAGGACGGATGGCGCACAATCGGCAATACACTGTGTGCTGCATCCCAGATTGGGAACCATCCCGGCATCGTCCTAAATTGTAGGTGCACTTTACTACTAGCTAAGCGTACCATATTCTCGTAACCCCTTGGGAATGAGGTTATGAACGAATTGAGCCGGCAAAATTGAAGGCGAACGGCAACGGTCTAAGCGGCTTTGATCGCGCGAATGCTCTGCCAAACCTGCTTAACCAGTAGGCCGATTCGATAGATTTTGCGATGCCGCGAAAATAAATCCGCAAATCTTGTAACGAATCGTCCAGTTCATGACTTTATTCTGATGAACGCACAAAAAGGACGATGCAAACGATGAATCTGAACCGAAAAACAGCCAAGTGGCTCTTGATCTTCTGCTGTATCTGGAGTACCGGAGCCGGAGCGCAGACGGCGCAGTTGACGCTGCGGCAGTCCATTGACCGGGCGCTGGGTCAGAATCCAGAGACGGCGGCAGCTCACGCCGACGAGCAGATTGCGAATGCCTCGGCTCGTTTGGCGCGCACGTCCCTGCTGCCGCAACTCAACTTCACCGAAGACATCTCGCGCGGAGATGACCCTGTCTACGCCTTCGGAATGCGCTTGCGGCAGCGGCAGTTCACGCAAGCCGATTTCGATTTGAACAGTCTGAACCGGCCGCGGCCGATTGGCAATTTTTCCACCCGCTTCTCCGGCTCGTGGATGGCCTTCGACTCATTGCGGACGCAGAAGTTGATTCGCGGCGCTGACCTGATGCGCAAAAGTTCGGAGTCGAGCGCCAAAGCTGTGGACCAGAAGATTATTCTCAACGTGGTGCAAGGGTATGAATCCGTCCTCTTTGCGGAGCGCGAGACAGACGTTGCCGAGCATGAACAGGAGACGTCTGCGGCCTTGCTAAGCACGGTTGCGGATCATGTCAAGGCTGGTCTGGCGGTCGATTCAGATCGCATGTCAGCCGAGGTAAACGCGGCTACGCGCAAGCAGGAGTTGATTGCCGCGCAGGGTGACTTGGAGTTAGCTTGGGCGCAACTGCGTATGGCTATGGGCGACTCGGAGCTTCAAGTCACAACTTTACGTCCGATTGAACCACACACATTTTCTTCCCAGACGCTCGATCAAGAGTTGGCCACTGCCGCAAAAACTCGGCCTGATCTCGCGGCACTGAAAGACGCGCAATCATCGCAGGCAACGGCGGTAGGAGCGGCGCGGTCCACCTTTGGCCCGCACGTGAGCGCCTATGGAAACTGGGAAGAAGATCGCGGCTCAATCACCAGCTCTGGCGGAAATAATTGGGTTGCCGGCGTGCAGATCGGCATCGACATTCTGCCCTTAGGCAAGCGCGCCGAGCTGGCGCGAGAGACCGCAAAAAAACAGCGGGTCGATGCGCAGTTGGCAAGTTATCAGCAGCAGGTGCGCCTCGCGGTGAGTCAAGCGCACATTCACCGCAAGACTGCGGAGTTGCAAATGGAGACGGCGCGGGCAGCGATGGATCAATCGGCCGAGAGTCTGCGCATCTTGCGCCATCGCTACACGGCTGGCCTCGCCACCATCACCGATTTGTTGCGCGGCGAAGACGCATCGCGAGAGAGCCAATCCAACTACTGGCATTCGGTTTATGGAAATGCCGCGGCATACGCTGAACTGCTATACGCAACAGGGACTCTGACTCCCGATGCGGCGGAGGAATTGCAATGAAGTATTTCGTTGGATGTATTTTGGCCGCATCATTGGCGACGATTGCCGGTTGCCACTCGGATGAATCCGCCACGCCGGCGCCTGTGCAAACCATGCAGACACGGGTTGTCGAGAGCCGTCAGCAAGATGCGCCCTTGACTCTGCGCGCAACAGGGACACTGCGCGCGCGGGAGTCGGCAACGATCTCGGCGCAGGTGATGGGACGCATTGAGCAAGTCTTTGTGCGCGAAGGAGACAGTGTGCGTGCGGGGCAGGCGCTGGTTGCACTCGACGCTGCGACACTGCGCGCTTCTGTTGATCAGGCGCGGGCCGGAGTGAGGGCAGCTGAGAGTCAGGAGGCCGCGGCGCAAACGCAATCCGCACTCGCCGCCAGCACGCTGGCTCGTTACAGGCAGTTGCAAGCGGAGAAGAGCGTCAGCCCGCAGGAGATGGATGAGGTGACGCGGCGGGCCGAAGCAGCCGCCGCCGGCGTGGATGCAGTGCGCGCGCAACGCGATGCGGCTAAGGCGCAAGAGAGCGGCGCTCGCGCGATGCTGGGCTATACGCGTTTGAGCGCGCCCTTTGCGGGCGTGGTGACGGCGCGTATGGCTGATCCGGGATCGATGGCCGCGCCTGGAGTGCCTTTGCTCCAGATTGAGAGTACCGGGACGTTGCAGCTTCAGGCCGCGGTGGATGAGTCTGCGATTGGAAGCGTTCGCAAAGGGATGAAATTATCTGTGACGATCGATGGCGCGCCCAACGGTACAGCCACCGGCACTGTTGCAGAGATCGTCCCCGCCGCCGATCCATCCAGCCACAGTTTCTTAATAAAGATCGATCTTGCTCCTTCCGCGCAACTTCATGCCGGCATGTACGGAAGCGCGCAGATTGCGACCGGCACGCATCAGGCGACTCTCGTTCCGCGCTCGGCGGTGGTCCTGCGCGGCTCACTTTCTTGTGTGTATGTTCTCGACGCAAACAGAATTGCGCAACTGCGTTCGATCACGCTGGGCGCGGTGCAGGGTGAGTCGGTCGAAGTGCTGTCCGGCATTTCAGCCAACGAAAAGCTCGTTGATCTTCCCGGCGACCGCGATCTGGCTGGCAAGAGAATCGAGGCCCAATGATGAACAAGGAACCCATGCAAGCTAACCTTGGCATCGCTGGCCGCCTGGCGCACAGCTTTCTCAATTCCAAGCTGACGCCGCTCTTCATCGCCGCGTCATTGGCACTCGGAATTTTTTCCGTAGTCATTATTCCGCGCGAGGAGGAGCCTCAGATTCTGGTTCCCATGCTGGACATCGCCACCGCCATGCCCGGCGCATCTCCGGCTGAGGTCGAACAGCGGGTTACATTGCCCATCGAAGAGTTGGTGCATCAGATCTCCGGCGTTGAATATGTTTACTCGACATCGATGCCCGGTCAAAGCCTGGTGATTGTCCGCTTCCTGGTGGGAACGCAGCAGGAAGACGCGCTGATCAAGGTCTACAGTAAGCTCTACTCAAACTTCGACCGTATGCCGCCGGGAGTTTCGCAACCTCTCATCAAGGCCCGCTCCATTGACGATGTTCCTATCCTTTCTCTCACGCTGTGGGGCGAGCACTACAACGGCTATCAACTGCGCGCCATCGCCGACGAGGTGCAGCATAGCATTCAGCAAGTCAACGATGTCTCCGAGACAGCGATCATTGGCGGGCTTCCGCGCACCATGCGCGTTGTGCTGAGCACCGCAAAGTTGAATGCGTATGGGCTATCGCCGATGGCCATCGTCGGACATTTGCAGGCCGCCAATGCCACCGTACAGGCCGGGAGCTTTGCAGAAAACAACAGCGAGATCCGCGTGGATGCAGGCAATCTCTTCACTCGCCGCGAAGACCTTGAAGCTGTGGTGATCGCAGTGGATCACGGTCGTCCCGTCTATCTGCGCGATGTGGCGGACAAGATTGTAGACGGCCCCGCCGATCCAGCCGACTATGTTTTGTTTGGAACATCCAATGCAAGCGCAAGTGCACATCAGGCGCCGAAACAGTATCCCACGGTCACCATCACTGTAGCCAAGCGCAAGGGTACCAATGCCACTGACATTTCCAACGCCGTGATGAAGCGTGTGCATGGGATGCAGGGCGTAACCATCCCCACGGATGTGACGATCACAACGACACGCAACTACGGCGAGACGGCCAAGGCTAAGTCGGATGAGCTGTTGGAGCATCTGCTGCTGGCAACACTTTCTGTCACATTGTTGGTAGCGCTCTTTCTTGGATGGCGCGAATCGGGCGTGGTGCTGTTGGCTATTCCCGTTACGCTGGCACTCACCATGTCGGTTTTCTATCTGCTTGGCTACACCATCAACCGCGTGACTCTGTTTGCATTGATCTTCAGTATTGGCATTCTCGTCGACGATGCAATTGTCGTCGTAGAGAACATGGTGCGTCATTTCCGATTGCCGGAAAATCACGGCCGGCCCATGAGCGAAGTTGCGGTTGAGGCAGTTGCTGAAGTCGGCAATCCAACCATTCTGGCTACCTTCGCAGTGATCGCCGCCGTGCTGCCCATGGCTTTTGTGCGCGGCCTGATGGGACCGTATATGCGCCCCATTCCCGTCGGTGCTTCGGCGGCCATGCTCTTCTCACTGATGGTGGCCTTTGTCGTTTCTCCCTGGGCCGCACTTCGCTTGCTCGGCAAACATCTGCAAGGAGCCAAGCTGCTGGAACCGGAGACCGAGAACTGGCGCACGCGCATCTATCGTCGGGTGATGACGCCGCTGATTACCTCAGCGCGCAATCGCTTTCTCTTCTTCGCCGGCGTAATCGTGCTATTGCTGATCTCGGTTGCGCTGGTTCCACTAGGACTCGTGCGTGTGAAGATGCTGCCCTTCGATAACAAGAGCGAATTACAGGTCGTCATCAATATGCCCGATGGCACACCGCTGGAACAAACATCTCGGGTTGCGCAGGCGTTGGGCACTGAACTTGGCACACAGCCCGACGTGCTCAACTATCAGGTTTATGCGGGAACCTCCGGCCCGTATAACTTCAACGGGTTGGTACGCCATTACTATATGCGCCGCCAGTCGAATCAGGCAGACATTCAGGTGAACCTGCTGCCCGCCAAAGAGCGCAACGACCAGAGCCATGTCATTGCAAAACGGTTGCGCCCGCTGCTTGATGCCATCGGCAATCAGTATGGCGCGCGCATTCAGGTGAGCGAAGTGCCGCCCGGACCGCCGGTCGTGCAGACGCTGGTAGCGGAAGTTTATGGTCCCGATCTCGATGGGCAGACGCGCGTCGCACAGCAGATCAAGACGATCTTTCAGCAGACTGCGGGAGTCGTCGATACGGATTGGTATGTAGAAGATCCGCAACCGAGGCTGGTGATGCGCGTAGATGAGGTCAAGGCCGCGCAGCATGGCATTGCAGTCTCCGACGTGGCTCATGCGCTGGCGCTTGCGATTTCGGGAACGCAGGTCGGCCTGATGCATGACCAGGCGGCGCGTGAGCCTGTGCCTGCCATCGTCGAATTCGATCGCGCGGATCGTTCTTCAGAGCAAGGGCTGGAGAGTATTCGCTTGCCCGGTGCGGATGGAAGCATGGTCTCTCTGCGCGAACTCGTGATAGTCGAAAACAAGACCATCGAGCCGAGCATCTATCACAAGAATCTGCATCGCGTTGTTTATGTCACCGGCGATGTGGCTGGCGCGGAAGAGAGTCCGGTGTATGCGATTCTGAAGATGAACAAAGCGCTCGATCACCTCACGCTGCCCGCCGGATATACGCTGACCCGTTACAACTCGACAATGCCGGAATCCACCGATCATTACTCAATGAAGTGGGACGGCGAATGGCAGATCACCATTGAGGTCTTTCGCGATATGGGGCTGGCCTTCGCTGCCGTTCTCGTCCTAATTTACGTGTTGGTCGTCGGCTGGTTCCGATCCTTCATTGTGCCGCTGATCATCATGGCTCCGATTCCGCTGACGCTGGTGGGCATCATGCCGGCGCACGCCATGCTGGGCGCATTCTTCACCGCGACCTCGATGATCGGCTTCATCGCGGGCGCGGGTATCATCGTGCGCAATTCGATCATCCTCGTTGATTTCATCGAACTTCGCATTCGCCAGGGAATGCCGCTTGCCGAAGCCGTGATTGACGCCGGAGCTACGCGCTTCCGCCCGATGCTGCTGACCGCGGCCGCTGTGGTTGTCGGTGCCAGCGTGATTCTCTCCGATCCCATCTTTCAGGGGCTTGCCTTGTCACTGATTGCTGGAGCCGTCGCGTCAACCTTTCTGTCATGGCCGACGATTCCTATCCTCTATTACATGGTTCACAAGTGCCCTGACTCTGCAATTGCCTGTGAACCCAACAACCCAGAAGGAGAAACTTTATGACCGTTGAACGCGCTGTACGACTCATGGCAGGATTGATGATTCTGCTTTCACTTGCACTCGCCCACTTCTTTTCGCCGAACTGGCTCTGGCTAGCAGCGTTCGTCGGGCTCAACCTCATGCAGTCTGCCTTCACCAACTGGTGCCCTGCCATGTCGATCTTTCGCGCCATGGGAATGAAGGATGCTGCCTGCCCCACGGGCAAGTGAGGATGATATGAATGATCGACTGATGGATGTATCGAAGGCGCACAGGCTCGACGATCCGGAGCGCTTACTCTGGCTTCCGCCAGCAATGGTGATTGACGCTCTGGGGGTCCAACCCGGTGATGTGATCGCGGATATCGGCGCTGGAACCGGATACTTTTCTCTGCCCCTGGCACAAGCAGTAGGACCTCTCGGCTTGGTATATGCGATTGATTGTCAGGCTGAAATGCTTGGGCGCCTACAGTTCAAGCTGGATACGGGAGGCATCTCCAACATCCGTGCGATCAATGCAGATGCAGATTCAACGGGGCTGCCAGACGTATCTTGCGATCTTGTTTTTCTGGCGTTAGTGTGGCATGAGCTAGCAGAGCGCATTGATTTTCTGCGAGAGGCCAAGCGGCTATTGAAGGCTGGAGGTCACATCGCGATTCTCGACTGGCGGCCGGATGTTGAGCCAGAGCACGGGCCGCCGCTCAATCATCGCCTCAGTGCTTCTGATGCGGCGGACTCTCTGCAAGCGACCAGCTTCGTGGATGTCAAGCAAAGCAATGTCGGAAAGTACTCCTGGCTTATTCAGGGAAATATCGATGGAGAGAGATCGCTATGACTCCGCGCAAAAGCACGGCCGGTTCCCCATGCAAGTGGAGCGAGCGTCTCAAAGATGAAGTCTATCGGCAGATGTACCGGTTGGAGGCGAGCCGACCAGGAGCTGAAGCGGCCCTCGCGATTGCCTTGCTACGTGCCTGGATTGCTTCTGGCGCCGAAGCCGAAATACCACAATCCCGCGAGTGGTTGATGAAAATCTGTCCGATCTGCATCCAGATGATTGAAGAAGCGATGAAAGTCAGCGACACCGATAAGCGATGTGCTCAATGAACATCGAGGACTTTTGTTGATGGTCAACAGCCCTGCCAAAAGCACATCTTCAAACGGAGATTCCTGTGCTGAATAAATGCATGGAAAGAATATACTGAACTGGAGCTCGAAAGACTGAATCCATGCGCCCCGAACTGACTCAAGCCGCCGATCTCTTGCGCCGCAATACTCCTGAAGCTATTGGAGAAGCAATCGGCTTGCTGCAGAACACGGTCTATTCTTTCAGCATGAAGGTCTGCGGGCATCCAGAAGACGCAGAGGATACTACGCAGGAAGTTCTCTTCCGATCGCTGGATCACTTAGCCAAAATTCATGATCCGCAGGCCCTTGCTGTATGGCTTTATACCGTAACCAAGAACCGCTGTTGGCGTATGCGTCGAAAACCGACTTATGCTTCCAGGCATCTTCTTTCCCTGGATGAATTGATGCCAAATGAAGCGGAATTGGAACGGTTGTTGCAAAATACAGCCGAGAGCCCGGAGGGCCGTCTGCTTCATGCCGAGCAAGTTCATCTGTTACACCAGGCGGTGTTGCTGATTCCTGCGCAACTGCGCATTGTTCTTGTGCTTTGCGACATGGAGGAACTGACGACCGAACAGGTAGCGCAGGTACTCAACCTTCAGCCGGGAACCGTTCGGGTTCGGCTGCATCGTGCGCGCCTCTCTGTACGTAAAGAGATGAACAAACTGCTGGAGGTTGCGCCCCAAAAGGCGGATGACCGCAATCGAGTGAAGAATAAATCCAAGGACATCCAAGCTCATAATGAGCAAAGCTCGGCAGAGTGCCGCGAACTGTTTTCGAATTTGTCAGAGTATCTGGATGGCCGAGTTGAACCCAAAACCTGCGAAGCAATGCGCGGGCATATCGAGGCGTGTCCAGCTTGCATCGCATTCCTTCGGAAGCTGCGCACGGCTATCGATCAATGCCGCTCGCTGGCAATTCCGTGTGATCCAGCCGTTTCACTCCGCCTGCGTGCCATCCTTACCAAGGAATACCTGCGGCTGCTGGGGATGACAAGCACAGAACAACCTCGTGCCGTACTTTAGCACGAACCGCTGATCGTCGATCTGCCAATCAGCGGTTCGAAGACTAAACTGGAAGTTGGAAACTGCTTACTTGCCGGCCACGATCTGTGCCGCTCTGCTGTATGCCCCAAGATCGAAGACATTGGTGTAACCCATGCCACTCAATAATTTCGTTGCCTTGGCACTTCGCACCCCGCCTTGGCAATGCAGCAGCAATACCTGATTCTTGTCCTTCAAGGGCAAAGGCGCTCCCGATTCAATTTGTTGAAGCGGAATGTTGATCGCATTCGGCAGATGGCCCGCGCCGAATTCGGCTGGAGTGCGCACATCGATTACCAATGCTCCTTTCTTGAGATACGCCTGCGCGGCCTCAGGTGAGATTTGAACGGATTGGCCGTGCAAGAGTACTCCTCCAGCAATTGCCGATATTGCCAAGGCCATTATCCAACTCATTGTTTCAGCCTTGATCCAAATCATTGTGCTAACCCTCCATTGTTAAATTTGTACGAACACGCCAAACGCCGCCAAACTACACAGAGCGGCAAATCGAACACCTCTGAAAAACAGGGCAAGGATACGAAGACCCACCTTCTGAGAGCAACAATTCAGCTAACAGGGTAGGTGTCAAAAGCAATCTCCTCACGGATACAGTTGCCCACTAAGATTGGATGTCTCCCGGATATTTCAACGCAAGGAAAGTTGCCCACGCGTGAGCGAGTTCGCTTCCATCGGAGGAGACCAGCACCGCTTCGGTTTTCGTCATGCGTTTGTTCTGGCTGTCGATCCATCCCCTGACTTGGGCGATACATCCAGAGGGAACTTGTTGCCGAAAGCGAACGCGAAGTTCAGCAGTAAGAGCCTTTGCTCCCGATGCAGCAACAACCTTGGACATGGCTTCATCCAGGACCGTGCTGACGATTCCCCCATGTACAATTCCTCGAAAGCCTTCCAGCTCTGATTCTGGAATCCACTCGGCTGCCATCTCTCCATCTTCGTTTCTCTGAAAATGGAGACGCAGCCCGCGGGAATTGTCGGGGCCGCAAGCAAAGCACGAAGATTGTGAGCGAGCGCCGATGCGTGCTTTTTGCTCGTTTCCAGCCATCTCTTGAAGCATTACTTTCCCCATTTATGAATGTAAAGAAACCCCGGCCTGTCCATCCGGCAGTCAAAGCCATTCTGAAGTCCAGAGCGTTGAATCCAAATCGCAACCACTTGCGCCTATGGACGCAGAACACGATACGTGCTGTATCCTCCCGATAGATTGCGAGCTTGCAAACCATGCTGAGACAGGATACGGCAAGCGTAGTATGCACGCTGCCCAACGCCGCAATTGATCCATATCTCTCTGTCTGTGGGTAACTCGCCCAGACGAGACCGTAGCAGGCCCAGCGGAATATTGACTGAACCCGGAATCGATCCAGCGTCAAACTCGCTCGGCTGACGCACGTCCAAAAGAAACGCTCCCGTTGAGTCCAATTCATTCCAAGGCGCAATCTCCGCATCGCCGCGCACCACATTGGCCGCGATCATCCCCGCCATGTTGACTGGATCTTTCGCTGCGCCGTACTGAGGCGCATAGCAGAGTTCATCCTTTTCCAGATCGAAGACGGTCGCCTTCATTTGAATTGCAGTAGCGATCACGTCAATGCGTCGTGCGACGCCTTCTTCACCCACGGCTTGTGCGCCCAGCACCATGCCATCCGATTTGCGGAAGATCAATTTCAGGTGAATCGCCTGCGCGCCCGGATAATAGCCCACATGATGGCCAGGGTGCAGATAGATACTTTCAAAGTCCACCATCCCGGCACGGCGCAGAGACTTTTCCGTTGCACCAGTGAGCGCTACGGTCAGACCGAAGAATCCGCAAACCGCAGTTGCCTGGACGCCATCGAAATGCGCATCGCCCCCGCAGATCGCATCGGCAGCCACGCGCCCTTGGCGATTGGCCGGCCCCGCCAGAGGGATCAGTTCCCATTGGCCAGTAACTCGATGTCTAACTTCAACAGCATCGCCAACAGCCCAGATGCGCGGATCACTGGTACGCATTTGACTATCAACGCGGATGCCACCCCGTTCACCCAACTCAAGACCCGCCTCTCGCGCGAGCGCTGTCTCGGGACGGACTCCGATGGCCAGTACGACAAGGTCGGCTTCGTAAGTCTTCCCACTCTTCGTATGAACGCTTAGACCGCCGTTATTGCCTTGCCCAAACTCGGACACTGCATCGGCCAGCGCAAGCGTTACTCCGCGAGATTCCAACCGCTGCTTGGCGTACTCGGCCATCTCGGGATCTAGCGGAGGCATCACCTGACTGGCCAATTCGACAATCGTCACCGCGATTCCGCGATGGACAAGGTTCTCCGCCATCTCAAGACCGATGAAGCCGCCGCCCACGACAACTGCTTTGCGCGTCTTCTTCTCATCGATCCAGTGCCGGATATCCCTGCTGTCAGGAACCGTGCGTAGCGTAAAGATTCCAGGCAGATCAATCCCCGGCCACGGCGGGCGGATCGGCGATGCGCCCGGAGACAGCACCAGTGCATCATAGGGTTCACTGTACTCACGCCCTGTCTCCAGATCACGGACCAAGACAGTAGAGGCGGTCCGGTCAATCGCGAGTACTTCGTTCCGCGTGCGCACCTCAATGTTGAAACGCTCGCGGAACAAGGATGGCCAGGCCAGCAAGAGCTTGGACTCTTCCTGAATCACGTTGCCGACATAGTACGGCAAGCCGCAATTGGCGAAGGATACGTAGGGGCCGCGCTCCAGCACGACAATCTCCGCCTCCTCATCCAGCCTCCGCAGGCGCGCCGCGCAAGTTGCGCCGCCTGCGACTCCTCCAACGATGACCACTCGCTTCTTCGCCATCTTCACTCCATGAACCCAATGCTAAATCGGTAGACTCAGTGATTGCAGACGTGCTCGCAGAGGTGCTCGACCGACACCAGCGATCCATCCAGATATTTGCGAACAAGAGTCGCGACACTCTCCGTCGGCGCGCCCGTGATGACTTCAATCGAAGCCTCCTGAAAGAGAGAGAGGGCGCGCGCTCCCATGCCTCCGGCGATGACGACGGTCACGCCGCGCTCCTTGAGCCATACTGGCAACAGGCCTGGCTGGTGTTCCGGGGCTGGAGTTTCTGTTGTAGCAAGTACCTCTCTGGTTTTGGGGTCAACGTCAACAAGTGCGAACTTCTCACAGTGTCCAAAGTGTGGATTCAGGCTATCTCCCGTGACGGGAATGGCGATTTTCATGTGTGCATTTCCTTTCTTCAGCAAGCTTGTTATTCATGCGTGGCAAGATGTACGTAGAATCATGCGGAGCCGACGGCCCGATCGATATTCCCTCCCGGCGTGTCGCTGAATCCGCTCAACCCAAAGACTTCCTTCTTATAGGTGTATTGTACACCTATATAGCAGCAGGATGCTGGCACCAGGCAGAAAGCGGAAAGAGCTTTCAGGTGCATTTCGCATCTATTTGCATTCTGTGATAGGGTAAATCCGTCGGCCTGCCTTGATGCCGGGCGGTCAGGAGGACGGAAGTGACCCAAAAGGTTTGTACTCGCCATGGCCGGGATTATCCTTGTTCCTGCGGCATGGGAAATCTTTACCGCTTTGTAGAGCCGCTTGTCTTGCTGCTGCTGAAACAGAAGGGCCATTCTTACGGCTATGACCTCTGCGCGCTGTTGCAGGATCATGCTCTTACCGATGCCACGATCGAGAAAGCCGCTCTCTACAGAACCCTTCGACAACTGGAAATGAATGGAAATGTCTGCTCCGAATGGGAAACAAACAACTCCGGCCCTGCACGCCGGGTATACAAAATCACAAAGCAAGGCGAAAAACACCTTGAAGAGTGGGTATCTGTTTTAGGAAATCTCTCCAAATCGATGGCTCACTTTGTGCGCGGCGCTCGAAAGACATTGCAAGAGCCGAAGGCGAAGAAAGCCAAGCCCGCACTATAGACGGGCTGGGACCGAGAGCGACCACCCTACAAAAATACCACTTGCTTTGACTCGCTGATCATTTGGATGAAACTGCCCACTCCGACATAGTCGATTCCAGGGTAGTCGATCATCTCTTCCTCTTTCAGACCCATTACGCCCATTGACATCTCACAGACGTGAATGCGAACTCCAAACTCGCCGGCTTCCTTCATCAGCTGCTCCAATGATTTGACTCCATGAGCACTCATCACGGAACGAATCATTTTGGGACCGATGCCGGCCATTTGCATCTTTGAAAGAGGCAGCGCACGAGAACCTCGCGGCAGCATCCAGCCGAACATCTTGTCCATGAATTTCTTGGGCGGGGACTTGTTTGGATCGCGCAGGGCGGCGGTTGCCCAGAAGGTGAAAAACATATCCACCTCCATGTCATAGGCTACGGCTCCCAAGGCAATGATGAAGGCCGCGATGGTCGTGTCGAGGTTGCCGCTCATCACGCCAAGCGAGAGGCGACCATTGCCCGCGGAGTGTTCAAGCGCATCAACGCGCTCCGTCAATTGCTGAATCGTTTTCTGCAGATCGCTTTCAGTTGCTGTGCTGGTCATGAATGTCTTCCTTTCAATGCTGAAGTCGTGTGCTAGGACTGGGCTTCGGCGACTACCGCTTCCGCAGTGGGCGCGTGACGCCATGCAAACAAAACAAGTGCAAGAGTGCGGTAGAGCGCATGAGCAAACTTGGTGAGCGGCAGCATCGCAACCAGGTCCATGGCCAAGACCACATGGACAAAGAAGACAGCGTGCCCCACAGTGTTCATCGGCAAATAAACGACGATCTCGGTGAACAAACCAGTGAGCACTGTGGCCGCAAGTAGCACGGGGAAGAACCAATCCGAGAATGCGCTTTTGCGCCATGGCACTTCGTTGGCGCGCAGGCGGCGGTTGAGCGCGATGGTCAATCCATAAAGACAGACGATGCCGCCGGTAGCGCCCAGCAGGCGCATCGGGTACCACGGAGGAGCCGGAGAGCCGATGGGCTTGAGAAGAAAATCGAGAGTTGTGGCCAGCAGCATGGCGAGAAAGCCGCCCATCACCGTGGCGTGAATGAACCATGTGCGCTGGTGCAGCGGCTCGATGGAGCGCTCAGATGAATCTTCGGCAGAGTCGCACTCACGAAAGCGGCGATGGAGCAATGCATCGGAGATCGCGGAGGCAATCGCACCGGGCAGTGCCGCAACTCGCAGAGTCAATCCCTCGCGGCGACGCTCCATCCAAAAGCGCGCAAACATTGAGGCCATGCCAAGCGCCGCGCTCAAACCAACCACGGCAAAGAGGGCCACGCCTATGTTGTGAATCCACTCCCCTGGCAAAAAATCAAAGAGAGGGAGTTGCCCGCCAGCAGCGCTTTCCCTGACCATCAACAGCAAGCTGAAGAAGGCTGAGAAGACAGCAAAGACAAGCAGATTTCCAAAAGCCGAGCGGCTCGCCAATCCAGCTAACCCAGTGAAGTCGTAGCGAGCAATTGCAAAGCTGCGCGCGGCGGCCATGAACTCGGCAGGATCAGCCTCGCGGGGACAAGTCTCCGTGCATTCGCCGCAGGCATAGCAGCGCCACAGGTCTTCCGAAGCCAGCAGTTCCCGCTCCATGCCCACCTGGGCCATGCGGATCATGCGCCGGGGGAAGCCGGTCGACTCCTGCGCTAGCGGGCAAACAGCTGTGCAGTTGCCGCAGTTGAAACAGGCGCTCACGTCCAGCGTTCCACCGACTCCGTGCTGCTTGATCTTTCGCAACAGATTTACGTCCACGACTCGCGCCATGCAAATACCTCTTCAGATGTTAGTGAACCGCGTTTGCCGTTTCCGCAATAGCAACAAGAGAATAGAGCGGATACTCGTCCTCTTCGCTGGCTTCAGCGACCTCTCCATACTTCCGCATCCCTGTCACGTGCCAAAGCGCTTCGTCGGCCGGCATCTTCAAGGCCTCGGCAATCGCCGGAACCGTGGCAGGCTGCGCTTCCAGCAGCTTACGAATGGACTTTCGCGCGGCCAGCAGATGCTTCTGCGCTGCGCGCTTCTCCTCACTGATGCCGCCCAGGCTGGTGCGCAGCGCCGCCAGCGCCTGTTTCTGTTCCGCAGTGAGCAACTTCATCGCCATGATTCATTTCCTCTCCGCCGCTTTGAGGCAACTCTATTGAATGCTGACCAGATCAGATGGGCATTCGAGTTGGGGAATATCGGCCGCCAGCCCTGCAACCATCGCCTCGAACTGATCCAGCCTCCAGCCGTTGAGGTCAATGGCGCGATGTGGACAGACAGCGACGCACGCTCCGCATCCAACGCAGAGACCGGCATTGACCTGCGCGCGCTCGACCATCACGCCATCCACATCCATCTGTACCATTCGCAACGCGCCTTCATAATCGCATTGCGTGACGCATTGCGCCTCGCCGCAACAGAGCGCAAGATCGACGGTAGCCACATAGGGATTCAGTTCGACATCTTCCGTGGCAAACATGGCCGCGACCTTGACGGCTGCTGCTCCCGCCGCAGACAGAGTCTCCTGCACATTCATCGGCCCTTGCGCCGTGCCCGCTAGCAGTATGCCGTTCACGGCCAGCTCGACGGGCCGCAGTTTGGGATGCACCTCTTGCAGAAATCCATCTTCGCCGGTCGCCAACTTCATGGCTTCGATCAAGTCTTCGATCTGCCCCGGTATCATTCCGGTTCCAAGCACAACCATGTCCACGCTGAGTGAGAGTTCTTCTCCCCAGGTCAGCGCATCCTTCACGGTAACCATCAGCGCGTCATCCTTGCTGCGGCTGGCCGGCGTTGTTTCTACCTTTGGCGGCTCTTCCCCGTTGTAGCGGAAGAAGACGACACCAGCTTTGCCTGCCTGGGTGTAGTAGTCCTCCTCGCCGCGTCCATAGGTGCGGATATCCTGATTGAAATCGAAGACGCCAATTTGAGGAAATCTCTTGCGCACAGCCAGCGCCTGCTGAAGAATGGTCGTGCAACAGGTTCGAGAGCAGTACGTATTGAGCCGCCCATTGGCTGGAGGTTCGTGAACTCCATCCAGTTGCCGACTGCCGACACAGTGCATGAAGGCAATATTGCGGATTGTTCGGCTTCGATAGGTGAGCTTCTTTTCCTCCGCTTTTACTGACTGCATATAGCGGATAAACTCCGGCATCGTCAGAACGCAGGTTTCGGAGCGATAGAGGAATTCTCCATCCTGCGGCAGATAGGAACGAAAGCCTGTTGCCATGACGATGGCGCCGACAGTTGCCTCTACCTTGAAAGCGCCAGTCTCAACTGGCTGTTGAGATTCAACCACGATCTTGAAGTTTCCGATGAAGCCGTTCACCTCGGTTACCTTGCTACCAACAAGAACCTCAATATTGGAATTCTCCCTCACTTGCCGCGACAGTTCGGTAACCAGTTCCTCTGCGGCGCGTTCGCTCGGATAGATTTTTCCGCGCTCATTGAGATGGCCGCCGAGTTGTTGAGAAAGCTCCACCAGAAGCACATGAATTCCGCGGCCTGCAAGGTCGGAAGCCGTCTTCAATCCGGCAATGCCTCCGCCAATCACCAGAGCGCGGCGATGGTTGGGCAGCTTGATCTTATCGAGGGGTTGGGCATGGCGCAGCTTGCCTACGGCCGCCGCAATCATGCGGATCGCCTTGGAGGTCGCGCCGTCCGGATCGTGCCTGTGCGCCCAGGACGCCTGTTCGCGGATATTCACATGCTCATAGAGATAAGGATTCATTCCACCGCGTTGAACTGCGCCGCGAAAGGTTTGCTCATGCAAAAATGGCGAGCACGAAGCGACAACCACGCGGTCGAGATTTTCCTCCAGAATGTCGTTGCTGATCAGATGCTGCCCCGGATCGGAGCATACAAAGGTATGGACTTTGGCCAGGGCAACGCCGGGAATCAATCGCGCCGTCTCGGCCACGCGCTCCACATCCACGACATCGGAGATGTTGCCGCCGCAGCGGCAGACGTAGACGCCGATGCGCGGTTCACTCTCGTGGTGTTCCTGAAATCCGTCCTGATTGCTCATACTTTCCCTCTTCAGATTGCAGCCGGGAGATGCCTTCACTTTGCGAGAACTGCGGCCCGCTTTTGATAGAGATACTGGCTGACCTCCATCGCTGCCGCGCCGGCCTCCGCAATGGTATCGACAATGTCCTTTGGTCCCGCCGCAGTTCCCGCCACAAAAATTCCCGGCGCGGTGGTGCGAGTGGGAGCGGCCAGCATGGGCGTTGCAACAAATCCGTCGCTGGCGCAAGCAACCGGCGTCGATGCGGAGGGATTCCAATCCGCGATCATGCCTTGCGCCAATATCACCAGATCGTGACGATGCTCTTGCAGTGGATTTGCGGAATCCTCGGTACTTTCAACGCGCAGCAAAAGATCGCCTCCCTCGACGGGAACGATGCGCGCCACCTTGCCGCGCACAAAGCTGATGCCCATGGCCTTGGCGTTCTGGAAGAATTGTTCGTAGCCTTTTCCAAAAGCTCGAATGTCCATGTAATAGATAGTGATGTCGGCCAGTGGGAGCGAACCGGAAAGCAACATGGCCTGCTTGATCGCATACATACAGCAAACCCGCGAACAATAGGGCACGCCAATGGATTCATCCCGCGAACCCGCGCACTGCACAAATGCGACAGAGGAGGGTATCTTGCCATCGGAGGGCCGGAGCACACGGCCATACGGACCATGCGGTGCCAGCAGGCGCTCCAGTGTCATTGGATCAATGATGTTCTTGCTGCGTTGAGCGTTGTATTGAGGCTTCAACGTCATGGCATTCAATTGGAAGCCAGATGCGATGATCACGACATCGGTGCGAATCGTAAGACTGCGCGGCTGCTGATCGAATTCTATGGCGTCGGTGGGGCAGACGCGAGCGCAGGTCCCGCACGTGCCGCAATGCTCAGCATCGAGCACGGCCTTTTGCGGTATGGCATTGGTGAATGGCACAGCGATGGCGCGAACAGTGCCAAGTCCCTGCTCGAACGGGTCTGGATATTCCGTATCACAGGCATACTCGCATAGACGACAACCAATACATTTGTCGAAGTTCACGTATGTGGGCTTCTGCATCAAGCGCACACGATGCGTTCCGTCCGTTGACTCGATCGCTTCAACTTGAGTGTTGGTGAGTATGGTGATATTCGGATGATGAGCAGCCGAGGACATCTTCGGCGTGGTGATGCAACTGGCGCAATCCAGAGTCGGAAAGACTTTGCTGAGGGCAATCATGTGCCCTCCAATGCTGGAGTTGCGCTCGACCACCAGAACCTTCAAGCCTTGATCGGCGAGGTCCAGCGCCGCTTGCAGTCCCGCGATGCCGCCACCAACAATGAGCGCATCCGGCGTGTACTCCGAGTTGATCTGGGTATTCATCGCTGGCCTCCCTGCAAGGCCGCAACAGAATTAGGAAAGCGCGCCGAAGCCTGGAGACGGCCCAGCGATTCCAGGCGCAACCGCTCGGCCAACTGCGTGTTCACCGGGCCAAGCCGCTGAAGGTGATCGCCCAGGAGCGCGACCTCCTTGAGAAATGCCTTGATGCACACGGTGCAGATGGCGGTCAGGCGTATGCGCTCGAAGCCCAGTCCGCCAGCGCTCATGCGCGCAGTGAGACTATCGATGCGCGCCGCCAGTCGGTCATATGCGCCATGATAGGGACAATCGGAGCCGCAGGCTGCAATCAGAATGCCGTCGATTCCCTGTGCGTAGGACTTGAAATAGAAATCTTTGGGAAAGAGCACAGGCGAAAGCACCCGCAGAATATACACATTGGAGGGATACTCAAGATGGGCCTTGCCGACCGCATCAGCGCCCGGATAGGCGCACTTCTCCGTCGCCAGAACCAGTATCTTCGGAATGAATAGCTCACTCATGCGCACCTCGCACGGCCACTGCCCTCGGATCGAGGCAACAGTATTCCCGCCATCCTGGATGGACCGGCGCTCTCTCGCTGGTGGTTCTTGAAAACCTACTTCTTGCGGCGGACCAGCAGGCGATCGTGTCCCTCGGCTTCGATCAGGCCGAGAAATTCATGGCCCATCTTTCCGGACCAGGCGGCGATATCCTTGCGCGATCCCTTGTCATTCGATTTGATCTCGATGATCTGGCCAACTTTCACTGCTCCAATCGCTTTCTTGGCTTCCAAAAGAGGGCCGGGGCATGCGGTTCCGCGAGCATCAATCACTTTGTCGGCGGTGAGTGTTTCAAGTGCTTCGGTCATAAATACTCCTGAATGAACGTGTTGACATCGGTCTTCCAACATCAGGCCGGTTGAAGAACTTTGCTGCGTTTTCGGCGCGGCGCAGAGGCCGACACTCCCTTTGTTTCCTGCTGCATCTGCTCCAGCAATGCCTCACGAATCAGCAGCATTGCCTGTGCAAACCGAGGGTCGGCAATGCGGTAATAGACGTTTTGCGCGCGTTTCTCGGCGATTACTGCGCCACGGTCTCTCATCAGACGAAGATGCTGCGAGGTATTGGTAACCGTCAAGCCAGCATGGTTGGCAATTTCGGTAACGCTCATGGGTTCCTGCTGCAACGCGCAGAGAATGCGCATGCGCGTGGCGTGGGCGAAGATCGTAAAGAAGCCGCCCAGCAGTTCGCAGGAAGCATCGCTCATTGCAGGTTTCATCTCGGCCTCTCATGTGTTGTATTTGCGCAATTGCGCAAATACAAGTACAGATCCAATGTAGTTTGTCCCGCTTTTTCGCTCTGTGACGGCTGTCACGACAGAAAGCGCGGAGAGTCTACCTTGCTATTCAAAGTAATCAACTCTGTTTGGCTGGCTCTCGGACTGCGGGGAGGGCATCATGAATTTTGCTTGAACCGAATGCGCGCCGGGCATCATCGCATAGGATGAGATTCTCCTTCTCTTTCATCGGCTCTCGATGGACAGCAGAGAGGGTGTCCGATTGTTGAGATTGAAAGCTGGCCTTCGTATGGCTTTGCCGGTGCAGTTCCTGATCCATTATGGGTATCTGCTGCTTTTTGTCTGGGTTTTGACTGAGCAGTTGGGAGTTCCATTGCCTGCCGCGCCCGTCTTGCTGGCGGCTGGATCTCTCTCTGCCGAGCACGAAATCAGTTTCATCCTTGCCCTGCTTGCTGGAGTGGCAGCCGCGCTCTCTGCCGATAGCACATGGTTTCTGATCGGACGCCGCTATGGACACCACGTGATGCGCCTTCTCTGCACGCTCTCACTCGAGCCTGCGGTCTGCGTCCGCCGTACGCGAGAATTGTTCGAACGCCGTCGAAATGTTGCATTGCTCTTTGCCAAATTCGTGCCCGGCTTGGGCATTTTGGCCTCTCCCGTGGCCGGTCAGAATGGAATGCGATTCGGCCAGTTTCTTTTCTTCGACGCCCTTGGCTCGGCACTGTGGGTAGGGGCGCTGTTGGCCGCTGGACGTTTATTTGGGGTTCTGCTCCTGCACAATCCCAGCCTGTTGAACTGGGCAGGCAAGTTCTCTGGAGCCTTGCTGGCTTTAGGCGTGCTCGGACTCCTGATGGCTCGCATCGTTCGCCGCCGCAGGATGATTGGCGCATTGGTTGCCGCGCGCCTTGAACCCGAAGAGTTGAAGAGAAAACTTGATGCCGGGGAGGAGATATTCATTGCCGACCTTCGTCATCCTTCGGAACTTCTAACAAACCCCTTCACTCTGCCTGGCGCGCTGCATTTTTCGCCCGGCTCCTTGGCCGCTCGCAATCACGAAATCCCGCGCGACCGCGACATCGTTCTCTATTGCAGCTGCCCCAGCGAGGCTACTGCGGCCAATACCGCCATGAGTTTGCACAAGCTGGGCATCGAACGCGTGTGCCCTCTGCGCGGCGGCTATGACGAGTGGAAACGGCTGGGATTTCCGCTTGTTGAAGCACAGCCGGATGAGTTAAGCGAACGATGAGCGATTGCGGCAAACAATGCGCGTAAGATCCGGCAGAAGACAGGCGAGACGGCAACGCCTTCTGTGAGAAGCTGCGCCTGAAATGGGACGAAAGGCGCGGAATCGCCGCCAGATCTCCCCCAGCACTCCATGCCTGCGGTGTTCTAATCATCTTATGGCGAGTCTCGACAATTTTCGCTTGGTCGTTTTCAGAACCGTAGCCGAGCAGCACAGCTTTCGCAAGGCCGCTGAAGAGTTGTATTTGACGCAACCCGCGGTGAGCCTCCAAATCAAGGCGCTTGAGGAAGATATTGGCGTCCAGCTCTTCGATCGCACTGGAGCACAGATAACATTGACCGAGGCAGGCAAGGTTCTGCTGGGTTACTCTCAGCAGGCGAATGCGCTCTTCGTCCAGGCGGAACAGGAGATTGCCCTGCTGAGCGGGGATCATGCCGGACAACTCGCCCTTGGAGCTTCCACGACCATCGCTCAATATGTACTGCCGCGTCTTCTCGGCGAATACTGCAAGGAGCATCCCCGCGTTCATCCTACACTGATCAGCGGCAACACAGCGCACATCGTTGAAGCTGTCGAGAAGAAGAAGATCGAGTTGGGCTTCATCGAAGGCCCGGCGCGAAGCCGCACAATCAGAACAAAGTCATTTCTGGAGGATGATCTGCTCTTGATCGTGCCGACCGCGCATGAATGGGCTGAGTTGGAGTCCATCTCTTGTGCTGAAATAGGCAGCGCCCCATTGCTCATGCGCGAGCGCGGCTCCGGCACACGCAGGGTGGTTGAGATGGCGCTGGAACGGCAGGGCCTCAAGCAGAATTCCTTGCGCATCGTTATGGAACTTGATTCGACCGAAGCCATCAAGTCTGCTGTTGAGGCCGGACTAGGAGTAGGCTTCGTTTCTCGCTGGGCGATGGCGAAGGATTTGCGGCTTGGCACGCATTTCAAGATTGTCGAAGTCACTGGACTGCGCATCAAACGAGACTTCTCTGTTGCCTACACGTCTGGCGTGGAACCCCTTGGGCTGGCCGATGAATTTCGCAGATTTCTGTTTGCGAGCGCAGGCTTCCAAAGAACATTGATTCAGCCTCTGAAAGCAAGCATTTCGGCTGGTCTTAAAAAACGCGAATAGGACATAAGTACATCTGCTTGGACGTGGCTATCCACTTCGGACATAGTGGAGTCATGCCCAAGGAAGAATGTATGAATAACTGAGGAATCGATAGACATAGTGGATTGCCGGCGCGCTCCGAGACACGCCGTGAGCGCGGCGGAAGCGATGGATCTGGATTTGACTTCGACCATTCATTATGTGACTATATGGTTACTTGGTGATATATGTCAACGAAAGAGACGACGCGGGATCTGACCGACGCCGAACTGGAGAAGGTGGCAGGACAATTCCGCCTGTTGGGGGAGTCCATGCGCCTGAAGATTCTGCAATCGCTCTGCGCGGGCCCGCTGGCCGTTGGCGAGATTGTGGCAGCAACGGGCGCGACGCAATCGAATATCTCAAAGCACCTTTCACTGCTCGCATCGGCGGGTGTGATTACGCGTCACAAAGACGGCCAGTTTGTTTACTACGGAATGAGAAATCAGCTGACGATGAAGCTTCGCGAACTCGTACACAAGGAATTGCTGAACCAACCGTGATCTCTGTTGATGCATTGTGCGGTACAGAGAATACGCTTGTTTGCGAGTTCTAAAATCCTCTTACGGACAACTGAGGTCGTGACGAACACAATCGTCCACCATTCACAGGCCCGAAACTTGCAACCAAAAAGACTGATGCAGGAGGAGATTGATGGACTTGTCAATGGAACGTGCTCAGAAAATGGTGGTGATGTCTCTCGCCTGAGCACCTGCGCCACATTGGTTGCGGCAGAGCCAAGTTCCGCTGCGAATCCATTCGGCTCGGCATCCCACGAGACCCGCCGATCATTTCGCGGATTCTGTTTGCCAGCGCCGGCGCGCAGAGAACGCTGCAAAAAGCCAAACGTCCGTAATTGAAACAGCCCATAAGATGCGCTTATGTGCCATGAGTACTTCTGCTTGGACGTAGGCGCATATCTTAGCGACACTTGTTCTATGTCCAAGAATATCTTCTTCATTGGGTTGATTCTCGCCGCCAGCGGTTTGGTGACACCACCGGTGGCGCTGGCCGGTGGTCTCATCTATGGGTTCACATTTCTTCATCCATTTCATGTTGAAGCGAAGAAACTTTCCAAACTTCTCCTGCAGGCATCCGTAGTCGGCCTTGGATTTGGCATGGATTTGCAGCAGGTTATGCAAGCCGGACGCTCCGGGTTTATCTATACTGCGGGCAGCATCAGCATCGCCTTGCTCCTGGGTTGGGGGCTTGGAAGACTCTTGCAAGTGAAGCAAAGAATCTCTTATCTCATCTCGTGCGGCACGGCCATCTGCGGCGGCAGCGCCATTGCCGCGATTGCCCCCATCACCAATGCGAGCCAGGAAGAGATTGCCGTCTCTCTGGGAACTGTTTTTGTGCTGAACTCGGTTGCATTGCTCACCTTCCCCACAATCGGGACAGCACTGCACATGACGCAGTCGCAGTTTGGCCTTTGGTCTGCGCTCGCCATTCACGACATAAGTTCCGTGGTCGGCGCGACAGCGAAGTATGGGGCTGTGGCTCTTACCGTAGGCACCACCGTCAAGTTAGCCCGCGCTCTATGGATCGTACCGCTTTCGGTCGGAACCGCTATGGCAAACAAGAGCAAGGCGCGCATTCAATGGCCTTGGTTCATTCTCTTCTTCTGTCTCGCGGCGGTTTTCAATACTTATGTCCACATTTTCCAAACTGCCTATCCAGTCCTCAAGCATCTTGGAGGTATCGGCCTGACAGTCACGCTCTTTTTGATTGGAACGGGACTCTCCATGAAGACTCTCCGCGAGGTCGGGGTTCGACCGTTCCTTCAAGGAGTCCTTCTCTGGCTGTTTGTCGCGGTTGGATCGCTTACACTCATTCGCGAAGGTTGGATTCATTTGTAAATTCGTACAGCCTTCGCCCACATGCGCTTAAGGCACCTGCGGTGCGGAAGGCACCGCGAGCGCAGCAGGAGATGGTTGGGCCTTGTCCATCCTCGCAACGCGATAGGTGATCGCTCTGTTGTGCACCGTGCCTAGGTACATCGGCGCAACATTCTTCTGGTTGGGATCGAAGACCATGTGCCCGGTCACGCCGTCATACTGCTCGATATTGGCCATCGCATCGTGAATGCGCGCGCGATTCAGCCCTGCCTTGCAGATGGAATCGAGCAGAGCGTTCATCGCATCATAGGCCAGCGAGGCGAACTGCTCTGGTTTCTCGTGGAAGCGCGCTTCAAATCTCTTATTGAAATCGATCCACTTGGGATTGTTGCGCGTTGGGTCGTAAGGAAAGACAGCCTCGAAGCCCTCCGCCGCATCGCCTGCCTGTTCCAGCAATTCAGGCCCCAGCGTTCGATAGGCGCCAAAGACCCGTTGCTTCATTCCCAGTGCCTTCATCTGCTTCAAAATTCCAGCGGTTTGCTCTTCATCGGCCCACAAAACAATGGCATCGGCCCGCGAGGAGCGAATTACATTCAACTGCTTGGTAAAGTCAGTATCGCCGGGCATATATTTCTGCTCGATCACAATCGGATGACCGAGCCTGCGTGAGGCATCGCGCAGCTTGCCCACGCCGAATCGCCCGTATCGATTGTTTACCCTGAGAATCGCCACGCGCTTCATGCCCAGTTCTGTGAAGACGCGGCGGGCAAGCGTCAGGCATTGCACCCGGTCGTCCTGCAGGTCAATAAAGTACCACGGAATGTAAGTCTCCGGAATCGTTGGATCGGTGGAGGCCGAGTTGACGATGGGAATTTCGGTGCGCAGGGCCATGCGCAAGGCGATGTGGGTGGACTCGGAGCTGATGGAGCCAAAGATTGCCCAGTCCTGATCGTCGTAGACCATCTTGACTACTTCATTGGATGCCGAGCCCCAGATGGTGGGGTCAGTGGGCCGTTCCTCTCCATAGACAGTCTTTGCTTGCCAGTTGTCGTAGTCATTGTGCAGCATCAGTTTGAAGGGCTTGCCCCCGTAGCCGCCGCTGGTATTGGCCTCCTCGATGGCCAACTGCGCGCCATGCAGCATACGCAATCCAAAGACCTGTTCCGGGTTATGCTCGATGGGGCCGAAGAAGCCGATGCGCACCTCTGTCACGTTTTTAGGGTCAGGAACGTCTCGCGCCGCACCGAAGTACCTATTGGGGTGCGTGTAGTTGAGGTCATAGGGCGATGCAAACTTGCCGTAGGGACTCAAATCGTCCGGCTCTCCCGCATAGGGCGCAACGACCCGGTCCTTGGGTGGCCCGGGCGGATGCGCGCCGCACTCACACACACCCGTCCTCTGCGCCGCAGCACTAGATGCGGCAGCCACAACCCATATGCTGGCCACAATGATCAATAATTTCTTGCGCATGACAACAACTCCTTGCTGTTTTCGGCAGTCTTATTCGTGCGGAAGATGGCCAGCGCTTCAATCTCGACCAGCAGTTCGGGGCGGCAGAGATGCGCCTGGATTCCGATTGACGCTGGCACCGGATTAAGCCCCTGCTCCTTGTAAAACGCTGTGCGGATCTTGTTGAAGACATCGTAATCGCGGTCGATGTCGCGCAGGTAGCAACTGGTCTTCACGATATCCTTCCACGTTGCGCCCTCGCTTTCCAGGAGGCCAGTGATGTTGGCGAAGGTGCGTTCGAGTTGCGCGGGGAAGTCGCCGATGTGAACGCTGACTCCGTTCTCGTCGATCGATGCCGTGCCGGAGATGATCAGAACGGCGATGCCGTTCAGATCGAGCCGGATGCCGCGCGAGAATGAACTTGGCTTGGCGTAGTGAAAAGCCTCGTTGAGGACTCCGTGATTGGTGATGGCGCGCCGCTCGATTGGCGTGTGCGCGGGCGTGCTTGCAACTACTTCTAATAGTTCCGCAAATGCATTCATGATGATGCCTCCTTATTTCAAGCGAATTCCGTGACTCAAGCCCTTGGCGGTGGCGACCCAGATGTCGTCGCCCTGGAAGTCGATGCCGAGGATGTAGTTGTGGGCCGGCGCGGTGGTGACGGCGACCGGCGTGACCTTGCCTTGTGCGTCGCGCACTGTCATCTCCGGTTTGCCGTCTTTAAGTGACGGGGTATAGACAGCCCAATTGACGCCGTCGTAGTAGGCCAGCCCCTTGTCGGTGCCAAACCATGCGTGGTTTGCATCGACACCCTTCACTGTATTGGTGAAGTTGGAGGGCAGCCCGCTGTCTTTCGTAAGGAAGTTGTGCCACTGGCGGCCATCGTAGCGGCAATCTCCGAAGTAGGTTGCGACCCACACAATATTGTCTACATAGCTGACAGAAGTTGTAATCTCGTGGATCAGACCCTGATCCTTGAAGAGCACCATTTCGGTTTCTCCGTCGGGATCGTCGTACTTATCCCAACGTCCGGTCTTCTGGTCGTATTCCAGCAGGCCGCTGCCCCATACGGCGAAGTAGACCTTGCTGGGGGTCGCGGAGACGCCATACACCCATATCTCAAACATAGGCGTATTGCGCTCGTTGTAAAGCGTCCACTGATCGGTGCGAAGATTAAGCCGGCAGGCGCCCGCGGCCGTGGCCACCCACACATTTTCGCCTTCGACGCTGACGCCGTAAACCACATCGTTGCTTAGACCGGAGTTCAACTGCGTGTAGCTGTCGATGCGCCCGCCGGATACACGGCTCAGGCCACCCATCGTCCCGGCCCACACGTCGCCGGTGCGCTTGTCCAGGGCCAGCGAAAGCACTGCCCGATGGGCCAGGCCGTCCTTAGTGGTATACGTTTTCCACGCGTGATTCTCGTAAACTGCCAGACCATTCTCTGTGCCCGCCCAGATGCGGTCTCCATCCACCAGCACCGAATACACATGATTGTCGGGCAGGCCGTTGGCAGCGGTGAAGTTCTCAAAACGGTAGAGTGGCATCTTGGGTGGCGCTGCAAGCGCCAGCGTACCGACAGCCAGAAGCATTGCGATCATGCATATCTTTTTCATCGCGTCCTCAGGTATTCGATCAGGTCGTTGAGTTCATCCTTGGTCAGGTCGTTGGTTCGGCCGTGTTTGTCGTCGGGGTTGTAGATCGTCCATATTTCTTCCAGTGTGCGCGCCGAGCCATCGTGCAGGTAGGGCGCTGTCAGTGCGATATTGCTGAGCTGCGGCGTGTCCAGAAGGCCCGAATTGTCCGTTGATTTGCGCGTTCCCACATCGAAGGACTTCTGGTCGGTGCCCTTGGGGCCGCTGTGGCAGTAGGAGCACCGGTTAGTCTCTGGAATCGGCTTGCCAAACTTGTCCACGGAGCGCACGAAAAACGCTTGGCCTCGTTCCTGAGCCGGCGTAAGTTCGCCGTGCGGCAACCGCCAGCGATTGGGCCGCGACGGCAGACTGCGAACATAGGTGGCCAAATCGGTAAGGGTCCGGCTATCGTAATTCTCCGAGCGCCAGAAGTATTTTTCGGTCCTCGGGCCACACTCGGTAGGAAGATTGGGGTTGCCGCCGTTCCACTTGAAAGGCTCGGTGCCTTTGAGATCCTCTATAGGCCGGTTGTCCACGATGTCGCGCCCGAAACCGTCCGGCTCCAGATCCCAGGTGAGGCCATCGAAGGTGGAATCAATGTGGCAGGTTGCGCAGCCGATCTGTCCCTGAAATGAGTAGCGTGGTGTATAGAAAGCCTGTTCGCCGCGGCGTAGCGGGGAGATTTGTTTTGGCCCATTTGACGCGAGACTTTCAGCAAGATAGCTCTTGTGCGCATCAATCAATTTCGCCAAATCCTTCGGGGTGGGCGCATATTGACTCTGCTTACGGCCATCAATGTGGCAGTTTGCGCAGGTGATCTGTCCCTCTACGGCGCTACTGGCGACGTTGAAATCCTTCTCATTGAGTGTTCGAGGCAGGATTGTAGATGGCCCGGCCAGCGTAATAATGGAGGCGACGCGATTGGTGTGCGTGTCGATCACGCTAATCGTGTCGTCAAGCCGGTTGGCCACAAACAACCTGTGGCCGTCGCGGCTGATGGTCAGCCCGCGCGGATTGAGCCCCACTGGAATGCGGGTCACAACATAATTGGCGCTGGCGGAAAGATCCTGCGTATATGGGCCTGAACGCGTATGGATAAAGCGCAACAGACGAAGCACATCCACCACGGTCACCATCTCCGAACCGCCGCAGGTGATGTAGATGCGCGACTTGTCTGGCGCAATGGCCACACCGAAAGGCTGCGAGGCGTAGCGTTCAAGCTCATCCAGTGGAACTTCGACTGGCTTGCCTACGTCCGCGCCAAACAGTGTAAGCGTGTCGGCAAATGCCCCGCCGTGTTCCAGGTGGGCCAACGGCACGAGATTCTTCGGATGATATTCAGCCACCACGCCGAGACGTCCGTCACCGGAAAGCGCCAGGTGAAAGACACCGGCAATTGCGTGTAGCGGCATACGATCGACGACAACGGCGCGCGACGCGTCGATCACCGTAATCTCCGACTCCGGCGCCGTACGATTGTCCAAGTCAGTCCGCACCCGAGGCGGATTCGGATAGATATGCGTGGCATAAATCCGGCTTCCATCCGGGGAAAGCGTGAGATAACTGGCGCCTCGTCCGGCACTCAGCCGCTTTTCTTCCGCGCCGGTCTGGGCGTCCAGAACCGCCACATTGCTGGAGATGCGATTGGCCACAAAGAGCCGTTTAGCCGCCCGGTCCTCAACAACACTGGACGGCTCGGCACCCACTGGCCACGTTGCCACCACGGCCAGTGTGCTCGTATCGATGACCGAGAGCGTGTCGTCCCAGGAGTTGGCGACAAATAGCCGAGCGCCATCGTGCGACAGCGAAAAACCGCGCGGTACGCGCCCCACAGCTATGTTCTTGATGACCGCAAAGCTCGTCGCATCCAGTACGCGCACTTCTTCGCTTTGCTGGCAGAGCACGTAGAGCCGCGCGCCATCGGGCGACAATAAAACCTCAAGCGGCGAAGCGTAGTCCTGCATATCGCTCTCGTCCGCGCGCACTGGATGATTGATGGCCGACCACAAGGCGAACGTCAGCACCGCCGCGGCCAACACCGCAAGTCCCGCACTGCTCAGAGTTCGAATGCGCTGGTTCATACTTGAACAGCCTCTCGCGAAGAAGCCCTCAGGCTGAACTGCAAAAGATCTGGATTGCGCCGCACCACCGCTCGTAACGCAATCCATGGATAGAGATCAAACATCATCTCATCGAACCCCGCAAAGTCCAACGACTGGTCGCCGTCACTCCACGCCTTGTCCGGGTCGGGGTGTACCTCGACGATCATGCCGTCTGCTCCTATGGCAACCGCTACACGCGCCTGCGCGGGCACCAGATCACGAACTCCGGAGGCATGGCTGGGATCGGCAATCACCGGCAGATGAGAGATTTGCTTGAGCAGCGCGATGGCCGAGACATCAAAGGTGTTGCGCGTGGCCGTTTCAAAAGTGCGGATGCCGCGCTCGCAGAGGATGACGTTGGGATTTCCATGGTCGAGAATTACCTGAGCCGACTTCAGCCAATCAGCCACCGTAGCTACGAGGCCGCGCTTCAATAGAATCGGCTTTCCCGATAGCGCTGCCGCTTCCAACAGCGCTATATTCTCCATGTTGCGTGAGCCGATTTGCAAAATGTCAGCATATTCCGCCACCAATGGCACATCGACTTCCGACATAACCTCGGTCACGATGGCCAGTCCGGTCGCCTCCCGCGCCTTGGCTAGCATCTTCAGGCCTTTCAGTCCAAGCCCTTGAAATGCATAAGGAGAGCTGCGTGGCTTGAAGGCACCGCCGCGAAGGATGCGCGCTCCGGCACGGCAAACATGATCTGCGGTCGCCATCAGTTGAAGCTCGGTCTCCACCGAGCAAGGCCCAGCCATGGTGACAAATTCGCCGCCACCGATCTTTAGATGCAGCACCGAGACCACTGTTTGCTGGCGCCACGCGCTCTTCAGAACGTCGGGGGATTCGGCAAATCGTACTTTCCAACTATCACGCATGCCGTGGCACTCCAATCCGGTGAAATGCAAGACTATCCCTGAATGGGTGTAGTTTGCATCCACCGAAAGGTGGAGGAGCAAAAGCGCGCGCTTTCAAAGTTCAATCTCGCTAAAAATAAATCACACTATGAACAGGAAAACACTTTCGAGTGCTTCGCATTCCTCGCTCGTTCTGCGGGTAAGGTGCGTTTTGCACCGATCTCTTCTTTGCGCATTGCAATCCCACATCCATCCAGGCACTCAGAGAGTCGGCATGGCGATGGATCTGTATAGGAACCGGATCAGGGAAGTAAGCCGGCCGCAGCGAGCATCTGGAAGAATTGGCGGCGTGACCGCTGGTCGACAGCCAACGCCACCAGCTTGCCCTTCCGACTTGGAGCGGATGTGTGAGCTACTTGCAACACGGGGGACATCGAACTGTGCGCCGTTCGATACTGACTTTGTACGGCAGCGTTGATTCAACAATTTCATTCTTGAACTGCGTCAATGGACACTTCTTAAGGGCACAACTGAGTATCGCAAGAATATGTTTATGACTGACCAGCAGAATTGTCTTTCCACCGCAGGTCGAGGTTATCTCGCGAATGCCCTCTAAAATGCGTTGTTGAGCCGTAAGAGCGGTCTCGGAACTTCCAGGTATAAATACAGCGATTGGGTCTGCCATCCACCGCTCGAAAGGCGAATTCGGAAGGTTTAAGAGATATTCAATCCGTTGCCCTTCCCATTCTCCATGGTCCAACTCGCGAAATCGAGTCGAAGACTGGAGTGGAACGCCGAGCCCTTGGGCATAGATTGTTGCTGTTTGCATTGCCCGTTTCGCACTACTGCAAACGATTTGCTGAATGCCCAAACCCCGGATTGCAGATAGATTCAATTCTGCATCGAGAGCGCCCTCCGGAGAAAGTTCAATATCCATTGTTCCCTGCACTCGCCCTTCACTATTCCACGCCGTCTTGCAGTGTCGAGCCAGGTAGATTGTCGGCAGCGGAAATTCCTGTTGCCGCTGTCGGAAACGGATGAGCACGACCAGGATACTGAAGATGGCAATGCTGGCGCCGATCCCAATCCAGATGATAAGCGGATTCATGCCAAAGCCGTAGGCGGCTATCAACCCCAGCACGCCAACAGTAGTTTGAGCCATAAAATTCGACAGCATCAGGAAAGAGACCTCGTTTTCCGCGAGAATAATTGATGCCACGGTAATTGACCAGGCGTTGCGCCGCAATCACACTTGACTTGCAGCACGTTTCAAAGCCAAATACTCTTCCGCCAGCCAACTCAGGCTAAGCAGCGTTATCAGTGCAATGATGACCTGCGAGATCACACAATAGAGGCACCACACCTGCAAGACATACTCCTCTATGAAGGTGAGCCACAGAGCAAAACCCAGCCCGATCATCGCTGCACCGGCCACCAGGACTCGCTGCCGCGCCAGCGCCAACCCGGCCAGCGCCAGGTAGCCCAAAATCCCCATCACCGCCACTGGTATGTGAGCAATCTCCGCAAAGGGGCTGTGGTTCACGATGCCACAGTCCCACTTCTCGTTGATGGAGCAGGGCTGGATATCGGTCGAATAGTGTACGCGCAATGCCAGCACAGAAACCGCAACGCCGGCGATAGCCAGCATTGCCATCAGATAGCGCATCGTCTTCATGAATCTCCTTTTCGAGCCAAGTTATTGGTGTCGTTCGCGAGCACTTCCGCAAGATAAATCTGTTGCACCCATTCGGCGCATACAAGCAACCCATTGCGATAAAAAACGGTCCGGCCAACCCCCAGACCATACTCATTATTGCGAATGCTCCACGGTAATCGCCACCAGCATGGGCGATGAAGTGGTGAGTGTGGAAACAAAATCAATCGCGGTGATCGGCACATCCGGCAACGGGTTGATCCAGGTGAATTTGATGAGTCGCGTCTTCATCCCCTTGCTGCGCGTCGCCGTATTGGAGCCAAACCATACCTCGTCGGCTTTGGTTACGTGCCCCTCTGCGGGATTAACCCACCAATCCAGTTCGTTCTCGCCATAAATCAGATCGGCGGTACGTGTCTCCCCGTTTTCATAATGCATAACGTATGTACCTATCTTCAATCCCGGCGTCGATCCAACGAAGGCTGCTGCCTGGAGAAAATCAACCGCTGTCCCCTTGCGACCGACAGGGATTCCCAGAACTGACTCGGGCAATGCCAGACCGCTTACCGCCAGCGACCTGGTACCTGCCAGCACGATCAAGCCGCGCACATCGAACAAAACGCCGCCGAAGGGCTTCAATCCTTGCGGAACGTCGTGATAATCATGACCTGGATGGTTGAACCAGTCGTCATTGAGGGATGTACCGAAGTAATTCGTGAGGTCAACCTGGTCGGGGCCGGCCATAGTGTCCCTTGGTGCAATCGGATTCCACGCTCTAATCGAATCAAACCATTCATAGATCCTGTCGGCCTGGGCAGGTTCAGTAGTCAGGGCGATTAGAAACGGCGCGGCCGACGTGTTGTTCGATACAAAATCCATCGCCGTGATTTTTATTTCGGGCAGCGGATTGTTGGCCGTATATTTGAATACCCGAACGGTTTTGTCGGACCAAGCGGTCGCCGCATCGGTCAAAACAGCCTCAGAGTCGCCACTCAACGAGTTCTTTACGTTGCGACCATAGATCAGCGGTAATTTTCTCGTTTCTCCATTGGCATAATGCAGAACGTAGTTGCCGATGACGGCATCTTCCTCGGCGCGTCCAACGGCACCCTGAAGAAAATCAAGCTTCTCGCCCTTGTAATTGATGACAATCCCATTCACGGCATCGGTGTGAGCCGAGGGTTGAGCACCGGCCAACTGGATCATTCCCCGGATATCGAAGACGGCTCTTGAGAAGGCTCGCACCCCCTGAGGCAGTGAGCCGAGATTGCCGTTACTCAACGACGAAGTGTAATACGAGGAGAGATCCATCAGATCCGGTATGGCCTGCTTGCTCCTGAAAGGGATTTGCGAAGAATTTGACACATGATAAAGATTTTTGGCGGCCACGGATGACCGAGTCTGAGATTCTCCGCCTTGTTGCGAATGTGCCGCAACGGCTGGAGAAAGAGAAAGTCCAAGGGAAAGCAAGAGAAGATATCCGGGTTTCATAATGCCTCCTGAAACGCCCTGTTGTTGAGTAATCCTGCATCCAAAGAGCCCGGACGGAATAGTGCGGAAATCGAATCGTTCCAAAGTGCGACGCGTCCAAATTGAACGCTCATCCATGCAGAAAAACGTCATTGATCTTCACGGGGTTACAGTTTCCCCCCGCAGCAGACGGCAGCTTCTCCCCCGGCTGGTCTGGAGCAACACCCTCCATGGTGCGCGCCCTGTCGCGCTGCTGCGCGCGCAGGAGGTACTGGAGATAATTGCCCCTCACCGAAGATCCGGAGCGCTTCGTTTCCGGCAACGGGAGCGGGCACAGCCCAGGCGCGGATGTGCGCCGCCTGCAAATGCCCCAAGGCGCCGTCGCCGATGTCCGCGAGAATCACGTCGGTGCAACCGGTGCGGATCACTATCTCGACCGCGCCCTTGCCGTTCAACGCTTCATTCTTTACGAACTCGCTAATCCCGCTTTCCGTGTCCGCGACCATGATCCATTCAGCTTTGCCAAAATGCGAAGACATCTCCTCGTCAGCGCGATCCGCCGACATCATCACTCCAATTTTCGCCATTATGCTCCTCATTTCGATAGACGACACTGGGATCCGCTTTGCACAGCAGAACTGCAACCAGGCGACTAGATGCAATATACACCTATAAGGGTCGTCTACGTCAAACACCGACAAGTAGAAGGCCAGGAAAAGGTTTGGATCACATCTCGAACGAGATAAAATAGACAACTTTTAGGAGGGAGGCTATGCGATTTTCTTGAGCGTTGCACTTGACTGGCAGCCGCCAACTCACGGGCGAAGCAGGGGCTTGAACTGTTCTTCGATCAAATTCAAGTCGGTTTCACCTTGATATTGCGCCTGCACTTTGCCCTGGCCGTCGATCAGAAAGGTCAATGGAAGGCCGAGTACTCCTCCGTAAAGTTGTCCAAGTTTCTCGTCGCCCATCGCAACCGGATAGTTCAACTTCATCTTCTTGTACAGTTTTCGCGCCAATGCCGGATCGTCGTCCATGGAGATGCCAATGATCTGCAAGCCCCGTGGGCCATACTGGCTTTGCCAAGCAACGAAACGAGGCATTTCGAGCTGGCATGAGGCGCACCAAGTGGCCCAGAAATCAAGCAGCACAACCTTCCCCCGATAGGCGCGGAGATCTAGTCTCCTATTCTCCAAATCGATGCGCACGAACTCCGGCGCCTCTTTGTGAAGAAGCGAAGTTGCCGCCTTTGGAATCTGCGCCACGCTCGTCCCGACGAATAGGCACAGTAGCAACTTCAGCGCAGAGGGGCGCCAGAGCGTACGCGGCGCAATCCGAATGAAGGATGGAATGGCCAAAACACCGCGCAGCCCGCTCATGTTAGTTACCACGTTCAACCGGGAACCCCTTGTCGGCCCAATCAGCACCGAAATTATTTGCCAGATAGAGGACCTTCACGTTGGCAAATCCCATCTCGCGCAATTTTGCGAACGCCGGTCCAAGGTTTGGGCAACGATTCCAGGGACAGCAGCCGCAATAAAGCACAATCGGCTTCTTTCGCGGGAGTGCGTTCACGCGATTCTGTAGTTGCTCGATTCCTGCTGGCTGTGATCCCGGCCCTGCGTATTCCGATTCGGGGATATGCGCTTGGGCGAATAGCATATGCGAGCCAACTTGCAAGATCAAAGGCTTGTCTTTGTTTGTCGTTTGCAGCAGTTGGGCCAACGCCACCGGCTGCAACAACTGAGCCTCCGGAATGGAAAACGCACTTCCCGCCGGAACCGGGGTAAACTGCGCACGGAGCTGCACAGAGAGGGAAAGGAATGCGAAGGCAAGAAATGCGGCGATCCCTGATCGCCCAACCAAACAGATTTTCATAGTGCTCCTCCGAAGTGAGTTTACCCCATAGGGTCAGACTCGCTCACAGTTGACCAGGCAGTAAGGTTGTTCTCCATCGCCATCATCTTTCATATTATCAATAACTTCGACGATATTCTCATCGGCTGAGTTTTTGGCAATGCCTCATCTTGTCACCCCAAGCTCCGCGATCATTTGATCCCTGCTTTCCCCTTCATACGATTGTGCGAGAATAGTTTTTCTTATGAAAGATAAAAAGATTCATGCAACCATTTGGCTGATTGAAATGTCGAATAGATGCTATCCTACGGGCGTGCCAGTATCGCGACTGCTCGGGGGACTGGCTCAAATAGGATTCGATCAGGATTGACGACTTTGCATGGATTCGGCAAAATCCGGAAGTTCGGTCTCTTCGGGAACCTCGCGTTCCTGGGACTGGCCATCTGTGTTTTTTCATGGGGTTTTGGATACAAGTTGTCTCTCTACGACCAACAGCAGGCACCCTCCCACCAAATCCCTAAGGCCAAGCTTCTGTCGGGCAATGAACAATCGAGTACTGCGAAAAGCCCACTGGTAATCAGGACCAGAACAACCACCAGAGTCATCTACACCGCGCCGACTTCCTCATTCTTGATTCTGTTGCTGGCTATCAGCCTGTTGAAGGCGCCGCCCCTCACAAGAGTGAACAAACAGGCGAATAAGCTATTCCATCTCCATCGCGCCATCCTCAGTACCCTCTTTGTTCGTCCCCCTCCCGTCCTCGCCTAGAACATTCTTCATCACAGATTTTGGAACATTCGATAGATCAATCGTCGAATGCAGCACTGCATATTCTCTTTTGGAGAACGTG
>Ga0209415_10002012_pt1 | contig 38512 bp, 40 predicted proteins | sample PeaSoiSIISIP2007_FD_187696 | JGI IMG/M metagenome (GOLD analysis project Ga0209415, IMG submission 187696) | Peat soil microbial communities from Weissenstadt, Germany - SII-SIP-2007 (SPAdes) (version 2) | ecosystem: Environmental > Terrestrial > Soil > Wetlands > Peat | place: Germany...
CGGGTCCACTGACGGAACGGCCGAAATGGTACGGGCACACGTCGGGCGAGTGCCGGTGGAACTCGTCTCCAAGCCCAACGGGGGGTTGAGTTCCGCCAGGAACGCCGGGATTCTCGCCTCCAGCTCGGAGTATCTTGCCTTTCTGGACGCCGACGATCTGTGGTGCCCGGAAAAGCTTGAGAAGCAGTATGCGATCTTCACCGGCCAGGATGACGCGAATCTCGGGCTGGTTTACTGTGCCTACCTTGCAGTCGACGAGAGCGGGGCTCAGATAGAGAGCGTCCCGATAATAGAAATAGATCCGTCGATCAAGGGTGCCGTCTTCGAGAAATTGCTTTACCGGAATTTGATAACCGGCAGTGCCAGTGGCGCGTTGATGCGTCGTCGATGCTTCGAGAGCGTAGGTCTTTTTGACGAATCTCTCAAGGCTTGTGAAGACTGGGACATGTGGCTTAGAGTGTCCGAGCGGTTCTTTTTCGATTACGTTGCGGAAAAATTGGTGAGGATCAGGGTCCACGGTGGGAACATGCAGGGGGACAACACCCACATGTTCAGAAACACCCTGGCTTTTTACGACAAATGGACGAAACGCCTTCCTGCCAAGTCGGCATGCTTTCGGGAATGGCGGAAGTTCGTCTTTTATAAATCGGTGAACGGCAAAAATATCGACTATCTCAAGATCGCAAGCAAGTCGCTGTCTTCCGAGGCCTTACGGAAATTGTTCCCCTTATCCGGCGGCTCGATCGTGTTCGGTTTTCTACTGTTTCTGCCGTTGGCCGTCGTCAGGTTCGTCAGCAAACGGCTGACTGCCATTTCCGCCTTTTCGTGCGCGACGTAGGTTGATCCCCGAATGATTATTGTGAAGCTACAGGGTGGACTCGGTAACCAGATGTTTCAGTACGCGGCGGCACGAAGACTCGCCGCCGCGACGGGCTCTGCTATCAAGCTTGACCTGAGTTGGTTTGAGAAGATTCCGGAAGAGACGACACCCAGGGGATACGAGCTTCACGTTTTTGATACCGTGCAGGACGTTGCTTCGCGCACAGAGATCAAAAGGATACGGGGCATAGATACCGGACGCTGGCCCAAGGTGTCGAAATGGCTGTTAAGGAAGGCTGGATTACTACAGTCACGATCATGGATCAAAGAGCGGTCCTACTCCTTCGACCCGCAGATCCTGCGACTTGGCGGCGACTGCTACCTTGACGGTTTCTGGCAGAGCCCGAAATATTTCGACGACGTCGCCGACCTCATCAGGAAGGAATTTACCGTCACGGTCGAGCCTGATCCGCAGAACAGGGAAATCGCCGACTTGATTTCGCGGTCGGTATCGGTGTCGGTTCACCTGCGAAGGGGCGACTACGTCTCCAATGCCACAGCCGCGGCCTACCATGGAGTTACTCCAGTCGTCTATTACCAAAAGGCGATGGCGCAGATTGCGTCCCGGGTGGAACGAACCCATTTCTTCATTTTCTCGGACGACCCGGAGTGGGCGCGCCAAAACCTCACCGGACCCGAGCCCATGACCTTCGTGAATCACAACGGCCCCGGCAAAGGGTACGAAGATCTCAGGCTCATGAAGCTCTGCCGGCACCATGTCCTGGCCAACAGTTCGTTCAGTTGGTGGGGAGCCTGGCTCGCCACCGACCCTGAGAAGATCGTGGTGGCGCCGAAGAAGTGGTTCGGCCAAGAGATAGACACCTCCGACCTGATTCCGCAATCGTGGCTGAGGTTATGATGGAGGGGCATCGTCCAAAGGTCTCGGTGCTCATGCCGGTTTACAACGGCGAACGCTTTCTGCGGGCGGCGATCGACAGCGTCTTGAACCAGACCTTCACCGATTTCGAGCTGGTCGTCATCGATGACGGCTCGACCGACGGATCGGCTGCCGTACTGGCTTCTTATGCCGATCCTAGGATCAGGCTTTTTCGCAACGGGAAGAACCTTGGTCTGATTGGGACCCTGAACAAGGGGATCGGCCTGATGAGGTCCGAGTACGTCGCCCGGATGGACTGCGACGACGTCTGCCTCCCCGATCGCTTCGCCAGGCAGGTAGCCTTCCTGGATGCCGATCCCTCCTGTGCGCTGGTGGCGGTCAAGGCGGTGTTCATCGACGCCGAGGGGAAGGAGTGCGGGTTCTGGAGCGACGACCGGAACTACACCAGCTGTGCTGAGATCGCGGGGAGGCTGCCGCGGGCGAACTGCCTCGTGCATCCCGGCATCATGATCAGAAGAGAGGTGCTCGCCGGCTACCGCTACGACGTGAGGCAGGTGAGCAGCGAGGACTACGACCTCTGGCTGAGGCTTGCCGCCGACGGCCTGAAGCTCGGCAAGCTGGACGAAACGCTGCTTAAGTACCGCCTGACCCTGGGCTCGGTGACGGAGGTGAGCAACCGCAGGAATCCGGACTTGAAGAACGTGCGGACCAAGGTCCTTTTCCTGCGGCGCCGGCTCGCTGAAGGGCGGCTGAACGGCTTTGCGCTGCGGGTGTTTTTAAACACCTTCAAGGACCTGTATTACTTCCTGGGGAAGCTCGCCTGGCAAGGGTTGTTCGGTGCGCTGCCGGCTAAAAAGGCGTGATGGGAATGATGGGAGTTATGGGAAGTCTGGGAGTCATGGGGAGAGTTGATGGCGGCAATGCCGGACTGCGGAAATAGCCTGCCGGATCGTAAGCCGTGGGACCGCGACCTGGCGATTACCGGCTACAACCGCACTCTCCCGGTGCGTTTGTTGGTCGGACTGGGGAAGCTTCTTTCCTGGCTTTTGCCGCTGTGTAACCGGTCGGGGCTGTTTTTCTTCTTCCCGTTTTGCCACGTCGGGGGCGCGGAGAAGGTGCATGCTGCTATCGTGCGCTGTTTCGAACCGGAAAGGCCGTGGGTCTTTTTCACCAAGAGATCGGCGAACCACAGCTTCCTGCCGCTCTTCGGCGACCGGGGATGGCTGTTCGACGTCTGGCCGCTTTTGAAATACGGCTATCCCGTCTCGGTCGGCGTCATGGCCGGGCTGGTCAACCGCCACCCAAACGCGGTCGTCTTCGGCTGCAACTCGCTCTTTTACTACCTGATGCTCCCCTACCTGCGCCCGGAGGTAAGGCGCATCGACCTGATGCACGCCTTCGGCGGCGGCTCGGAACACTTCAGCCTGCCGGTGGCGGCTCAGCTGGACGCACGGGTGGCGATCAACGCTAAGAGCATCGAGGACTTTCGCGAACAGTACCGCAAGGCCGGGCTTCCCGACGAACTGGCGCAGCGGCTGGTGTTGATCGAGAACTGCGTGCAGGTCCCGGAAAAGGCCCCGGTGAAAAACGGCGACGGGCCGCTGCAACTGCTCTACGTGGGGCGCGGCTCGGAAGAAAAGCGCGTGCACCTGGTCGGGCGCATAGCTTCCCGTTGCCGCGCTCTCGGCATCCCCGCCGAGGTCGTGGTGGTCGGGGATGCCGCCGCCGCCGTGGAGCCGGCGGACCGCGCGAACTGCCGCTTCCTGGGCGAGGTCGCGGACGCGGATGAACTCGCGGCCATTTACGACCGCGCTCATCTGCTGCTTGTCACCTCGCGCCGCGAAGGTTTCCCGATGGTGATCATGGAGGCGATGGCGCGGGGCGTGGTGCCGGTCGCTACGGCTGTGGGAGGCATCCCGAAACACGTGCGGCAGGGAGAGACCGGTTGGCTGGTCGAGGCCGTGGACGACGAGGCGCGGATCGTGGAAGAGATGTGCGCGGTCGCGGCCAAGCTTGCCGGAGAGCGGGAGCTCCTTAAGACCATCTCCGCAGCCGCCCACATTTACGCCCGCCGGCATTTCGGGGGCGAGAGTTTCTGCTCCGCCTACCGCTCGCTGCTGCTCGCGCCGCTGCCGCAGGAGGGGATCTAGCCCATGGATCTGTCGCTGCTCATCCCGGTCTACAACTGGGACGTGACGCCGCTTTTGGCGAAGGTCTTAGCCGAAGTAGACCAGTTTGCGCTTACCGAGCGGTTGCAGGTGCTCGTACTCGACGACTGCTCAAGCGATCCCTCCCTGCGCGCCGGCAACGAGGCGTGGCTAGGCGCGCACGAGCGGCCGTACCTGAGCTACCGCGCACTGCCGGAGAACCTGGGGCGCGCCGCCATCCGCAACGTCCTTGCCGGGGAAGCAAGCGGAGAATTCCTGCTCTTTCTGGACTGCGACGTCTTGCCGGATAACCCCGACTTCCTGAGCAGCTACCTCGCCTTTGCCGCGCAGCCAGCTTGCCAGGACGCCTGTCAGGAAGCCCGTCATCCTGAGCGCAGCGAAGGATCTGCTTCTCCGGCCGCTTGCTACGACGTCGTCTGCGGCGGTGTCAGCTATCGAAGCCGGGTGCTTATGGGTCGCGAGTACGACTACCACGCCTACCTCGGCAGCAGGAAGGAGGCGAAGCCCGCCAGCCTGCGCAACCGGGCGCCCGGCCGCTTCCTGCTCACCTCCAACGTCATGGTGCGAAAGGACGTGTTCCTGAGTACCCCGTTCGACCGGCGCTTCGTCGGTTACGGTTACGAAGATGTCGAGTGGGGCCTGCGGCTGGCCCAAAACCACCGGGTGCTGCATATCGACAACCCGGTTTCGCACCTGGGACTGGTGACCAAGGAGAGCGCCTACCGGAAGATGCGGGAGTCGGTCGAAAACTACCTGCTTTTGAGGGAGATCTCCCCGTCCGCCTTCGACGCCGCAGCCATCAGCAAATGGACGCGGCTCTTTGGCCGTTGCGGAGCCGGACCGTTGAGAGCGCTCGATCGAACCTTAGGGCGGCTGTTCCTGGCAGCGGGCTTAGGCAACCGCTTCGCCTTCGTCTGTTTTCAGTTGAACTTCGCCGTGCTGCTGGCGCTGGCGTTGAAGGACAAGCGATGAGTCGCACCCGAAAAATCATCTACGCCGTCGTCATGCTGTTCGCGCTGTTCGTGGTGATCGGCGGCAAGTTCCCCGCCTTCGGCAGGCATTTCGTGGCGGGCGAACCTCCCGGCCGGGTGGTCGCCAACCTCTACCGCATGAGCGAGCTTGAGCGCTTCCGCGAAGAGATCCCGGTGCGTCCACCGGCACCGGAGGGGGACCCGCAGCAGGCCGACGTCCTCACCTTGGGCGACTCCTTTTTCAACAGCACCCTGGAGTCGCCGCTTTTCGCTCAGGCACTTGCCGGACGCACCGGACTCAAGGTGTGCAACCTGCAGAGCACGAGCTTCTTCGAACCGCAAAGCTATCCGCTTTCCTTCCTGGAAAGCATCCATTACCGGGGCGACAAGAAGCGTGTGCTGATCCTGGAAAGCGTGGAGCTGAGCGTGCCCGGCCGCGGCGAGACCTATAACGGCAGCTTCAGCGCCTCCGGCAACAAGCTGGACGCTCTTGCTTTCCGGGTGCTGAAGAACAGCGACGTCGAGTATTTCTTCAAGAACAACGTCGTGGTGCACCCGCTGCTCAAACGGCTGAAGAACGTCAGGTTCGAGTCGTTCGGCGTGGTGGACAAGTCGATCGGTGCGTACAGCAGGCAGCCCGGCATGCTCTTCTACGGGCGCGACCTGGATTTTGCCGCGCAGAAGAGGACTGACGCCATGCTGGACGCCACCGCCGACAAGATCGCCGAGTTGTCGAAGACGCTGCGCGAACGCTACCACCTGGAGCTGATTTACCTGGTGATCCCGAACAAGTACTCGGTCTACCACGATCTGGTCAGGGACGGTTACCGCTACGATCAATACATACCGCGCCTGTGCGAGAAGCTCACCCAGCGCGGCGTCAGGAACGTCGATGCCTACTCCCTGTACCGCGGCAGCGTAAAGCCCGGCTCGCCGCTGCTTTACTACATGAGCGACACGCACTACACCCCGCTCGGGAAGATGCTGCTGGTGGACGCCTGCGCGCGGATGCTGGGGGCAAAAAGCTACCGTCAGGGTGCCGACTTTTAACTTGGAATAAACGCGACCGATGAACTTCAACTCCATTGAATATCTGCTCTTCATACCGCTGGTCTTCCTCTGTCTGAAACTTGGCGGGGAGCGGTTGCGCTGGCTCGTGCTTTTGGGGGCGAGCTTTTATTTCTACCTGACGCTCAAGCACCTCTACCTTTTAGTGGCGCTACTGGCGGTGGCGCTGGTGAGCTACGCCTGCGGCCTGGCCCTGGCGGCCTGCGCTTCGGAGCGCGGCAAGCGTGCCGTTTTCTGGAGCGGGGTCGCCGCCAACCTCATGGTGCTGGTCGCCCTCAAGTACCTGCCGTTTCTGGAGAAGAACCTGAACGCACTCTGCGCGGGCGCGGGGCTGCACCTGGCCGTGCCGGAAACGCGCGTGTTCGTTTCCATCGGCGTCTCGTACTTCGTCTTCCAGGCGATTTCCTACCTCATCGATCTCTACCTGGAGGTCGAGGAGAAGCCGGAGCGCCACCTCGGCTATTTCCTGCTCTACCTCTCCTTTTTCCCGAAGCTTTTGCAGGGACCGATCGAGCGGGCGGGCGACCTGTTGCCGCAGCTGCGCGCGAAGTGGCGCTTCGACGAGGACAACTTCCGCGCGGGACTTTTGCAGTTCGGCTGGGGGATGTTCAAGAAGGCGGTGGTGGCTGACCGGCTGGCGCTCTACGTGAACACGGTCTACGGGGACCCGCACGCTTACAGCGGTCTGCCGCTTCTGGCCGCCACCTACCTGTACGCCTTCCAGCTCTATTACGACTTTTCCGGCTATACCGACATGGCGCTCGGCTCGGCGCGCATGCTGAACATCCGGCTCACCCAGAACTTCAATACCCCCTACCTGGCGCGCTCGGTGGCGGATTTCTGGCGGCGCTGGCACGTCTCCTTCTCCCGCTGGATTCTCGACTACATCTTCAAACCGCTGCAGATGCGGCTGCGCGACTGGGGGAACCTGGGGACGGCGACGGCGCTTTTGGTGACCTTCCTGGTGTCGGGTATCTGGCACGGGGCGAGCTGGTGCTTCGTGATCTGGGGGGGCCTGCACGGCGTCTACCTGGCGGCATCGGTGCTCTACAAACCGCTGCAGAAGAAGATCCACAAGCGCCTCGGCGTGGAGAAAAGCAAGCTCCTCGCACGGTGGCAGACGGCAGTCACCTTCCATCTCGTCTGTTTCGCCTGGATCTTCTTCCGCTCGGCGACGGCAGCCGACGCGCTCTACGTGGTGTCGCATCTCTTTGCCGGCGTCTCCGGGGTGGGGGACCTCTTGGCCTCCCACGGCAATACCGATCTCGCCATTGCCGCCGGTTCGCTGCTGGTCGTCTGGGGGGTGGGAATGGTCCGGGAGCGCAGCGCGCTGGGGAGGGATTTCCATGCGGCGCCGGCACCGCTGCGCATTGCGGTGTACCTCGCATTGGCGGCCGGCGTGCTCCTTTTTAATATGGACAGTAACGCGGGATTTCTCTATTTTAACTTCTGATGTCCGCTGCGTGCCGGTATTTTCCGGCGTGGCCTACTGGGGGTTTATTTGAAGATCGTTTTTCTCGCGCCCTTCGGCATCCGTCCCAAGGGGACGGTACTTGCCCGGATGATTCCGCTCGCGGCTGAACTTAAGCGGCTGGGGCACGAGGTAGTCATCGTCGCCCCCCCTTATACCAATCCCGAGGATGCCGGCAAGACCGAGACCGTGCGCGGGGTGCGCCTGGTCAACGTGTCGTTGGGGCCCAAGTACAAGGTGCTGGCGGTGCTGCCGGTTGCCTGGAGCATGTTCCGCGCGGCGCTGGCGGAGAAGCCCGATCTGATCCATTTGTTCAAGCCCAAAGGGTACGGCGGCGTCGCCGCGATGCTGCAGCTCGGGCTGCGCTACGCGGGGCTCAGGTTGCCGCCGGTCTTCGTGGATACCGACGATTGGGAAGGGGATGGCGGGATGAACGAACTGCATCCCTATTCCCCGGCGGAGAAGCGTTTTTACCGTTTCCAGGAAAAGTGGCTTTTGGGCCGTGCGCGCGGCGTCAGCGTCGCCAGCCGCGCCCTGGAAGACCTGGTGCTGGCGGCCGGGGTGCCCGTGGCGCGACTGCTGTATCTGCCGAACGGCGCCGGGGCGCCGGTGGCGGGGGATGGCGGCGCGGTGAGGTCGAGGCTCGGTATCGCGCCGGACGCACCGGTTGTGCTGCTCTACACCCGGTTCTTCGAATTCAGCCAGGAGAAGCTGCACTTCCTGTTTGCAGCGATCCATCGGCAGGTGCCGCAGGTACGTTTCCTGGTAGTGGGGAAGGGGAGCCGCGGCGAGGAAGCGCAGTTGCAAGCCGCTGCCAGGGAGTGCGGGTTCGAAGGCGCGCTGGCGATGGCCGGCTGGGCGGATGCCGCCGAGATACCTGATTATCTGGCCGTCGGCGACGTAGCCATTTATCCCTTCGCCGATACGCTCGTCAACCGGACCAAGTGTCCGGCAAAGCTGACCGAGATCCTGCTGGCCGGCAAGCCGGTGGTAGCCGACGAGGTCGGGCAGCTTGGCGAGTACATCGACGGCGGCAGGAGCGGCATCCTCTGCGATCCCGACGACTGGCAGCAGATGGCGGCAGCGACCGTCGAACTGCTGCGTTCGCAGGCGCAAAGGCTGGAACTGGGCGCGGCGGGGCAAAGATACCTGCTGGAAAATTTCGGCTGGTCGGACGCGGCGGTGAGGCTGGAAGAGTTTTATTTGAAGGCTTAAACGTTGTAGCGTCTTGTTTTTCCCCTTAAGGTTTAGATTCAGGGTTTTAACAAGTATTACCCTTTGCGTTAAGTTTTAAAGTATTTAAAGTTCCAAGGAGTGCCAACCTTCATGTCTGAAAGAAGAAAAGACCTGCTTTATCTCGCTATCCTGCTGGCGGTTCTTCTGGCCTGTTTTTCGAAGATACTGTTTACCCACCAGATCATTCGCGCGCCTGACATCATCGCCGAGTTTTACTGGGGGATCAAAAATATCCACGATATGAAGTTCCTGGACCTCTTCCGGATCCACCTGGTGGCGGACTGGAACATGCTCTCCAACAGCGGCCTCACGGTGGAAGGGGGGTCGGCTTCGGCCCAGTTCCTCTTTTTCCGTCACCTGGCCTTCTGGCTGATCCCGCCGCCGGAAAACGTCGCCTGGTACATCGTCTTGCACATGTTCTTCGGCGCTGCCGGCACCTACTGCTGCTGCCGGCTGATCGGCACCAGCCGGCTGCCCGCCCTGCTCGCCGGCTTCGTCTTCGCGCTGGCGCCGGAAAACGCCTCGCTTATCAACGCGGGCCACGTGATGAAGATCGCCACCATCTCCTTCACCCCCTGGGCTTTCTACTTCCTGGAGAAGGGCTTTAAGAGCCGGCGCACGTTCTACTTCCTGGCCACCGCGATCGTGCTCGCCTACCAGTTCTTCCACACCCACTGGCAGGTCGCCTACTACACCTGCCTGGCGGTCGGGGTCTACGGCGTCGCCCGCGTCATCGGCATCATCCGGACCGAGCAGCTCGACAGTAGGGCGACCGCGAAGCTCGTGGCCATGAACCTGGCCCTGCTGGTCTTCTTCCTCACCACCGTCGCCATTTCCCTCGCCCCGCTTTCCAACTGGGCCAAGGACACCAACCGCGGCGCCAATTCGGGCGCCAACGCGGCGGCAACCGCCACCGGTAACGGCGGCAGCGCCCCGGCGCAGGCGAAGGGGGGCTTGGCCAGGGAAGAGGCGATGATGTGGTCGCTGCCGCCCGAGGAGACTGCGGCGTTCGTGATACCCGGCTTCTTCGGCTTCTCCCGCCAGGAAGGGGGCGCCAATCCGACCAACATCCCGGCCTACTACTGGGGACGGATGAACTTCAGCCAGACCTTAAGCTACATGGGGCTTTTGCCCTGGCTGCTCGTGCCGCTGCCGCTCATCTTCCGGCGCAACCGCTATGCCTGGCTCGCCCTGAGCGCCGTCGTCGTCGGCGTGCTCTTTTCCATGGGAAAATACACCCCCTTCTACAACTTCCTGTTCGATCACTTCCCCGGCATCAACCGCTTCCGCGTGCCGAAGATGATCATGTTCATCCCGGTGCTGGGTCTCGGCGTGCTCTCGGCGCTGGGGCTCGACCTGCTGCTCGATCCCGCCGTCCGCGGCTCCAAGGCGTTCAAGCGCTACCTCGCCGGCATCGTCGCGCTCCCGGTGCTGCTGCTTTTGGTGCTGGCCGCCGAACTGGCCGCCCGTAATTTCTGGATCGAGAGCTTCATCGACGTGATCGCCCAGCCGACACGCTACCAGGCGTCCGGCCCGGAACTGGTCACGCAGCGCTGGCAAAACCTGGTGAACGAAACCGGCATCGCAGTCGGCCTCTCCGGCGTCTTCGCCATCCTTTTCGTGCTCTACCGGCGCGGCAGGCTCACGGCGAAACTCCTCCCTTACCTGCTTTTGGCCCTCTTCCTCGCCGACGTCGGCCGGGTGAACGCCAAGTTCCTGTTCCTGGTGGACGAACCGCAGCAGTCCCGCGGGGTGAAAACCGACGAGATGACCTGGCTCGCGGACAAGCCCAAGGAATACCGGGTGCTGCCGGGTAACGGCAGCGATCCCATGCAGTGGGTGAGCGCCGGCATCCCGGTGATGTTCACCTCGTATCCCGTGCAGCAGCGGCGCTGGCAGGAGTTTTTGGACCACTTCAACTTCAACTCGCCGATGCCCGACCTTCTGAACGTCAAGTACCTGGTATTCACCAGCGATCAGTACGCCAAGGGAAAAGCGGAACTGGGCGACAAGTACCAGCCGGTCTACACCACCCGCGACGGCCAGACGGTGGTGATCGAGAACCGCGGGGTATTGCCCAAGGCCTGGCTGGCGCCGCTTGCGCTTGAGGTGTCTTCTCCGCAGCAGACGCTCGACATCCTTCCCAATGCCAAGTTCGACGCACGGCAGGTGGCGCTGGTCGAAACGAAGCCTCCCATCCCGATGGGGAATACGAGTGCCCGGGTCGGCGGGTCGCCCGGCGACGTGCGCGTGGTCAAGTACCAGGCGGAACGGATCGACCTGGAGGCGACGCCAAAAACCAACTGCATGCTGGTCTTGGGCGAAAAGTACTACCAGGGGTGGAGGGCGACGGTGGACGGTAAAGCGACCGAGATTTACCCGGTCGACCACGTGTTGCGCGGCATTTACCTCACGCCCGGCAAGCACGTCGTCGACTTCCGCTTCGATCCGACGCCGTTTAAGGTGGGCAAGGCGCTCACCCTTACGTCCTTTGCGATCTTCGCCCTCATGCTGGCCCGGGAGTTCGTAACCAGGCGGCGCGCGCGGGCGTGACGCAGACCGCGGGACAGACGCCGGCGCCGGCGGGGCTTGCCGCCGACGAAGCGGCGGAGACCCTCGACGAGTTGACCGGCTACCGGCTGCGCATCGTGCAGCCCAAGCACGGCTACCGTTTCTCGGTCGATCCGCTGCTGCTCGCGGCCTTCGCCCGGGTCAAGCCGAACGAACGCGCGATTGACCTCGGCACCGGCTGCGGGATTGTGCCGCTTCTGCTGGCGCGGCTGGAACCGAGCGCGCAGGTGACCGGGGTCGAGTTCCAGCCGGTGATGTCCGACATCGCGCTCAGGAACGTGGCCGGCAACGGTCTTGGGGAGCAGGTTGGTATCGTGGAGGGCGACATCCTGTCGCTCAAGGGGGAGTTCCCGGTGTCGAGCTTCGACCTGGTGCTCTCCAACCCCCCCTACCGGCGGCCGGAGACCGGCAAGGTGAGCCCGCGCGCCGGACGCGACGGCGCCCGCCACGAAACCACCGCGACGCTCGCCGATTTTCTCTCTGCCGCCAAGTACCTGGTGAAGGAGTCGGGGCGCATCTGTTTCATCTACCACACCTGCCGGCTGGCCGAATTGATGGCGCAGGCCGCCCAGCAGAAGTTGGCCGTGCTCAGGCTGCGCATGGTGCATGGCAGTATCGCAGCCGACGCGAGGATGTTCCTGGTGGAGTTGCGCAAGGGAAGGGCGGGGGAGTTGAAGGTGGAGCCGCCGCTTCTGGTGCGCGGCGAAAACGGCGGTTACAGCGAGGAGAAGCTGCGGATTTACCGGGGGATGGCGGAGGAAAACCGGCTGCCGGCGGACTAGCGACCGGAGAACTCCAGGTTTTTCTTCATCAGGCTTTCGAAAACGGCGCGCAGTTCGGGGTCGGCGATACCCTCGGCATCCTTTTGGATCAGCGCCAGGTCTTCCTCGGTGAGCGGTTGTTTCTTCGGGGCGGTCTCGCGGGGCTTCTCGGGCTTGGGGACGACGCCGGCTTTCAGGTGCAGCTCGGCGACCAGCGGCTCGCCCAGCCTGCCGTTCAATTTGCCGATCAGTTCCCCTTTCAGGAAGCTCAGCTGCTGCAGCCAGGGGGCGCTGTCCACGGCGACGGTGAGCGTGCCGTCGCGGAAGGAGACGGGGGCGGCATGGGAGGCTATGCGGGGGCCTACGGCGTCCGGCCAGATAAGCCAGATGCCGCCTTCTTTGAGCCGTTTTTCTGCGGGGGTGCCGCGCAGGAAGGCGCTCAACAGGTCGGAGACCGGAGCCGGCCGGCGCATGCGGGGGCGTTTTCTAGCCAACGTTGTTTCTCTTGCGTTTCAGGCGGCCGCCGACGATCTGGCCGCCGATGGTGCTGGCCAGGGTGAGCGGGATGACGTGCCAGCTGAGGCCGGTCTTGATGCGGAGCACGATGATGATCGGAATCGAGATGTGAACGTAGAAGAACCAGCCGAGGGAAAACTTGCGGCAGGACTGGCGCAGGTAGCCGAGCGGGATGTTCAGCGCGCAGGCTGCGCCCATCAGGGTCAACAGTTGTGGGACCTTGTGCATTGGTTACTCTCCGGGGCGTAATACTATGGATTCCCCCCGATTTTGTCAATTGGCTAATCGCAGTGGCCGACCGACTCCCGCAGGAGCGGCTTCAGCCGCGATGATCCGACGGTTATCGCGCTGAAGCCGCTCCTACGGCGGCCAAGGTGAAAGTAAAATGCGAAGGAGTTTCTGTGATAAACGAAGGCGACTACGTGGCGATCTTCAATTCCATTCACCGGGTGATGGAGGCGGAGAAGCTCTTGAAGGCAAAACAGCTGCAGATCCTGCTCATACCGGCGCCGCGCGCGCTGGCGGCGGACTGCGGCCTGGCCATCAGGTACGCGCAGGAGATCCGTTGCGAAGTGGAGGCGGTGCTCGCCGAGGCGAAGCTTTTGCCGCGCGAGCTGTACAAAAAGCAGGGCGAAGAATTTCTGAAAATAGAGGGGTGACCTGATGGATACATTGGACGTGAGAGGGATGGCGTGCCCGCTGCCGGTGGTTTCTGTGAAACGTGCGCTGGAGTCGGCTCAAGGGGCGCTTTTGGTGCTCCTTGACGACGGCGCGCCCCGGGAAAACGTGCGCCGCTTTGCTCAGGGGCGCGGCTACCGCGTGCAGGAGGAGGCGGCGGAAGGCGGTTTCGCGCTCACCATCTCGGGCGCCAAAGTCGCAGAGCAGGCCGCGGCAGCCGCCGGCAGCGGTCCCGTCGTCATGCTGATCGGCTCGGACCGGCTGGGCGACGGCCCCGAGGAGCTGGGAAGGCTTTTGATGAAGAACTTCATCATTACCCTGCTCGATCAAGGCGAGCTTCCCGACCGGATGCTCTTCCTTAACACCGGCGTGCTCCTGACAGCGGAGGGGTCGGAGGTGATCGAGGTGCTGGACGCGCTGGGGAACCGCGGGGTGGAGGTGCTCTCCTGCGGGATCTGTCTCGACTACTTCCGGAAAAAGGAAAAACTGGCGACCGGCTCGGTGACCAACATGTTCACCATCGAGGAAAGCCTGCTCAAGGCGCGCTCGGTAATACGCCTATAACTTAGCTTGTTAGCGATAATTTTTCTTGACATTGTGCGGCGATATCCGCTAGATTGACTCTCTTGCCGCGGGATACGTCTGCGCGCACGCCGGCTCGCGTCCGGTTTTGTTAGAAAAAATCACGTGATTTCAACGTGTTATAGGGTTAGAGATGTTTGCAACTCTTTCGGATAAGCTGGACCTGGTTTTCAAGAAGTTACGCGGTCAGGGGGTAATGACCGAGGACAACATCAAGGAGGCGCTGCGGGAAGTCCGCCTGGCGCTCCTTGAGGCCGACGTCAACTTCAAGGTCGTCAAGGATTTCGTCGAGAAGGTCCGCTCGCGCTCGGTCGGCACCGAGGTGCTGCAGAGCCTGGCCCCCGGCCAACAGGTGATCAAGATCGTCCACGACGAGCTTGTTCTACTGATGGGCGGCGGCGAGGACAACTCGCTCGACCTGGCGGCCAAGCCGCCGGTGGCTATCATGATGGTCGGTCTGCAGGGGGCGGGTAAGACTACCACCTGCGGCAAGCTGGCCAGGTTCCTGAAAGCCCAGAGAAAAAAGCCGCTACTGGTTCCCGCCGACGTCTACCGTCCGGCGGCCATCGAGCAGTTGAAGGTCTTGGGGCGTCAGCTCGACGTCGAGGTCTTCGACTCGTCGGCCGACCAGAAACCTTTGGACATCTGCACCGCGGCCCATCGCTACGCGACGCTCAACGCCTTCGACGTACTGATTTTCGATACCGCCGGCCGCCATCAGATCGACGACTACCTGATGGAGGAGCTGGAAGGGATCAGAAACGAGCTTGAGCCGCGCGAGATCCTGTTCGTGGCCGACGCCATGACCGGGCAGGAGGCGGTGAACGTAGCCTCCGGCTTCAACGATCGGCTCGGCATCAGCGGCGTGGTGCTCACCAAGCTGGACGGCGACGCCAAGGGTGGCGCGGCGCTTTCCATCAAGGCGGTCACCGGCAAGCCGGTCAAGTTCGTGGGCCTGGGCGAGAAGATGGACGCGCTGGACGTGTTCCACGCCGACCGCCTGGTTTCCCGTATCCTCGGCATGGGCGACGTGCTCACCCTGATCGAGAAGGCGCAGGCCAGCTTCGACCAGGAAGAGACGGAGCGTCTCCAGAAGAAAATCAAGAAAAGCGGCTTCGATCTGGAGGACTTCAAGTCCCAGCTGCAGCAGATAAAGAAGATGGGCTCGCTTGAGTCGATCATGGGGATGATCCCCGGCATGGGCAAGATGATGAAGCAGATGCAGGGCGCCCAGCCTTCCGAGAAGGAGATGAAGCGCATCGAGGCGATCATCGATTCCATGACTCGCAAGGAAAGGGCGGATCACTCCATCATCAACGGCTCGCGCCGCCTGAGAATCGCCAAGGGTAGCGGCACCACCGTGCAGGAGGTGAACCAGCTCCTGAAACGCTTCACCGAGGCGCAGAAGGTGGTCAAGCAGTTGCAGAAGATGGGTCCCAAGGGGATGATGAGAGGGATGAAAGGGATGGGCAAGGGGATGTTCCCCTTCTAGCCTTTTTGACGAAAGGCGAACATCGAGTAAAGTTAACAGTTTCCTTAACCATACAACACATTTGCGGGTCTCAAAGAGATCCGAGAACACCAGGAGGAAGAAATGGCAATTAAGATCAGACTTGCTCGCGCGGGCGCAAAGAAGAAACCTTTTTACCAGGTGGTAGTCGCTGACTGCCGGAGCCGCAGGGACGGGCGTTTCATCGAGAACGTCGGCACCTACGACCCGAACAAGAACCCGGCTCAGTACAACCTGGAAGAAGGGCGCACTCTCGAGTGGCTCGGCAAAGGTGCCCAGCCGACCGACACGGTCAAGCAGATCCTGAAAAAAACCGGTATCTGGGAGAAATTCGTCTCTCCGACCGCTTAATTCTCGCTAGTACCGGCTTGCCGGATATCCCACACTACAGAGGATAGCGTCATGAAAGAGCTCGTAGAGAACATCGCCAGGGCACTTGTTGATGACCCCAGCCAGGTGAAGGCAACTGAGGAGATGGAAGAAGAAACCATCGTAATCAAGCTCACCGTCGCCAAGGAAGACATGGGCAGGATCATCGGCAAGGAGGGGCGCACTGCCAAGGCGATACGCACCCTGCTCAATGCTGTTTCAACGAAGGATAACAAGAAAGCGATCCTTAAGATTGTAGAGTAGTGATTGATGGCAAGTAGTAACAAGATGGTGGTTATCGGCAAGATCCAGGCGACGCACGGGATCCGTGGACAGCTGCGCGTCATCCCCTTTGCGGGGGATGCGTCCAGTATTTCAAACTTGGAAAAGGTGGCGTTGAAGTCCCCTGCCGGGGAGTTGGAAGAGTTCCCGGTGGTTTCGGCCAAGGCGCACGGCAAACGGGTGCTTCTGACCCTGAAGCCCTTTGACAACATCAACCAGGTGCTGCACCTGGTGGGTCGCGAGATCTATGCGGAACGCGGCGCGCTCCCCGAACTGCCCGAGGACGAGTTCTACTGGACCGACCTGATCGGGCTTACCGTCGTCAGCGAGGACGGGGATACGCTGGGCGAACTGGTGGAGATCATCGAGACCGGTGCCAACGACGTCTATGTGGTACGCAAGGATGGGCGCGAGGTATTGATTCCCGCACTGGCGGACGTGGTGCTGGCGGTGGATCTTGCCGGCGGCCGGATGACGGTCTCTCTTCCCGAGGGGCTGCTCGATCTATGAAATTCGACATCCTGACCCTGTTCCCGGCCATGTTCGACGGGCCGTTGACGGAGAGCATTCTTCGCCGCGCCTCGGAGAACGGGCAGATCGAGATCGCCCTGCACAACATCCGTGACTGGGCGCTCGACAAGCACGCCACCGCCGACGACTCCCCCTATGGCGGCGGCGCCGGCATGGTGATGAAGGTGGAACCCCTGGCCGGCGCCATCGAGGCGGTCAGGGCGAAGCATCCGCGCTCCAGGGTGATTCTCACCACCCCCTGCGGCCGTCCGTTCAGCCATCAGGTGGCGGAGGAGCTGGCCAAAGAGGAAGGCTTGATCGTCATCTGCGGCCGTTACGAGGGCGTGGACGAGCGGGTTCGCAAGCTGTTCGTGGACGACGAGATCTCCCTGGGGGATTACGTCTTGACCGGCGGGGAGATCGCCGCCATGGTGATCGTCGACGCCGTCTCCCGCCTGGTGCCGGGGGTGCTGGGGAGCGAGGAATCCGCCCTCTACGACTCCTTCGCCGACGGTTTGCTGGAATACCCGCAGTACACGAGGCCGCCCGAATTCCGGGGCGAACAGGTACCCGAGGTGCTCCTTTCCGGCAACCATGCCGTGATCGCCAAGTGGCGGCGCAAGGAGTCCTTCAAGAGAACGCTCGCTTGCCGCCCGGAGCTCCTCGCGGGGATCGAGATGAGCAAGGCGGACAAGAAGCTGCTGGACGAGGCGCTGCGCGAGATGCCGAGGCCCGGGGCCCAGGCCGACAAGGAAGTCGAGTGAGCGCAGCGCAGCAGGTGAGCATCGCGCTGGTCCACTACCCGGTTTACGACAAGAACCGCGAGGTGGTGGCGACCGCGGTGACCAACCTGGACATCCACGACATCGCCCGTGCCGCCCGCACCTACGGCGTGGCGCGCTACTACATAGTGACACCGGTCGAGGAGCAGCGGCGGCTGGTGGAAAAGATACGCCTGCATTGGTTGGAAGGGTGGGGCTCCACCTACAACCCCAAGCGCAAGTCGGCGCTGGAGCTGCTGCAGACGGAAGTCTCGGTGGAGGCGGCGGCAGCGGACGTCGAGGAGCGCACCGGCAAGCGTCCCAAGCTGATCGTGACCGGCGCTGCCGGGCGACCAAACAGCGTCAGCTTCAGCGCGCTGCAGGCCCTCTTCGCGGCCGAACCGGAGCACCCCTTTCTGCTGCTTTTGGGGACCGGGTGGGGGCTGACCGAGGACGTTTTCAGTAAGGCCGACTACGTGCTCGAACCGATTTCCGGCGGTGGCGACTACAACCACCTGTCGGTCCGCTCGGCGACCTCGATCATGCTGGACCGGCTGTTCGGCAGGTAGAGCTGCCCGTGATAACCAATGGCAACGTGATTACTCTTCGTGAATTCATCTAGCAACGGCGTGCTGCCATAGACTTATACTTGAAAAAGTAGAGATACATATCAGGGAGGAAGAAGATGAACAAGATTGATGCAATCGAAATGGCCCAGATGAAAAAGAACATCCCGGTTTTCCAGCCGGGTGATACCGTCAAGGTGCAGGTGAAGATCGTCGAGGGCGACAAGAGCCGTATCCAGGCGTTCCAGGGTGTCTGCCTGGGCCGTTCCGGCGGCGGCGTGCGCGAGTGCTTCACCGTCCGTAAGATCTCCAACGGCGTGGGCGTCGAGAGGGTGTTCCCGCTGCACTCGCCTTCCGTGGAAGCGATCGAAGTCGTGACCCGCGGCCAGGTGCGTCGCGCGAAGCTGTACTACCTGCGCAAACTGCGCGGCAAGGCTTCCAGGATCAAGGAACGCAAATACGTCGCCGGCCAGTAAGCCGATTCAAAAGCCCCGGTCGCAAGACCGGGGCTTTTTTTTAGCGTATTTTTGAAATTTGCTGAAGGGGAGGGCCGCCCGTGTCCCGAGCACTCTTCGACGACAAGTCGCCGATCGACATGCTTCATCTGGAGGGTCAGGCCGTGGGCCGCGGCTACCGCCGCATCGCGGGGGTGGACGAGGCGGGACGCGGCCCCCTGGCGGGTCCCGTGGTGGCCGCCGCGGTCCTTTTGCCCGACGGGCTTTTACTGCCCGGTGTCAACGACTCCAAGAAACTGACGGCCAACCAGCGTGAAGAACTCTTCGAGGTGATCTCCCGCGAGGCCATCTCGGTCGGCGTCGGCATCGGCGACCACGACCTGGTCGACAGCATTAACATCCTGCAAGCCACCCGCTCCGCCATGCGCGATGCCGTCTTGAGCCTCGTGCCCCAGCCCGACTTCCTGCTGATCGACGGCATTTCCACCATCCCCATGAACGTGCCGCAGCGCACGGTGAAGAAGGGGGATTCCTTGAGCCTTTCCATCGCCGCCGCCTCCATCGTCGCCAAGGTCACCCGCGACCGGATGATGCTCGAGTACGACGCGCTCTATCCCGGCTACGGCTTTGCCGACCACAAGGGATACGGCGCCGCTTCCCATTTGGCTGCCATCGCCAAGCTCGGTCCGTCGCCCATCCACCGGAAGACCTTCTCCGGAGTGAAGGAGCACCTGCCGGGCGGGACGCCTGTTCCGGTGCAGGGCGGGAGCGGGATGCTGCCGTTTTGATCGCCAGCCATTGCCGCGGGGACATGGAACTCTTCGATCTTAGCTGCTACACTCTCACGGTTATTCATCGCTCTGAGAGAGGGAGGCGGCCATGGGAGAACCTGACGGCAACAAATCGTTGGGAGAGCTGGGTGAATCCATAGCGGTCACCTTTTTAAAAGGCGCAGGCATGCGCATCGTCGAGCGAAATTTTCGCTGTGTCTGCGGAGAGTTGGATATAGTGGCACGGGATGGGAAGTCTGTCGTATTCGTCGAAGTAAAATGCAGGAAGGACAAGCGATACGGCCCGCCGCAACTCGCGGTCACGCCCTTCAAGCAGCGCCAGATCTCCAAGGCGGCGCTGGTCTGGCTTTCGAAGAGAAGGCTGCACGACGCCGAGGCGAGGTTCGACGTGGTGGCGATCCTCCTGAAGGACCACGACCTGCCGCAGATCGAGCACATAAAAAACGCGTTCGAACTGGCCTACTAACGGCCAAGGAGGATCACATGCAGGCTCTTACCGTCATCTACCGCTTGGCGATCTCGCTCTGGCTGGGCGGCGCCGCGATGTTCACCTTCGCGCTCACCCCGATCCTGTTCCGCTTCGAAAGCAGGGACACGGCCGGACGCATCGTCGGCCTGCTTTTCCCGAGCTACTTCCGTTGGGGGCTCGTCTGCGGCGTCGTCGCCCTGATCTGCAGGCTGATCGTCAACGGCAAGGCGCAGCCGCTGGCGGCGATCGTCCTCGCGGTGATGCTCGTCCTTACCTCGTACCAGGCCTTTTCCATCGAGCCCCGCGCCGCCGAACTGAAGCGCGAGATCGTCTCCTTCGAGACCACCCCGAAAGATCATCCGCTGCGCCGGGAATTCTCCAAGCTGCACGGCGTCTCCGCCGTCTGCAACCTGGTCGTGATCGCCGGCGGCACCCTGCTGGTGGTGCTCCTCTAGCCTCTGCTGCCCGCTCGGTCCCCGCAGCCTGCCCAGTGCCTCAGCAGTCGCCGGCTGCGGGGATCGAGAAGTAGATGGTGGCCCCTGCGCCGACCTTGCCGTCGGCCCAGATCCTCCCGCCGTGCCGCTCGACCACCCGCTGCGCCGTGGCGAGCCCGATGCCGAGCCCCTCGAACTCCTCGCCGTGCAGCCGCTCGAACGCCTTGAAGAGCTTGTCCCGGTAGGCCATGTCGAATCCCACGCCGTCGTCCTTGATGAAATAAACCGCCTCGCCGGCGGCGGAGGTGCTGCCGAACTCGATGCAGGCCGACTGCAACTTGGAGGTGTACTTCCAGGCGTTGGCCAAGAGGTTTTGCAGCAGCTGCTCCAAAAGGACCGGGTCGCCGTGCACCTTGACCCCCTGTTCGATCACCAGCGACATGTCGCGTTGCGGCTCGGTTTCCCGGAAGGCGGACAAAATGGAGGTGGCGACCTCGCTGAGATCGACGATCTTCGGCTGTAGCGGCGCCTTGGTGATCTTGGACAATTCGAGCAGATTGTCGATGAGCCGTCCCATCTTGTCGGCGGCGCTGGAAATCCGCTCCAGGTAAAGCCTCCCCTCCGGGGACAATTCGCGGCCGTGATCCTCGGCAAGGATGGTGCAGTAGCTGTTCAGATGCCTAAGCGGCGCACGCAGGTCATGCGATACGGTGTAGCTGAAGGATTCCTGCTCCCGCATCGCCGCTTCCAGGTCCGCGGTCCGCTCGGCTACCCGGTGTTCCAGCAACTCGTTGGCCTGCCTAAGGCGCTGCTGCTGTTCGCGCACGGTCAGGATCTGGCTCTGGATCAGGTTGGAGGCCTCGGCCAACGCCCGGCTCACCTCGGCGGTTTCCTTGATCGGCTGGTTGCCTGCCGCCCGGACCGCGCCGCCGCAGCCGATGGCGATTGCTGGAGGGACCAGCGACCTGATGGAACTTGCGATCCGGCGCCAGCTCCGTCCCGCCAACGCGATGCTCAAAAGGGAGATGGCCGTGGCGACCACCGTCCCCCAGATGGCCCAGCGGTAGGCGTCGGTCATCAACGTCGATTTCGGAACCCCGGCAAGGACGGTCCAGCCGGAGACCGAAGACCGGCAGTAGGAGACGAAGGCGGGGATGCCTGCGAGATTCACCAGTTCGAGGGTGCCGGAGGGGGCGCCGAGCATGGCACTGCGCAGGCGGGGCCCGGCGGGCCTGCTGACGTAGCGGTCCTGGTCGTGACTTCGGGCGACCAGCAACATCTGTTTGTCGATGATGGCCGTGTACCAGCCGGCGGGCAGGCGCTGCTGGCGCAGGATCGAGGAAAGACGTTCGGGGGTGAAGATCATGGAGAGGTCGTAAATGACCTTGCCGTTGCGAACCACCGGGACGTCGATGGCGAGGAGGTGTCTGCCGGTCAACGCGCCCAGGAAAAGATCGCTTACTACCGGTTGCCGGGTCAGGAATACACGTTTCACCGCCAGGTAGTTATTCCCCTTCGGAAGATGGGAGCCCAAGGGACGGAAAGTATTGATTAACTGCTGGCAGCTGCTGTCGGCTATGACGAGCTCGGCTCCGGGGTAGCCGGCACGGATTTCCAGACATTGGCGGTACAGAAGCGGCAGGTCGTTTTCGGTGAAAGCGGGGGAGGTGGCGAGGGTTTGCAGGGTCGCCTTGATGGTGGCAAGCTCGCGGTCAACGATCATGGTGGTCAACTGCGCGCTGTCCAGCATGATCCGTTTAACCTCGTCCACCTTGGCGTTGTAGGCATAATGGATGAGGTAGGCGGCAATCAGCCAGACCGGCAGCACGCAGCCGATCACCAGACGGCTCAACTCGGCCCTGATGGTGGTTTCCTTTTTCAGGAACATCTGGTACATCTCCTCAACCACGGTACAGACAAAGCCTGAGCCTAGGGAACCCACAGGTCTGAGCAAATGGCAACGTCTAGTCGGGGACTGATCGCGTGAACAGGTGGCTTTGGGGTGAGCGGAATATGGGGGAAATGAAATTAACATAAACCAAGGTGATGCGCAATAGCATTTATCGATATTTTCGGTAGCGTGACGCTGCGAGGGAACAGGGGCCGACGGCATAAAATGGTGCACCCCCGGCAACGGTTGACTTAAGCGCCCTGGAAAGGTTTACAAAGGGACCTGCGCTGTGCTACTTATGGGGAAAAAATCGCGGAGAAACTCATGGATTTCACCGTTGCCCTGGCCCAGATCAAGCCGAAGCTCGGTTGTACGGACGATAATATGGCGTTGGTCGAGGCGGCCATCGAAGAGGCGATTGCAGAGGGCGCGCAACTCGTCGTCTTCCCAGAACTGGCCCTGACCGGCTATTTCCTGAAGGATCTGGTGCCGGACGTCGCGCTGCGCCTGGATTCCCCGCAGGTAGACAAGCTGAAGCTCCTCTCCCGGCGCATCTCGATCGCCATCGGCATGGTGGAGGTCTCGGCGGACTACCGCTTCTTCAATTCTGCGCTCTACCTGGAAGGAGGGGAACTGCGGCACGTGCACCGCAAGGTCTACCTTCCCACCTACGGCCTGTTCGACGAACAGCGCTACCTCGCCCACGGCGACCGCTTCCGCGCCTTCGACACCCGTTTCGGACGCTACGGCATCCTGATCTGCGAAGACATGTGGCACCTGTCGGCCCCCTACCTCCTGGCGATGGACAACGCGACCACGCTCATCTGCCTCTCTTCCAGCCCCGGGCGCGGCGTGAGCGGCACCCGGGAATTGGGCTCGTCGTCGGCCTGGCAGAAGCTCACCTCCACCACCGCCATGTTCCTCAACTGCCGCGTTTTATACTGCAACCGGGTGGGTTACGAGGACGGCATCAATTTCTGGGGCGGCTCCGAGGTGGTGGCGCCGTCGGGGGCGGTGACGGCGCGCGGCGCGCTCATGGAAGAGGATCTGGTGCTCGCCAGGGTGGAGGAGGGGGCGCTCAGGCGCGAGCGGATCTTCTCCCCCATGATGCGTGACGAGAACATGGACCTCACCTTGAAGGAACTACGACGGATCGACAGGGAGAACAGCCGCTGATGGGAGCGCTCAACGTGAACACGGCGCTTTTGCGCCAGATACTGGTGGGATTCGTGCGCGACGAGGTGCACAAGGTCGGCCTGCGCAAGGGGGTTTTGGGGCTTTCCGGCGGCATCGACTCGGCGCTGGTCGCCTTCATCGCCGCCGAGGCGCTGGGACCTGAGAACGTCTACGCCTACACCATGCCGTACCGGACCTCCAATCCGGAGAGCGAGGCCCATGCCCGGCTGGTGGCGGAGAAGCTCGGCGTGAACCACGAGCTGATCGAGATCACCCCGATGGTGGACGCCTATTTCGAGAACTTCCCCGACGCGGACAACATGCGGCGCGGCAACAAGATGGCGCGCGAGCGGATGACCATCCTCTACGACCAGTCGGCCGCCGTGGGGGGGCTCGTGCTCGGCACCAGCAACAAGACAGAGCTGCTGCTCGGCTACGGCACCTTGCACGGCGACATGGCGAGCGCCTTGAACCCCATCGGCGACATCTACAAGAGCCAGGTCTGGGAGCTTTCCGAGGCGATGGGGGTGCCGAGCGAGGTGATCGAGAAGAAGCCGTCCGCCGACCTGTGGGCGGGCCAGACCGACGAGCAGGAACTGGGCTTCACCTATCGCGCGGCCGACGAGCTCTTGTTCCGCATGGTGGACCAGCGGATGAGCCGCGAAGAGCTGATCGCCTTCGGTTTCGAGCCGCAGTTCGTGGACGGGGTACACAAAAAGGTGCAGGGCTCCCACTTCAAAAGGCGCCTGCCGGTGATCGCCAAGGTTTCCAACCGCACCATCGACCGCGACTTCCGCTACGCCCGCGACTGGGGCATGTAGCCGGTGCCCGGTACCCTCTACATCGTCGCCACGCCGATCGGCAACCTCGAGGACATCACGCTGCGCGCCCTGCGCATCCTCAAGGAAGCCGACCTGATCGCCGCCGAGGACACCCGCCACTCGCGCAAGCTCCTCACCCATTTCGGCATCTCGCGGCCGCTCACCTCCTATTTCGACCACAACAAGGAGCTAAAGGGGGGCTACATCCTCGAGCGCCTGCACGAGGGGCAAAACGTCGCCCTGATCACCGACGCCGGCACTCCCTGCATCTCCGACCCCGGCTACCAGCTGGTGCGCGACGCGGTGGCCGCGGGGATCGCCGTCATTCCCATCCCCGGCGCCTGCGCCGCCATTGCCGCCCTTTCGGCCTCAGGGCTTCCCACCGACAACTTCAGTTTCGTAGGCTTCCTCCCCAACCGCCAGGGGAAGAGACGCGAGCGCCTGCAGTCGCTTTCCGGCGAGTCGGCGGTGACGATCTTCTACGAGTCGCCGAAGCGGCTCTTGGCGACGCTGCGCGACATTTTGGAGACGCTTGGGGACCGCGAGGTGGTGGTGGCGCGGGAATTGACCAAGCTTTTCGAGGAGTTTCTGCGCGGCCGGGTGTCGTGGCTGATCGAACAGGCGCAAGCGCGGGAGCTGCGGGGCGAGGTGGTGATCCTGGTGACGCCGGACGACGGTGAGAAGCCGGATGGTGCGCCGGCCCTGGAGGAACTGCTGCGGGGCTACCTCTCCTCCGGGGAGATGACCCTGAAGGACGCGGTGAAACGGGTGGCCGAGGAGACGGGTATTCACAAGAGCACCGTCTACGCCGAGGCGCTTCGGCTGAAAGGGTAGGGTGGGCAGCCCTTCGCCCACCGATCCGAAAGACCGCGTGGGCACGGAGTGCCCACCCTACGAAGCGGCCGTCACCTTCGGCAGCACCTTTTTAAACGCCGCCACGGCGCTTTCCACGTCCTCCGCGGTGACCTCCAGGTGCGTCACCAGCCTGATGGTCTCCTCCCCCTTGCCGATGAGCACACCTTCCTTGGACAATTCCTCCCTGAGCATCCCGGCCTTGCCCACAGGCGGCGTGACGAAGAGCATGTTGGTGTAGGAGCGGGTCACCGCGAGGCCCCCGATCTGCGCCAGTCCGACCGCCAGCCGGGCGGCGTTCGCGTGATCCTCGGCCAGCCGCTCCACGTTGTGCTCAAGGGCATAGATCCCCCCCGCGGCGACAATCCCCGCCTGCCGCATCCCGCCGCCGGCCGCCTTGCGCCAGCGGCGCGCCTTGACGATCAGTTCGCGGCTGCCGCAAAGGAGCGAACCGACCGGCGCCCCCAGCCCCTTGGAGAGGCAGACGGAGACCGAATCGAAGTAACCGGCGACGGCGGCGGCAGGGACGCCAAGTGCCACGGCGGCGTTGAACAGGCGGGCTCCGTCCAGATGCAGCCTAAGTCCCCGGCTGGTCGCGAACTCGCGGGCGCGGGCGAGGTAGCAAAGCGGCAGTACCTTGCCCCCCTGGGTATTCTCCAGGCAGAAAAGCCTGGTCACCGGATGATGGAAGTCGTCCGGCTTGACGGCGCGTGTGACCTTCGCCAGGTCGAGGGTGCCGTCCGGCTCGAAGTCGATCGGCTGCGGCTGGATGCCGCCGAAGATCGCCCCGCCCCCCCCCTCGTTGCGGTAGAGGTGGGCCGTCTGGCCGGCGACGTACTCGTCGCCGCGCCCGCAGTGGGCGAGCAGGGCGAGCAGGTTGCTCATGGTGCCGGTCGGCACGAAGAGCGCCGCCTCCTTGCCCAGCCTCTCGGCGGTCAGGGCCTCCAGCCGGTTGACCGTGGGGTCCTCGCCGTAGACGTCGTCGCCGACTTCCGCACCGGCCATCGCCCGGCGCATGGCCGCGCCGGGGCGGGTGACCGTGTCGCTGCGCAGGTCGATCACCTTCATGCCGCCTTCCCGGCCGCCTTTTTGAACCGGCTTTCCCAGAGCTTGGCCCCCCGCCGCATGACGACCCCGTGATCGGGGTTTGCGGCCAGGTGTCTGAGGATCTGGAAGACCGTTTCCACCTCCTCCGGGTGGTTGAGCGCGAGCGCCAATTCCTCGGCGGAAAATTCCCGGCCCGCCTGCGCCTGTAAGAGCTCCAGGATCGCGCCCTGCAGCTGCAATACGGCGCCGGCCCCCTTCTTGCCGGCTTCCACCCCCGGCTGGTGGTAGGCGTTGATGCCGATCAGGGCGGCGTAGAGCCCGACGGCCCGCTCGTACAGGGCGATCAGGATGCCGATGCTGCGCGGCGACAGCTCGTCCACCGTGATGGTCAAGGATTCCCTCCCCTTTTCGTAGAGGGCGCCGCGGGTCCCCTGGTAGAAGCCGGAAAGGTAGTCGCCCGAGGTGGCACCGGGCTCGACCTTGAGCGAGGCCCCGGCGCGGTCTTTAAGCACCTCGATGAAGGTGACGAAGAAGTTGTGCACCCCCTCGCGCAGCTGCTGCACGTAGGCGTGCTGGTCGGTGGAGCCCTTGTTGCCGTAGACGGCGATCCCCTGTTCCACCACGTGCCCTTGGAGGTCGAGCTCCTTGCCGAGCGATTCCATGATCAGTTGCTGCAGGTAGCGGGAGAAGAGGAGCAGCCGGTCCTTGTAGGGGAGGATCACCATGTCCTTCGCCCCCTTGCCGCAGGTGGCGTGATGCCAGGCGACGGCCAGGAGCGCGGCCGGGTTTTCCAGGGTGGAGGCGGCGCGGGTGCAGCGGTCGCAATCCCTGGCGCCGGCCAGAAGCTGCTCGACGTCGATCCCCTGCAGGGCGGCAGGCAGGAGGCCGACGGCGGAGGTGACCGAGGTCCGGCCGCCGACCCAGTCCCACATCGGGAAACGGGCGAGCCAACCCTCCCGGGAGGCGGTGCGGTCGAGTTCGCTGTCGACGCCGGTGACGGCAACCGCGTGGGCTGCGAACTTGAGCCCCGCGCGTTGGAAGGCTTCGCGGGCCTCCAGCATGCCGTTACGCGTCTCCTTGGTGCCGCCGCTTTTGGAGATCACCACCACCAGGGTCGCCTTCAGCCCGGCGCCCAGTTCCGCTATCACCCGGTCCATGCCGTCGGGGTCGGTGTTGTCGAAGAACCAGGGGCGCATCCGGTCGCCTGCGTTCGACAGGCTGTCGGCCACGAACTGCGGCCCGAGCGCGGAGCCGCCGATGCCGATCACCAGCAGGTTCTTAAAGCGCACCCCCTCGGGGGCCGCGATGTTGCCGGCGTGCACCGAGGCGGCAAAGGCCTTCACCGAGGCCAGGGCCTCCCTGATCTCTGCGGCTATCCCGGCGTCCGGCGCAAGCTCCGGGGCCCTGAGCCAGTAGTGCCCCACCATGCGCCCCTCGTCGGGGTTGGCGATGGAGCCTTTTTCCAGCTCCGCCATGGCACCAAAAGCCTGCTGAAGGCGGGGCTCCAGGTCGCGCAAAAAGCCGTCGTCGAAATCCATGCGGCTGGTATCCAATGTCATGCCGAGTTCGGCGTTGTCGTACAGCCTGCTCTTGTAACGCTCCCAGAGTTGCAGCTTTTGCATGTGCCCTCCTAGTGGCAGTTTCGGCGTGTGGCCTTGAGCTTACGCTTCTTCTCGTGTGTGTCGGGGCATGATAGCACAAATTAGATTTTCTTCAATACGGCTGTGGCACAGGAACGCGCACCGTGGGCAAACCCAGGGATGACGCGGATTTAAGGCTTTTTGTAAACGAAATGCCTTGAATAATGAAACTGGATTTGCTACAGTGCCCCGTCGATCTCATGAAGTCAGCCGGCAGCTGGTGCCGCCAATATTAGTTGCAATTCCGTGGCGTTAGCCGTTTGGGCGCGGCGCGGGACGCAGTAACGGGAAACAGAGGCTTTTTTATGGATGCAGCGCTTGCCCTTATCGGCGAAGATCTCAGGAATGTCGAACTGCAGTTCAAGAAGGACCTGCAATCCGACGTCCCGCTGATACGCAAGGTCGGAGAATACGTACTGTCGAGCGGCGGCAAGCGGATCCGTCCCGCGCTCGTGCTGCTGGTTGCCAAGCTCTGCGGCTACCAGGGGAATCGCAGCGTGCCGCTGGCGAGCGTGGTGGAGTTCATCCATACCGCAACGCTTTTGCACGACGACGTGGTCGACAACGCCAACCTGCGCCGTGGCATCGCCTCCGCCAACACCCTCTGGGGGAACGAGGCCTCGGTCCTGGTGGGCGACTTCCTCTTTTCCAAATCCTTCTCCCTCATGGTCGCCGACGGCGATCTGCGCATCCTGAAGGTGCTGGCCGACGCCACCACCATCATCGCCGAAGGCGAGGTGCTGCAGCTCGTGGTGACCTCGGACCTCGACATCACCGTCGAGCGCTTCATCGAGGTGGTGCGCTGCAAGACCGCCATCCTCCTTTCCGCTGCCTGCGAAGTGGGCGCCATCTTAGGCGAGGTCTCTGCCGAACTGAGGGACGCGGCCGCCGCCTACGGCATGGAGCTCGGCGTCGCCTTCCAGCTGATGGACGACACGCTCGATTACACCGCCAGCGAGGAGCAGTTCGGCAAGAGCATCGGCCACGACCTGGAAGAAGGCAAGATCACCCTGCCGCTGATCCATACCCTGTCGCAGTGCACCCCTCAGGAACGGGAGGTGATCGCCACGGTGGTCGAGAAGGACACGCTGTCTGACGAAGATTTCGGCCTGGTCTTCGACCTGGTGCACCGTTACGGCGGCATCGAGCACACCGTCGCCAAGGCCACCGAGCACATCGCCCTTTGCAAACAACACCTGCAGAAGTTCCCGCCGTCTTCCGCCCGCGAGGCTCTGGCCGACCTGGCCGATTACGTGGTGACGCGCGTTAAATAACCGCCCGGGCGTCGCGATTTAACGGATGTCGACACTGTTTTACAGAGCAAAAAGACGTTAACATCTTTTCCGCTTTCCCGCAGCACCTCCCCATCGCACATCGTTGCAGCCCCTCTAGCCTTGCCCAACGGGCTTCTGCAAATTTAGTCGTCGACGTCCCTGCCGTATACGGGCGGGGCTGGTCCGGTTTTTGCTATTTGCAATGGGCATGATTTCACCATCGCTGCCGGGGGACGATGTGGACGAGGAAAAGCTGCTGCAATCTACGGAAATAGAGGTAAACGGAGAGCTCTTCCAGGTCAACATCTTCTGCGGCTCCGGCGGGCGCTTTTTTGCCAAAACCTGCCTGGGCGAGGACGACTTCATCATCACCGACGGCGCGAGCCTGCCGGAGACGCTGACCAAGCACGAGGCCCTGCTCCCGCTGGCCATCGGCAGCCGCGAACTGACCCAGAGTTACCTCGGCAACCGCCGCCCCCGGGGACGTCGTCCCTGATCGCCTTCCTGCGGGCTTCGCCCGCGATCGCGCCTGCAGGCGCTCCCGCATAACCGTCGTCTCCGGCTGCCCCGATTCTCTTCCCCCTTCGCTTCGCACCGATCAAGCCGACTGCCACCCCGCCTCATTATAAAAACGGTTGCCCTCCCCCGCCAAATCGGTTAAGTATGATGCTTATGTCTGCGAAAATCCTCATCATAGACGACGACAGCTCGCTTAGGCGGGTGCTGGAGTACAACCTGCAGCAGGAAGGCTACGACGTGATCACCGCAGCCGACGGCGCAAGCGGGCTGCAGCTGTTCGAGGAGCGGTCGCCGGCGCTGGTGATTACCGACCTGAAGATGCCCGGCATGAGCGGCTTCCAGCTTCTGTCCGCGGTCAAGGAGCGCTCCCCCGCCACGGTGGTGATCGTGCTCACCGCCTTCGGCGCCATCGACACCGCGGTGGAGGCGATGAAGCTCGGCGCCTTCGATTACCTCACCAAGCCGTTCAACCGCGACGAACTGAAGCTTACCGTCCGTAAGGCGCTGCAACTGCAGGGACTTTCCGAGGAAAACCGGCTGCTCAAGGAGGAACTGGCGGGCCGGGCAGAATTCCAGAGCATCGTCGGCACCTCGCCCGCCATGGAGGGGGTGTTCTCGGTGGTGCGCAAGGTGGCGGACACCGAGGCGACCGTGCTGATCACCGGGGAATCCGGCACCGGCAAGGAGCTGGTGGCGCGCGCCATCCACTCCGGCAGTTCGCGCCGAAGCGCCCCTTTCGTCGCGGTGAACTGCGCCGCCATCCCCAAGGACCTCCTGGAGAGCGAGCTGTTCGGGCATCTGAAAGGCTCCTTTACCGGCGCCATCCGCGACAAACAGGGGAAGTTCCAGGCCGCCGAGGGGGGGACCATCTTCCTCGACGAGGTGGGCGACCTGCCGGTCGAGCTCCAGCCCAAGCTTTTGCGCGTGCTGCAGGAGCGGGTGGTGGAGCCGGTCGGGTCCACCTCGCCGCTAAAGATCGAGGTCCGCGTGGTGGCGGCGACCAACGCGAATCTGGAGAAGTGGATCGCAGAGGGGCGGTTCCGCGAGGACCTCTACTACCGGCTTTGCGTGATCCCCATCGAACTTCCCCCGCTCAGGGAGCGGGTCGAGGACGTCCCCCTTTTGGTCCGCTACTTCTGCGGCAAGTTCGGCGCGCCGCAGGCAAGCTTCTCCAAGGGTGCGCTGGAACGGCTCAAGGCCTATGGCTGGCCGGGGAACGTGCGCGAGCTGGAGAACACGGTGGAGCGGCTTTTGATCATGCGGGAAGGCGACCGGATCGAGGCGGAAGGTTTGCCGGAGAAGATCACCGCCCGGGCGGCGAGCCGCGCAGCGGGCCCCGAGGGGGGCGTGCTCAGGCTGCCGGCCGGCGGCTATTCGCTGGAGCAGCTGGAGATGGAGGCGGTGCTGGAGGCCTTAAACCGCTGCGACTGGAACCAGACCGCCGCGGCCCGTTTCCTGCGCATCCCGCGCCACACGCTGATCTACCGCATGGAGAAATATCACATCACGCAACCGGGGAGGAAAGCATGAGGCGTTGGAGCTTTGGTCTGTTACTTTTGGCGGTGCTGGCGCTGGCCGGTTGCAGCAAGCGGGAGGCGCCGGTCGTGGAAGGTGCGCTTGCCCCCGATTTCACCCTGAAGGACCTCTCGGGCCGGGAGGTTAAGCTTTCCTCGCTGAAGGGAAAGGTGGTCATGGTCAACTTCTGGGCCACCTGGTGCCCTCCCTGTCGCCAGGAGATCCCCTCGGTCATGCGCCTGAACCAGCTCATGCAGGGAAAACCGTTCCAGCTTTTGGCCGTCTCGATCGACGAGGGGGGGGCCGATGCCGTCTCCTCCTTCTTCCGTCAGTCAGGCACCTCGCTTCCCGCACTTTTGGACTCGGACGGCGCGCTGTCGCGGCGTTACGGCACCACCGGAGTTCCGGAGACTTTCATTATAGACACAAAGGGCGTTATACTGAAAAAAGTGGTAGGTGGCATGGACTGGAGCTCTCCGGAGGTAATAGCCTTCCTGGACGGGGCATCCAGGCGTTAAGCTGCGGCGGAGAGTGTCATGGAAGCCAACAACGTCGGCATGGTAGGCGCATTTATCGCGGGTCTTCTCTCGTTTCTCTCCCCCTGCGTGCTGCCGCTGATCCCCTCGTATATCACGTACATCACCGGGCTCTCCTTCGCGGACCTGCAGGCTGAGCACCCGACCCACAAGGTGCGCGAGCTGACCATCGTCCACTCGCTTTTGTTCATCGCCGGCTTCACCTGCGTTTTCGTGCTGCTCGGGGCATCGGCCAGCTTCCTGGGCGATTTCCTGCACGAGCACAAGACAGCCATCAGGCGCGCAGGGGGGATCCTGATCGTCATCTTCGGGATTCACGTCTCGGGGGTGTTCGACATCGGCTGGCTGTTGGGGGAGAAGAAGCTTACCCTGCACAGGAAGCCTGCCGGCTACCTGGGGAGCTTTCTGGTGGGGGTGGTGTTCGCCGCCGGCTGGACCCCCTGCATCGGTCCGATCCTGGCAGCCATCCTGGCGGTGGCGGCCACCGAGGGGCGCGGCGTCTGGCTTTTGTTTTGCTACTCGATGGGGCTTGCCATCCCCTTCTTCCTCTCTTCGCTCGCCATGCACCAGTTCCTGGTGTTCTTCAGGCGCTTCAAGCGGCACATCCGCCTGCTGGAGATCGCCACCGGTCTCTTCCTGATAGTGATCGGGGCGCTCATCTTCAGCAACTCGCTGGTGTTGATCAGCCGCTACACCTCCGGCTGGTTCGGCGGGGAGTAGGTCAGACTGCCGGACCGGTCAGAGTCCGTCTGGCCTACGGCGCGCTGATGGTGAAGACGCCGCTCTCCTCGCCGCTGGGGTTGATCACCTGCAGCCCGATCTCGCGCGGGGTCGGGTCGTAGGGGTGACGCTGGTAGACGAGCTGGTTGCAGCCGCGAAAGACGAGCTGCTCACGCTGCCCCACCACCTGCTGTCCCGTCCCCACCCGCACCCCGTCCGCAGTCAGCGTCGATCCCTGCTGGAAGTTCCTGCCGTTCACGATCAGCTCGTAGTAGCTCACGTATTCCGCCCCCACCGAGACCCCGAGGATCTCGGGCTTGGAGTCGATCACCAGGGCGAGGTTGCCCGAGGCGGCGTCCGTGGGGTTGCGGACCTGCACCTGGTGCAGGCCGGCCGGGATCTGCGGCACGACGAAGGTCAGTGCGGACGGCGAGAGGTAGCGGCTGGCGATGGCGGCCCCGTCCAATAAAACGCGCGCGCCGGGGAGGAAGTTCCCACCCGTGAGCGCGACCTCGCGGTCGCGCCCGAACGAGCAGCTCGGGAGGTTGTCGGGCTCGAGGGAGCCTGCCACCGGCTTGAGCGGCTGCAGCATGAAGTTGTACGGCCGGGAGGTAGCTGTGTCCTCCCGGCGCAGGTAGAGGGCATAGACGCCTGCGGGGAGATCGGGAAGCTCGACGGTGAGCAGCCGGTTGCTCACCACCGAGGTGGAGAGCTGCTGGCTGCCGAGAAAGGCGACGGTGGCGGCGGTGAAGCCGGTGCCGTTCAGGGTGACGGCCATCCCCGGCTCGCCCTGCGCGGGGATGATGCTCAGAACGCTTAAGGCGGGAAGTTTTTCAGCGGCGCGGGGCTGCGGCGGCTCCAGGGCGAGGGCGGGGAGGGCTAAGAGGACGGCGCAGATGATGGGGGCGATCAGTCGACGGTACACGGCATCCTCCAATGAAAAGGAAGTCAGCTTTCAATTAATCATCAGTATCCAGGCTTTGTCAATTGTCCACGGTCATGGCGAGCCAGGTGCCGGCTAAAAGGAAGATGAAGTTGGTGGCCCAGGCGGCCACCACCGGCGGGAGCAGGCCCACCTGGCCGAAGGAGATGACGATGGAGTTGACGATCACGTAGAGGAAGCCGACCACAAGCGACAGCCCGATGCCGAAGGCGATGCCGCTCGACCTGCCGCCGCGCAGCGCGAAGGGGATGCCGAGGAAGGCCATCACGGCGCAGCCGAAGGGCATGGAAAGACGGCTATGCAACTGCGCCAGGTAGCGGGTCGGGTCGTAGCCGCCGGCCTTGAGCTTTTCGCAGTAGCGGGAAAGCTCGGTAATGGTCATCGAGTCCGAGTACTTGCCGAGCACCTTCAGGTCGTCGGGCTTGAGCCTGAGCGGGACCTGGAGCGAGGCGGCCCTGCTGGTGCCGGTCAGCTCGCCGTCGCGGATGTCCCGCAGCACCGCGTCCTTGAACAGCCAGCCGGAGGCCTCGAGCGTACCGGAGGCGGCGTCGATCCGGCGGTAGGGCTGGCCGCCGGGATCGACCTGCCAGAAGGTGATCCCCTTCAACTCCTGCTTGCCCGGGTCGAACAGCGCGGCCCTGAGAATCGCCCCTTCCTCCTTGTGCCAGATGTTGTGCTGGCGGAAGGTGGTGCTGGGGCTTTTCTTTTCGATCAGCACCTCCTGGGTGTAGGTCCTGGCGGCGTAGCTTCGCGGCACCACCAGCTCGCCGACGAACAGGGTGACCAGGCTGATGACCAGGGCGAGCGCCAGGATGGGGGAGGTGATGCGGGCCAGGCTCACCCCGCAGCTGCGCATGGCGGTGAGTTCCGAGTTCATGGAGAGGGTGCCGAGGGTGAGCAGGGTCGCCATCAGCACCGCCAGGGGGGCGGACTGGGTGACGATCTCCGGGGTCTTGGCAATGAAGAAGTAGGCGATGTGGTACCAGTGGCCGCCGGCGCGGGTGAAGCGGGCGATTTTCTCGGTGAAATCGACCACCTGGTAGATGGCCAGGAAGGCGCCCATGCAGAGCAAAAGCAGCTTCAGGTAGGTGCGGGCGACGTAGCGGGCGAGGATGCTCATCCCTGCCTCCCCGTGCTCACGCGGGCCTTCAGGGCTGCGGCCAGGCGCGGGTAGAGGGAGGAAAGCGGCAGCGGCTGCTCGGAGGCCGCCTTTTTGAACAGGTAGAGGCCGAAAAGAAGGAACAGGAGGTTCGGCGCCCAGCAGCCGGCAGCGGGGGAGATGAAGCCGCGCTCGCCCAGCCCCTTGGTGACGGAGAGCACCACGTAGTAGGAAAGCAGCACCCCGATGCTCAGCGAGAAGCCGGAGGCCTTGCCGGAACGGCGGTTCTGGATGCCAAGCGGCATGCCGATCAGCATGAAGACCAGGCAGGCAAAGGGGAGCGCGAGCCGGCTGTGCAGCTCGATCTGTCGGGAAATCAGGGCCTTGGCGGGGGTCTTGGGCGGGGGGTGGAGCAGTTCGCCGATGGTCATCTCTGCCTCGCCCTTGCTGGCGGTTTCCCCCTGGCTGGCCATCGACACCCTCAGGTCGTACTCCTTGAAGTCGATCATCCGGTAACCGGTCCCGTCCGCGTTCCTGTGGATGCTGCCGTCGTTTAGGTGAAACTCGATGGAGCGCGAGCGCTGGTCGGACAAAAGGGCGCCGCTCTTGGCGAAGATGGTGGTCGGCTGGCGCGGGTCGCGCTCGTCGTGGATCACTACCCCCGTCATCTGCTGCCCCTGGGGCTCGAAGGTTTCGGTGTAGACCACCAGCCCCGGGAAGGCGTCGTTGAACACCTTCTCCTTGATCACCAGACCGGAGCTCGACTGGGCCACCCGGACCAGAAGCTCCTTGAAGGCGCTGTTCCCCCAGGGGACCCCGTAGCAGGCGACCCAAAGGCAGGCGGCGCAGGAGAGCGCCGCGAAGAGCAAAGGTGGCGGCAGCATCCCGTAGAGGCTGATGCCGCAGCTTTTCATGGCGGTCACCTCGCTGTCGCCGGAGAGCCGGCCGAACGCGAGCAGGATGGCGAGCAAAAGGGCCATGGGGATGGTGAACAGCCAGAAATTGGGGAGCAGGTAGATCACCATCCAGAGGACGTCGCCCAGCGGCACCCCCTTTTCGACCACCATCTCGGCTAGTTTCAGGAACCGCCCCATCAAAAGTACGAAGGTGAAGGTCCCCATGCCGATCAGAAACGGCGGCGGTATCTCCCTAAAAATATAAATAAAAAGCGTCTTTTTCATGAACTTGGCATGATACATGAGATGGTGCGGGAAGTAAATAGCGGCGTCAGTCGCCGACCGCCTCCGTCAACTGCGACTGATAAGCCGTCACCTGCGACTGACAGGTTATCACCTGCGACTGGAGAATTCACGCCCTGGGCAAGTCGAAATTGGGGTAGGGAGAAGGCAGGTGGTACCCGACGTTGATAGGCTTTGCCTTTTGTGCGGCTTTGATGTAAAAGGGAGCCATGGAAAATAAAGAGATCGTTAAGAAAGCGCTGCTCTTCTCCGGGCTGGAGGAGGAGTATTTGACGGAAGTGACCGACATCGCCGTGCGCCGCCCCTTCGCGAAGGGGGAGACCCTGTTCAGCGAGGGGGAAAAAGCGGAGGGATTCTACCTGCTTGCCTCGGGGGCGCTCAAGCTCTGCAAGGTCTCGCCGGACGGGCGGGAAAAGGTGCTGCACATGGTGCACCCGGTGGAGACCTTCGCCGAAGCCGCCTTTTTCGGCGACGGCAAGTACCCGGCGGAAGCGCGCGGGGTGGAGAAAGGGGAGGTGCTCTTCTTTCCCCGGGCCGCCTTCATGGGGCTTCTGGAGCGCAACCCGCGCTTCTCGATGAACCTGATCGCCTCGCTGTCGCTTTTGCTACGCCGCTTCGCACGGCAGATCGAGGAACTATCCTTTGCCGACGCCCCTTCCCGGCTCGCTTCCTATCTGCTCGACCTGGCGGCCCGCAAGAGCACCAGCTTCCAGGGGCTTACCTACCTGGAACTCGACATGCGCAAGGGGGAGCTTGCCTCCCGGCTCGGTACGGTCAGCGAAACCCTTTCCCGCACGTTCAAAAAGCTTAAAGAAGAGGGAGTAATAGAAGTGGACGGCAACAAGGTCATCGTGCTGAGCATGGACAAGTTGAAGGCGGTCGCGGGGAAATAACCCGCCCACCGCCGCACTCCTCTCCTCCAGCCTGTTCCTTGCGGACCAATCCGGCGTCACGCCGCCAGTACGCGTAACTCCACACGTCTCCCCGGGCAGCGAAGCTGCCGTCGTCCCATCCGTTGCCCCCGATGGCAGCAGCGTAAGCTGCCGCCGGCATTTCTGGTCCGCTGCAAACGTTTGAATCTTAGCTGTTAATTAATTTTTTCACCTAAAGGCGTAAAATCCGCTTGATCTCACAAACCGTGCTGCTATAATTTTGCCTCGCGCCATTCCAGACCATCGAAGATCGACGTTGGAGGAAGCTTGGATTGGGAATGCTGTTGGAGTAAAACCGAGATTTCCCGGGAGGAGTGCCCGTACATCGGGGAAGGGGAGGAGGATCTCTACGCCGCCCACCGTCGCCGCGTGGTGGAGAAGTGCATCGAATGCCCCCGCTTCAAGAAAGACGTTTCCCAGCTGAAGGGGAGCGGCGACCCGCTCTCCGACGTGCTTGCCTACCTTTTAACCGAATTCCAGGAACAAAAGGTGCAGATGGAGTCGATGTTGGGCTTCCTCAACACCAGGACCTCCGAGATGAAGTTCCTGCGCGAGGTGAGCCTCGTACTGCAGAACACCATCGACCTCGACGAGGTGCTCTCCATCGCCATGACGGCCATCACGGCGGGCAAAGGGTTCGGCATGAACCGCGCCTTCCTCTTGATGACCGACAAGGAACGGCGCAACATCAAGGGGTACCTGGGGGTCGGGCCCAAGGACTACGAAGAGGCCTGGCGGACCTGGGACGACATCGGCCGCAGCAACTTCACCCTGAGGGAGCTGGCCAAGAACTTCCAGAAGACCGGTCTCTCCACCGAAAAGGTGAAGTTCCACGACATCTTAGGGCAGCTCACCGTGCCCTTGAACGATCACGGCCACATCTTCAACCGGGCGCTGCACGGCAAGAAGCCGATCCTGGTGGAAAACGCCCTCAACAACCCGGACCTCGACCGGGGCCTGGCACGCATCCTGGGCGTCGACACCTTCCTGGTCATGCCGCTCATCTCCAGAAACCGCCGCATCGGCGTGATCATCGCCGACAACTGCATCACCCACAAGCCGATCACCCTGCAGGACATGCAGTCCCTGGAAACCTTCGCCTTCCCGGTCGCCTTCGCCCTGGAGCGCGCCTCCCTCTACGAAAGGCTGCAGGAGGAGGTGGCCAAGCAGAAGGCCGCCAACCTCAAGCTGCGCGAACAGCAGGAGCTGATCGTCAAGATGGAGAAGATGGCGCTGGTGGGGAAGATCACCTCCTCCATCGCCCACTCCATCCGCAACCCGCTCATGGTGATCGGCGGTTTTGCCCGCACGCTCTTGCGCAGCTCAGCGGAAAACGACGAGAAACGGAGCTACCTGGAGTCGATCGTGCGGGAGACCCGCCAACTGGAGGACGTGCTTTCCGAGGTGCTCGACTATTCGGAATCGCTCTTCCCGGTGATGGATTTCTGGGACCTGAACGAACTGATCGCCACCACCATCCAGGACCAGGCGGCGAGCATGGAGCGGGCCGGCATCGCCTGCTACACCGAGCTTTCGCCGGAGATCCCCATGGTGCGCATCGATTACAAGCAGATCAGCTACTGCGTGAAGACCATCATCTCCACGGCCATGGCGAGCATGGATCAGGGAGGAGAATTGCGGTTGGAAAGCGTCCTGGACGGCGACGGCGTGCTGCTGCGCATCATGGACAGCGGGGCGCAGCTGACCGAGACGGCGCAGGAGGCGCTGACCGCTCCCTTCTTCCAGACCCAGGAAATGGGGACGGGAGTCGGGCTTTCCCTCTGCAAGACCATCCTGGAGCGGCAGGGAAATTCCTTTGCCATCGTCGGCCGGCCGGGAGGCGGCAACGTTTACAGCATCAGGCTTTTAACAAGAAAGGAGAATCTCTGACATGGCGAACCTGCTCATCGTGGATGACGAGGCCAACATCCGGCTCCTTTACTCGCAGGAACTAAGCGACGAAGGTTACCAGGTGGTGGCTGCCGCCTCCGCCCTGGAAGCGGTGGAGAGGCTGGAAACGGACAACTTCGACCTAGTGGTTTTGGACATCAAGCTGAAAAACGAAAGCGGCATCGAACTGCTGCAACGCATCGTCAAGGAGCGCCACACCCTGCCGGTGATTCTGTGCACCGCCTTTTCCTGCTACAAGGACGACTTCTCCGCTTGGCTGGCGGACGGTTACGTGGTCAAGTCCAGCGATCTTCAGGAGCTCAAGGACGAGATCAAGCGCGTCCTCGCCAAGAAACAGATCAAGGCCTGATCTTCTATCTTGCCGCTCGCAAACGTTTGTCATCCTGAGCAAAGCGAAGGATCTGCTTTTCTATCTGCGGATGAAGCAGATCCTTCGCTTTCGCTGGAGGATGACAGTCACAGGGATGACAGGTTTACTTTCTCAATCTCAATCTTAACCTGATCTTTAATTGCCCGGAGGGACGTCCCATGAAAGCTGTCATAATGGCGGG